>JAABUX010004164.1_pt1 | contig 18565 bp, 16 predicted proteins | sample 5561851 | NCBI WGS metagenome assembly JAABUX01 (sample SAMN10711883, study PRJNA513361) | rock metagenome | isolation source: Antarctica rocks | place: Antarctica: Victoria Land, Richard Nunatak red sandstone | collected 2016-01-03 | reverse complement strand
AGGGAACGACGCGCAAGCCCAGCGCACGCCCGCAACAAGGGTGTTCAGAAGCTCCATCCGGAGCTTGAATCACACCGCACGGCACAGCGGAACCCACAACCGTCAACAGCCACTTAGAATTGCTGACGCCTCGGCGTGCTCCTTCGCGGGCGAGGGAGCCGGCACCAGGCGCGCGGCAGGCAGCCGCATCACCGCCGCCGGTCCGGTGCCCAGCACGATGTCGCCCCCGTGCGCGCGCATCAGCGCGCGGCTAACGTAAAGGCCCAGCCCGTTGCTGGGAAGGTGCTCCGCCGCGCTGTCCCCGTCCGCGACGTCAGAGGGCAGGCTGGCCCATCCACCTTCGCCCGGCGCCCCGGACAGCGAAGCCTGTTCATCGGCAACCTGGATCAGCAGATCGCCCGAGCCATCCGGCGCGGACGGGTCCCGGCTGGCGCGGATTACCGCGGCGCTGCCGGCGGCGGCGGTGGTCACGGCGTTGCCGACCAGGTACTTCAACACATGATGCAACCGCCGCTCATCGCCGCGCACCAGCGGCAGATCGGGCGGCAGGTCCACCGACAGCGTGATCTCGGCGGCCGCTGCGGCCATATCCACCTGGCGCAGGCAGGCCGTGACCAGCCGTGGCACGTCCACCAAGTCGTCCGCCAAGTCGAACCGTCCCGCCTCCAGCCGCGCCACGTCGAGGATGGTGTCGAGCATGGACAGCAGGTGCCGGCCCGTCTCGTGCACCATGCCGGCGGCGTCCATCACGGTGCTCACCGCCCCGGTCCCGGCCTGATTGGCCCCGGCTTGATTGGCCCCTGGGTCCCTGGCCACTGGCTTTGGCCCGCCCATGGCGCCGCCGGACACCATGCGGCGGATTTCGGCAGACTGCCCGATCATCTGCAGCAGCGGCGTGCGGAGTTCCTGGCTCATCGCGGCCAGAAAGCGGGACTTGCCGGCGTTCGCCGCGTCCGCCGTCGCCCGGCCCGCCTGCAACGCGGTCTCCGCCTCACGGATCGTGGTGACGTCGGTGTAGGTCGTGACGAATCCGCCGTCCGGCGTCGGGTCGCTGCGTACCTCCAGCACCCGGCCGCTCTGCGTCAGGCGCTGGTCCGCGTTCGGCACAGTACGGTCGCGGGTCAGCAGCCATTGCGCCTTCGCCTCCGCCTTTGGGCCCGAGCCAAGGTTGCCGCGCTCCAGCGCACTCTGCACGATCTCCTCCAGGGTGCGGCCGGCCGTGATCAACCCGGGCGGCGCGTCGATCGCCTCGGCCGCTATGGCGTTGTAGGCCACGATCCTGCGGTCCCGGTCCCACAGGATGATGCCGTGGCGAATGTTGGCCAGCATCGCATCCATCAGCCCGGCCCGGCGCTGCAGCTCGTTCTGCGCGGCAGCGAGGGGAGTAATGTCGGTGACGACGCTCAGGTGGCCGCCATCGGGCAGCGGCGCCGTCCGCACCTCGATCCGGGTGCCGTTCGGGCGGCTGCGCTGGCGTTGCTGCAGGTGGGCCGTGTCGAGGTCCATCTGCTGCTCGACGATCGCCGCCGGGTCGCCGGGGCCGTACTCGCCAGACAGCGCGCGCTGGCGAACCACGTTCTCCATCGTGTCGCCGATCGCGATCGGGGCGCCGTCCATCACACGGTGATAATCGGCGTTGACCATCGTCAACCGCCGATCCGGGCCATAGACCGCGATGCCGTGCGGGATATGCTGCACGATGCTGTCCAGGATCCCGGCCCGGCGCCGCGCCTCTTCCTCGGCCCGGACCTGCGCGGACACATCGGACACCGTCATCGTCCAGCCGCCGTCGGGCAACGGATCGGACTGCACCTCGATCACCTGGCCTGCCGCCCGCTGCCGGCGGAGGCTGGCGGGCCGGCTGCGGTCGAGCGCCAACTGGCCGGCCAGGAACAGGTCCCCCTCGAACCCGGCATACTCGTCGCGGGCCTGCATGCGCTGCAGCAGGTCGGCGAAGGGCAGGCCCGGCTCCAAGCTGGCGGCCGGCAGGCCCAACAGCTCGGTGAGGCGCCGGTTGTGGAACTGCACGCGGCGGTCCCCTCCGAACAGCGCGACGCCGATCCGCAGCGACGACAGTGCCGTCTGCACGCGCAGCATCGCCAACTCCGCCTCGTCACGCATGGTGATGACGGTCGTGGTGTCGATCAGGCAGGCCATGTGCGCGCCGCCATCGAGCGGGATGTGATGCTCCTCGAACGTGCGGCCATACGGCTGGCGCCGTCGGACGCGGCGCGTCGCTGCGGGATCGACCCTCAGCGCCTCCGCCACCTGCGCCTCCACGTCTCCGGGGCCGAACGCGCCGCGATAGGCGATCATGCGGACGTTGTCCGCCAAGGACGACCCGGGCCGGAACGCTCCTGCCGGCAATCCCAGCATTGTGCAGTAGGCCTGGTTGGCCAGCACGAGCTGGTGCCTGGCGTCGTAGATCGCCAAGCCGACCGGAGCCGCTTCCAGGACCGGAAGGCTGTCCTGCAAAGCAAGGTGGACGGTCTCCATCACCCGATTAAGGCCGCCGGCCGGGGAAAGGTGGCCAATGTCTGGACCTGACGGCCTGGGACCAGCCGTGCCTGCGCGTGCAACGCCGCCAGCGCCGCCGTGAGAACCAGCACCGCCATCGCCTGGTGCGCGGTGCCGAGCGACACCGGCACCACCCACAGCAGCGTCGTCACGCCCAACGCATACTGCGCCAGCACCGCCCCACCCAGCAGCAGCAGCCGGGTCCGCACGACGCCGCGGGCGCCGGCGCGAAGACCATAAGCAGCCGTCCCCAGCGCAAGCAGCGCCGTGCAGGTTGCCAGTAGGCGATGGTCGAATTGCACGGCGGCAACGTTCTCCGTCAGGTTGCGGATGAAGGGCCGGAGCATGGAGTACCCATCCGGCACCAGCCGTCCATCCATGAACGGAAAGGAATTGTAGGTGAACCCGGCCCGCAGCCCCGCCACGAAGCCGCCGGCCAGGATCGTCACCGCGACCAGCGACGCCGTGGCCGCCGTCAGGGCGCGCAGCCCGGGGATGGCTGGTGCCGCATCGCCTCCGCCACCCCGCCGCTCAGCGCCCCGCAGCCCGGAGCCTTGGCGCCACAGGCCCAGCGCGGTCCACAGGATGGCGGAATACAGCAGCAGCGCCATCGCCAGGTGGATCACCAGCCGGTATGGCGACACGGCGGTGCTGTCGGCCTCGAACCCGCTGGCGACCATGAACCAGCCGATGGCGCCCTGCAGCCCGCCAAGCAGGAACAGCCCGCCCAGCCGCCGCGCCAGCCGCCCGTCGATGGCGCCGCGCACCGCGAAGGCCACCAGCGGCGCCAGGAACGCCAGGCCCAGCAGCCGCCCCCAAAGCCGGTGCGCCCATTCCAGCCAGAAGATGCCCTTGAACCCCTCGATGCCGAAGCCCTGGTGGACCAGGCTGTACTGCGGGATGGCCTGATACAACCCATACAGCCGCTGCCACTCGGCCTCCGACAGCGGCGGTAGGACGCCCAGCAGCGGCGCCCACTCCATGATCGACAAGCCGGACCCGGTCAGCCGCGTCGCGCCGCCGAGCGAGACCATGACCAGCAGCATCCCGCACATGCAGAACAGCCATATGGCGACGGCACGTGGTCCGGGCGTGCGGCGACGCGCGATGGCTAGCGATGGAGCCAGGTCGGTGGGGCGCGGGGCGGCATCGAGCGGCATGGCATGTCCGTAAGGTTTTCGGTTCCAGATATCCAGATATATAGCATGGCCTCGGCCTTGCGAGGTCACGGCCTTGCGAAGTCAACGCGGTGGATGCTACCGCCGGCCATGCTCGCAACCCCGCCCGAGGCCGCCGCGCCGAACCGTCCGCAGGACGCCCAGGCCGTGCCGCCCGCACCGGTGCTGTCCGTCGTGGTGCCGGTCCGCAACGAGGAAGCGAACATCCGGCCGCTGATCGCGGAAATCCGGGCGGCGCTGGCCGGGATCGGCCAGGCGGACATCGACTATGAGATCGTCTATGTCGATGACGGCAGCACCGATGGCACCGCCGCGCAGCTTTTGGCGGCGCAGGCCGGGGCGGTGCAGGCTGGGCTGCCCGGCGCATTGGTGCTCCGCCGGCATCGCAGCAGTTGCGGGCAGAGCGCGGCCATCGTCACCGGGGTGCGCGCGGCGCGTGGCGCGTGGATCGCCACCCTGGACGGGGACGGCCAGAACGACCCGGCCGACATCCCCGCCCTGTTCGCCCGCGCCCAGGCGGCGCCGGACGGCCTGCTGCTGGTGGCCGGGCACCGTACCCGGCGGCGGGACAGTTGGACCAAGCGCCACTCCAGCCGCATCGCCAACAAGGTGCGCGCCGCGCTGCTGCACGACGCGACGCCGGACACCGGCTGCGGCCTCAAGGTGTTCCAACGGGCGGCGTTCCTGGAGCTGCCGTGCTTCGACCACATGCACCGTTACCTGCCGGCGCTGTTCATCCGTGCCGGAGGCCAGGTAGTGTCGGTGCCGGTCAACCACCGGCCGCGCACGCGGGGGCAGTCGAACTACGGCACCCTGGACCGGCTATGGGTGGGGCTGTTCGACCTGGTGGGGGTGGCCTGGCTGCAGCGGCGGTGGAAGCGCCCGCAGATCGAGCAGCCGTGACGCGGCCTGCGCTGTCGTGGCCCGCTCTGTCATGGCTCAGGGGCGCATGGCGGCCGGCGCTGCTGCTGGCGGGGCTGGTCGGGGCCGGGCTGGCGTTGCGCGGGCTGGGACTGGATGCCCGGGTGGCGGCGGCCGGGGAGAACGGGCCGCTCGCCTTCGCCGCGCTGGGCGTGCTGGCCTGCGCCGCCGGGGTGCCGCGCCAGGTGGTCGCCTATGCCGGCGGCCTCGCCTTCGGCTTCTGGCCCGGCGCCATGCTGGCCCTGCTGGCGGAGACGCTGGGATGCGCCGCCGACTTTTATTGGGCGCGGCTGGGTGCGCGCGGCTGGGTGGTGCGCTGGCTGCATGGCCGGGGCGGCGGCCGGCTGGACCGGCTGGACCGCTTCCTCTGCGCCCGCGCCTTCACCGCCACGCTGACGTTGCGGCTGCTGCCGGTCGGCAGCAACCTGGTGCTCAACCTGCTCGCCGGGGTGTCCGGCGTGGCGGCGGGGCCGTTCCTGCTGGCGTCCCTGCTGGGCTATGTCCCGCAAACGGCGGTGTTCGCCCTGCTGGGGTCCGGCGTGCGCGTGTCTGGATGGGTGACGGTGGCGCTTGGGACGGCGGGGTTCGCAGCCTCCACCCTGCTGGGCCTGCTGCTGCTGCGCCGCCGTCCCATGCCGGCCTGATGCGTCCGGCTTATCGCATCCGGCCTAGTGCAGGTGCATCAGATGCGGCGTATGGCGCACCGCCGCCGGCCGGATCGGGCCGCCGCTGGCCACCTTGATCGAGTGCAGCTTGCCGTCCAGCTCGCGCTGCCAGAACTCCAGGAAGCCGCGCAGCGCAGGAAAGCGGGGCGCCAGGTCCAGTCCCTGCCAGACATAGGTCTGCAACAGGCCGGGATGGTCGGGCAAGTGATAGAGGATCTCGGCGGTGGTCAGGCGGTAGTCCCGGAGTTGCAGCGCCATGCTCATGCAGTCTTCCTCCTCATGATCAGCCCGGGTCAGGGGGGCTGCCGCGAAGATTGCGGAATTGCGTCACGGGTTGGGAAGAAAAAAGTTAGTTAGGCCAATACTTTAGCACTCTCAGCGTGCGACTGCTGCTGAATGCTTGACAGCCTCCGGCCGATCTCCTAGATCGCTGGCACTCCTCCCCGGGGAGTGCCAACACGCCGCGGGGCGGGGTTCAGACCCGCAGATCCAACCTGCAGACACGTATCCCAATTTGGAGCGATCCCGCATGAAGTTCCGTCCCTTGCACGACCGGATCGTGGTCAAGCGCATCACGGCCGAAGAAAAGACCCGCGGCGGCATCATCATCCCCGACACCGCGCAGGAGAAGCCGATGGAGGGCGAGGTCATCGCCGCCGGCCCCGGCGCCCGCAACGAGCAGGGCGCAATCGTGGCGCTCGACGTGAAGGCCGGCGACCGCGTGCTGTTCGGCAAGTGGTCCGGCACCGAGGTGAAGCTCGATGGCGAGGAGCTCCTGATCATGAAGGAGAGCGACATCATGGGCATCATCGAGGGTCAGGCCGCCACCGCCAAGGCCGCCTGACCAGCCCATCCACAACAGAAGGATAGAAAGACATGGCAGCCAAGGACGTACGTTTCGGCGGCGAGGCCCGCCAGCGGATGCTGCGCGGCGTGGACATCCTCGCCGACGCGGTGAAGGTCACACTCGGCCCCAAGGGCCGCAACGTCGTGATCGACAAGAGCTTCGGCGCCCCGCGGATCACCAAGGACGGCGTGACCGTCGCCAAGGAGATCGAGCTGGCCGACAAGTTCGAGAACATGGGCGCGCAGATGCTGCGCGAGGTCGCGACCAAGACCAACGACATCGCCGGCGACGGCACCACGACCGCCACGGTCCTGGCGCAGGCCATCGTGCGTGAGGGCGCCAAGGGCGTCGCCGCCGGGCTGAACCCGATGGACCTGAAGCGTGGTGTTGACCTGGCCGTGACCAGCATCGTGGCCGAGCTGAAGGCCCGCAGCCGCAAGATCACCACCGAGGCCGAGACGGCGCAGGTCGGCACGATCTCCGCCAACGGCGAGGCCGACATCGGCCGCATGATCTCCGAGGCCATGCAGAAGGTGGGCAACGAGGGCGTCATCACCGTCGAGGAGGCCAAGGGCATCCAGACCGAGCTGGACGTCGTCGAGGGCATGCAGTTCGACCGCGGCTACATCAGCCCGTACTTCATCACCAATGCCGAGAAGATGGTCGCCGAGCTGGACCAGCCGTACATCCTGATCCACGAGAAGAAGCTGTCCGGCCTGCAGGCGATGCTGCCGCTGCTGGAGACCGTGGTGCAGTCCGGCCGCCCGCTGCTGATCATCGCCGAGGACATCGAGGGCGAGGCGCTGGCCACGCTCGTGGTGAACAAGCTGCGCGGCGGCCTGAAGGTCGCGGCCGTGAAGGCGCCGGGCTTCGGCGACCGCCGCAAGGCCATGCTGGAGGACATCGCCATCCTGACCGGCGGCCAGGTCATTTCTGAAGACCTGGGCATCAAGCTGGAGAGCGTGACGCTGGCCATGCTGGGCCGGGCCAAGCGGGTGCTGATCGAGAAGGAGAACACGACCGTCGTCGAGGGCGCCGGCGGGTCCGACGAGATCAAGGGCCGCTGCGGCCAGATCCGGGCGCAGATCGAGGAGACCACCTCGGACTACGACCGCGAGAAGCTGCAGGAGCGCCTGGCCAAGCTGGCCGGTGGCGTGGCGGTGATCCGCGTCGGCGGCAGCACCGAGGTCGAGGTGAAGGAGCGCAAGGACCGCGTTGACGACGCCCTGCACGCGACCCGTGCGGCCGTAGAGGAAGGCATCGTGCCCGGCGGCGGCGTGGCGCTGGCTCGTGCGTGCCTGATCCTGGCGCAGTTGAAGCCGGAGAACGAGGACCAGCGCTTCGGCATCGAGATCGTCCGCAAGGCGGTGCAGACGCCGCTGCGGCAGATCGCCGAGAACGCTGGCGAGGACGGTGCGGTGATCGCCGGCAAGGTGCTGGAGAACGCCGACTACAACTTCGGCTTCGACGCGCAGACGGCGGAGTTTAAGGACATGGTCGGCGCAGGGATCATCGACCCGACGAAGGTCGTGCGGACGGCGTTGCAGGATGCGGCCTCGGTCGCCAGCCTGCTGATCACCACCGAGGCGATGATCGCCGAACGCCCTGAGAAGAAGGCCGCAGCCGGCGGCATGCCCGGCGGCGGCGGCGGCATGGGCGGCATGGGTGACATGGACTTCTAAGTCCAAGCCGTTACGAGCCAAGTACGGAAGGGGCGGACCGCAAGGTCCGCCCCTTCTTGTTTATGCAGATTTGACGAAGGGTGTTGCGTTTCTGCGGCAGCGCGTCGAATCGAGTGGTCTCTCACGTCGGCGCGATTGACACAACCGTTTGCTTCTGCGCCCATGCACAATCAATCGTGTTTTTGACTATCCTTGCTGCGCCTCCGCTGGCTTCGGGTGCCCACAAGCCGTCTAAAGGCCCGATTGCTGTGTGATCCTGCGCCGTTGCAGGACGCGAAGACGGAGAGTGACGCAGTTATGGCTACCGGCACTGTTAAGTGGTTCAACGCCACCAAGGGCTTCGGCTTCATCATGCCGCAGGACGGCACCAAGGACGTGTTTGTCCATATCACCGCCGTGCAGGCCGCTGGGCTGCGCGGGTTGGATGAGGGGCAGAATGTCTCGTTCGACGTCGTGATGGAACGCGGCAAAGCCGCTGCCACCAACCTCAAACTCACTTAAGCCCCACCCTGCCTGCCGCGACGGCGCGGCGGGCGCATCACCAAGCACGCGGCTGGCGCCGGGTGTTCCGAGGAGAATGGATTATGGCTGTCGGCACCGTGAAGTGGTTCAATGCCACGAAAGGTTTTGGGTTCATCATGCCGCAGGACGGCAGCAAGGACGTATTCGTCCACATCACGGCGGTGCAGGCGGCCGGGCTGAACGGACTGAATGACGGCCAGAAGGTCAGTTACGAGGTGGCGATGGAGCGCGGCAAGGCGGCTGCGACCAACCTTAAGCTGGCGTAACGCTCTATCCTTGCCGGGCCGCCGCAATTAGGTGGCCCGGCAAGTCTTTATCAGCCTGTCCAAGAGGCTGAACTGACGCCCGCCGTCATATTTTGGTCACCGCGCTCGACCGGCGTCACCTTTGACGCCCCGGACTGTTGCATGATGCCCATGATCTGCTCGGCCTGCTCCTTCGAGGTCGCCCGCACGGCTAGCACCAGCGTGCCCTCGGCGCCCCGGCGATTGCGGTTATTTACCCCCGCCTGATCCGCCGCCTGCCCACCGGCATTCGCCGCTGCCGCCGTGCCCGCGCCGACCAGCGCGGCACCACCCACCGCTAGGGCCGCCGCGCCACCAGTGGCGATCACAGCGCCCGCCACGGCCACCGCACCTGCATAGCCAGCCATGCTGGTGCCCATCGTCCGCAACTGCGCCTTGTCAATGTCGTCGGTCGGGTTCTCCGCGCCCTCGGTTGGCGTCGCAATGGCTGGCCGGTCCTCTGGCAGGCTGAAGTCAGCCCGGTCGTAGCCGACCAGCGCAAGGCCGGACAGGGCCTCTTGCATCGCCGCGTCATTCGGGAACGTGCCCTGCACTTCCGTAACGGACGTCGCCAGGACCGGACCTTGCTTCGGAGCGTCGGCTGCTGTTCCACTCATGCTGGATTCCCCTGATTTGGTGGCTCAACGCAGCAGGACCCGAGGCTGTTCCCGCGCCTGCGCCGCAGCGAGCCAACCCCCACTCTGGCGGCACATGCAGCCCTTGTTTACCAGGATGCTGCGCCTTGCATGACAATAGCCGAGACGCCGGATACGAAGCGGTCACGCAACTTCCGGCTGGGCCTGAGCCTCGGGCCGGGCTGGAGCCTCTGGCCGGGACCCTGCTGCATCAACTGACCTTGGTGATGGCCCACTTCGCCTGCTGCACCCCGTCCGCCTGTCCGGTCAGCACGACTTGCTGGCTGCGCTGCGGGTCCGGCCCGCCGAGATAAACGCTTTCCTCAAGCGACACATGCGCGCCCTCCGCCTTGAACCGCCAAGCACTGCCGCCGGGCAGGCGGAGCAGGACGCCTTCCGCATCGCCCTGCACGGCTGCCGCTACGGAGGGATGCAGGTGGAACCGCACGGCGTAGGCTTGCGGGGTGGGCGCTTCCACGGCGTCCTCCCCGCGGATGTCCTCGCCGCTTTCGGCCATGTACAGCCGGCGGCGGTGCACGGCGCCGAAGGCCGTCTTGTAGCCGTCGTGGCTCGCCTCCAGCCAGTGCGCGCCGTTAGCCTCCTGCCGTTGCACGTCCACCTGGCCGGGGTGGCGGCCCAGCCCGGCCGCGCGCAACTCGGACGAGCTGGTGTCGGCGATCACCAAGGTGGAGTGGGCGGCGCTGGTGCGGGTGGCGTCGCGCCAGGCCGGGCCGCCGGCCGGGGCGGCGCCGCAGTTGACGATCAAGCGGTCCTTGCCGACCGACAGCTCCATCGACAGGGTGCCGGCATGGGCCAGGCGGTCCAGCCCCGGCGGCGGCGGGGCGCCACAGTCCACTATCAGCACACTGCGACCGGCCTGCAGGCGATGAAACCCGCCCTCCGTCAGCCCGGCCGGTGCCCGCCCGCCGCGGCCGGCCTGGGTCAGCACCAGGTCGATCGACGCGGCGTGCTCCTCCTTCGCGCCGTTGAACAGCGCCAGGCCGCCGTCACCGTGGCGCAGGGCGCGCAGGGCGGGCGCCATCCGCTCGATGGCGGAGGTCAGCGCGGCCGGGGGCTGCGCCTGGGCGGCCTGCATCAGGGCGCGGATCTCGGTCAGGTCCTGCAGGGCCGCCAGGTGCGCGGCTGGGCTGCGCTCGGCATGGCAGCCGTCGGGCAGCACCTGGCGCGCGATCTCCTGCGGCAGGAATCGGAGGGTGCGGGTGAGGAAGGCCGCATGGTCCGGCAGCGCGACGGCAGCGGCGATCAGCCCCTTTAGGGCGGTCAGCGCGCGGGCGTCCAGCTCCTCCGACGGGAGCGAGGCGGCGAGCATCCGGGCGTCAGCGACCAGCCGGGCCATCATACGGCTGCGGAAGCCGTCATCGGCGCTGGCGGCGAAGAAGTCATAATGGCCCAGCCAGGCGGCGATGCGGGCGCCGGCCACGTCCGGGCGGTGCGCCAGGCGCTCCAGGTGCGGGGCGGCAATCCAGTCGGCCACCAGGGCGCGGGCGCGGGCGCGGGCGGCGTCGGTGCCCAGGGCGCGCAGATCGCGCAGCCAGGTGAAGCCATGGGCGTGGGCGCGCATCAGCTCGTGCCCGGTCGTGTCGCCCCACCCCCCAGGCGCCAGGCGGCGGATGGCGCCGGCCAGTTCCAGCTCCTCCCGCAGCAGCCGGGCGCCGCGGGCGGGATTGCCGGGCCAGGGATCACGCACCGGCAGCGACGGCGCATCCGGCACGCGGCCCATCCGCATGGCCGGCATCTTGGACATGGCGCGGCGGGCATCGCGCGCCCAGCGGCGGGGGTCCATCAGGCTGCGCCCCGCATGGCGGCGATGGCAGCGGCGGGGTCCTTGGCGCCGAACACCGCCGTCCCCGCCACCAGCACGCCGGCTCCTGCTTGGATTGCCAAAGGCGCGGTCTCGGGGGTGATGCCGCCGTCCACCTCCAGCGCGACCGGCCGGTCGCCGATCATGGCGCGGACCTGCCGCACCTTCTCAAGCTGGCTGTGCAGGAACGTCTGGCCGCCGAAGCCGGGGTTGACGGTCATCACCAGAACCAGGTCGGCCATGTCCAGCACGGTAGCGATGGCCTCGGCCGGGGTGCCTGGATTGAGCGCCACGCCGGCCCGCTTGCCCAGCGAGCGCACCAGTTGCAGCGAGCGGTGCAGATGCGGCCCGGCCTCCGCGTGGACGATGACGTGGTCGGCCCCGGCCTCCGCGAAGCCAGGGATGTAGGGGTCGGCCGGGCTGATCATCAGGTGGACGTCGAACGGCAGCGCCGATCCGCCGCGCAGCGCCTTGAGCACCTGCGGGCCGAAGGACAGGTTGGGGACGAAGTGCCCATCCATGATGTCCAGGTGCAGCCAGTCAGCCCCGTCCGCGGCCACGTCGGCCACGGCATCCCCTAAACGGGCGAAGTCGGCGGCGAGCAGGCTGGGCGCGATGATGACGCCGGAGGGTGGCCAGGTCGGGTTCCGGTGCGGGGTGGGGTCAGGCATCGCAGGGTTCTAGGAGGGGTTGCCGCCGATGCAAAGGCCGGTCCCGGCGCTGGGGACGCGAAATCCGCCTGGGACCCTGCATGTGAAGGCTGGTTGGGAGGTCGGCAGGACCGAGGGGCTCAGCGGCATCGGCGGCGGAGCGTCTTACCTGCATATCAAGGTCACCGGATAGCGTCGGCGTCCGCCTTGGCTTGGCTTGCGCCAGGCTTCCAGAACCCAGTCTTCTGGACCGCAAGCGGCTGATCGCGTCGTGGCGTCTCAGGCTTGACTCACGTTCGTATGAAACGGGCGATGAAGAAGCCATCCATGCCGCCGCACTCAGGCCACAGACCGGGATGCGTGCGGACGTAGCCCTCCGGCGTGATAGCGTCGGACAGGCCCGGCAATTCATCCGCATGGACTGGGTCAGGCTGCAGCCCCGGCAGGCCCATGACGCGGGCCGGCCCCTCCTCCGGCTGCAGGGAGCAGGTGGCGTAAACCAGCCGCCCGCCGGGCCGCAGCATCGCAGTGGCCGCCGCGAGCAGGCGATCCTGGCCGGCGGCAAGCTCAGCGATGTCGCGCGGGCGCTTCAGCCGCATCACGTCGGGGTGGCGGCGGATGGTGCCGGTGGCGCTGCACGGGGCATCCAGCAGCACGGCGTCCAGGAGGGCGGATGGCACCCATTGCAGGGCGTCCGCCTGGACCACCTCGACCGGAAGCTGCAGGCGGGCCAGGTTCTCGTGCAGCCGGCGCAGACGGTGGGTGTCGCGTTCGATGGCGACCACCTGGGCGCCTGTTACGGCCAACTGCGCCGTCTTACCGCCGGGCGCGGCGCACAGGTCGGCGATGCGCTCGCCAGGCCGCGCCGCCAGCAGCCGGGCGGGCAGGGCGGCGGCGGCATCCTGCACCCAGAAGGCGCCCTCGTTGAAGCCGGGCAGGTCCTGCACGCGCGTGCCGGGCGGCAGGCGGACGGAGCCGGTGGGCAACACCTCGCCGCCCTCTGGCGCCGCTGCGTCGGGGCGCATCGAGAGGTCGAGCGGCGCCTCCTGCCCGTGCGCCTCCGCGATGGAGCGAGCGGCCTGGCCCCAACTGGCCCACAGCCAGGCTGGGGTGTCCAGGCGCGGGCCGTCCACGCCGTCCAGCCCGGCCTGGCCCGCGGCGGCCACCCGGCGCAGCACGGCATTCACCAGCCCGGCGAATGGCGTCAGCCGGCGGGTGCGGGCCAGCGCCACCGCTGTTGCCACCGCCGCATGGGCCGGCGTGTCCAGTAGCAGCAGCCCCGCCGCGCCCAGCCGCAGGACATGCCGCACCGCATCCGGCGGCGCCCGGGCCAGCAACGGGTCCAGCACGGCGTCGAGCGAGCCCATCCGGCGCAGCACCGCGGCGGCGAGCCGGTGCGCGGCGGCCCGGTCGCGCGGGTCGGCCGGGTGGGCGGCGTCCAGGGCCTCCTCCAGCGAGCGGCGGCGATCCAGGACGGCGCTCAGCAGGTCGAAGGCGATCTCCCGCGTGGGGTCTTTCATGACGGCAAGGCTTGGCATGGCGGGGCGGGCTGGTTTAGCGGTCATGCGCGGGTTCATGGCGTGGATTGGGGTCCCATGCTAGGCCCCCGGCCATGACGTTCTCCATGATGAGGCTGCTGGACACGCGCCGGCCGCGTCTGCTTCTGGCCTTGTTTTGCCTGCTACTATGGACGCCGGGGTTCTTCACCATCCCGCCCGGTGACCGCGACGAGAGCCGGTTCGCCCAGGCCAGCAAGCAGATGATCGAGACCGGCGACTTCGTCCGCATCCAGAACGGCCTGGAAGCGCGCAACCGCAAGCCCATCGGCATTCACTGGCTGCAGGTGCCCTTCGCCGCCACGGCGCGGGGGCTGGGACTGGCGACGGAGAACCCGATCTGGCCGTATCGCATCCCCTCCGCGCTGGGTGGGCTGCTGGCGGTGCTGGCGACGTTCCAGGCCGGCGAGCACCTGGTGGGACGCCGGGCGGCGCTGCTGGGGGCGGGGATGCTGGCGGCCAGCGTCATCCTGGTGGTCGAGGTGCACATCGCCAAGACCGACGCGGCGCTGCTGGGCGCGACGACGGTGGCGATGGCGGTGCTGGCGCGGGCTTATCTGGCACCGGACCGGGTGCGGGCCGGGCAGGCGGCGGTGTTCTGGCTGGCGGTGGGGGCGGGCATCCTGCTGAAGGGGCCGATCACGCCGATGGTGGCCGGGCTGGCAGCGGCGTCGCTGGCCGTGGCGGACCGGCGGGCGGTGTGGCTGCGGGCGTTGCGGCCTGGTTGGGGGGTGCCGCTGATGGCGGCGGTGGTGCTGCCTTGGTTCGTGGCCATCGGGATGGCGACCGGGGGGCAATTCTTCGCCGATGCCGTTGGCGGCGACCTGGGGCGCAAGCTGGCGTCAGGTGACGACACGCATTGGGGGCCGCCGGGGCTGCACCTGCTGCTGCTGCCCTTGCTGCTGTTCCCGGCCTCGGCGGCGCTGCCCGGGGCGGCGGTGGCGGCGTGGCGCGGGCGGACCGCCGCGCCGACGCGGTTCCTGATCGCCTGGATCGTGCCGGCCTGGGTGGTGTTCGAGGCGGTGCCGACCAAGCTGCCGCACTACACGCTGCCGCTGCTGCCGGCGGTGTGCCTGCTGGCGGCGGGGTGGGTGGTCGCGCCGGGGCGGCGGGCAGCGGTGGAGTGGCTTGGTGCAACGCTTTTCCTGCTGGCGGCGGCGCTGCTGGGGATGGGTGCGCTGGCAGCGCCAAGGGTGCTGCACCTGGATACCTGGCTCGGGGACCCAGCGTTCGCGGCAGTCGTGGCCTGTCTCTTCCTCCTCTGGGATGGGGGTAAGGTGAAGAAGGCGCGGCGTGGGGCACCAGGGGACCAACTGGAACAAGGTCCCGTGCGGGAGGGGGCTGTGCTGCAAGACTTCCTCACCCCGGCCCTCTCCGTGAGGGAGAGGGGGCAAATCGTCCTTTTGGCTGCGGTGGTGCCGTTCTACTGGGCGGTACTGGGGTTTGAGTTGCCGCGGTTGGCGCCGCTCTGGCTCGCGCCCAGGGTGGTTGCAGCCATGCAGGGTATGGACAGGCTGGGCGCGGTAGGATTCGCCGAACCCAGCCTGATGTTCCTCGCCGGCACCGACACGCAATGGCTGTTGGCGGCGGACGCGCCTGAAGCGTTGGCATCTGGCCGCATCCACACTCTGCTCGTCGGCGACCGGGACCGGGCGGCGGTGCTGGCGCAGGCGGCGCGGCAAGGCGTCCCGTTGCAGCAAGTTGCCGAAGTGGACGGCCTCAACTACTCGCGCGGCCGGACGGTTGCGTTGACGCTGTTCCGCCTGGGGCCGTGATCACGATACCTACGGCATTCCGGTGCTTACAGCATCCCAGTGCCCGCGGCATCACGATGCCTGCAGCACGTCCAGCCGGTACTTCTCCGCACGCTGCTGCACCGTTGGGCGCAGGGTGGGGGCGCAGTCGGCAATGAACAGCTCGGCAGCTTCGTCCCCGGTGCACGCCCCATCGGTCGGCCCGCTCCAGTTGACCAGCACCACCGTGCCGCCGGGCTCCAGGCTGGCCAGGGTGCGCCGGGCAGCCTCGTGCAGGCCGGGGATGCCAAGGTAGTACAGCACCTCGGAGAAGATCACGAGATCGAACCTGCCCTCCGGCCACCCTCCCGGCACGACCACGTGGGCCAGCTCGACGCCCGGCAGGCCGGCGCACCGCTCCGCCGCCTGGCGCAACGCGGCGTCGGCCACGTCCACGGCCAGGATAGCGTCGCAGTGGGCGGCTAGTTGCCGGGTCAGGACGCCGATGCTGCACCCGACCTCGAACGCGCGGGTAAACCGGCGGCCCGGTAACGCGGCCAGGGTGGCGGCATACTTGTCGCGCTCGTAGTCGCTGGTGGCGAACTGCCAGGGGTCGGGATTGTCGGCGTACAGCTTCTCGAAGTAGCCGGGATCGATGAAAGGCTCGGTCATGCCGGCTCCTATAGCTCGACCTGGGTGCCGAGTTCGATGACCCGGTCGGACGGGATCAGGAAGTAGCGGGCGGCGCTGACGGCATTGCCGGCCATGGCGGCAAACAGCTTCTCCCGCCACCGGGGCAGCGCCGGCTGCACCGCGGGCACCGGCAGCTCCCGCCCGGTGAAGAACGACGCCGTGTCGGGATCGACGCGCAGCACGGCGAAATGCTCGCGCAAGGTGGCCGGCAGGTCCGGCTGCTCGGCATAGCCGAAGTGCAGTTGGATGCGGGCCGCCCCGGCGCAAATCTCCTCACGCGATACCCGCCGGTCCTCGGCGACGCGGGGCTGGCGCTCGCTGATCACCGTCAGGATCACGACGTGCTCATGCAGGACGTGGTTGTGCCGCAGGTTCTCGGCCAGGGCGGAGGGGACCTGGTCCTTGCGGGATGAGAGATAGACCGCCGTGCCGGGCACGCGGGTGTAGCCGCCGCTCTCCGCCTGGCGCAGGAACGGAACCAGGTTCACGTTGGCGTCGCCCGTCAGGTCCATAACCAGCTTGCGGCCGCGGCGCCAGGTGGTCATCAGGGTGAACACCGCGGCGGCCACCATCAGCGGCACCCAGCCGCCCTCGGGAATCTTCAGCGCATTGGCGGCGAAGAACGTCAGGTCCACCACCAGCAGTGCACCCGTCACCAGGCCGGTCAGCGCCAGGTTCCACTTCCAGACCCGGTGCATCACCACCGACAGCAGCACCGTCGTCACCACCATGGTGCCGGTGACCGCAATACCGTACGCCGCCGCCAGGTTGTCCGACGAGCGGAACGCCAGCACCAGCGCGATCACTGCCACCATCAGCGCCCAGTTGACCTGCGGCACGTAAACCTGGCCGGCCGATTCCTCTGACGTCTGCCGGATGTCCAGCCGCGGCAGCAGGCCGAGCTGCATCGCCTGCTGCGTCAGCGAGAACGCGCCGGAAATCACCGCCTGCGAGGCGATCACCGTCGCCAACCCCGCCAGCACCACCAGCGGGTACAAGCCCCAGGACGGCACCAGCTTGAAGAACGGGTTGTCCAGCGCGGAGGGATCGCTGATCACCAGCGCCGACTGCCCGGCGTAGTTCAGCACCAGCGCCGGCAGCACCAAGATGAACCAGTCCTTGCGGATGCTGTCCCGGGTGAAGTGCCCCATGTCGGCATACAGCGCCTCCGCCCCCGTCACCGCCAGGAACACCGATCCGAGGGTGACGAACGCCCGGCCCGGCGCGTGCAGCACGAATCGGACGCCATGGCTGGGGTCCAGCGCCAGCAGCACCTCGGGGTGGCTGATGACTGGCCCCACGCCGGCCAGGCCGATCACCGCGAACCACACCACCATCACCGGGCCGAAGAAGCGGCCGATGAAGTCGCTGCCCCGGCTTTGCACCAGGAACAGCGCGATCAGGATCACCAGGGTGATCGGCAGGATGTAAGGGTGGAAGAACGGCGTCGCGACATCCAGGCCCTCGATGGCGCTGAGCACCGAGATGGCCGGGGTGATCATGCCGTCGCCGTAGAACAGCGCGGCGCCGAACACGCCCAGCAGCAGCAGGCCGGTTTGGACGCGCCCGACCGCCATGCCGCCCAGGGCGGAGGCGATCAGGGCGATGATCCCGCCCTCGCCGTCGTTGTCGGCGCGCATGACCAGCACGACATACTTGAACGTGACGACGATCAGGACGGTCCAGATCACCAGGGACAGCACGCCTAGCACGGCCGCCTCCGCCGCCGCCGGGTCGGTAGCGGCGCCGACGCCGGCGGCCTTGAAGCTCTCGCGGATGGTGTAGATCGGGCTGGTGCCGATGTCGCCGTAAACGATGCCGAGAGCGCCGAGCAGCAGCGCCGCTCCGGCCTTCTTCGGGGTGGCGTCAGGTTTGGTGTCCGGGTCGGCAAGGATTGTCGGCACGGTTCGCTCCTGCGCTGGCTGTTCGCCTAACGCAGCAAACTCCTCCTGGTCGCATCATGCTGATTGCAATGGTGATCGTCAGGCGGCTGGACTGCCGGCGCTGGCCTGCGAGGGTGCCACGCGGCGTCCGTACGCGCCCGTTTCTGTTTCTGCCTAGCCTGTTCCTGCCTGGCCGCAGTCCTGCTCAGCAGCGCAAGGCCTGTCTTAAAGCTTGTCCTTGGCCAGCAGCATGTGGACGCCCTTGTTGCCGTCCACCGTCTGCGTCACCCGCAGGTCGGCGATCAAGGAGCACAGCATGTAGGCCTGGTTGCGCGACAGGTTGGTGCGCCGGCAGACGTGCTTCACCATCTCCCGCACGGCCTGCTTGGCGGCGTCGTCCAGGTCCTCGTCCAGACCGATCGACATCAGGTGCGTCGGTGTCTCGGCGAACGGGAAGTCCACCGGGAAGTCGCGGCGGACCGTCAGGCGGAAGGTGCCGGACAGGCCGGTCTCCAGGGCGGTGATGCACACCTCGCCGTCGCCCTGCACGCCGTGCCCGTCGCCGGCCATGAATAGCGCGCCCTCGTTGAACACCGGCAAGTAGAGCGTCGTGCCGGGCTTCAGCTCCTTGTTGTCCATGTTGCCGCCAAAGGCACGCGGCACCGGGGAGCCGCACCGGCCCCAGGCCTTGGGCGGCGCCACGCCGATGATGCCGAAAAACGGGTCCAGCGGCAGTTCGGTCCCCCAGGGCAGGGTGCAGACCCGGCGGGCGCGGTCTATGGCAGGGTGGATGGTCTCGTAGTCCGTGAACTCGTCCGGCAGGGTGCCCAGCAGCGGCAGGATGGCGACGAAGCCCCAGTCCATCGTGGGCTCGGCGTCCAGGATGTCCACCTGCAGGGTGTCGCCGGGCTGCGCGCCGCGGACGAACACCGGGCCGGTGATGAAGTGCGGGCCGGGGCCGGCCGGCAGGGTCCGCA
>JAABUX010004162.1_pt1 | contig 18569 bp, 35 predicted proteins | sample 5561851 | NCBI WGS metagenome assembly JAABUX01 (sample SAMN10711883, study PRJNA513361) | rock metagenome | isolation source: Antarctica rocks | place: Antarctica: Victoria Land, Richard Nunatak red sandstone | collected 2016-01-03 | reverse complement strand
CTGCCGTCCTGACCTCATGCCAAGGCTAGCCATGACCGTTAAACTCTCAAAACAACACAAACTTCGCACGTCCTGGTCCGCTGTGGTAATCAGGAAACGAGCGTCACCAGGATCAGGTGCGCTGGCTGGCGTCGGCGTCGCCTCCTTCTCCGACGCCAGCATGGCTCGGGCGACCGCAGCGTCTTCCGCCTGCCGCAGGAGCTCCGTGATGGGGCGCGCCAGCAGCCGCCCGCTGTGCTGGCCCCCGGCACGGTCCCCAGCGCCACCCGCAGAGCCGCGGCCTGAGGACTCCGCAGCCGCGTCGGCGACGCCGCAGTACACCCGCTCGCCGGTGTCCAGCGTGACCGACATGACTTCGCCGTCCAGTTCAGCCACGTCCCACACTGGGCCGCCACAGGATCCCGCTGCATCTGCCTCCACATCCTGCTGGCAAGCGGTGTACAGTTGAGACCTTTTGTCAATTCAACACTGCGCCGTGCCATTTGTGTTACGCGAGTGCAATACATGCCATCGGTTGCTGTTGGTCCGCAGGAGTAGATGCTCTCAAGCGCTTTGTTTTTTGAAGTTACACTGCCTGCAAGGCTGCGTCGCAACAGGGTTCGCATACCACAGCTATGGCGCTTTGCGGCAACACTGTCCGCACCTCCTGCTCAACGCGTCGGCGCAACTCTGCTTCGTCGCTGCCTCCGTATGCTGAGTCGTGGGCGGCGTCTGAGAGGCCGATCTCCGGCTGGGGCTGGGTGTCCATGACAAGCGCCAGGAGCTCCTGGGCGTCGTCGTCATCCGACCACTCCAAGCCATTTTCGGGCTGCGTATCTCTGCGGTTGCTTGCCATGACTGCCGTGCTGCATTGTTGGCTCGCGCGCTGCGTTCCCGGGCGTGCTGAGCTGCCGAGCAGCTGTAGCGACGCGTCTGCCGCACTGCTGCTGAGGTTGCTGCAATCATGCAGCTGGGACTGCTGTGTGGCGGTGGTCCACTTCTCTGGCTCAGCCGCCCGCGCCTTCTTTGCCGGGTGTCCTGCTCGGGCGTGCGTGGTTCAGACGGTTTCACGTCAGGAGCTACTCCCTACAATGTCTCCGGGAGCACTTGAGGATGGCGTGCAGGAGGCTGTGCGCACCATGCTCCCACACCGACGGCTGTGCGTTGGCATCCAGCTCCAGCAGCGGACGCTTGCCAGCGGAAGCCGGGCAAGGCGATACTGCGATGCGCAGAAGGGTCTCATCACGGAGTCAATGGTGGGTTGGGGTGAGGCATAACACTGGGGGTGGCTGAGGATGGATCAGCATATGACACATGGACATCGCCCGTACCACTGCCAAAATCCTCGTTGTGATCGTGCAAACCCAACTCATCCTCGAGCAGGTCGTCGAGGTCCATCACGAGGAGCGCCTATGAGACTGCACGCTTCGCGACATCCTTTGGATGCCCAGGCTCGGCAGCCCTGAGACATTCCGACTGTTCAAATCGGGTCACGTGACGCGGCTTCACTCAAGTGTCCGCCGGCTACTGACATACGATGCGCTCAAGTGCAGTTGCAATTAGTCAGCAGCTCGGACGCCGGCTCTTGATGGCGAGCCAGCCCCAGACGCAGCCCCAGACTTGCAGACACTTTCTCCGCGGGCGGTGCACGTTTGGTGACACATGCAGATACGCGCACGATGCTTCGCCAGGCTACTTCAGTCCTGGACAGGCGAGGGGCCGAACAGGCGACGTCGCCAGTACGCCGCATGCATTGGGCACGAACGGTACTGCATCGCCTGCAGACAGAACATGGAGCAACGCACAGGCGCGTCAGAATGCGTACGTGCGCTGAGGGCGCAGTATGGCGTGTCGGTCGCTGCGGTGCGCCTCATTCAGACTGCTGCTTCATCTGCCGGTGTGCAGGCTTCAACTAGCGGGAAGGCACTGCCCAGTCGTGGTGGAGTCGGCTTCAGGGTCCTGAGCTACAACACGCTGGCGGAGAAATTGGTGAGAAGAGGTCCTGGCATGAACACCTTTGTGGGGGCCGCGACGACAGCAGCACTGTGGCAAACAGCACCTGCTCCACCGCTGTGATTGCTGCTTCAGGCCCGCGAGCACGCGGCAGAGCTGTACTGCGGCATCCCTCATGACTGGCTCGCTTGGCAGACGCGGGGTCCACGACTCATGCAGGTGCGGCACGCGCCCGTGTATCATCACGGCAGTTGCTAGACGCTGTCAAACAACCTCCCACTCTCACTAAGTGTTTGGCCTAACACTCGGGCGGAATGACACGGCCTGCGGACTGTGATGACGCTTGCTTCATATACAACAGGAGATACTTGGTCATGGCCCTGATGTGATGGCTCTCCAAGAGGTGGACAACCTCGATGATTTTGAGGGGGCGCTGGCACCACATGGGTGAGCACTGTGCAATATGCGCGAAGCGCGTCAATCAAGCCGGCCTGTGCCGCAAGCGGTGACGCACGCAGGCTCGTTCACGTGTTGTACAACCGTCGTTGGCGCAGGTACGACGGAACTTACGCGAAGCGGGGCGGCGACAAGCCAGACGGCTGCGCGACGCTGTGGCGCACGGACGCCTTCAGGCTGCTGGCCGAGGAGACCATCCACTTCTCGGAGTACGCGCTGCGAGACAACGTGGCGCTGATCGTCGTGCTGGAAGCGCGGCAGCAGGCAGATGCGGATAGCAACGGCGTCGGCCCCCCGCAGCGCGTGATCCTGGGCAACTGTCACATCCTCTTCAACCCGAAGAGAGGCACGCACGTCAGTGTCGCTGGCTGCTCTGACGTTGAGATGGCTGCCGCTGTGCAGTTGTTGAATACCATTACACGTGCCTGCCGCCCGTATGGCGCCTGTCTCATGGTGGGTCGCAACCTGCGCTTCCTGCTGCACCAGGTGACATCAAGCTGGCACAGGTCCGTGTGTTGGCCACCAAACTCGCCGAGCTCGCGAAGGAGTACGACGCGGCTGTGATCATGGCTGGCGACTTCAACAGCACGCCTGACAGCGCCATCTACTGGTTCTGCTCGACCGGCGAGCTTGCCCTGTCGCGAGTCGACCGGCGCACCATGTCTGGGCAGCTTGCAGAGCCCCTGAGCCCCGGCGGCATGGTGCGTGCGCTGCCCGTGCCATATGTCCATCATGCAGCCACATCTTCGGGCGTGCGCACCTGAGCAAGCGCTGCCTCTGTGCTATCACTTGCTTCGAAGTGCGGCGGCCTACTACGCTGTCTCCTACCTCAAATGCTGACGCTGCGACGTTCTGCAATGGCGGAGGGTTGGCAGCTGGAGCACCTGAGCACCGCCATGGGGACGTCGATGAAGCGGTCCACGTCCATGGTAGACTGCGTGGCGACGCACCCGCTGCAAGTGCGCAGTGCTTACACTGAGGTCGCTGGGGCAGAGCCCGCGTTTACCACCTGCCATGGGAAGGCATTGAAAACTGTGGACTTTCAGTGGTACACGCCGCACAGCCGCAGCTTAGCACTACAGCCGTTGCGCATCTTGAATGCGCCGCCGCTGGAAGGGTTTCACCCGCTTCCAACAGATTTGTATCCGTCTGACCACATCTGCCTCGTGGTTGACTATGGTTTGATGCTAAGGACGCAGCAGTAGGTCTGTGATGTAACTGTGTAACCTGTTGACAGTGCTTGAAGTGAGTTTCAGAGTGTGTGGCCAGAGGAAGGCCATTGTTCAGTAGCTGCATGCTTGGGCCTCTGCACTCGTGATGGGCAAAGGTGGCGAACCGATGCCGACCGCATTGTACCGTGTGCACACCTTCACCTGAAGTGTACGCTATTAAACCTCTGCGGGGTACTTTGCGACAGAGATCGCTCCGACAACAGTTTCGAAACAAACATGAGCGAGCGACGCCGATTGCAACTGAAGCCGCGAGACCCGGAGGCGGCAGCTCGCGCCGATTTGGACCGGGCGAACAGTGCGAAGGTACGGCCAGCCGCGTGTTGATGTTCTGGCGCACGTCACAGCACCCGGCCCTGTCCCCCTCCCTGCGTCGGTGTTCTACAATTCGCACGATGGAGCAGGGCGGCCCACTCAGAAAAGCTGGTTGCGATGTCTCCGGTCTTGCAGTGCATCACCTTGGAGTTTGCGGCTCCAGGACATACTGACGCCATGCGCATGTCTGCGCAGGCCAACCCGTTCGGCAGCGCCAAGCCCCGCGAGTCCGTGTTGGCGACGCGCACCGGAAAGTCCGAGCAGGAGATCCTCGCCGAGGAAGCCAAGAAGGGACTCAACGTGTGCGCCAAACCTTACGCATGAATGTCGCGTCAGTGTGGCTCGTCTTTGAGCGACTGGTTGATGACCTCGCGCTGTGTGTGTCGCAGTTGCGTCTCAACCAAGAGCAGCGCCAGCAGAAGGAGGCTGCCGAGGCGGTCGTCGCGGACCTCGAGGAGCAGGCGGCCCTCGAGGCGGACCCCGACGTCAAGGCGGGGCTCGAGGAGCAGATCGCGGCCGGCAAGGCCAGCCTCGACGACCTGATGGAGGCGTTTGCGGTGAGGGCCTCCATGCTCTAGAGTATGATCATTGTCATACGTGGCGCTTTGTTGTGGTCCGGCGGTCTCGCCGTGACCCTCATGTCTTGCTTTCTATCGCCAGTTTTACGAGAATTTATTCCCGTAACTAAGTCCCATCACTGCTGTGCAGAAATCGACACTGGAGGCTGCGGAAAAGGGCGAGGTGCAGCGTCCCAGCGAGCGCCGTGCTGCTCAGGCAAGCATCACATGGACGCAACCCATGGATCAGCTGGCCTGCCGCCTCTGTGCAGCAACTGCTGATGCTGACATTCTCGTACCAGTACACAGGGCTTGGGGCAGCAGCCGGACGACTTTGCGAATTTCCAGCAGGGCGGTGGTCGCGCACCGAGCTCATACGGCGGCAACCCCGGCGGCGGCGGCGGCGGCGGCGGATATCAGGGCGGTGGCGGGTCAGACGGGTGCTTGTTTGCTTGCTCAGTCATAACCGATAACTACATGCTGTGCCCAGCAGCACCGGTTAGGGCGGCGTCGCCTGGATAACATTGCTTGCTGCGCTCCACACTGGCCTGCAGCGCTTCAAATATTGAGTGTGCAGCTCTTATGTGCGCCCAGATTTGGGGGCGGCAGCTTTGGCGGCGGGGCCGGAGGTGGGCGGCAGTATAATCAGGGCGGTGGTGGCAGTCAATACCAGGACAGGAACAAGTGCGCTTGAGACGCAAGGGGGCACGCAGCCTGCAGTGCAGCTCTGTGCATGTGGTATATGCAATTCATGTTGTCCCCGCCGATGACGGTGTGCAACGCGGTGCAGTGCCGAGTCGGGAGGCGCACCCAATGGGGGCTATTCGCAGGGCGGCGCAGCCGGCTATGAGCCGGCAGGCGGCTCAGCAGCGTCATGTGAGCCGACATTCTCTGCATCTGAGGTCTGTGGCTTCGCTTCCTTGGAGCTTCGCGTCTCACGTCTGTGTGAGTGCTGTGCAGATCAGAACCAAGACCGTTTTTGAAGACAGGACTGAGCCTCAATACGTCACTGTGTCAGGAAGCTTTGCGATTGGTATCAGACGGCCTACCATCAGCTGCTGTTCTCCAGGAGAGATGCGTTCCTGTCTGACGCACGTTCTGAACACGTGAACACGCTCGGCCAATCAGATGGCTTCACACAGCCGCATCTCAAATCTACAGAATACAGCATGACCGCGACGGCGGACGACAAGAGATTGCTCAACGTTGCAATCCTAGCATTCGCCGTTGTAGGCATTTACGCATCCTACCTGACACAGGTGCGCGTTAGCGGTCAGGTTGTCTGCACACTGAGCCTCATTCGCAATGCACCTGTCCCACCCCTCCACCGACGATGAGTGCTGCGCGTAGGGTGTGCTGCAAGAGGCACTCTCGACAAAGCGATTCGGTCCTGGCAAGGATCGTTTTCCTTTCTTGGAGACACTAAACGCGGTGCAGAGCCTCGTGTGCTTCCTATGGGCCGCTGCACTGCTCGCCGTATTCCCTGGCAAGCAAGGCGCGCGCCCATCGTCGGCGTTCGCCTACCTCAAGCCGGCGGTCACCAACAGCATAGGGCCCGCATGCGGCTTCCTCGCCCTCAGGAACATCAGCTATCCAGCCCAGGTGCCGATAAAGGCCGTGGTCGCAGTGCTGCGAGATGTGTGGCCGCTTTGATCTGCCGTCATGCACTGCGTAGCTTTCAGCTGCTGACGATAACGCTCGTGCTGCCGCAGGTGCTTGCCAAGTCGTGTAAGATGGTGCCGGTCATGCTGATGGGGACCCTCGTTGGCGGGAAGCGGTACAGCGTGCTGGAGTACGCCTGCGCACTCCTGATCGGCGGTGGCGTCTCCCTCTTCGCGGCCCGCAACTCCGGCAAGGTCACGCAGAAGCTGGCCGCGCCGGACGCGCGCCTGGGCTACGCGCTGTGCCTCGCCAACCTCCTGCTCGACGGCTACACCAACGCAGCACAGGTACGGGCGGCACAACGTTGTGGGAATGCCCAGCCACCCCGTCCTGTGCCTCATTCTTTGCAGGGATCCACATGCAGACAGCTGCCCTCCTGCAGTCATGATTTCGCCAGCCGCTGTCGTCTCCCGCCTCTGTGAATCCTTCCGGCCTCGTATCTGCAGCCGACACTTGACTTTGCCGGGCAACTGATGGCGGCTCGGCGACGTGCAGGACGAGATCCACAGGAAGCACCAGGACACGACGTCGCTGCACACCATGTGCTGGATGAACTTCTGGTGCAGCCTGTACTACGGCGCTTATCTGTTCGTGGTCACCGGCACGGGGCACGAGCTGGTGCAGTTCTGCCTGACGCACCGTGAGGCGGGTCTGGACATCGTCCTGTTCTGCCTGTGCGGCGCCATTGGGCAGCTGTTCATTTTCTTCTCCATCAGGAGGTTTGGCTCGTTGACCAACACCATGATCACGACCACGCGCAAGTTCTTCAACATCCTGCTCAGCGTTTTGTGGCTCAGCAACCCGCTGCTGCCGCAGCAGTGGGGAGCCGTCGCAATGGTGTTCTCGGGTCTCGTCGTGTCGTCTGTTGTGAAGTCCCGAGGCGTGAAGCACGGCAAGCGTGCATAGATACCAGAAATTGATGAACCATCGCGCGACTCTCCGAACTGAGTTTGCTACAGGCCAAGTATACAGTTGAATGTGTTCGCCTCAGAGTCGCTTGACAGTAAGAAGCGCTCAGTATGCAGGCTGAGGCAACACAATTCGGCCTCCATTGCCATCGCCGTCGGCGAGTACCTCCTCTGCTCCGCCATCTGGTGCAGCCGGCGGAGGTACGAAGCTCGGCTCATCGAAGTATGCCCACTCAAACAGCTGCAGAGGGCAACCATTATCAGCGCACAGATACTCCTGGCAGGGATCACGAATCATCTACACAAGACTGGTTCATCACAGCTCGTGGCCGATGAGGCTGATTAGTTGATTTCAAGCAAGGACATACATTCAAGTCACGCAAAGTGTTTTCAAGCTCCCAGTCTCACGTGCAGACACCCTGATCATTGCAAGCCCAACCGCACCATCGGTGAGATGACAAACACGCTGAAACCCAGCTCTGCCAGCATGCCGACGACGACGCCTGCAGTGCCTGGTCTGCTGGTCCAGCTAAACGCGACGGAGCCGACGGCTGTGCCTGAGCCAGACCGCAGACAGCGCACTTCGGGTCACTATGTGAGAACCTGCTGGTAGGCGATCAGTTAAATGCCCAGCAATTACCCTCAAAAGCTGGGCGCACCTAAGGATGCCACGATAAGGCAGCTTGAGCAGCGGATCAGGTTCGCAGCCGCAATGCGGCCGAGCCGCCACTGCAGGCCTTTGTACATACGAAGCGCATTCGCCCTGTTGACTGCCCTGCAGTTGTGGACATCACTACATCTCTTATCTATTGCTCTTGAGGCAACAATAGCAACTAAGCGCGATGTACAGAGCAGGCGCTGGGAAAGCTGGCAGGCGTCCAATATTGCAAACACTCGCGCAACTAGAGCAAAGTCACACCTCGATGTGTCGATGATGGTGGTCACGGTGCAGTCGGCAGCTGATCCCAGCACATTGGCACGCAAGGCCGTCCGGGCGATGCGCCATGTCCTGGTGTGCCACGGCAATGCCGCCTTCCGGACGACGGACTTTCTCACATCTGCACATGCACGAACGACGGCTGAGCGTTTTGCAAGTTCGCCGGTAGTTTGCCGATTTAATGAGCAGCATTACCGCGAGTCAACGCTTCATGTTGTGTACGCCGCGCTATGGTGGTCAAACCAATGGCATAGTCACAGAAGAATGCGACTCGCCTTTCAGGAGCTTCCACGTCGTCCTTGGCGAACACATGCGGCTGGCGAGCCACTCGTAGATCCGCCTGCGCCCGCACAGAGGCTGCGAGCCTGATGAAGTACGCGCATTGCGTCGATAGGCATCAAGACTATGTGTGTCACAAGCGCACCTGACTGTCATGGTTGCGAGGTCGCGGCCCGTCATCCAGAGCGACTTCGTGAGCGCCGCGAAGAGGTCTGCCCGCGGCAGAGCCGGCCATTTCGGCCGGTCGTCACCCTGCGTGCGGGGAGATGCTGTGGGGGTCTCGCCAGACAATGGCATTGGTTGCTGCCTGAAGTTACAATACAAACAACAACATACAATTTGTTTGCAAGACGACGCAGCCAGCATGCGTTGCTCGGGCGGCTGGACAATGACTGCGTCACAAGCGGAAGCTGAGCGCCGTAGCAGAGTGCTGATATGAGCTGATGAGCGCACCCTCTGGAAAGCTGCCTCCTCCAGCTCATCGACCTGCTCCATGTAACCTTGCGCCACAGGCCCCGCGTTGATGGCGATGCTGCGTGGGCATCAGCTGCATTTGCCTTTTATGTTCGAACACTCGCATTCCCTGATGCGGAGAGCAGAGTGTCGAGCGGTACGGAGCACAACGACCGGGAGCGAACCTGCGTATCGTTGAGATGGCGACGTTGAAAGGGTAGAAAGTGCTCAGGACGCCCTTGAACTCCGATGGGTACGCCTGCACACCACCCAGAAAACCTGTCGTTAGCTTTCACGACTGAAAGTTGTGGCGCCTTCGCAAGACAGACCCCTGTGGAGGCCAGCACAGAGCTCACAATGGCTGTGCTCACCTTGACATAGCTGATACCCTGGGGCATGTCGGCGATGGACGAAACGACTGTGCCTGACGGCCGCAGCTCCTTGTTCAGTACGTAGCTGCGGTCGGCGAAGTCGCCTTGGAACGCTGCCGCTGGGAAGGGCTCCGGCACGCCAGCATACCAGCTGCGCGGCGGTGGCGCGTCACAGCGCGCAGGCGAGTCTGGCAGCAGCAGCGCGGCGATCGCGGCCGCCGAGGCGAAGCCAGCGTGCGCGGAATGCAGCACCGCCGGGCTCTGCGCGCCAGCCCGCAGCGCGATCGCGAGCCCCTCGAGGCCCATGCTGTGCTGGGGGATGCCTCTGCGCTCGAGCGCTGCGCTAGCGGGTGCGGTCCGATGCTGTCACATGCATCCGCTGTGAATATCTGCGCTGTGCCCGGAGCGGGTCGGACAGCAGTGGACCAAGTGGGCTGAGAGGACGATCACAGCAGAACGCAGTGCCGCTTTGACAGCATTCGGCCAAGCTGAGACCGCGGTGTTTGCAAACCCTGCCCTGCGTGATGACCAATGCTGTTTTCAATCGGGCATTTGCTTCATCGTGCTTCATCCGGGGCCTTGCCGTCTGGCCTGGGGGTCCCCCGAGCTCCACCCCGACCCTGCCTTGCGCAGCACGTGCTGTGAGTCGGTCTCATCAGGGAGCTCACTGGTGCCCGCCGTCGCGGCCGTGGCAGGGCGTGTGCTGTGCTGCAAGTAGAATCAAGTTGCCTGCAATGCCGCGGCGCAAGCCAGCGACGCCTCAGGGCAACCGCGGCGCGGTCGAGACTCGGCCAGCATACCAGGCCGCGCTGTACGATGCCTCGGGCCTGGGCAGCCTGCAGAACGAGGCTCTGGACCCGGCGTGGCCGCCGCCGGAAGACCTGCCAGGCGGCCGGCCGCGGAAGAGGCAGCGCAAGGTGAAGGCACAATCGGAGGGGCCGCACGTCGAGACATGCATTGTGTGGGCGCACGTCTCCGCGGAGACGTGGCCGCTGGCGCGCCTGGCGCTCGGCGCGGTGGAAGCGGCGCTGCCTGCCGGCGGGAGCGAGGGTCCTGGTGAGGGCTTCGGCTCCGCAGCAGGGCCATCACAGCCTAACGGGCAGCATCAGCCACAGCTGGCACATCACCAGCCGGACAGCGCAGCGGGACTCGATGGCGGGACCGATGGGAAGAGGGCGGGCACGCTGTGCATTCGTGTGGGCCTGTATGATGACACGGAAGACGCCGCGGTCGGCTCATTTGTTGCGGAGGACGATGACGGCAACTGCGTGGGAGCGGTGCGCTCTCTCTCCATTTGCCGAGGGAATCGATTCGCGCAGCTGAGCTGCGCAATCCCAGTACAGCATGTGTCAGGCAGTCTGATAGGCTGTACAATGTCGCTCCGAGCCGCACCACATCAGCGATCTGTAAGCTTGTTGAGGACCTGCACGGGGATGCTCAGGAGTTCTTTGAGGTGGCGAGCGCCACGGCCGCGCTAGCCCTGTGCTCGCTGCTGAACGGCGGCCAGCTGGTGGCCCAGCTGCGACAGGCGGCCGACGGAGCCAGGTTTCTGGAGATCAGCCTCACAGGTGATCACCGGCAGGCAATGGGTGATTACCGGCAGGCAACAACACTGCAACGAATTTGTGATTGTCTGCGGCTCTGTTGCTATGATAGTTACGTCAATTCCTGCACAGGAAGAACGGTGTTCATACACTCTGTCAGCGTTGCAATCAATTATTAACATTCCAAGCACGCACGGAGTCCTCGAGAAGCCCGGCAGCATGCTGGCATGCGCTGTTCAGGAGCGGCGTTTGAGGGAGAGGAGCGGCCGGCCGAGTCGGAGGCTTCGAGGGCGTGGCACCATAGGCTGCTGGAGCTGCTGCCGTGGCTGCTGCCGGAGTGCACCGCCGCGTTGGTGCCTCCAGGCCACGTGGTCAAGCCAGAGCCGTCGCCTTCGCAAAAAGTCCAGCAGGTTGGCAAGCTCGTGGAAACGTGATTGGCCATGCCATTGTTGGCGACGCCGGGCTTGCTGCACGCCTTCACTGCATGCCTCCGCAACAGCCTATTGCAAATATGGCGATCGTGCTGCTCGCCACGAATGCGACTAGCACAACCGGTAACCTGCCATCCGTCTTTCAATGTAGAAAAGTGTCTCGCGATCCGCGAAGCCATGGACCGATGCGGTTCTATTTTACATGCTTACAGCAAAATGGCACGGCACCAGAGGCGCCGCGGTCGCCGCGCACGCCGAGGTCGCCCAGCACGCCGAGGTCGCCCAGGTCGCCTGGCGCCGCCACGAACCTGGAGGAGGCCGAGGCGGACGCGGCCGAGATATACGCCGCCGTCAAGCCGTCCGGCCGCGAGCCCGAGTGGGCGGGACCTCTGCCGCAGCTGCAGCCCACGCTGCGGCCGTACCAGCGCCGCGCGGTGCACTGGATGGTCAGCCGGGAGCGCCAGCAGGTGCTGCATCGGGACGTGCTGCGCTCCTGGCATGTTCCAGTGCAGTTCAAACGCACCGAGCAACTGTATTTCCCTGTTGGACACAGCGTGTATGTGCCTCTGTTAAAGTGCGTCAGCCAGACCGCATGTTGGCAGGCCTATGGTTTGTTGGACTGTGCGCTTACAACGCAGGTAGAGGAAGGGAAGACCGCCTTGCACCCCCTGTGGCGCAAGGCGATGGCCATGGACGGCAGGGCGATCTGGGTGAACCCCTTTTCGGGCCGCCTGAGCCGACGCGGGTTCCCGGCCCCGGAGCCGTGCCCGGGCGGCATCCTGTGCGACGAGATGGGCCTCGGGAAGACCGTGGAGCTGCTCGCCTGCATCGCCGCCAACCCCATGCCTGACAGGCTCAAGGTGCGCCCAGTGGCTGCACAGATAAACAACTAAGAAGGGTTCAGACACTCGACAGCATGGTCTTTCTAGCCATGTCTGAGACCATGGCGAATGCATGCACGCCTCACTACACCAACGATCCGCTGAAATGTTGCCGCTGTTGCCGGGTGCCGCAATGCGTCCGAACCCGCGGCAACTGGCTTGTGGAAATCTTTTGCTGTGCTCATGCTGACCGGACGGGTCTTCTGCAGGAGGCGGATGATGCCGAGGTGGACATCGAGAGGGAGGAGCGCATCGACTGCGTGTGCGGCGTGGACGGCGAGGAGAATTACGACGGGCTGTGGGTGCAGTGCGACTCCTGCGACGCCTGGCTGCACGGCCGCTGCGTCGGCATCAGGCGCACCCCCAAAGGTGCGCACCAGCCAAGCACATGCAATGCAAACATGCCCGTGAGGCATTGCCTGATGTGTTCACTGTCGCTGCGAGAGCTTCTCAATCACCACAGTCTGTTCTGCTGGTGGTTTGAGATGGTATAAATGGAGCACCGTGCTGTGTGAGCTGACGCGCAAACCGGCAACGCTGTGCGCGCAAGTTGTTAACCTGCTAATGACAGGCCCGTACGTGTGCGGCCGGTGCACACGGCTGAGGGCGTCGGCAGCGGTCGCGACGCCGTGCGGAGCGACGTTGATCGTGTGTCCGACGCCCATCCTGGAGCAGTGGCGGCAGGAGATCCAGAAGCACATCCGTGACGGTGTGGCCACAATCGCTCACCATGATCTGCGATTGTCGCTGTCAACTCTGCAGATGCGGACAGCATGCAGCCTGCATGCGCTGCTACCCTAGGAGCTCCCTGTTGCAGCTGTGCTTCGGCCTAACAGTTGCGATGACTAAGGCCCTCAGCCCTTGACGCGCTGCATACACCAGCTGCATGCAGGCTGAGGCCGGGCAAATGCGTACATTAGGCAATTGCCGCCGCGTCCACCTCTCCTTTCTGCTTACGAGGCGTTGTGGCATTTGCGCAGCTGCGCTCCGGGTCATCGTGTACCAAGGGCAGAGCCAGTCGGCCGGGATCGGCGGCGGCCGGCAGTCCGCCGGCCCAGTAACGCCGCGCGATCTAGCGGCTGCCGACGTGTGCATCACCACATACGACGTGCTCCGCCGCGACCTGAACCACCGCCCCGACGACGGCGCCGTCGAGCACGCGCTGCGACGGCGGAAGAAGTACGAGGTGGGCGCTGCCTGCTCCGCCTGCGGTACCAGCCCTGTACCCTGTCTCCATGGCCATTGCCAATGTGCTGAGCCCTCCGCTGCCTGTTGCGTATGCTTGGTTGGCACACGATTTATTGACTGAATACATGCAATTGTTAAGTTTGGTTCGACGAGCTAGACTGCCCGTGGATGTGCAGCATCTGCCGTTCATTTGGTGTGATGAAGATCGTAGTTCAACTGCGGGCTGCTCTGCGCAGGTGGTGCCGACGCCGCTGACGCGGCTGCGCTGGTGGCGGGTCTGCCTGGATGAGGCGCAGATGGTGGAGAGCTCCACGGCGAAGGCCGCCGAGATGGCGCTCAAGCTGGACGCGCAGCACCGCTGGGCCGTCACCGGCACGCCGCTCAGCCGCGGCCTGGAAGACCTCTTCGGTCTCATGGTGTGCACCTAAGCTTTTCTTTGCTTGCACGCGCAATTTCATGCGTACCAATTGTGCACTACCTTGGCCTGAGCTACGGGACAGCACCCGACGCGCGTCTCGTTGCCTATGCCTGTGTGCTCACGCGCCGGCATGATCTAACGATACACACATCCTGCATGGTAAGCCCTGGCTCCAAGTCCAATGCAGACTTGCAGTACTCGCTGGTGTGCATTGGCAGGCCTTTCTGCGGCACCGGCCGTTCGACAGCCGATACTGGTGGATGCGTGGCATCCAGCGTCCCTACGAGGCGGGCAGCCCTGGCGGTGCGGCCCTGACCACCTACACGCCACTGCCCTCCTCCGTCTGTCTTCGTACCACACCTGTCATTTTCGTGCCTATGTTTCGCTTGATGGCTGCTCTATCAACATGCTACGCCTGGTGATCATGCTGACATTGCTCCACACTCGAGCAGCCCGTTCGAGGCTGCTGACGGTGCTGAAGCCGGCGTTGGGCGGCATCATGTGGCGCACCGCCAAGCGGGACGTGGCTGCCGAGCTGGGCGTGCCGCCGCAGCACCACAGCCTGATAAACCTGCGCCTGTCCGCCATCGAACGCCACTTCTACCAGCGCCAGCACACGGTGGGCTATCAGAGTCAGAAACGCTGCGGTGGCACAAGGGACTGTGGCGTGGGGGGAAAGCAAGGGGCTCGTTCAACCTGCCTCGAGTGAGGATTGTGACGGTCAAATGCGGCTCGGGGTTGAAAGCGTAAAGTTCTTAAAATCAATGGGCTCAAGGGTTCCACAATGTGACGTCTGTGGAGTGCTGATTCCAGCTCCTGTGCAGGGCCTGCACACAGGCTGTCAAGAGCGATCAGCTGTGGTGAGTCCCAACCATGCCACTGCAGGTGTGTGCCAACAAAGCCCGCGATGTGCTGCCACCAGCGCTGTTGGCGGGCGCGGCGCACGGCGATGCTGACCGGCCGCTGACCCTCCGCGAGACGAAGCAGCTCATGGTGCCACTCATCCGCCTGCGCCAGGCCTGCTGCCATCCTCAGGCAAGCGCCCTGGTCCAGTGTAGCCGCCGCACAGTTGCTCCATCGCATCATCATACGCCAAACTTTTGACATCGGTTTCCAAGGCTTGTATGGCCATCGTCCACATCCAGTCCGTATCCCACTCATGGCAAAAGCGCCTCGTCCGTGAGTCTGGCCCATGGCATGTGTACTGCAACTTGCAGCATTGCAAACCTACCACGGTCTGCAGGTGGGCGCGGGTGGCATCAAGACGCTGGGTGGGGGCCGCACGGTACTGAGCATGGAGGAGATCCTGGAGAGCCTGACCACGAAGGCGCGCGTGGAGGCGGAGGACGCGCAGCGCCAGCTCCTGGGCGCCCTCAACGGCCTCGCCGCGCTCATGCTGCTGTCGGACGACGATGACGGCCGCCCACGTGCCGTCGCAACCTACCGCCAGGCGCTCACCACAGGTGCGCCGCTCGGCCTGATCGCATTGCTTCATGCGCGAGTGTGTGCCGCAGCGGCTCGCAGGTTGAGCACTCGTTACAGTCTGATATCGGGCGGGCATCCTGCATGACAGCGGGCATCCCAAAGTCTGCATCACACAGTCTGCACCCAAATGCGCAGCCGAGCAATCTTGCTGCTGACCGTTCTTAATGTGCTGCAGCGGCAGCAAACATCGGCGAGATCCGGGTGGACCCGCTTCAGAGGCTGCACACGCTGCAGAACCTGGCGTTGCTGCTGGGCCCGGCCGGCGACGGCGTCCCCTCCATCCCGCGCACCCTCCGCGACGCCAACCTGCAGGCGAGCGGGCCTGGCTGTGCTGCGTGCCCATGTGCAGTCTGCGCACCTGTCAGATTTGCTGGCTGCTGGACCCAGCTGCTCAAGTGGTGGCTCAACAGTAATGCATTGCATGGTCCCCACAGTGGCGTGCGCTCTGGCTATATCGCTGTCATTATCATCCTTCACGTGAAGGCAGACATATATCAAACCTGGCCATGATCGCCAGGAGGAAGCCGACAAGATCCGAGAGGAGTACATCGCGGAGCCGACCGCGGCGCTGGCTGCCGCGACCGCCGAGTACGAGGAAGCGGAGGCGGCGTTCGAGCGCGTAGCCTCTGGCGCCGAAGCCAGCACCAGCGCTGCCTCTGGTGCAGCTGCTGATGCTGACGCACCCAAGCGAGCGAAGCCGAAAGCTGGCAAGCGCAAGCGCGCTGGCGGTGCGGCAGCAGAGAAGGCGCAAGCTGCGGCGGACAGGCTGGCAGCGGCAGGGCTGGCGGCGCAGAGCTGGTGGCTGGAGGCCGTAGACATGCTGGTGGTGCAGTCCTCGGACGGCGGTGCGGCGGCGGCTCGGCACATCAAGGCGCAGCTTGGGGACCTGGACTCGTGCGTTCAACCTGTCTCCACCGTGTGTGTTCGCAATCTGAGCACACCAGTTGCTGGCATGCGTGAGTATACACCCTGGCTCTCACGCCTCAGGGTCTTAGCACCTGGTCTCTGCATCGCTGCTTGGTCGACTGTCTGCGTCGCTCAGTGCGCTATTGGGTTGTGATCTCACTGAGTGACCTCGTCGCGGACATGGCAGGTATAATCACCTCAGCAGCCAGAATGTGGCGTCGCTTGCGCGGCGCTTTCGGACGGGGCTGCCTGGCCTGAAGCTGCTGCTGGCTGGCGACCTGGACGCCATGGCCAACACCGAAGCCGATTCTCTGGCGGAGCTGCGGGACTTGCAGGAGGGCTGCCAGCACCCGACGCCGGAGCTCATCGAGCAGGCCGCGCACTGCGGACGGTGAGTGCCCGGGCGAGAGTGGCCAAGCGCCTCATTAGAACCCATGTCCACCTGCGTTGTACAACCCTGCCATTGCGGTGCAATTTTGTCATCATACAAAACTCAGGGGTTGCTGTGACCTGGGTGGCCGTGGGTTTGCCGCAGAGCTGCTATGACACCCCCAAGATGCCAAACCCCCTGAGAGGACCGTGGTCGTGACTATCAGGTGCCGCGCGGATGGCCTCAACACGTCTGGGCGCAGCTGCCGGCACTGCGACCTGGACGATGCGTTCCTGGCATGGGAGCTGCGCCTGTTCCGTCTGCAAGTGAGGTCACCCATCCTTCGGAGCTGCAGCTGCCCTGGCGACATTGCACTGTATCCTACCTACACTCTGTTCGCACCAGTACCCCAAGCAGCTCCTATAAAGGCTCTTGTGGCTGCAGGCGAGGGGCGGCGGCGGTGTCGGCGACGTCAGCCAAGTTGTGGTGTCAGCTGACCAGGCGATCCAGCAGGCCCAGGCTCGGACCTTGCACCGCGTCGGTGCGCTCTTGCTGGCAACTCCACCAGCATGACAGATACGCTTTCAACATACCATAGTGGCTGCCTCCAGTGTTCTTGTGCCGCAGCGTGATCTATCTTTGCTGCCCTGGATAGTTGAGTGAGTCATGGTTCATGCTGATGCTCCGACGCAGGCCGGGGCGGGCTCAACGAGGAGGTCGGTGAGGCGATGGCAGTGGAGGACGGCGCGCGGCGCGGCGCAGTCAGCCGCACGGAGGTGGTACACCAGCCCAGTGACGCCGAGCATGCTCTGCACCTTATTGCTGCGCAGCTGCGGACGCTGCGCAACCTCCCTGCTGCTCTCGGTGCGCTACGCTGTGTCAACTCACAGCATGACGCGCATCTGCATCCATGAACTGCATCATGTAAGCTCTCGGCATGCAGCTGAACGTGAGCCAGATTTCATATATGCAGCAGCTACTATAAGACTGGTTCACATCCCCGTTGTGCAATTGGTCAGCATGGGTCGCTCTGCCGCATTGCAGTCTGATTGCACTGCTCATTAAGACGGCCGCTGCACCTGTGAGTTGTCAGCTAGTGCACCGCTGAGTGCTTACCAAACACTGGCATGCGCAGTGACGAAGCGCGACGGCCTGCTGGCGGCGGCGAAGACGCACTTCGAGGCCTTCGAGGCGCACAAGAAGCTGTGCTGGCGGGCGCGGGCGCTGAGCCGCGCGCAGCGGGGGCTGCTGTACGCGCTGGACGAGCTGGAGATGAGCGCGATGCGGCTGCACCTGCGGGCGCCGGGCGAGCGCGTCAAGCCGGAGGAGGCGCTGTATCGCCTGCACCCCGCCGAAGTGCCCGTCAAAAACGCGGTGCGACGATCTGGTTTTATATTACCTTAACTTTCCTGCGGATGTGCTTATGGAGCCAGACGCATTGGAGAGGGATGTCATGGTTCATTATAGGTCTTACACAAATGCCGGCCAGTGCCACGGCGCTGTTCTCAAAGAGTCGTTTCTGAGGCCATGATGCACACCGTAGCTGCTTGCGTCACCCCTGACTTGCTGGAACCAGGAGCTGTCGGCGGACAAGGCAATTGCCGCGTCTGAGCTGGATCGGACACTGGGCACGCTGCGCTACCTGAAGGGCCTGCAGGCCGCCCGCGCACGTGCAGTGGCGGCGCAGGGACCGTCCCCATCAACACCTCTGCTGACTGGACAAGGTGCGTGACATGTGTCATCAAGCGCTGGCATGTTACCTGCTCATGGAAGTGTCACCATGCTACGCAAAGTGTCCTGACAGTCCACTACACAGTGGTCATCATCGCAAGCTGACGCATGCCACGACAGAGTCTTACAGCATTCAGCTGACTCGCACAGGTGGTCAGGAGGCGGAGATGTGCCCGGTGTGCCATGAGCCGCTGGGCCCGGAGCTGGTCATCCTGCCGTGCGGCCACCAGCTGTGCTGCAAGTGCAGCATCAGCCTCGTGGACCGGCAGTCACACGTTCCGCAGGTGAACCAGAGTACCGCCTTATTCTCGCGTCGCAGGATGCAGGACGTCGCACATGCAGTGAGGCGCTGTTCCAATGGTTATGATCGGAAGTCTCAGAGTCTGCCTTCTCACTTGTCGATCTTGCATGCTGTCTTCATATGTGTCTTCAGCAAACCTGCACTGACGCCAAGTGTCTGCAAACCGCAGATGCATAGGCAGTGTGAAGTGCACTGACGCCGGGTGTGTTTGAGTC
>JAABUX010004160.1_pt1 | contig 18569 bp, 19 predicted proteins | sample 5561851 | NCBI WGS metagenome assembly JAABUX01 (sample SAMN10711883, study PRJNA513361) | rock metagenome | isolation source: Antarctica rocks | place: Antarctica: Victoria Land, Richard Nunatak red sandstone | collected 2016-01-03 | reverse complement strand
CACGCAATGTCACACTTGTATCCAGGGTGGCTTCGTAGTCCACCATCTTAAAGATTCGAGGCATAGCTGCTCATTGTCACTTGCCTCACTCTGACACATCGGTGTTTCTCCGACAACCTGCTAGTCGGTGGCTGAGGGCATTGGGGTCACATTTCAGAGTCAAAGCCAAGGTGGAAAAGTTGATCAAACAAGGCGAAGAATTGGTCGTAGATATTCTTCGCCGACGAGCATTGATGATTGTTCCTCGCTATCGTAACTGTAGAATTGCCATATCTGCGGATGCTACGCAAGGCATTGGTCTGGTTAGAATGCTGTTTGAAGAATTGGAGATGATTCCTGAAGCATTATTGTTTCGCTCTGGCACACCTGAATCTCGCTCAGTTCTTGAGCAAGAACTGCACAGCCTCGGTATTGCTCCCCGTGTGGTATTTTCCGCAGATGGATATCAGATTAAACAGACTTTGAAAGAGATTCATACTGATGCCGTTATTGGCTCGGCATGGGAAAAATACATGGCAGAGGAATTGGGCATAAAACTTGCTTTTGATGTCTTCTTTCCTACCAACCGAGAAACCTATCTTGACAAACCATATCTTGGGTATGAAGGAATGATCAATATCTTGGAGATAATAGCTAACGATTGGGAAAGGGCATATCGTTCCAAAGAAATTAATTGGGCGTAGATAACCGGATCTGATCGAATCATGAGTCAACCTAGGTTAGTTGGGTTGCCTGTTGTTGGTCTACCGTTGAAATCAGCGCGATCGCAAGCTAGTCCCAGGATTTCCTGATCCCTGGATGCTAGGCGCGATCGCAATTATCATGGAATGGCTGCCATGTTAAGGTGTTGAGTATGGTATGGTCGATTATCAGTTACGCATACACCGCCTGAAATAATCCAATGGTTACAACACTCCTGACTCCCCCCACTGAATTAATCCACCTCTCTGGGATTAGCTGGCAGACCTATGAGACGCTGCTCCAGGAATTGAATGAGCGCCGTCTGCGGCTTACTTACAATCGTGGCAATCTAGAAATCATAGCTCCTTCTCCAGAACACGAATTTAGTAAAACGCTCATGGGTCGCTTTGTAGAAACGCTGGCTGAAGAGTTAGAGATCCAGATTTATCCCTTGGGTTCAACCACGTTCAAACGACCTGAACTGAGTGGTGCGGAGCCAGACGAATGCTTTTACATTCGCCAAATTGAGGCTGTGCGAGGAAAAAAGAGGCTTGACCTGAATGAAGACCAAGCACCTGATTTGGTCGTGGAAATTGATGTGACGAGTAGTTCTCAAAATCGTCTCCAGGTTTATGCGGATTTGGGCATCGCAGAAGTTTGGATATATAACGGGGAATCTCTGGTCATCAAACAGTTGCAAAATAGCACTTATATCACCTCCCCAAAGAGTCAGTTTTTTCTAAACATTCCAATTCCAGAAATTGCCGACTTTTTACAACAAGCGAAAACAATGGATTATCTGGAGCTTGTGAAAGCTTTTCGGAAATGGGTGAGAAGTCAGATTGGGCAATAAAGCGGGCGAGGCAATGACGTAGGTTACTCGAATTTTCCTTCTCTTATTCACTTGTGTGATTTGTTCTCCCGCAATGCTTTTATCCATTCTTTCAGCTCTGTAATAACCAAGCGATCTTAAAATAGAGTCTATTCCACCTTACTCTTTGAACCCTTAAGAGCGTTACGAGCGCTAACTTGCATATCCTAATCCTGAATGAAGATATGTATTTTATTATACTTTTTTTTTTCGCATTCAAGAGTTAGATGTAACAAACTGCAATCACGCCAACTGAGAGCTTGTTTAAGAGGAGGTGTTATAAATGTGTTTTTATCGTCTTTTAGGGGTAATAAAACGAACTGAACCGCAAAACCGACGGAAATAGTTCTAATCTTTTAGGTCAAATAAAATTTAGCTATCTTATATAAACAAAACATCATCAAAAAGAGTTTTTTGCGTGGATTATTTTCAATTCATTTCAACCGTTAAGCTGCCGGTTATGAATGGGCATTTTTTTTCAATTCAAATAATGCAATCAAATAATTTTACTAATAATATACCACTTGTAAATCACAACTGGATTAACTTCAAAGTGTTAACAACATATGAATTTTTCTCAATATTAATCCAACTTGCTTTTGTGGTTGTCACCAGCTACACTCTTTATTTTCTTAATCGTCAAGTAACAGTTCTTATAGAACAAACAAAAACATTCAAAATTCAAGCTAATCTTTTGGAACACAATTTAAAGGCATCTGCATTTCTACCGCTCAATAATTATCAAGCCGATCTTAATAAGATATTTATCGACAACCCAGACTTTCGGCAGTATTTTTATGATGGCGTAGAAATCAGTAAGAATGAAAAAAACTATAATAAAGCTATTAGTATAGCAGACTTTATGCTAGACTTTTTTGATGCTGTATTTGTTCAGAAATCCCTTTACAATTTGTCAGGAAGCTGGTGGATCGGGTTTATGACCAAATCCTTTATCACAAGCCCAACTCTATGTAAGAGACTAGATGAAAACTCAAGTATGTATACAGAAAAACTTCACAAACTAAAAAGACGAGCTTTGGAGTCGCGACGTAAATATTTTCAGAATGAGCATAATATGGCGACATCAGAAAACCAGAGAGTCTCAAATCACGAAGCAAATCACGAGTTCCACTAAGCAAATTGATTAAAGCGGTGAACAAATAATATCCTCGCTACTACAGCCCCCGATGACTCGGGCAAAGCTCGCGGGCTTGTTAAACTATAGGGAGCTACTGAATGCAGACGCATTGATTGTCGCCATTGTTAGCTTGGTTTTATAGTCTACTCCCCGCGTTGGTGTCGGGACATCGCGAGTCAAGATGACGCTGATAATGCTTACTTTGGATAAAAAACGTGTGTTGGGGAATCAGTAATGAAGCCGGAAAGCTCGCTTCGCAACAACATCAAGCTTCTTCGAACCCGCTTGGGCTTGAGTCAGCAGGATTTAGCCAAAGTGGCTGGCGTCTCCCGCCAGATGATTAGCGGTGTAGAGTCCGGTAAATATGCTCCCTCAGTGACGATCGCCCTCAGTTTAGCTACTGCGCTGGGGTGTACCGTCGAAGATTTGTTCTCGCTGGAAGCAGACTCTTTCAACATTGAAGCTATCCCAACTCAAGCCGTTCCAGCGGGGCAGCACCTGAGAGTGACATTGGCGAAGGTGGGAGGAAGATTAATCGCTTATCCGCTGCTGGGGTCGGAGGCATTTCGCACCGTGATGATATCGGCAGACGGTGAGGGTTGGCGTCGAACAGAGGATTCTCCCTTTGAGGTGAAACTAAAGACCAAGCCGGAAACAATCAACCGCACAGTGGCGATCGCAGGCTGTACCCCAGTGCTTCCACTCTGGGCGAAAGTCGCCGAGAATTGGCATCCCGATTTGCGGGTGTACTGGAGCGAAGCCAACAGTATGGAGGCTTTACAACGGTTGATTAGGGGCGAGGTTCATATCGCAGGTATGCATTTATATAATTCGGAAACTCGCTCCTATAATGAGAGCTTTGTGGCTCAGGCTTTGACTAACAAGGTGGCGATGCTAATTAACCTGGGCTTTTGGTCAGAGGGGCTACTGGTAAAACCTGGTAATCCCAAGGGATTGAGAACTGTTGCTGATCTGGCTGGGTCTGACATCAAAATTATTAACCGTGAACCTGGGTCTGGCAGTCGTCAACTCTTGGAGCGTTTACTGTGTGAGCAGCAGATTCCAGAAGCCCAAGTGCAAGGATTTGAGCATGTTGTCAACACCCACTTGGTGGTGGCTAAGACCGTCGCCTGCGGCTTAGTTGATGCGGGGGTGGGTACTCAAGCGGTAGCTACTGCGTTTGGGCTGGGATTTATTCCCCTCCATTGGTCGCGATATGATTTGGTGATTCTCAAAGATTACTTGGAAGAAACACCGGTTCAACAGTTGCTCGACACCTTGGCACACCGACGGCTGCACCAGCAGTTGGCCTCACTCGGTGGCTATGATACTAACCAGACTGGGGAAGTTGTAGCTAGTATTGGAGGCAATAATCGCGAAGCTATGGACTGCTAAGATTAAGTATGCGTCCCTGTTGCTCAGAGTAGACCATGACCTCGCGATCGCCAGTAGAATTCCAAGATGCCTTTGATGTCATAGTAGTCGGTGCAGGTCACGCAGGTTGTGAAGCGGCCCTGGCGACGGCAAGACTAGGCTGTCGTACCCTGCTGCTGACACTAAACCTGGACAAAATCGCTTGGCAACCCTGTAACCCAGCGGTGGGAGGCCCAGCCAAGTCCCAACTGGCTCATGAGGTGGATGCCCTGGGGGGGGAAATTGGCAAAATCGCCGATCGCACGTACCTGCAAAAGCGGGTGTTGAACTCCTCGCGTGGGCCAGCTGTTTGGGCGTTGCGGGCACAGACGGATAAGCGGGAGTACGCCGCCGTCATGAAGGGGATTGTCGAGAACCAGGAAAACTTGACAATCCGCGAAGCAATGGTCATAGACTTGGTGCTGGGTACTAATGATGAAGTGATTGGAGTTGAAACATACTTCGGTGTGGGGTTCCAAGCCGCAGCTGTACTGCTGACGACGGGGACGTTCCTCGGCGGTCGCATTTGGGTTGGCAACAAGTCGATGCCAGCTGGACGGGCGGGGGAATTTGCCGCCGAGGGTCTGACGGCAACCCTCAATCAGCTGGGGTTTGAAACAGGGCGGCTGAAGACTGGAACCCCAGCACGGGTGGATAAGCGATCGCTCGACTATAGCAAGTTGGAACCCCAGCCGGGTGATGATAACGTGCGCTGGTTTAGCTTTGACCCAGATGTGTGGGTGAAAAGAGAGCAGATGAATTGCTATCTCACCCGCACAACAGCCCAGACTCACCGGCTGATTCAGGAGAATCTTCACTTGTCGCCGGTTTATGGGGGCTGGGTGGATGCAAAGGGACCGCGTTACTGTCCTAGTATTGAAGATAAAATTGTGCGCTTTGCCGATAAGGAAAGCCACCAGATATTTATTGAGCCGGAAGGTCGGGATATTCCAGAACTGTATATCCAGGGGTTTTCGACTGGGTTGCCGGAAGCAATACAGGTGCAAATGCTGCGATCGCTCCCTGGTTTGGAAAACTGCGCCATGCTCCGCCCAGCCTACGCTGTTGAATACGACTACCTCCCTGCAACCCAGTGCTACCCCACGTTGATGACTAAGCGGATTCAGGGGCTATTCTGTGCTGGGCAGATTAATGGCACAACCGGGTACGAAGAGGCAGCTGCCCAAGGAATTGTGGCGGGGATTAACGCCGCTCGTTATGTCCGGCATCAGGAAATGATTGTTTTCCCCCGCGAACACAGCTATATCGGAACCTTGATTGATGACCTGTGTACGAAAGACCTGCGGGAGCCATACCGGATACTGACCAGTCGCTCTGAGTATCGGTTGCTACTGCGCTCGGATAATGCCGATCAGCGCCTAACACCTTTGGGACACCAGCTGGGTCTGATTGATCACCGTAGATACTCACTATTTACGCGCAAACAGGCTAACATCACGGCGGAAAAAGAACGGCTCCATGCGACTAGGTTGAAGGAGAATGATCCAGTCGGACAAGCGATCGCATCTGACACCCAGCAAGTAATCAAAGGTTCAATTACCCTGGCTGACTTGCTGCGGCGACCTGGATTTCACTACGTTGACCTGGAACGCTACGGACTCTCGCACCCCAATCTCGACCCAACTGAGAAAGAAGGTGCAGAGATTGACATCAAATATTCTGGCTATCTCCAGCGCCAGCAGCATCAGATTGACCAGATCACCCGTCAAGCCCACCGCCAGCTACCTCCAGACCTGGATTACTGTTCGATTGATACACTTTCAAAAGAGTCGCGGGAAAAACTTACCAAGGTGAAACCGCTGACGATTGGTCAAGCAGCTCGAATTGGTGGGGTCAACCCAGCTGATGTCAATGCGTTGCTGGTTTATCTGGAGTTGCGTTCTCGTACCGCTCCCATCGCTAATTGCTAGCATAGAGTCAAAAACCTGCGCTCTGGAGTTCTTATAGTGGGCTTATTTGATGATCTCAACCGGTTTCTGGAAAACCGTTTAGAAGAATTTTTGCGAAATAATCCCCATCTGGAGTTAGAAGCGCTCTTAGACCAGTTGCGCGAGCAAGAGGAAGACACCTTACGGCTGATTGCAGATCTCCAATTGCAAGAAAAGCGCTCAGAGGAAGAAATTCTTTCCACGGCTCAAGAAATCCAACGTTGGCATATCCGAGTTGAAAAGGCAAAGACGGCTGGGAGACTCGATTTGGCTCGGCCAGCACAAGAGCGAGAGGCAACTCTGCTGCGCGAAGGGAATCAGCGCTGGGGACAGATGCAAGGGCTGAAAGAACGGATTACACAAGCCAAGGAACTGCTGCGTCGCATCCAGCAGCGCCGACAGGAGGTGCAAACCAAAGCAGCCCAGACGCAGGCGGCTCGTACCAACTATCAAGCCGAGCAGGGCTTTGAGACTGCTGGGTGGAATCAAAGTCGCAATTCTTCTGGTGGGCCGGATACATTAGAGGATACATTTCGGCACTGGGAAACGCAGGAGGAGCTAGACCGGATGAAGCGAAATCTGGGGAAATAGACCATACCCAACTCGTGTGACCGAGCGGACTGTGAACGGGGTGTGGAATGTAGGGTGTGGGGTCTTTACGAAAATTTCTCTAGTTATTCAGTTCAAGTTAGAGGTTGTACGGCGCTCTTTACAGCGCAGAATTAGTTTTTCTTCTAGGGAGTTTCATTCTGATTTTCAGCTCGGCAGCGAATCGTGAAAGGAATAGGCTGAGGGGGTTGTACTGGTGGGGTGGACTGGGATAGGTTGGAGGGAGGGATAGAAGGCATGACCGGGGGTGCAGCAGCTGAATCCCGCCAGGGCGAGCTGATGAGCTTGTCGTGGTTGGACGCGATCGCTAAAAATGCCCCACCTAAAATGTAAAACGGCAATGGCAGCGTTAGGTGTTTCAGCCATTGGTAGAGTTCTGTGATCGCAAACAGCACTCCAAAGCAGGCAAGCCAGATCCTCATAGTTCAACCAAGGCGCTCAAACCACAACTAAAGCGAGCATACATAGGTAGCAGGATACTTTATATTCAACCAAGTCCGCAACTATTTTCCTGCTGAATCTCTGATTGTGGATCTATCTTTTGAGGTAATATTACTAAACAATTTTCTGCTGCACAGCTTCGAAAACTTCCTGAAGTAGAGGGGAGAGTTTATTTTTCAACAAACCAGCCTGAAAAAACTTAGCGTAAGTGTCAGCTTCAATAGTCAGCAGTTTCTCTTGATATTGTTTTAAGGTAAAGTCACCTAGTTGAGGATATTGCGATCGCAACTGGTTAATGTCCTGCTGGAAGTGGTTAATTTTTTCTTGGACAAGGGCTACCTGGATTTGATGAAGCTCTGGCGAGATTTCCGTAGTTGGCACTTGAGTTAGATGCTTCAAAACTTGATTGAGCGCATCTCGACGAGCAATGGACTCTAAATATTTCTGATGCAAAAACTGCTCATCTAAAAGCCCTAATTTCTCCATTAAAAGTTTAGTTGTCAACCCCTGGATCAGAAGTGTAAACAGTACCACTCCAAACACGTTGGCAATAATTTCTTCTCGCCCTGGGAGTGCTGCTGGTACGCTCAAGGCTAAGGCAATGGATACAGAACCCCGTAGCCCTCCCCACCAAAGCACAGTTTGATCCTGTGAGGAAATTTGAGATTTGGCTAACCAATTGCTCAAGCCTCCCAAACCATAGATAGCGATCGCCCGCGCTAGGATTACAGCTCCAAAGGCTACCGCAGTGGTGACCAAATTCGCTATCAGTCTGGAAAAGTGGATTTGGTCACCGATGAGCAGAAAGACTATTGAATTGACAAAAAAGGCCAAAAATTCCCAAAATTCAGTCACAACAAACCGGGTGCGTGGCTCCATACCGATGCGAGAGCCAAAGTTTCCCAATATCAAGCCAACCGTGACAACTCCAATGACTCCAGAGCCACCTAATTCTTCTACGAGTAAATAACTACCATAGGCCGAGACTAAAGTCAACGATTGCTCCACCCACGGTAAATTTAACTGTTGAGTAAATAAGGAGATCCCAAAACCAATTAGGCCTCCCACCCCAATGCCAATACCAGTGACAGCAAGGAAGTGAGCCCAAGTGCTTGAAACTTGAAACTCATTGGTTCCCGAAGCAATTCCCACTAGCAAACCAAAAGCCACAACAGACGCGCCATCATTGAATAAACTCTCTCCTTCCATTAGGGTAGTTAGGCGTTTCCCAGCGCCGAGTTCCCGGAACAGGCCGATCACGGAGGCTGAGTCTGTTGCCGCTAGGCTAGCCCCGACCAACAAGGCAGTCATTAGTGGAATCTCAGCTAGTTGAGAAAGGCCCAAAGCAACGACAGCAATGGAGATGACCACCCCTCCCACAGCGTAAAGACCAATCGGGATCAGATCCCGCTTTAGATCCGACCATTTCATATTCCAAGCCGCTTCAAACAAAAGGGGTGGTAAAAAAATAAAAAGAATCAATCCTGGCGACAGGTCAACCAGTCGGACATCCACTGAGGCTAGACCTAACCCTACAATCACCAGAAGTAAAGTGTAGGGGATTTGGCGAAACCAACTAAAGATTCTAGGGAGCGTCGCCACGCTTAAGGAAACTGAGAGCACTAAGAGAAATTGCTTCAGATTTTCCTCAATAGCCACTTCGCTTGGGTTAATTATTAGAGCCATAGGGGAATACTAGGTAGGGCGTCGCCAGGTAGATGATCATAAAGACTATGTTTAGTTATGCTTTTACCTGGAAGTGTTACTAAGACTACAAAAACCCTCGAGTGGGGTGGCAAGCGCGCCCAACGTAGTCAACGGCAGCGCTAAGAAATTATCAGATCAGTTCTAAAGTCGGTTTTGTTGCCTTTCGTAGCTTTGGGTACATTCTGCCAAGTTCCCTGCCGGACAATAGCTTCCTTTATTTAATCTTTCTTTCAGTAGAGTGAACTTTCCTATACTGATTTATAAATGTAAACATCATACTATAGACAGAATAAAGTACTACTTCCTATAGATGTAAAAGTATGAAGCTAGGTTAAGTCATCGTCCCCAGTTGGAGAAAAATCCTTTGTTCGTATTGCTTGTGGGTGATAAGTTTTAACATTTGTCGGGCTTAAGTGAACTATATTGCCAGATTCTGAGTAAACGGTATGTTATAATACAAAATGGGTAGAGAGATTTGTGCATTACGTCAGGATGGAGAAATGGTTATAGGTCAAAATAGGCACTTTAGTGGCTTACTTTCCCCAGGAATTATGCAAGGAGCGCGACGGGCGGAGCTCAGTTTTACCAAAAAATCTGGGGCAGAATCTGGAATTCTGCAACTTCAGTTGGTAGCTGAGTCTGTTCCCTCAACAGGGAGCTGCACCTACGCGAAGTGCGAATAATACACCCTACTTGAAATTTACTCGTTAAGTTGGGCCTCGTAACTCAACGAGTTTATGCGCACTGACGGCGTAAGCCCTATCCCAGTTATCAAGAAGCGGAATACGCTCGAAATCAGCTATGAAATTCAAACTTTTTAATCTTCTAACTGTCTTTTTAGCTACTTCGGGATTGCTGACTCCAGCTCAAGCAGCAGTGGTTGACCATAGCTTGGAGCGGCAGATAGCTACACAGAGCTACAAATCATCTCCTGTCACTGTTGTGCCACCGCTGGTTAGTCCTGCTCAGCAAAAGTCAATTGCAGATATCCTTTTAGTGTTGATCTATTTTGTCCTTCCTGGTGGTCTGGTGTTAGGGATGTTTTTGTACGACAAATATTACATTTATCGCGCTGGTGTAATACAAGAGCAAATTGATCTGTTGGAGAGGCTGTACGCTTGCGATCACAATGCGACGACAAACACTGGACAAGGAGCTAACGAGCGAATTGAACGGTTGGAGAGGCTGTGGCAATCTGATTCAGATAACGATGCTACAACAGACACTGGACAAGGGGCTAAGGGCTAAGCAATCTCTGCTGCGCTAACAGTTAACTTGACAATACCATGGTGGCTTTGTTGTTATTATTAATGTTCACCCCAGTACCTTGACTAGAGGTAAAAGTGCTAGCCACGCCGGGTTGACAATTGCCTTCATCAGCGCATAGTTGAAAGACAGGTTCACCAGTTGGATAGGGGGGTGTCACTAGATCTAAAGCCTGATTCACAATAGTAGCTGCCTGGCTATTACTGATTGTGCTAATGAAGGTCGCTAGCACAGTAGTAGCAGATAGGGCAATTTTTTCGAGTTTCATTGAATCCAATCTCCTTCAAAATTCAAATATTTGTAATGTCCCCACTGCCTGCCTGATCTAAGTTGGAGATTAAAAAGTTCATCGCTGAGGGGCTAGTAGGGTGTCTAATTATTATTGACACTACCACAATGGGTGCTGCTAAATTGCTCTTTACGTTTATTTTGCCGTTGGCGTTTTACCTGGAAAGCTGTAAACCAAGCACCAAGTACTAATAAACCCCATGTATAGTCGGGTTCAGGGACAGATTCAGCGGTGTCACGATAAGTCAATCCACCGAACGCCATGCTATATTCTTGACTAGCTGCATCATAGGTGATACTGTATTCGGTTGGATAATACCCACTTTTAGAATACGAAGTAGGTAGTTTAATCGGCAGAGTTACATTTGGTTGCGTCGACAAAAAAGCTATCGAGCTGCTAAAGTCGATGTCAGTCAATTTGCCATCGAAAAATGCATAGTAATAAGTCGAGGTGAATGGCTGCCCGCTGTCTAGGAGAGTGGTGGTATCGGGGTCACGGTAGCGGCTTCCATAACCCGGCTCCGCACCACCAAGAGTTTGCAGAATACCTAATGGTACAGTACCTGGTTGTGGTGTCTTAAGTGCCGGTGCTTCTTCTGAAGCAGTACATACGGGTAGCGTACCAATTTTGTCGGGATGGGGGCAAATCAAGGCACGCTCCGAAGGGCTGATCAGGAAAAAATTAAGACTGAAACGAGGTACTCCGATACCTTTTGGAACCAGCCCCGAATAATCATTTGGGCGATAGAGCAACTCCATATGGTTGAACGCCGTACTTGAAGCCTCAGGTGGCAACGAAAGTTCAGTTGCAATATCAGGCTCAGTATCGCCAGTGGGTAAAGATAGCGTCTCTTTAGGGAAGGTTGCACCAATTTCTGTTGGATTCCCATTATCATCGAGCGCAACAAAGGAGCGAACCGAGCCTTTTCCTAGTGGCTCTGGTTCTCCATAGAAGATTTGAGCTGCTTGCACTACACTAACTGTTCTGAGAACAATAAACGCTGCTCCTAAGGCAGCCATTGATAACTTTTTAATAGCTCTGTTGTTGAAGCGGCTGCTGACTAGCATTGCTGCCTGGGCTTGCCAAGTGGTAAGACACACTACGGCGACAGTCGTCGTCAAGACTAGCTTAGGGAAAATATGTTTCATTGATATTCTGAATTAAGTTTTTAGGAAGGCTTGAGGCTTAAACAATAAGAAGTTATTTACCAACTAAATGCACACTACACTGTCTAGTATGATTAGTCAATACGGTTGTGTTGCAACACAACCGTGGTAGTCTGATATAAGTAGCATTTATACTTACTGCACTCAGCCAGCGACACCCGATCCATGAACGAGGGAGTTATGTATACTTATGGCGGTTTGAGGCAATTATTTGACAAGTCGTCGGAGGGCTTTCCCAATACTGGAAGCTAGGACTTGAGGTTCAAGTATGAAGTGCCATCAGGTCTGCAGCGGTTTGAAATCAGGCGGTAGGCCAAATCCATTCAAGCTGTAAATTTTTCAATTTCCTAATTTGATTTGGATGGATTTAGTCTCGAAGTACTCTTCAAGACCCTTGTGCCCCAATTCCCGGCCAATACCGCTCTGCTTGTAGCCGCCGTAAGGCATACAAGGCTCAAGTCCCGAAGCATGGTAAGTGTTCACCCAGACCGTTCCAACCCGAATTCCTTTCGCCATGCTCAAGGCGGTATCCAGATTTTTTGTCCATACCGCTGCTGTTAAGCCGTACATGGAGTTATTGGCAATTTGTCGGGCCTCGGCTTCATCTTTGAAGGTGATTACGGAAAGTACCGGGCCAAAGATTTCTTCCCGTGCGATCGCCATCTCGCTGTTAACTGCATCAAAAATTGTTGGCTGCACAAACAACCCTTGCTCTAATCCTTCAACTGAGCAGCGTCCACTCCCACCAATGACCATCTTCGCACCTTCAGTCTGACCCGCCTGGATGTAGCCTTGGATTCTGTCAAACTGCTGCTCGTTAATCACGGGCCCCATCGTAGTCGTGGAGTCCATCGGATCACCTAACTTGATGTTTTTAGTCGCTGCTACCAGCTGCCCCACGAACTCGTCTTTGATCGACTCGTGTAGCAATAAACGGGAACCCGCTTGACAAACTTGACCGCTATTGAGGTAGATACCAAAGAATGCACCACCGACTGCTGCCGCCATATCTGCATCCGGGAACACAATATTTGGACTCTTGCCACCCAGTTCAAGACTGATTCGCTTCAGCGTCGGTGCTGCTTTTGCCATGATGCGCCTGCCAATAGCTGTTGAACCAGTAAAGGCAATCTTGTCCACTAAAGGCGACTCGACGAGCCGTTCCCCGACTACGGGGCCATCACCCGTGACAATGTTGATTACACCCTCAGGCGCACCCGCTTGCGTAATGATTTCTGCCAGCATGAAGTGTAATAATCCCAACCACACCCACCGGCTCGTGCACTGTTAAACCGATCGCACTATGACAGTAGTGCGTAATCGATTCCCCCTTAACGTCTAGTGCCAAGCCAGCAAAATAGTCATACACCTGGGCAGTTATCTGCACTTCTCCCAGACACATCGCCAATGGCCTCCCGACTTCTTCGCAGAGTGTCTGCGCCAGTTCTGATGCCTTTGCTCTCAACGCCTGTGCTGTCTTGCAAAGCACATCATGGCGGGTATAGGCGTGAGACTTAGACCAGTTCCCTTGATCAAACGTCTGCCGCGCTGCTTGGATTGCCGCGTCTGCATCCGCTTGGTTACTCCAAGGGAGGTGGACAATGGTCTGCCCGGTGAGCGGGCTTTTTCGTTCATAGCTCTGACCGGAAATTGGCGCCACCCACTTGCCATTAATAAAGTTCTGGTAGCTACGCACTGCCGCCGCTATTTTGGGTTTGCTAACTTCTGTTGTCATTGTTTTGTCCTCACGTTTATAGCTTACAGCCAACCATATACCAGAAACCCACAGCATAGGGAATGTAATTAAGTTCTGTAAAACCTGCTAGAGCAAACTCGTACTCGAAGTTGAAATGGATAAAGTCATCCAACCAGGGGTAAAAATTACCTGCTAGTAATGAAAAATTTCATTCGCTGTCGATTCCGAAACCCCAACTTGCCAGCCGAGCAGTTCTTAATTATTCTAGTCTTGTTTTTCTCAAGCTCCTCTTGCTTTTGGCTATGCCGTAATTCGGCGATGGCAATCAATTGTAAGTTTTCATAATCAATGCCAAGCAACCTTTTTATTTTTTTAGTATTATTTGCAATATATTCGAGGGTAGAATTCATGTTAATAGCACCTAAAAATAATACTTTTCTCTCTTAGTTAGCACAAATTTTGTATTAGGGAGATGTCTATTTAAATTTGCTTTTCCTCACAGAGCGCGCAGACTTCGTAGAGGTTTATCACCCGCGTGCCATCTAAACTTTTGTGAATGTTCGCTCTCGATGAATCCCGGCTTTTTACTCTTCGCTTCGCCTGCTTTCACTAATATATCCACCAAACGCTGCTGATCTTCAAGCTCAACAGTGAATACGTTGTTCAGGGTAACTAAATTATTGGTCGTTGTGATCGTAGTCATTTAGATACGTTCGGAGTAACGCTAAATAGAACAGGAGGCTAACTAAAGTCCCGATCAAACCACCCAGCAGATTAATAAAGGCCATGGTAGCTAGAATGCACGCATCGTCAGCACCAGTCAACTTCTGGAAGGGATTCCTGAGTTTCCTGGCTTGGTGAGACTGATCAAATTTGTTTGAATCGGAACGACAACTGCTCAAACACACCATCATTGAAGTATCGAGGGAAACCCGTGATTACATCGCCTCGTTTACTGATACCGCACTAGCAAATGCTAGTGCGGATTCGGGGCTATTGGGGGGTGGAAAATCATGTGCATTATGTGCGGGATCGTACCGTAAGGGGAAGATGCATCTCGAATTCGCACCACGCCTTTAGTACAAATTTGGGCACTCGCACGAAACTTCGCCCTCAATTTATATCGTGAAAACGGTTTTCACAACATGGCTCAGGCGCAGCGACGTTCTGCTTTTGGCCAAAACACGATTGCATAATGGATGTCCACACCAAGCGCTAAGATTAGCAAAGGAACAATAACAATACCACCACCCAATCCTGTCAATGCCCCTAAAAACCCTGCTCTTAATGAACCGAACCAGACGACTAGCGTAAATACCAAAATCCTCACAGGAGTGTTCTCCTAATTTCTAACCAGGTTAATCGACATTGATCGCGATTTAGTTCTATTGCGTTTACCCAATTTAATTTACACATTTAGAGGTAAAACTTGGCTCTAAATCGTAATTGATTTAAACTTGAAACTTTTAGCAATCAAACGATTAATTATACTTCGATCTTGAGGTTAAACGTGAATTCCAACTTAGGTAAAAGTCGATGGCAATAGAGTTTTACCATCGCCTTTAGTACCAAGGCTCTCCATCTAGCACCCTTCACATCAAGAAATTGCATGAATCCGGCTAGTTCAGAACTAAAACATTACCTGATCGCGTTAATATCTGTTGCAATCGCCCTGATTCTCACATTAATAGTTCAGGATTTATCTACGCGTTCGCTAATTGGTTTATTTATGGCAGCTATAGCCGTCACATCCTGGTATGGCGGTATAAAATCAGGGATTGTCGCAATTGTTTTATCAACCATCGCTTGCAATTACTACGTATTTCCCCCTTTTGATTCAATCACCTATAAAAATCCTGCCAGTTTTGTTCGGAGTATCGAATTTATTCTGGTAGCATCCTGGATCTGCTATCTAACTGAACAACTAAGATCTACAATTGGGCGCCTGACTCGCACCAATCAGACTTTAGAAGATGAAATCCAGGAACACATTAAGGCTGAAGCAGCCCTCAAAGCCTCCGAGGCAGAACTTCGTGTGCTCTTTTCAGCAATCCCCGATCCGCTCTTTATAATAGATGCAGAAGGACGTATTTTGAGAGTAACCCTGATTGCGTCAGAGAAGTTATATCAACCGATTGGCGAACAGGTAAACAAAACATTACACGAGATTTTTGAGCCACCTCAAGTGGATACATTCCTTGGCTATATTCGGCAAGCATTGCGGACTCAGCAGCCTGTAACGGCTGAGTATAGCCTGATGCTGGGAGAGCAAGAAACCAGGTTTCTTGCTCGCATTTCATCCATCTCAGAAGATTCTGTCATTTGGCTGGCACGGGATATCACCGATCGCAAACGCGCCGAAGCCGCCTCGATTCTAGAAGAGCGCAATCGCATGGCACGAGAAATTCACGATGCGCTCGCCCAAGCCTTCACAGGTATTCTTGTCCAAATAGGAGCAGCGACACAAGTGCTAACGGACGATCTAGAAGCAACACAGGCACACCTGGAAATGGTGGAGGAACTGGCACGAACTGGGCTTGCTGAGGCTCGTCGCTCGGTGGCAGCGCTCCGTCCCCAGCTATTGGAAGATGGCAGCTTGCATAGCGCCCTTTATCGTCTGGTGACTCAGATGAGAGCCGCTACCGATACCGCTGTGAGCTACGACATCAAAGGCACAGCCTATCCAATGCTTGCTCTTGTTGAGAATAACTTACTGCGGATTGGACAGGAAGCATTAACCAACGCCATAAAATACGCTGATGCTGGCGAAATTCGGGTTGAGTTGGTGTATGACAATGCACAATGTATCTTGCGCGTTAAAGACGATGGAAAGGGCTTTGGGGTTGGTAGCATCCCATCTGTTAGCGGATTTGGATTGCTAGGAATGAGCGAGCGAGCAGAACAGATTGGAGCACAACTGACAATTGGGAGCCAACCTGGTCAGGGGACAGAAATTGTTGTTATTGTTAATCGAGAGTGAGAATCATGATCAGTCAATCAACGACTATTCGTGTTCTGATTGTTGACGATCATGCCATTGTCAGACAAGGATTGGCAACCATCATTAACCGCGCTCCAGAAATGACGGTGATTGCTCAAGCAGAAGATGGGCAACAGGCGATCGCTCTGTTTCGGGAATACCATCCCGATATAACGCTAATGGATTTACGAATGCCGCAAGTAGCTGGGGTTGAAGCCATTGCTGCTATTTGTGCTGAGTTTAAAGATGCTCGAATTATTGTGCTCACAACCTACAACAGTGATGAGGATATTTATCGCGGATTGCACTCAGGTGCTCAAGGCTATCTGCTCAAGGATGCTAAACCCAACGAGCTGCTGAATGCGATTCGCACGATTCATCGCGGTCAGCAGTATATTCCACCCCAAGTGGGGGCAAAACTGGTGCAGCGAATGAGCAATCCAGAGCTGAGTGTGCGGGAGTTAGAGGTACTCCGTTTGTAAGAATTCAGGTGGTCGGTTGGGGCAACAGAGATGGCTGGGATTTTCCACTGCTCGACTGAGCCGTCAGAGCTGACCGAAAGAACTCTATGACTGAACGTCCCTGCCGACGACAAGTCTGGAGCACACGGATTCAGGTCTGCTGTTTGAGCAAACCGATCCATCGAGCGAGACCCCCCACTGACTTTACGCTTATAGCGGTTTGCGTTCGGATGAAGTACAGCATCAGCAGGACAATGTCATATAGGGCTTGACTTGCGGTGTATCGCACTCAAATGCAAACCGCTATAGTCACTGCTATTAGCAGCGAACGCGGGCGCGAGGTTGTTGTCAGGCGGGACTTCTGGTGGCCCTTGGAAATACCACCACTGCTCGGCTCACTCCCGTAGTGATCTGGCAATAGCTGCGATATCTGCCTTTGGCAGATCGCAGCAACATAAGCGCCTCATATCCAGCTCAGGCCAATCCAAATTGCTCGATGCTCTGGCTTATGCGTACCCTGAACTCACAAGCCCAAGTAGAGTAGGCGAGCACACGAAAGAGTTGATCGCCAATACCGATGTTGCCTAAAGGCTTGATCAATTACAGCAATTTTCAGGTAAATAGACCACAGTGGTTGAACCAACCCTCGGCATCATCTTCGGTAATGTAATTGACAGCCTCAGTCAGCGCTTGGTCGAGGGCTTCGAGGGTGCGTGCCTCACAAGAACGGAGAAATTGCTTGAGTTTCGACCAACACAGTTCGATGGGAGATAAATCTGGCGAGTAGGGGGGTAAAAACTTGACCTTGGCACCGATCGCCTCAATGGCAACTGTAACACGCCTACTCATAATGAACTTTGAGATTATCCATGACCACAATCGCCCCTGGCCACAACTGTGGTACTAAAACCTGAGTTACATAAGTGAGAAATACCTCAGTATTGACACTTCCTGGCACTGTCATGGCTGCAATCAGGCCATCAAGGCTTAAAGCACCAATCAAAGACACGTTGCCACCCTTGCTTCCAGGCACACTACCAACGGCTCTGTCACCATCAACAGCTCTGGCAAACAACCGCGACATTGATAAGTTCAATCCAGCTTCATCAACAAATACCAGGTTTCGCACATCAAGCTGCTCTAAAGTGCGGCGATATTCATGCCTTAGTTCTTGGACTCGTGGTGTGTCTTGCTCGCTCTTTGTATAGACTTTTTTTTTAAACGTAAGCCTAATTTTTCTAGAGCACGATGCATGGTCGTGATCCTCACGTTTCTTCCTGTGTGTGCGGCATAGCGTGTGCATAATTCTCTAAGTAGCACATCATTTTTTTCTGCCACCCAAGACTCGAGTAGGCTCAGATGCTCGGTGGGAATTATCGGCTTTTGGTAACCGCCACGTCGGAGCGCCTCGATTTGACCATTTGTCCGGTACTGTCGCAATAGGTTTACCACAAAGGACAAGCTGACAAAAGAATCTTTGCGCTAACTGGCGTTGAGCGCCTTCTTTGGCTTCCCACGCCCTAATTACCCGTTCCCGTAAATCTCTTGAGTAAGATACTGGCATCTATTTCTACCATACTATCCTTTCAGTCTACTGCGGTTTGTACTTCAATTACCTGCAAATTGCTGTAAGTCCAAGCACACTTGCCCTAAATCTGGGTTGTTGCCGTAACCCAACTTGATGACTTTGTGGAAGTGACGTCGCTTTCTTTGCCAGACATTTTTGTTGGGCCTTGACCGGGTAGCCGTTGTAAACGCCGAAATCATCACTGCTGAGAACCCCGTCGAAGCTATTCCCTAACTGTGTCTGTAGTTCAGCACTTGAAAGGCGCGTATCACCAGCATAAAACAAGCAGAACTCTTGAGATGCACTCACCCACAGCCACTCTTTCAATCCCAGCA
>JAABUX010004159.1_pt1 | contig 18573 bp, 15 predicted proteins | sample 5561851 | NCBI WGS metagenome assembly JAABUX01 (sample SAMN10711883, study PRJNA513361) | rock metagenome | isolation source: Antarctica rocks | place: Antarctica: Victoria Land, Richard Nunatak red sandstone | collected 2016-01-03 | reverse complement strand
GCCTTCTTCAGCTCGCTGCGCGGGATCAGGTAGCCCGACGTGCTGTTGGGGTCCGCCCAGGCCAGCGACTTGCCCTTCATGCCCGCCAGGTCCGCGATGCCGCTGTCCGAGCGCACCACCAGCACGCTGCGGTAGCTGATGGTGCCGTCCTTCTCGACCGCGACCACCAGCGGCTCCACGTTGCCGCCGGTGTCCACCCAGGCCCCGGCGTAACCGGACGACCCCATGCTGGCCAGCTCGATCTGCTTGGCGCCGAACGCCTGGATGACGCCCGCGTAGTCGGCGGCGGGGAACAGGCGGACCGGCACGTCGAACGTCGCCTGCAGCAGCTTGCCGTAGGCGTCGTAGCGGCCCAGGCGGTCGCTGTCGTTCTCCCCGCCCAGCAGGCCGATGCGCAGCGTCGGCACCTGCGCGGCCCAGGCGCGCTTGCCCGGCGCCGGCATGTCCTCCGCCGCGGCGCGCCGGGCGAGAGCTGTCGTGGCCAGGCCGGCGGCGCCCATCAGGGCGTGGCGGCGGGTGATCATGGCGGGCCTCCTTGGCTGGATGCTCGTTACGCGACGCTGGTGGCACGCGGATGACGGATATGTTTCACGTCCGTGACAGCCCCTACGCCCTGGCTGACGTCCTTGCGCTGCATGAGCCTGCGCCGCAGGTCAGGGGCGGCACAACCCCGGAGATGCGCGATGAGCCAGGTCCAGCACCTGCCGATGACCGCCGAAGAGTACCTCGCCGGGGATGACCAGCAGGAGTTCAAGTGGGAGTTCGACGGGTTCCAGCCCGTTGCGATGAATGGCGGCACCTGGGCGCATGCACGCATCCAGGGCAACATCACCTGGGCGCTGAAGAACCGGCTCCGCGACAAGCCGTGCCAGCCGTGCGGTCCCGACATGCGGGTGCCGACCATGCCGGGCCGCTACCGCTATCCCGATGCGCTCGTCACCTGCACGCCCCAGCCCCTGGACGGACGCGACGTGACCGATCCCGTCGTCTTCGAGGTGCTGTCGGCCAGCACGGCCGAGCTAGACCGGACAGTGAAGCTCAGCGAGTACCAGCCCATCCCCTCGCTGCGCCGATACGTCATGCTGGAGCAGACCCGGCTGTTCGCCACCGTGATCACCCGGACGGCAAATGGCTGGGGCATCGTGCTGGCCGGGCCAGAGGACATGATCGCGATGCCAGAGATCGGGATGGGCCTGCCAGTCTCCGATATCTAGGACGGTCTCAGGTTTCCCATCGCCACGCCCTAGATGACCGCCACCGCTGGCCGCACCGGCACCGCCCTGCGCCCGGAGTCGTCATGGAACTCGTCCTCGCTGACGCCGTAAACGTCCCGTACCTGGTCCGCCGTCAGCTCCGCCGGCGTCCCGTCGAACATTACCCGCCCGGCGGCCAGCGCCACGATGCGGTCGCAGTAATGCCTCGCGGTATCCAGGTGGTGCAGGTTCACCAGCACCGTTAGCCCGTCCTCCCGGTGGATGCGGCGCAGCGCGTCCATCACCACGCGGGCGTTGCGCGGGTCCAGGCTGGCGATGGGCTCGTCGGCCAGCATCAGCCGCGGCTCCTGCAGCAGCGCCCGGCAGATCGCCACCCGCTGCTGCTGCCCGCCCGACAGCGTGCCGGCGCGCTGCAGGGCGGCCTCGGCCAGGTCGAACCGCTCCAGCGCCTGCAACGCCATCGCCCGCTCCCCGGCGGTGAACAGCCCCAGCAGGCTGGCCCACTGGCCCCGGTGGTTCAGCCGGCCCATCAGCACGTTGGTCAGCACGTCCAGGCGGGGCACCAGGTTGAACCCCTGGAACACCATCGCGCAGGCGCAGCGCCAATCCCGCAGCGCCCGCCCGCGCAGCGCCGTCACCTCGGTCTGGCCAAAGCGGATGCTGCCGCTGGTCGGCTCCTGTAGCCGGTTGATCATCCGCAGCAGCGTGCTCTTGCCGGCGCCGGACCGGCCGATCACGCCGACCATCTGCCCGGCGGGGATACTGAGTGTGATGCCGTCCACTGCGGCAGTCGCACCGAAACGCCGGGTCAGGTCCCTGATCTCAAGCATGGCTGCCTCCATACCGGGACGTTTGGGCTGCCTGCGTGATGATTATGTGACGGGCTAGACCAGCAGCGTACCCGCCTGCGCCTGGGCGTAGCGGGCGGCAACGGCGTCCCAGTTCACCACGTTCCACCACGCCGCAAGGTAGTCCGCCCGGCGGTTCTGGTACTTGAGATAGTAGGCGTGCTCCCACACGTCGTTGCCCATCAGCACCCGCCCGCCTTCCATCAGCGGGGTGTCCTGGTTCGGCCGCGCAACCAGGGACAGCTTGCCCGTGGGATCGACCGCCATGAACACCCACCCAGAGCCGAACTGCGCCAGCCCCAAGCGGCTGAACGTGGCGCGCATAGTGTCCATGCCGCCCAGGTCGCGGTCGATGGCGGCCAGCAGCGGGCCGGCCGGGGCACCGCCCTTGCCGCCCATCACCTGCCAGAACATCGAGTGGTTGGCATGCCCGCCGGCGTTGTTCCGCAGGGTGGTGCGGATGGCGTCCGGCGTCTCGGCCAGCCGGGCCAGCAGGTCCTGCAAGGGCAGGGCGGCCAAGGCGCCCTGGTCGTGCAGGGCGGCGTTCAGGTTGGCGACGTAGGCGGCGTGGTGCTTGTCGTGGTGCAGGGTCATGGTCATGGCATCGACATGCGGCTCGTTCGCGTTGGGCGCGTAGGGCAGCGGTGGCAGGGTGAACGGGCCGGTGGGCTGGGCGGGCGCCTGGGCGCGGGCGCGGGTGGCACCGAGCAGGGCGGCCCCCAGGCTGAGGCCCAGGCCGAGCACGGTGCGTCTGGTCTGCGTCAAAGCTCTGTTCCCCCTGCTGCGCTGCCAACGTAAGTGATGGCCCGGCAAAGGCAACCGCCCCTGTCCATCCTCGTTTCCGCACCCATGAGTCCGTCGTTCGCCCTGCCCGCCATCAACTTCTTCATGGCCGATGTCGGCGGCGGGCTGGGTGCGTTCCTGTCCACCTGGCTGGCGCAGGTGGCGCACTGGAACCCGGCGCAGATCGGCATCATCGTCGCGGCCGGGTCGCTGACCGGGGCGGTGCTGGCCGCGCCGGCCGGGGCGCTGGTCGACCGCGTCGCCCGGCTGCGCCTGCTGCTGGCCACCGCGTGCATCACCATCGTCGCCGGCACCCTGCTGTTCCTGCCGGCGCGGGCGTTCCTGCTGGTGCTGGCGGCGCAGGTGATCGTCTCGGCCGGAGGCGCGCTGGGGGCACCGTCCGTCAGCGGCCTCAGCCTCGCAGTGGTCGGCAAGAAGGGGTTCCCACGGCAGCAAGGCACCAACGAGGCGGCGAACCATACCGGCAACGTGGTGGCGGCCGGTCTGATCGCGGCTCTCGCCTGGGCGCTCGGGCCGGTGCGGGGGCCGACGGCGCCCATCGTCGTGCTGGCGCTGATGGCGACCTCGACGCTGATCGTGCTGCGCCTGATGGACGGCAGCGCCATCGATCCGGACCGCATGCGCGGCCGTGGCCCACGCGAGAAGGAGGAGAAGCGCGGCGCCACCCGCGAGATGTTCAAGAACCCACGGCTGCTGCGGCTGCTGGCGGTGGTCGGGCTGTTCCAGTTGGCCAACTCCGCCATGCTGCCGCTGCTCACCCAGCGCATCGTCGCGGGCGGCGGCGGCAATGCCACAAGCTGGACCTCGGCCTGCGTCATCGTCGCGCAACTGACGATGGTACCAGTGGCGCTGGTGACTGGGCGCATATCGGACCGGGTGGGGCGGCGCTGGCTGCTGTTGGCGGCGTGCGGGGTAGTGATGGCGCGGTGCGCGGTGGCGGTGTTCGCCCAAGGCAATGTCTGGCTGATCCCGATCGAGGTGCTGGACGGCGTCGCCGCGGCATTCTTCAGCGTCGCCGCCCCGGTGGCCGTCACCGACCTGACCTACGGCAGCGGCCGCACGCAGACGGCACTGGGTGGCATGGGCACCATGCAGGCGGGCGGCGCGGCGCTGGCCAGCGTGGCTTGGGGGTTCGCGGCCAAGCACTTCGGGTACGGCGCAACCTTCACTGCGATGGCCGCCTTCGCCGCCGGCGCGATCCTGATACTGCTGACCTTCCACCTGCGGGACGAGGAGCCGCAGGGCGGGCAGAGGGCGACTCAGTCCGAGAAGGCGGCGGCCATGAGTGCGACCGTGTAGGGGTCCCGTGGCGCTGCGAACACTTCTGCCGCGTCGCCCTCCTCCACAATGCGGCCGGCCCGCAGCACCATCACGCGGTGCGCCAGGGCGCGCACCACCGACAGGTCGTGGCTGATGAATAGGTAGGCCAGGCCGTACCGCGCCTGCAGGCCGCGCAGCAACTCCACGATCTGCGCCTGCACGGAGCGGTCGAGCGCGCTGGTCGGCTCGTCCAGCACCACCAGGCGCGGATGCAGCACCATGGCACGGGCGATGGCGACGCGCTGGCGCTGGCCGCCGCTGAACTCGTGCGGGTAGCGCCCGGCGGCCTCGGCGGGCAGGCCGACCTCACGCAGCGCCTCCGCCACGCGGGCCGCGCGGGCGGCGGGGGGCAGCGAAGGTTCGTGCACCAGCAGGCCCTCCGCCACGATGTCACCCATGCTCATGCGCGGGGACAGGCTGCCGTAGGGGTCCTGGAACACGACCTGCATCCCCTGGCGCAGCGGGCGCAGGGCGGTTTGCGACAGGCGGGTGATATCCTGCCCGGCGAAGGCGATGCGCCCGGTGCTGGCCTGCAGGCGAAGCAGCGCCAGGCCGATAGTGCTCTTGCCGGACCCGCTCTCTCCCACCAGCCCCAGGGTCTCGCCCTCGCGGATATGCAGGCTCACCCTGTCCACCGCGCGCACGTCCCCCGTGGCCCGGCGCAGCAGCCCGCGGCGGATGGCAAAGGTGACGCCCAGGTCATCCGCCTGCGACACCACAGGCGCCCCGGCCGGCACAGGCTGCGGCTGGCCCGAGGGTTCGGCGGCGATCAGCATGCGCGTATAGGGGTGCTGCGGCGCGGCGAATACGTCGGCGACCCGGCCGGTCTCGACGATGCGGCCGTCCTTCATCACGCACACGCGGTCGGCGATGCGGCGGACCACGTTCAGGTCATGGCTGATCAGCAGCAGCGCCAGCCCGCGCGCTGCACGCTCGCGGGCCAGCAGGTCCAGGATTTGCGCCTGGATCGTCACGTCCAGCGCCGTGGTGGGCTCGTCGGCGATCAGCAGCTTGGGGTTATTGGCCAGCGCCATTGCGATCATCACCCGCTGCCGCTGCCCGCCCGAGAGCTGGTGCGGAAAGGCGTCCAGCCGGCGTTCCGCGTCGGGGAAGCCGACCTGCGCCAGCAGCGCCGCCACCGCGCCCCGGGCCGGCCGGGCGCCGTGCAGGGCCATGGACTCCTCCACCTGGCGGCCGATGCGGTGCAGGGGGTTCAGGCTGGTCATGGGTTCCTGGAACACGATCCCGGCGGTGCCGCCGCGCGCCTGCCGCAGCGCGGCCGGGCCGGCATCCAGGATCGGCACGCCGTCCAGCACGACCGACCCGGTGCAGGCAGCGCCGGTCGGCAGCAGTTGCAGCAGGGACAGCGCGGTCAGCGACTTGCCGGACCCGCTTTCCCCCACCAGCGCCAGGGTCTCGCCCGCGGCAAGCTGGAAGCCCACGTCGTCCACCACACGCCGGGCGCCGAAGCTGACCGACAGGTTGGACACCTCCAGCATCGGAGCGGTGCTGTTCCGCAATAGCCTCGTCATTGCGAAGAGCGCTTGCGACGCGGCAATCCAGGGGGGTGGGCGGGGTGCTGGCGGCCCCTGGATCGCCGCGCCGAAGCCGGCTCGCAATGGCGGCTGGGGCGGCAGGGAGCGCCGGTCACATTCCTTTCCTTGGATCGAAGGCGTCCCGCACCGCCTCGCCAATGAAGATCAGCAGCACCAGCACCCCGCCCAGCACCACGAAGGCCGTGATCCCCAGCCACGGCGCCTGCAGGTTGTTCTTGCCCTGGCTCACCAGCTCCCCCAGCGAGGCCGACCCCGGCGGCAAGCCGAACCCCAGGAAATCCAGGCTGGCTAGCACCGTCACCGAGCCGGACAGTGTGAAAGGCAGGAAGCTCAGCGTCGCCACCAGTGCGTTCGGCAGGATATGCCGCCGCATGATGGCCGCGTTGGATACCCCCAGGGCCAGCGCCGCCCGCACGTAGTCCAGGTTGCGCCCGCGCAGGAACTCCGCCCGCACCACTCCCGTCAGCGCCATCCAGGAGAACGCCAGCAGGAACAGCAGCAGCGTCCAGAACCCCGGCGTGACGATGCTGCCCAGGATGATCAGCATGTAAAGCTGCGGCATCCCGGACCACACCTCGATGAACCGCTGGAACAACAGGTCGGTCAGCCCGCCATAGAACCCCTGCACGGCGCCGGCTGCGATGCCAATGACCGACGACACGATGGTCAGCGTGAAGCCGAACAGCACCGACAGGCGGAAGCCGTAGATCACCCGGGCCAGCACGTCGCGCGCCTGGTCGTCGGTGCCGAGCAGGTTGCGGCGGCTGGGCGGGGCCGGGGCAGGAGTGGCCAGGTTCTTGATCACGGTGTCGTAGCGGAACGGGATGGCGGGCCAGACCATCCAGCCGTTCGCGTTGATGGCGGCGGCAAGCTGCGGATCGGTGAAGTCGGCCTCGGTCGGCAGGAAGTCGGGGCCGAAGGTGTCCTCGCTGAGGTCCTGCAGCGCCGGCGCGTAGAGGTGGCCGTCGAAGCGCACCAGCAGCGGGCGGTCGTTGGCGATGCCCTCGGCGAACAGGCAGACCAGGAACAGGCCGGTGAAGATGACCAGGGAATAGAAGCCGCGGCGGTGCCGGCGAAAGATCGCCAGGCGGCGCCGGGTGACAGGGGTCAACGCCGGGCCTCGAAGTCGATGCGGGGGTCCACCACGGTGTAAAGCAGGTCGCCGATCACCTGGAGGATCAAGCCGAGCAGGGTGAAGATATACAGCGTGCCGAACACGACTGGGTAATCGCGGCGAATCGCGCTCTCGAAGCCCAGCAGCCCCAGGCCGTCGAGCGAGAAGACGATCTCCACCAGCAGGGCCGAGCTGAACAGGATGCCCAGGAACGCCGACGGGAAGCCGGCCACGATCAGTAGCATCGCGTTTCGGAACACATGGCCGTACAGCACCCGCTGCTCCCCGGCGCCCTTGGCCCGGGCGGTGACGACGTACTGCTTGCGGATTTCGTCGAGGAAGCAGTTCTTGGTCAGGATGGTCAGCCCGGCGAACCCGCCCGCCACCAGCGCCGTCGTCGGCAGCACCATGTGCCAGGCGTAGTCGCCGATCCGCGCCGGCCACCCCCACGCCTCGGACCCCGGTGTGGTGAGGCCCCGCAACGGGAAGATTTGCAGGAAGCTGCCGCCGGCGAACAGCACGATCAGCGCGATGGCGAACAGGAAGCCGGGGATGGCATAGCCCACCAGCACCGCCGCGCTGCTGGCAACGTCGAATTGCGTGCCGTCGCGCACTGCCTTGGTGATGCCTAGGGGGATGCTGATGAGATAGATCAGCAGGGTGGACCACAGTCCCAGGGACACGCTGACCGGCAGCCGCTCCAGCACCAGCGCCAGCACCGTCTGGTCGCGGAAGAAGCTGCGGCCGAAGTCGAAGCGCAGGTAGCCCTGCAGCATCTGCATGAAGCGTTCGCCGGCTGGCTTGTCGAAGCCGAACATGTGGACGATCTCCGCCCGCTGCTTGGCGTCCAGCCCGCGGGCGCCGCGGTAGGCGCCGCCGTCGCTGGCGCTGCCGCCGACATCGCTGACCGCGCCGGTGATGCGCGCGGTGGCGGCGCTGCCCTTGCCGCGGGCTTCCGCCATGGCCTGCTCCACGGGGCCGCCGGGGGCAAGCTGCACCAGGGCGAAGTTGATGGCGATGATGCCGAGCAACGTCGGCACCAGCAGCAGCAAGCGACGGAGGATGTAAGCGCCCATCAGACCGCCGCTGCTTCCGCCTCTCCCGGAGGGAGAGGGAGAAGAAAACTCACTGGCCCGTCCCGCGCGCCGCGTCCACTAGGGCGGCGCGGGCCTGGTCCACCCACCAGCTATCGAGCACGAACCCGTCCCGCACCGGCTTGGCCGGGTCGCCGAAGCGGTCCCACTTGGCCACCTTGAACACCTCGTCGTGGTAGTGCGGGATCAGGTACCACTCGCGCAGCAGCACCCGGTCCAGCGCACGGCCCGCGGTCGCCAGCGTCTCGCGGTCCTGCGCCTGCACGAGCTTATCGACCAGGGCGTCCACCACCGGCTCGCACACCCCGGCGAGGTTGCTGCTGCCGGCGGTCTTGGCGCCCTCGCAGGAGAACTCGTCGCGCAGCTCGTTGCCGGGCAGGGTGCTCCCCGGGAAGATCATGGTGGTCATGTCGAAGTCGAAGTCGTCGGTCAGCCGCTCGAACTGCGCGGTATCGACGGTGCGGATGCCGACCTCGATCCCCAGCCTTTGCAGCCACTGCTGGAACGGCAGGGCAATGCGCTCCAGGCTGGGGTCGTTCAGCAGGATGGTGAAATTCATCTGCGCGCCCGAGGCGTCCACCAGCTTGCGCTCCTTCACGGTCCAGCCCGCCTCCTTCAGCAGCGTCAGCGCCCGGCGCAGCCCCTCGCGGTTGTTGCCGGACCCGTCGGTGACCGGCAGCGTGAACGGCTCGGTGAACAGCGCCGGCGGCAGCGCGTCGCGGTAGGGTGCGAGCAGCGCGGTCTCCGCCGCGTCAGGCAGGCCGTGCGCCTCCTGCGGCGTGTTGCCGAAGTAGCTGCGGCTGCGGACATAGGCGTTGTAGAACAGGTTGCGGTTGGTCCACTCGAAGTCCCACACCTGGCCCAGCGCCTCCCGCACCCGCGCGTCCTTGAACACCGCCCGGCGGGTGTTCATGATCCAGCCCTGGATGCCGATGGGCAACTGATGCTTGATGGGGTCCTTTACCACCAGGCCCTTCTCCACCGCCGGGAAGTCATAGGCGGTGGCCCACTGCTTAGAGATGTTCTCCTGCCGGTAGTCGATCTGCCCGGCCTTGAACGCCTGCATCGCCACCGTGGGGTCGCGGAAGTACTCGATCCGCACCCGGTCGAAGTTCTGGAAGCCGCGGCCGGTCGGCATGTCCTTGGCCCACCAGTCGTCGCGCCGGGCATAGGTGACGCTGCGGCCCAGGTCGAAGTGGTCCACGCGATAGGGGCCGCTGCCCATCGGCGCCTCGGTGAGCGGCTTGGTGAAGTCGCGGCTCTCCCACCAGTGCTGCGGTAGCACGGGCAGGCCGCCAACGCTGAGCGGCAGGTCGCGGTTCTGGTTGGACTTGAAGTGGAACACCACCCGGCGCTCGCCCTCGGCCACGCAGTCCTGCACGTCGGCATAGGCGACGCGGATGCTGGGGCGGCCCTTTTCCATGAGGGTCTTGAAGGTCCAGGCCACGTCGGACGCCAGGACGGGGGTGCCGTCGGCAAACTTCGCCTCGGGCCTGATCTCGAAGGCGATCCACATGCCGTCGGCCGGGCGCTCGATGACCGCGGCCAGGTGGCCGTAGCCGGTGTCGGCCTCGTCCGCGGACCCGACCAGCAGGCTTTCCCAAACGTGCCCGCCGGCTGACCCGGCTGCGGTGCCGCCTACGCCGGGCTGCCATTGCGCGCCGGTGCCGATGGCGGCGTTGCCGCGCAGGATGAACGGGTTGAAGCCATCAAAGCTGCCTATCTGCGCGAAGACCGCCTCGCCGCCCTTCGGCGCGTCGGGGTTCACATAAGGAAAACGAGGGAAGTTAGCCGGCAGCGCAGGAGTGCCCAAGATGGTGATGGCGTGGCTGCGGGTCACGGCGGGCTGCGCCAGGGCAGGGGTGGCAAGCAACAGGAACAGGAGGGCACGCAGCATGGAGGTCTCCGGCGAGGTCGGAAATCCATAGCAGGTGACGCGCCCGATGGCATCCTTCCCCCTTTCCCTTCGGGAGAGGGCCGGGGTGAGGGAGGCGGCAAGTACGCATGTCGTTATGAAGGGCGCAGCGGCGCTGTCCTATCCGACGAGGCTGGTGACGCGTGGCCTCCCTCACCCCGGCCCTCTCCCGGAGGGAGAGGGAGAAGCAGCTCCACCGCTGCTTCCGTCAGCGCCGGATCGCCGACTGCGAGCACGGCACCGTCCCCGTCCGGGTGCATCGACCGGCCCGCCCAGTCCGTCACCCGCCCGCCGGCGCCCTCGATAACCGGCACCAGCGCCGCCCAGTCCCACAGCTTCAGCCCCGCCTCCGCGATCACGTCGATACCGCCCAGCGCCAGCAAGCCATAGGCATAGCAGTCCCCGCCCCAGGATGTCCGGCGCGTCGCCGCGGCCAGCCGGCGCCAGGCGGTGTCCTGCCCGGCGGTGAAGATTTCCGGCGCCGTGCACGACAGCTCCGCCTCCGCCAACGTGGGACAGGGCCGGCACCCCGCCCGGCCATACGCCCCCCGGAACCGTGTCGGCCGCCCAGCCGCGCCGACCCAGCGCTCCCCCGTGATGGGCTGGTCGATCACGCCCAGGATTGGCGTATTCCCGTCCAGCAGCGCCACCAGCACCCCAAACGTCGGGCGGCCCGTGATGAAGGCACGGGTGCCATCGATCGGGTCCAGCACCCAGCGCAGCCGGGCGCCGGACCGCTCCCAGCCAAACTCCTCGCCCAGGATGCCATGGTCGGGGAACCGCTGCGCCAGCATGCCGCGCATAGCCTGCTCCGCCGCCCGGTCGGCAGCGGTGACCGGGCTGGCATCGCCCTTCAGCTCCGCGCCGATGCCGCACCGGTAGTACGGCCGGATCGCCGCCCCCGCCAGGTTCGCCGCAGCCTCCGCCGCCGCGATCAGCTCATCCAACGCTGCTGGCACCGCTGCCGGGCTAAGGCTACTTCGTCAGCGAACTCGCTGCCTGGCCCGCCTGTGCCCGGGCGGCCGGGCTGCTCACCGGCCCCTGCGCCTTGTTGACGCCCGAGGGATCGTTCACCGGCGTCGGAGCCGACGGCGGCAGCTCCCGCACGTTGCCTGGTTGCTCCCCCTGGTTCTGCTGCAACTGCGGCGTGTATTGCGAGATCGTTGGATGCGTCATCTGCTGGTTCTGCGCCTGGCCCTGGCCCTCGTCGTTGCCGCCGATGCTGCCCTGCCGCTTGGTGGCCCCGGTCGAGTCCCCCGTCTGCGGCGTCGCGCCGGCCGGGCCAACCTGGTGGGCGTTGCCGGGCTGCTCGCTCATGTTCTGTTCCGCCTGCGGCTGGCCCATGGTGGGAGCGGCGCTGGTCATGGACGGCGTGGTCATCTGCGCCGACGCCGGCCCGGCCAGCAGCAGGGCCGCGGCCCCAATGGTAAGACGTATCATGGCATGGAACTCCTACGGGGCGGACCCGGCGTTGCGCCGATCCGGCGCCCTATCTAAAGTGCGCGAACGCCATGCGAACGCCCCCGCCCCGCCAACGTTCCTGACCCTGACCCGGTGAACCCTATCATAGTGATCCCGTCCCGCATGGCGTCCACGCGCCTGCCGGGGAAGCCATTGGCCCTGATCGCCGGCCGGGCCATGGTGCTGCATGTGCTGGACCGCGGGCTGGAGGCCGACATCGGCCCGGTCGCCGTCGCCTGCGCCGATGCGGAGATCGCCGACGCCGTGCGCGCCGCGGGCGGAGTGGCGGTGATGACGGACCCCACGCTGCCCTCGGGATCGGACCGCGTCCACGCCGCGCTGGCGGTGCTGGACCCGCAGGGCCTGCACGACGTGGTGGTGAACCTGCAGGGCGACCTGCCAACCGTCCCGCCGGTGCAGTTGCGCGCCGTGATCACCCCGCTCGCGGACCCGGAGTTCGACATCGCCACCCTGGTCGCCCCGATCACCTCGGCCGAGGAGGCGGCGACGCCATCGGTGGTCAAGGCAGCCTGTGCGTTCGACCGCGGCCGGGCGGTGTCGGCGGTGCTTTACTTCTCCCGCGCCGCCATACCGGCCGGGGAGGGGCCGTTATGGCACCACATCGGCATCTACGCCTATCGCCGTGCCGCCCTAGCCCGCTTCGTCGCCCTGCCGGAAAGCTCCTTGGAACGCCGCGAGCGCCTGGAGCAACTGCGCGCCTTGGAGGCCGGCATGCGGATCGCCTGCACCCGCGTGGACCACGCCTCCTTCGGCGTGGACACCCCGGCCGACCTGGAGCGTGCCCGCGCCATCCTGGAGACCGCATGAGCCGCCCCGTCTCAAACGAGCACGCCCTAAACAATCCCGCTTCAAGCAGGATCGCCTTCCAGGGCCTGCCCGGCGCCTACTCGCACCTGGCCTGCCGAACCGCTTACCCCGCGCTGGACCCGCTGCCCTGCCGCTCGTTCGAGGTCGCGATGGCCGCCGTGCGCGACGGTGAGGCCGAGCTGGCCATGCTGCCCTGCGAGAACAGCCTCGCCGGCCGCGTCCCCGACATGCATGCCCTGCTGCCCGGCAGCGGCCTGCACCTGGTCGGCGAGCACTTCCAGCGCGTCGAGCACTGCCTGCTCGGCCCCCGCGGCGCCACACTGGCCGGGGTGCGGCGCGTCCACTCGCATGCTGTCGCGCTGAGCCAGGTCCGCAACATCCTGCGCGAGCTGCACGCCGACCCGGTGATCGAGGCCGACACCGCCGGCGCCGCCAAGCTGGTTGCCGGCTGGAACCGTCCGGCCGATGCCGCCATCGCCTCCGCCCTGGCCGCCGAGATCTACGGCCTGGACGTGCTGCGCCCCAACGTGGAGGACGCCGTCCACAACACCACCCGCTTCTATGTCGCCGCCCGCGAGCCGCTCAGCCCGTCGCCGGACCTGCCGGACCTGATGACCACCTTCGTCTTCCGGGTCCGCAACGTGCCGGCGGCATTGTACAAGGCGCTGGGCGGCTTTGCCACCAACGGCGTGAACATGAGCCGGCTGGAGAGCTACATGCTGGGCGGCCAGTTCACCGCCACCCAGTTCATGTGCGACGTGGACGGCCACCCAGAGCAGCCCGCCCTGCACCGTGCGCTGGACGAACTGGACTTCTTCTCCCGTGAAATCAAGATACTCGGCGTCTATCCCCGTGCGCCATTCCGGGGACGCCAAGGTGGCGATTAAAGGGGCGGGGATTGGCGGGCGATCAGTCTGTCTCGCTCGCCACGATGCGGAATAGCAACTCCTCGCCATCAGGCCGTCCCAGCCGCACCAGTTCTCCCGGCCGGAACACATGGCCCTCGAAGGTCCACAGCGGATCGTCGGCATCGCGCAGGCTTTGCAACGCCCAGCCCTCGTCCAGGCGGATCAACTCGACCTGAATCGGCGCGTGGCCAGGCGCCTCGCGGATGGCCAGCCAGGGCGTCGGGTCCGACTCGTACGCCGCCGGGTCGATCTGACCTTGCGCGTTCAGCCGCAGGTGCGTGACCAGTCGGTCCCCCAGGTCGCCGTCCGGCAGCCCCGGACCCTGAGCCAGCAGCATGGTCAACTTCGTCATCACCCCGCCCAATGTAAGCTCATCACACATTCGGAACGCGGCAGGGTACATCCGAGTTCGTTACGGCGCTAGATGGCCACCCGCACGCCCAGTTCCACCACGCGGTCGCTCGGGATGCGGAAGAACTCGGTCGCCGGCACCGCATTGCGTGCCATGAACAGGAACAGGAACAGCCGCCAGGCCCGCAGCTTCGGCACCATGGCGCGCACCAGCACCTCACGCCCGAGGAAGAAGCTGGCCTGCATGGGGTTGTAGCTCAGGCCGTTGCCGTTCAGGTCCTCCAGCGCTCGTGGGATGTTGGGGCTTTCCATGAACCCATAGCGCAGCACGACGCGCTGCACCCCCGTCGCCAGCTCGAAGATGCTGGCACGGTTCTCCGGCCCGGCCTCCGGCACGTCCAGGTTCTCGACCGTGACGAACAGCACGCGCTCGTGCAGGACCTTGTTGTGCTTCAGGTTGTGCAGCAGCGCCGCTGGCACGTAGTCGGGGTTGCCCGTCAGGAACACCGCCATGCCCGGCACCCGCACCGTGCGCGACTGCGGCAGCCGCGCCAGGAACGACGACAGCGGCAGGCTGTCCTGCTTCCACCGGGCCAGCATCAGCTCCCGCCCGCGGTGCCACGAGGTCATCATCGCCATCAGCGCCACCCCGAGCAGCAGCGGGACCCAGCCGCCCTCCGGGATTTTCAGCGCGTTGGCGGCGAAGAACACCAGGTCCACCGCGAAGAAGAAGCCGAACACGCCGAGCGCCGCCGTGCGCGGCCAGCCGAACTGCCGCCGGAATGCCACCGTCGCCAAGACGCAGGTGCATAGGAAAGTGCCCGTCACCGCAATGCCATAGGCCGCCGCCAGCGCGTCGCTGCTGCGGAACGCCAGCACCAGGATCAGCACGGCCACGGCCAGGGCGGCGTTGATCTGCGGGACGTAGATCTGCCCCTCCTCGGTCTGGCTGGTGTGCAGCACCGCCATGCGCGGCAGAAACGTCATCTGCATGCACTGGCGGGCGATGCTGAACGCGCCACTGATCAGCGCCTGGCTGGCGATCACAGTGGCGGCGGTGGCCAGCACGACCAGGGGCAGGCGCAGCCCTTCGGGCGCCATCAGGTAGAACGGGTTTTCCAAGGCGGCCGGGTCGGCCATCACCAGCGCGCCCTGGCCGAAGTAGTTCAGCACCAGGCAGGGCAGCACGAACATCACCCAGGCGACGCGGATCGGCTTGGCGCCGAAGTGCCCCATGTCGGCATACAGCGCCTCCGCCCCCGTGACGGCCAGCACGACGGAGCCGAGGCTGACGAACGCAAGCCAGCCGTGCGCCAGGCAGACCTGCACGGCGTACACCGGGGACAGCGCCTGCAGGATGGCCGGATTGCGGGCGATCTGCACCAGACCCATGGCGGCGATGGACACGAACCACACCGCCATCACCGGCCCGAACAGCCGACCGATGCTGTGGGTGCCGCGGACCTGCATGGCGAACAGTGCGAGGATGATGATCACCGACAGCGGCAGCACGAGCCGGGTGAAGGTGGGGGACACGATCTCCAGGCCCTCGACCGCGGAGAGCACCGAGATGGCCGGGGTGATCGCCCCGTCGCCGAAGAACAGGCAGGCGCCGCCGATGCCGATCAGGCCGAGTGTCGTCCGCATCCGCGGGCTGACGGTGTGGCGCTGCGCCAGGGCCATCAGGGCAAGGATGCCGCCCTCGCCGTTGTTGTCGGCGCGCATCACCAGGGCGACGTACTTGATGGTGACGATCAGGAACAACGCCCAGAAGATCAGCGATAGGACGCCAAAGATCTCGACCCGGCCGATGCCGGGTTCGGTGAAGTGGGTCAGGCTGGCCTTGAGGGCATAGAGCGGGCTGGTGCCGATGTCGCCATAGACGATGCCGAGCACGGCCAGCAAAGCGCCGGCCCGCAACGGGCGCACCGCCGCCGCTTGCGGGAGCGTGGTGGCGCTCACGCCCTGCCTCCGCCAAGCCTCGGGGCAAGGTGTCTGCGGTGGTGCGGGCTGCGACAGTGGGGAATCATTAAGCGTCCATCAAACTGGGGTGGGGACCTTGCCCCATCCTAGCACGCCATGGAGCCGCCGACGATGTGGGGTGGCAGCCCGGCAGAGTCACCCGTCCCGTCCGGTGCCGCTCCGCAAACTGCTGGGCCTCGCCCAATCTGGCCGATGATCCCGCCAATGGGACGGATGATGCGGCTGCGCCGGGCCGGTCCGGCGCCTGCGCTCCGGCGGTGACGGCGGCAGGACGTCGCGTCGCCCCTATTTCGCAGCCTTGGCGGTGGCTCAACCTACGGCGAGCGGCTCAGGTTGCGGCGGCGCCAATGCCAAGCAACGCAGGGCTTACCGGCTTCGGCACGCTCGTCCGGACGTTGGCCGCTGCAGCCTCAGGCGCGCCTGCGACGCCAAGTGCGGCGTCCTCAGATGCTGCGGCCGCAGATGCATGTGAGCGGCACAGCGCCGGCATGCGGCGCTGCAATTCCAGCTAGCCCCGCGTGAGCCGCGAGATGATGGGTATGGTGCCCGAAGCCATCCAAGGCGACATGATGCACGACGCAGCGAGACGTTTTAGCGACACCGCCAAGTGCTGCGTGTGCAACCGGATGGTAATGGCCCGACATTGCCTTGACATGTTACTAAAAAAATGAGCCAGGCTCATCCTTAGGTTACACGTAAATGCACAATGCAACCCAAGATAGTTCTACGTCTTTGGCGTCCGATGTGCCTTCAGTCACCAGCATTGTACAGTCGTTGATCATTTTCGTGAGATCATGACGTCGGGTTGCAGTCTAGGCTAGCTTTGTTAACGTCTAGATAGCAGGACGGCTGCCAAAGATGGAGCTGCCAAGCCTTACATGTGTCGCCCCCTGCCGGATGGCAGCCTCGTAATCACCCGACATGCCCATCGAGAGGGTGGCAAGCCCATGCCGGGCGGCGCAGGCGGCGAGCCAAGCGAAGTGCGGCACGGGATCGGTCGTCGCGGGCGGAACGCACATCAGCCCGGCCAGCCGCTGGCCGAATCGCTCCCTGCAAGACTCAATGAATTTGTCCGCATCGGCCCTGGCGACTCCGGCCTTCTGCGGCTCGTCGCCGACGTTGACCTGAACCAGCAGGTCGGGCGTGCGGCCCTCCTTGGCGCTAGCGTCCGCGATGGCGTCGGCCAGGCGCGGCCGGTCTAGGCTCTCGATCACGTCGGCGATCCGTACGGCGTCCCGGGCCTTGTTGGTCTGCAGTCCGCCGATGATGTGCAGTCGCAAGTCCGGATGGTCCGCGCGCAGTCCGGCGAACTTGGCCACCGCCTCCTGCACTCGGTTCTCGCCGAAGATAAGCTGGCCGCCCTGCATCGCTTCCAGCACGGCCTCTCGCGGATGCGTCTTGGAGACCGCGACCAGCGCAACCGACCCTGGCGGACGCCCGGCCGCGGCCGTCATCGCGGCGATCCGGGCCTGGACTTGGGCCAGGCGGGCCAGCACGGTGCTGGCGTCATCAGGAAGCATGTCGGGGTTTTGCATGGATCCAAGGCTTGTCGCATGGGCGCGTCAGGTCAAGGCGCGACAGCGTCCGCGACCCGGCGCTGGGCGCGTGCACGGCCGGCGGTTGCCTGCGCTGTGGATGTTCACCGACTGGACGCGGGCGCCGGACCCCCTGCCTGCCATTGCCAAGCTGCCGGCCGGACTATGCGGCGTGGTGTTCCGTCACGATGCCGCGCCGAACCGCGCGGTGCTCATGCAGCAGGTCGCGCGGATGTGCCGGGCGCGCCGGACGGTCCTGGTTGTGGCCGGCGACCCACGATGGGCGGCAGCCGCCGGGGCAGGGGTCCATCTGCGGAACGGCTGGCGGCGCACCCTCAGGCTGCCTGCGGCGCGCTTGGTGACCAGTTCGGCGCATGACCGGATCAGCCTGTTGCGCGCGGTTCGGGCCGGCGCTGACGCGGTGTTCCTGTCGCCGCTGTTCCAGACGGCCAGCCATCCGTTAGCGCCGGCCTTGGGTCCGCTCCGGTGGTCTCACGCTGCGAGACGGCATCGAGGCATGATGGCGCTGGGTCTCGGCACGGAAATCTACGCGCTTGGCGGTGTAACGGGCCGCCTTGCACGGCGCGTTCCAGGGCGGGCGGCCGGCGCCGGCGCGATCGGGGCAGCCATCCCGCCCTGACCTGATTATCGTAGCCGCGCCGGGGGTGTGTCACATGGGGCACAGTGTTTCGCGATTGCCATATTTAGCCTGGTCCAGCAATTGCGGCCTCCGGCGGGGCACGGCAATACTCTGGCACGAACTGGCTGACCGTGGTCTCGAGCCAACCGATCGCCTGCCTGCGGGTCAGTGCTTTGAGATTGGATTTTATCTGGCTGCCTCGGGTCCGGTGGTGGTTTGCGTTGGGAGGGTGTTGGTGATGCGTGAGCTGTTGCTCGCGGGTGTTGCAATTCTGGGTGGTTGGGCATGAGGCGGGGGCGTTGCTGGGGCGCAAACGTTCAAGGACACGGCTGGGCAGACGGCCTCGCCGGCGCCGGGGACGGTGACGGTGCGACTGAACGGTCGGTTCCGCTTTTACGCGGCGGTGATCAGTGACCGCGACGTGGACAACACCGCGTCGGGCACGGCGACGGGCAATGTGAACGCGACGACGGGCCAGGGCACGGCGTCGGGCATCAACAAGCAGGCCAACTACACGTTCAGCGACTTTGCCCGGCTGTATCCTGGGTTTGACGGGGTTGCGGCCAACGGGCTGAAGTATGGCGCGAGCCTGGAGATCCGCCAGGACCAGGTGTCAGGGGCGGGCGGCGGCATTTACGGCTCGATCAGCCAGCAGGACCGGGCGCGCTCTGGCTTGTACTTCCGGCGCGAGTGGGGCTACATCGGCACCGACCAGCTGGGCACCATACGCCTGGGCTCGACCGACTCGCCGGCCAGCTTGTACATGACCGGCAACTTCGAGAACTTCAACGACGGCGGCATCAACGGCGACGTGCCCGGCCTGGTGTCGGGCTCGGCACAGACGGTCTGGCCGTTCGCCGACATCGGCAACGTCTATACCACGATGAAGGCGATCTACTTGTCGCCGCAGTTCTTCGGCTTTGACGCCGGCGTGTCGTATGAGCCCAACACGGGCAACGTGAGCATCAACAACTCCTGCGGCTCGGGCGGGCCGCTGGCGGC
>JAABUX010004158.1_pt1 | contig 18575 bp, 22 predicted proteins | sample 5561851 | NCBI WGS metagenome assembly JAABUX01 (sample SAMN10711883, study PRJNA513361) | rock metagenome | isolation source: Antarctica rocks | place: Antarctica: Victoria Land, Richard Nunatak red sandstone | collected 2016-01-03 | reverse complement strand
TGTTGCGCACCTCAAGACCTGGAAGATTCTCTTCACCGATTACCGGCGGCCGCTCAGCACGTTCCTGGACTCCTTCCGCGCAGCCATCGGCCTCTACTTCTTCGAATTGAGTTTCTGATAACCCTCCATGGTCGCCCCGGCGAGCAGGTGATCGTCGTCGCGCCGGGTCTCCATCCACCGGCCCTTGAGGCCGGCGGTGTAATAGGCAGCCGCGTTCGAGGATGTCTCGGAGCCGAACAGGTCGAGTGAGACGGAGAACTGGAAGTTCAGGTACTTCTGGATGACCGCCAGCGGGATGCCGCCGCGGGCCTGCACGTCGCCGTCGCCGCGGGCGGACATCAGCGCGGCGGTGCGCTCGACGACCCGCTGCACGCCGGTAGTGCCGACGAACATGTGGTGCGCCTCTTCCCGGAGCATGAACTCAGCTGTCCGCGCCAGCGGGTCGAAGCCGCTCTCCTTGAGCGTGCCGAGCTGGTATTTCCCGTCCCGGTCGGTAAAGAAGGTGAACATGAAGAACGACAGCCAGTCGGTGGTCTGCTCGTTGAACGCGCCCAGGATCCGGGGCGTGTCGGCGTCACCGGAATGGCGCCGCAGCAGCTGGTCAGCCTCCTCCCGGCCGTCCCGGCCGAAGTAGGCGTGCAGCAGGTACACCATCGCCCACAGGTGCCGGCCTTCCTCAACGTTGACCTGGAAAAGGTTTCGCAGGTCGTACAGGCTGGGCGCGGTGGCACCGAGGTGGCGCTGCTGCTCGACCGAAGCCGGCTCGGTGTCGCCCTGGATGACCAGCAGCCGCCGCAGGTCGCTGCGGTACTCACCGGGCACTTCCTGCCAGGCGGGCTCGCCCAGGTGCTGGCCGAAGCCGATACGGCGGTCCGGGTCCCGCTCGGACAGGAAAATGCCCCACCGGTAGTCCGCCATCGGCACCCGGCCGAAGTTCGCCCAGCCGTCCCGGCCGACGGCCGTGGCGGTGCGCAGGTAGACGTCCCTGGTCGGCAGCGACGGCCCGAGCTGCGACCACCAGTCCAGGAACCTGGGCTGCCAGGCTTCCAGGGCCCGCTGCAGCCGCCGGTCGCCGGCCAGGCCGACGTTGTTGGGGATGCGCTCGCTGTAGTCGATCACGCTGACCGGCCCGCTCGGGGGCGGCCCGGCACTGACGATCTCGCCCTGGTCATCAGCAGTCATGGTCAGACTCGTTTCCTGTCGTAGTCCGCGCGCTGGCCGGTGCCGTACCGTCGCAGCGCGCCCCGCGGGCCGGCGGCGTTGGGTCGCTGGAAAATCCAGTTCTGCCAGGCCGTGAGCCGGCCGAGGATTTTCGTTTCGCATGATTCCGGGCCGGCGAAGCGCAGGTTAGCCTCCATGCCGGTGAGCGCGTCGGGGGAGAAGCTGGCCCGCTCCGCTAGTACCAGCCGGACCTCGTCAGCCCAGTCCAGGTCGTCGGGCGTCTCGGTCACCAGGCCCAGCAGGGCAGCGTCGCCGGCCGCCAGGAGCCGGCCGGCCGCGGCGGTGGCCGCCGCCAGATCGCTGTCATTACGGCAGAACCGGATCGCGAGCCGGCTCAGTCCGCTGCTGGCCGGCACCAGGCCGGTATTGAACTCGTCCAGGCTGATCACCGCGGCCGGGGCAGGGTTGCCCTCGGCGGGGCCGTCCAGCATGTACTGCCGGTCTGCGGCCAGCGCGATCTCCAGCAGCAGGCCGGCGAAGCAGCTGCCGGGCTCGATCAGCGCGAACAGGCTCCGGGAGGTGGCGTCCAGCCGACGCAGCGTCCGCTTCCAGTACTGGATGATCTCGTTGACCAGCCAGTCACCGCGGTGCGCCAGCAGCAGCGCGTCCGACGCGAGGACTGCGGCCGGGTCGCCGCGGCTGATCAGCAGCCAGCTGCCGATCTCCGGCTCGTTCACCCGCAGCCGCAGGATCGCGTCATCCAGCTCGCGGGCCAGCGCCAGCGGCCACGAATCAGCGGCCGCCGCGTGCAGCTCCGCGAGACTGCCGGGCACCTCGGCCGGCCCGTCGAGGACCAGCTTCGCGGCCCCGGCGGCGCGGTCGATTTCGACCAGCAGGTGCTCGTAGCGCGTCGTGTCACCATCGCGGTCCCGCCGCAGCGGGGTGAGCGGCACCCCGGCCGCGGCCGCGGGGCGTCCCGACAGCGCGGCGGCGGCGCTGGCCCGGCGGCCGATGACCGCGGCGAAGTCACGCGGCCGGGCGGTTTCGTCTACCAGCCGCCAGGACACGGCCCGGTCACCGCGGACGCCCTCCGCGGTGGTGGCGAAGACGTCGGCCCGGTCCCGGCGGACGCCGCGCTTGTCCACCAGCCGGGTCAGCCCGCCGGTCCCCGGCAGCACCCCGAGCAGCGGGATCTCCGGCAGTGAGACGACAGACGAGCCGTCGTCTATCAGCACGATCTGGTCGCAGGCCAGCGCCAGCTCGTAGCCGCCGCCGGCCGCGGTGCCGTTAAGCGCGGCCAGGTAGGTCTGGCCCGAGCTGGCAGTCGCGTCCTCGATCCCGGCCCGTGTCTCGTTGGTGAACTTGCAGAAGTTCACTTTCCAGGCATGCGAGGACTGGGCGAGCATCTTGATGTTCGCGCCCGCGCAGAACATCCGGGCCTGGCCGCTGGTCACTATCACGACGCTGACCTGCGGGTACTCAAAACGCAGCCGCTGCACGGCGTCAGCAAGCTCGATGTCGACGCCCAGGTCGTAGCTGTTCATCTTCAGCTCGTAGCCGGCCGCGATCCCGCCGTCCGGTGCTACGTCCAGCGTCAGCGTCGCCACCGGCCCCTCGACCGCCAGCTTCCAGTGCCGGTACCGGCCGGGGTCGGTATCAAACGACACCTCGGGCCCGGCGGCCTGGCTCTCGGCCGCCTGGCTCTCGGCCAGCTGGCTGGCCGGGGAAATCGTCACCGCGTCACTCCCGTCGTCGCTGCTGTCGTCGCTGGGGCCGCTGCCAGCTCGTGCCAGTGCTGCCGGGCGCCGGGTGCCCAGGCCGCGTGCCGGTCCCGGAACAGCCGGGCGGCCGCGGTCCCGCTCCAGGGCTCGGGCAGCAGCTCCGCGGGCAGCCTCGGGTCCAGGAACGGGAACCGGCGCCATTCGTGCACCAGCATCGTCGTCGCGACGAGCAGCTCCGCGCCGGTAGCGGGCGCCCGGCGGGCGACCGCGACGGTAAACGCGGCGTACCGGGCCGCCAGCGTGTCCAGGTCCCAGGCCAGCCGGGCAACCGACCGCTGGTCACCGATAGAGCCGTAGCTGGCCAGGAACGACATCGACTGTCCGGCCAGGCCGAGCTCGGCCAGGATCGTGCGCGCCTCGGTCTCGCGGCCGGTGTCCGGGCACGCCCACACTCCCGGCGACGGCGAGCCGAAGCCGGCCCACGACAGCCGGGTCCGCAGCCGGTGCCGCAGCTCGCGCCGCGTTTCCGGCACGCTCGCCAGCAAGAGCAGCCACTGCCCGGCCCACGGGCGGTCGTCCCGGCCGAACGCGTAGATGCGCTGCGCTCCCGCCGACAGCAGCCGCTCGCCCGGCCCGGTCAGGTTCCACCGCACCTGCCTGCCGTGGCGCTGCGGCGCCAGCCAGCCCTCCGCCGCGGTCCGGGCCAGCGCCTGGCGCGCCGACTTCTCCGCCACGCCCAGCAGGGCGAGCACCTGAACCAGGCTTGCCGTCCAGACCGGCTCCGCCGCGGGCCGTACGTACTCCCCGAGCACCGTCATCAGCAATGACCGGGCGCTGCCGCCGCCCATCTCGCGGCGGCGGCTGAGCGCGGGAAGAACCGCGTGCTCGGCGGTCTCGGTCATCGGGTAATCGGTCATCGGGTACTCAGTCCTGGCGGGCTTTCACGGTGGTCCGGGTGCCGATATTCTACAGCCGCAGCTTATGACGTCAAGGGTAAGTAGTACGTCGAAATCTTGCTTGTGCCCGGTCTGCCGCCTCCTGTGGCAGGCTGGGCGGGTGGATCTCGCGGCGCCTGACCGGTCTGGCAGGGTTACGGCGCCTGATCAGCAGGCTGGCCGGCCGGGCAGACTGCCAGGCCGGCGGCCGGGCGGGCTGCCGGCGGCCGCGAGCAGCTGGTGGCTGGCCCTGGCGGCGGCCGCGTTCACCGCGGCCCAGCTGGCGTTCGTCGTCCCGCACCTGGGCCTGAGCTGGGACGAGACTGTCTATCTCAGCCAGGTCAGCGGGCACGCCCCGGCAGCGTACTTCGACGCCGCCCGCGCTCGCGGTATCCCGCTGCTGGTGGCGCCGGTGGCTGCGGTGACCTCGTCGGTCACCGCGGTGCACGTCGACCTGGCGCTGGCGTCCGGCGCCGCGATGTTCCTCGCGCTGGCCGTCTGGCGGCCGTTGCGGCCCGGCTGGCAGCTGGCGCTGGCAGCGCTGACGTTCGGCGGCCTGTGGGTCACCCAGTACTACGGCCCGCAGGCTATGCCGGACCTGTGGGTGGCCTTCGCCGCAGTTGCCGCGACCGGTTTCCTGCTGCGGTGGGCGGGCCGGCCGCAGCCGGGGCGAGCGGGACTGCCCGCGCTGGCCGGCCTGGCGGCGTCCGCCGGCGCTGCCGCGCTGATCCGGCCGGGGGACGCGGTGTTCCTGGCAGCCGCGCTGGCCGCCGCGATCATCGCGGTGCCGTGGTGGCGGCGCTGGCCGCCGCTCGCCGCGGTCACGGCCGGCCTGGTCGCGGGCAGCGCCGAATGGGTCATCGAGGCGTACGCCCGGTTCGGCGGACCGCTTGCCCGGCTGCACGCCGCCAGCGGCGAGCAGGGCGGTATCGGCCTGCACGCGGGCTGGTGGGCCGAGCTGCGCGCGGTCAGCGGGCCGACGCTATGCCGCCCGTGCACGGCCGGCTGGCGGGCGCCGGAACTCAGCATTTGGTGGCTCGTGCTGCCGCTGGCGGTCGCCGCCGGGATCTGGGCGGCGCGGCGCGGCGGCCGCGGTGCCAGCGCGGCGCTGGCCGCCTGGTGCGCGCTGGCCCTCGCCGCCCAGTACCTGTTCCTGGTCGGCTACGCCGCGCCCCGGTTCCTGCTGCCCGGCTACGCCCTGGCGTCGATCCCGGTAGCGGACGCGGCCGGCTGGCTGGCGACTGGCCTGGCCCCGCGGTGGCGGCAGGTGGCCGCTGCGGTAATCGGCGTGGTCCTGGCCGGCCAGCTGGTGAGCCAGCACCTGATCTTGACGCATGAGGTGCGCGGCACGGTGGCCTTCCATCAGGACTATGCCCGGATCGCCGCCGACCTGCGCGCGCTCGGCCTGCGGCCGCCGTGCGTGCTCAAGGGCCAGCAGTTCATCCCGATCGCCTTCGCGGCCGGCTGCGCGTCCGCCGGGCCGGCCGACGACGCCCGGCGGGCCGCCGTGCTGGCCTATCCGGCGGCCCGGCCGCCTCGGTATGCCCGACACTGGCGCCGGTACCGGCTGCCCGGCACCCGGCTGCTGCGCGTCGTGGCCTACCTGCCGCGGCGCGGATAGCCGAACAGCCGCCCGCGCCGCGATGCGGCTAACGGCCGCCTGCGGCCGAGCTGGCTGGAGTCGGCGAGCCGGTCCGGGCTCAGGCCGAAGAACATCCCGAACATGACGCCCAGGTCCAGGATCGCGATCAGGCCGCCGATGTAGGGGCCGGGCCCGCCCAGCCAGGCCAGGTACCCGCAGAAGGTAAGCACGATGATCAGCGCGCCGAGGGCGCGGGGCCGGCCGCCCTGCGCCAGCCGTTCCGGGATCTCATACGGCGCGCGCTCGATGTAACTGGCGGTGGCTGCCTTTTCCTTGGCGATCCGCAGCCACAGGTCGTAGAGCTCGGGTGCCTGCTCCCGCAGCGCGATGGCGTAATCCACCGACGGGAGCTCGCCGGTCGTCTCGTGCTGACCGCCGAGCCTGTCGCTGATCCGGTCCGAGACCGCGGCGGCGAGCTGATCCACGTCCCCGGCCGCGGCAGGCAGCGGCGCGGTGACAGCCGGGTCGGGCGGGCGCCCGCCCGCCGGCCGGTCAGGGCCCGTCATCGGGTTCCGTCGTGCGAGGTCCGTCATGCGGGGTCCGTCATTTCCGCCAGCGTCCCGGTGCTTTCGTTGCGCGCCTGGACGCCCGCATCCCGGTGCGCCGTCATAATCATGGTCATCGCCGACCGGAACGGGTCACTGTCGGCAGCCGGCGGCGGCGGCAGCGGAATTCGCGGCCGCATCGTCCGGTAGACGACGGCGCCGGTGACATCGAATATGGCGGCAATGCCCAGGGCAAAGGAAACAATCCGGCGTTGATGAAAGTTCGCGAGCATGCCTCCTTCGTTCCCGGCGGCACGAAACCCGAAACTCCGCTGCTGCCGCGAGGCAGCAGCTCGATGCCATCCGGTAGAATCACTCCTTCGAGGGCCATAACGGACGGGATGCGGACCTTTATGCAATCCGGTAATGAATCCGAGGCGATGACCGCAGTCGCCGCCGCCGCGCAGGCGGCCAGCGCCGCCGCCAGCGATCTGGCCCGCGCTATGGGGGCCGCGCTGGACGAGGCGCTCCGGGTGATGGCGGCGCGCCTGCACGAGCGCGCGGCCGGCGTCCTGGACGCCAACGCCCGCGATGTTGCCGCTGCGCAGGCCGCCGGCCTGCCGGCCGCTACTGTCGACCGGCTGCTCCTTACCCCGGAGCGCCTGCGGGACATGTCCGGCCAGCTGATCACTCTTGCCGCGATCCCGGCCGACGCCCCCAGCCGGTTTCGCCGCGATCTGCCCGGCGGCCTCGTCCTGCAGGAATGGCGCCGGCCCGTCGGCGTGGTCGGGGCCAATTTCGAGGCCCGCCCCAACGTGGTGGTCGACATCGCCTCGCAGCTGATCAAGTCGCGCAACGCCGGGGTGCTGCGGACCGGGTCGAGCGCGCTGCGGTCCGCCGCAGCCCTGATGGAGCTGGTGGTCGGCCCGGCGCTGCAGTCCGCCGGGCTCAGCCCGGACGCGATCCAGCTCATCGGCGTTCCCGGCCGCGAGTCGGCCTACGCGCTGGTCCGGCAGCCGGGACTGATCCCGCTGGTCATCCTGCGCGGCAGTGGCGCCAGTACCCGGGAGCTGGCCCGCGAAGGCGCGCTGCACGGGGTCCGGACGCTGGCGCACGCGGACGGCGGCGCCGTGATCTACCTGGACGAGTCCGCCGACCATGCGCTTGCGGCCAGCGTCATCGAGGCCAGCCTGGACCGGCTGGGGGTCTGCAACCGGCTAAACCTGCTGCTGGTGCACAATGCCAGCTGGGAGCCGATGCAGCCGCTGATCGCCGCGGCGGCGCAGCGGGCCGGCGTTTTCGCGGCGCTACCGCCGCACCGGCAGGCGCTCGGCCATGAGTGGGCGCTGGACGCCGGGCATGAGGCGACGATCTCGGTGGCTCCTGCGTCCAGCCCGGCGGACGCCGCCGAGATCGCCAACAAGGAAACATCCGGCCTGGCCGCGGCGGTCATTGCCGAAGACGCCGGGGCCGCGGCCGAATTCCTGCAAACATACGCCGGGACCGCGGGCTTCTGGAATGCCACCCCGCGGCTACTGGACGGATTCAAGCTGCTGTCCATCCCGGAAACGGGGATTAACATCGACTCCGTGCCGGGGCCGCGCGGGCCGGTGACTTTCCGGGACCTATTTTTGCGTCAGTATGTAGTAATTCCCCGCGATGCCATGAGCGGCCTGCCGCCGTCGGAAGGCCAGCCCGCTGCCGCCAGTCAGAGCTAGCCGGCCAGTGCTGCCGGCCAGCACTAGTGTTGCGTGGAAGCGTTATGGGATGCCCGCGTCTGTTTAATAGTTGTCCGGGCGGACGTAGGCGTTCAGTCTGGGATTCGGCAGCCTGCCCTGGCCACGGTTCGCCATGCGTCCCGCCACGCGATCAGCGCTGTGCGGGCCCGGGGTGAGACAACCTGCTCGCCCCGGCGCCGGGCGCGGAGCTGCTCCCGCAGCCACGCTGACGCATGCGCCCGCTGCGCCGCCTGCGTCTTGGTGAAGAAGCTGGCCCGTCTCGAGGGCGTGGCGGCCGCGGGCCATCGACGTCAGCCCAGGTCGGCTATCACCGGGTTCAGCCACATCAGCGGCTGGCGCGAAGCCCGCGCCCTGTACCCGCACAGCTCTGCGCGCGCGGCGCGCCGAACGTCATCGTCGGTCATGTCCGGCAGCACGGCGGCAGGCGGCCGCCCCAGGACGGCGAAGCCGTGCCGCACCAGCTCGGCGCGCGTCACCCCGGAAAGGCGGCGCGGTGGACCAGCGATCCGTGAGTCCACATCGGATGCAGCGCCGCGGCGTCGGCCAGCCGGTCCGCATCGACATACACGCACCCCAGTTCCAGTCCCTGAGCTGCCCCGTGATCCAGTTCGCGGTGCAGGCCGGTCAGGACCTCCTGCCGCGCCTGGCCGACCGGGCCCTCGGCCAGCGCAACAAGGTCGAGGTCACTGACACCAGGGACGTAGTCCCCGGTGGCCAGGGAACCGGCTACCAGCAGGTCGGTAACCCAGCCCAGGTCGGCGAGACGATCCGCAGCCACGCTGACGGCCGGCGGGACACGGGTCACCCAGCCAGCCTAGTTCTGCCCGCCCGGCGCCCGGCCGCCCGTGCCGTGCTGCATGGGAGACATAGTGCCACGTAACACTAGCTTTCTGGCACTGAATGCCGCCGCAGCCAGGTCGGCGGCTGGCCGGACTCCTGCGCGATGGCCTGCCAGGTACAGCCCGCCAGCCGGCGCGCGGTGACGTAGGCGGCGACGCTGTCGAAGCCGGCCTTCGCCGCGACGGCAGCGGCGCGCTGGCGGGACTCGCTGCGTTTGGCGGCATGCGGGCGGACGGGCAGCTCGTGCCGCCGCAGCGCTGACGTGACCGCGTGGTTCGACAGGCCGATCTCGGCGGCGATGGCGCTGACGGTCCGGTGCCCCGCCAGGTGCCGGTCGCGCAGGTAACTGGCCACGTCGGTGAAGCCCAGATCGCGCAGCGGCGGGAACCAGGCCGCGTCGGCCCGGCCGCTGTTCAGGTTGCGCGCGGCTCCGGCCGCCGCGGGATCGACGACAGCGAGGTGGCGCGACAGCCAGTCCTTGTGCAGCCCGGCCTCCCGGCTGATCGCGGCCAGACTGGCGCCCGCCTGCGTGCGCGCCAGGACGAAAGATCGGATATCGGGGTAACCCTGCTGCGCGGCAATGCCGGCGGCGATCTGGCCGAGGCGCTGGTCGGCGCGAACCCGGTTCGCCCGGGCGGCGGCCGCGGCCGAAAATTGCTGGGCCGCCCGCGCGGACTTGCGGCGCCGCTGTTCGGGATGACGGCGGCCCTGCGCCGCAGCCGCCGCGTCGCGGGCCAGCTCGCCGGCCCTGGCCCGGTCCCGGCCCGCGGCGCTGCCGGCCCGGATCGCCGGCTCGAAGATCAGCCGGGCCGTCAGCGCGGCCGCCCGGAGCTTGCGGGTCTGCGGCCCTTCCAGCGGCTGCCCCCGTTCCAGGCCGAACGTCTCGCAGTACTGCGCCTTCGTCCAGCCGTGGGCGGGCAGGTGCGCCGAGACCGAGCGGAGCAGCCGGCCGCACAGGTGACAGGCGACCCGGCCGCCGTCAAGGAGAACCTCGCCGATCGGCGCGTAGTACGGCGCGCCGTCCGCCAGCACTCCGGCGACCGGGCGCAGTGCGCGGGCGCGCTGGCGGGGACTGCCGGTCTTTGAGCCGGGGACCGGGCTGGTCAGTTCCGCGGACATGACCTGCCTTCCGGCTGAACGCCTGCTGGCGAGATGCAGCTCGGCCGGCCTGGCCCGTTACCGGGCCGGATGCCAGCGGCGAGCCAGCTAGTAACACTGAGACTAGCTGCTTTGCATCGCTCCCGTCATTGCCGGCCGCCCAACCAGGCTCTACGCCACCCGGCGCAGAGCCTGGTTGCGACAGAAAGTAATCATGGGGTTACGTAAGGTGGTCATGTGGATAGGAACACTGCGACTATCGGCACGCAGAGGAGGCAGCGGGATGCGCAGCGGGATTCGCACAGGCGCCGCACTGGCATACCCCGGATCGAGGCTCCGGCGGCCTCGCCGGGCTAGCGGGCGCCGCGGACCGCGGAGCACTCGCCGCGGCTAGCTGCTCTCTGGCCTGAGCGGCCGCGCTCCGGCCGGCAGCCGTCATAGCCTTCGAGCATGTCCGCTGCGCCGCCGCCCGAACTTTCGCTTGCCGAGTGGCTGGTGCTCTGCCTGGTCTGCGAGGAGCCGCGGCACGGGTTCGCCATCGCCCGGCTGCTCGGCGGCGACGGCGCCATCGGGCAGGTGTGGCGGGTACCCAAGCCGGTCGTTTACCGGGCGCTGCGGCGGCTGGAGCTGCTTGACCTGGTACGGACGGGTCCCCGGCAGCCATCGAGCCGGGGACCCGTCCGCTTTCTGGCTGACGTCACCGCGGCCGGCCGCGTCGCGGCAACAGCCTGGCTGACCAGGGCAGCTCCGCACAACCGGGACGTACGATCAGAGCTGCTGGTCAAGCTCGCGCTACTAGACCGCGCCGGAGCAGACCCGCGGCCGCTCCTGGACGCCCAGCACGAGCAGCTGATACCCGTGGCCGCAGCACTGCAGGACCGGCTAGCCGCCACTGCGGGCTTTGACCGCATGCTGGTCTTGTGGCGGAGTGAAATGGTATCCGCTACTTTGCGGTTCCTGGCCTCCCTGCGCGCCCAGCACTGAGGCGGGAACCCGGTGCCCGGCGCCGGAAGTCCTGCCGCCAGGCCGCCGGTTGCTACCGGAGCCGAAAAGCTTCCGCCGCTCTCTGCCGCCCGCTAGCGCCCGTCATAGGGGTCTAGGTAGCAGCGCAACTCGACGATCTTGGCGCGATCAGCGGTCGCGATGCGGCGCAGGGACCAGAGAGCGTCGACAACGGCGCTGGTACTCATCGGTTGCGTCATCTCTTACTCCTCGCAGGATGAGGCGGCGTGATGGAGGGTGCGAGGCCGGCGCTGACACGCCCGCGGCCCGCCCCGCACCCGGGCTCAACGCGGGCGGTCAGGCGGCGGTAGGAACCTTGTCGAGGAACCCGAGCACCGTCTGGATTCGACCGGCGGCGTCGGTGACGGCGACGTCGAACCCGACGATCGGGGCCTCCTGGCCGGCCGGGCCGAGCTCCCAGCCGAAGCGGGCCTGGTCGTGGTGCGCGTCGACGGGGCCGGCCAGGCGGAACACGAACCCCGGGAACTGGCCCTGCACCGCAGCGATGGTGGCGGCGATCGCCTCCCGCCCCTCGGCGACCGCCAGCGGGTCGACGTAGCGGGCGTCGGGGCTGTACAGCTGGTCCACCGCCGCGCGGCGGGCGGTCGGGTCGGTCTCGTTCCAGGCGTCGATGTAGCGCTGCGCCAAGTCCTCGAACGTGCTCATGTCATACCTCCATGGGATGGGCGGGCCGGACGGTCCGGCACCGGACAGGTCCACCATCACCCAGCACGGGCCGCCCGTCGATTACCTGTCAGGTAGTGGTCGCGCCGAAAGCGGGCGGCTAGCGTGGTTCTCGTGACGACCCAGCAGGCGGCGGGCGCCCAGTTCGGCCGCGCACACCCCATCAGCGGAGGCGAGCTGCTGCGGCAATGGCGGCAGCGGCGCCGCCGCAGCCAGCTCGATCTCGCCCTGGACGCCGGGGTCTCTGCCCGGCATCTGAGTTTCGTCGAAACCGGCCGCTCCCAGCCCAGTCGCGGGCTGCTGCTCGCGCTGGCCGAACAGCTCGACGTGCCGCTGCGCGAACGCAACGCCCTCCTGCTGGCTGCCGGCTACGCCCCCACCTACGCCCAGTCCGACCTCGACAGCGCGCAAACCCAAGTCGCCCGCGAGGCGCTGGAACACCTGCTCACCGGCCACGAGCCCTACCCCGCGGTCGTGCTCGACCGCTGGGGCGACGTCGTCCTCGCCAACCGGGCCATCGGCCCGCTGCTGGACGGCGTCGACCCGGGCCTGCTGGACCCGCCGATCAACGTCTACCGGCTCAGCCTGCACCCGGCCGGGCTGCAGCCCCGGATCCGCAACCGCACCGAGTGGACCGCGCACCTCGGCCACCGCCTGACCCGCCTGGCCAGGCTCACCGGCGACCCCCGGCTCGCCGACCTACTCGCCGAAGTTCGCACCTACCCCGGTGTCGCCGCGGTTCTGGACGACTACCACGAACCCGTAACCGCGGAGCTGCTGCTGACCCTGCAGCTGTCCTACCCGGACGGGGATCTGCGGCTGCACAGCACCGTCACCAGCTTCGGCAGCCCCCACGACGTCACCCTCGCCGAACTCACCATCGAGTCGTTCTTCCCCGCCGACACACACACCCGCCAGCTCCTCCAATGCCTGGCCGACGCCGTACCCGCCGGCGAGCAGTAAGGACCCTCTCGGCAGGCGACCTGCGCAAGCCAGCTCTGAGCCTGGGGGGGTTCCCGACCGACCCCGCGTTGCGGCCGGGGACAGCGAGGACATCAACCGGGCCGTGCAGGCCGCGCGCAAGGCGTTCGAGGGTCCGTGGAGCCGGATGACGCCGTCCGAGCGCGGCCGCATCATCTGGCGAATCGGCGACCTGATCCTCGCGCACGCGGACGAGCTCGCCCAGCTCGAGTCCCTGGATAACGGCAAGCCCTTCGCCGTGGCCCGGGCGGCCGACGTGCCGCTGGCCGCCGGCCTGCTCCACTACATGGCCGGCTGGGCCACCAAGATCGAGGGCAACTCGATCAACATCTCGGTGCCGTACATGCCCGGCGCCAACTTCCACTCCTACACGCTGCGCGAGCCGCTGGGCGTTGTCGGGCAGATCATCCGTGGAACTTCCCGCTGCTGATGGCGGCGTGGAAGCTCGGCCCGGCGCTGGCGACGGGCAACTGCGTGGTGCTCAAGCCGGCCGAGCAGACGCCGCTGACCGCGCTGCGCCTGGCCGAGCTCATCGCCGAGGCCGGCGTCCCGGACGGCGTGGTGAATGTGGTACCCGGCTACGGCGAGACGGCCGGTGCGGCGCTGGCCTCGCATTACGACGTCGACAAGGTCGCCTTCACCGGATCCACCGAGGTGGGAAAGCTGATCGTGGCAGCCGCCGGGGCCACCAACCTCAAGAAGCTGACCCTCGAACTGGGTGGCAAGAGCCCCAATATCGTCTTCGAGGACGCGCAGGACGGCGCGATCGAGGGCGCCGCGAACGCGATCTTCTTCAACCACGGCCAGTGCTGCGTGGCCGGCTCGCAGCTCTGAGCCGGGGCTACGGCGGGCAGCGCCGGCGGCCAGCCGCCGGCGCTCTCCGTCGGCCGCTGCCCGCCGTGATCAGGAGCGAGGCCAGCCGGCCAGCTGCTCCCGGAGCCCGGCCACGTCCTGCGGGCCGAGGCCGTAGCGGGCGAATACTCCATCGGGCATCCGGTCCAGCTGCCGTCCCGCGTCGGCGAAGTCGCGGTCCTCCAGGCCGGGATCCAGCCGCTTGGCGAACCCGATCAGCTGATCGACGCGGTAGTGCTGGAGGGCGGCCGCCGTATCGACTTAATCGCGGGGTTCTATGCGGCTCGCGAGGGCGCACACCTTCCCTCCGGCTAGGTCTTCCAGGTCGAGTACCGGTCCGACGTCCATGGTCACCGGGCCATGTCTCCGGTGGAAATACGCCATCTGCAGCATCGTCTGCTGCCCGCCGGGGGCAATAATGATCCACTCGGCGAGACCCTGATTCATCCCGTCGAAAATGTCTCCGAGGCCGCCGGTCTTGTCCCGGCGCTCGACCTGGAAGCCTGCGGCCCGCAGCGCGTCTTCCACCGCCTGTCCGACCTCGGGCACGCCGGTTTCCTGGTCGCTGAAAAGGTCGATGTCGTCGGTGGGCCGGTCGATGATCCCGTGCGCGATCAGGGCGTTGCCGCCGGCCAGCGCGAACCCATGCCCGGCGGCCGCGCGGAGCGCAATGGCTGCAACCTCGCGGTGCAGCTCGTCGATCGGCATCAGGGGGCCGGACCCGGGGCTGCGCGCAGCTCCGGGTGCTGATCCTCCCAAGCCTGGCGCACGCCCTTGGGCAGGTGCAGCGCCGGCCAGAGGCCGATCAGCAGGTCACCGTTCAGATAGGCGAGATCTTCGGTGCTGCCGGCTTCGCGAAGCACGACCCGGTACATCCATGGCAGCATGCCCGGCTCGTCCAGGTCGAACGCGCGGTCGGGGTCCCAGAACAGCCAGATCGGCAATTCCACCGTGCCGTGAGTGGGTCCGTGCAGGTCTGCCAGGCTGGCGGTGACAACCGCCCAGCGGCCGGGACGGGACTGATGCCGGGCCGGAGCGGTGCCGGCGCTCAAGGTGGCCATGCGTACAGGGTACATCCCCCGGTGCCCGGCTATCGAATGTACGATCGACTAACCCGCCCCGCCTGACCGGCCGCTGAGGACCGGACCCGGCCAGCAGCGGCCGGCAGTAAGGTTCGGGCCATGAAGTCGATCGTGGTGAAGATCGGGTCAAGCTCGGTCACCCGCTCGACCGGCCCGGACCCGGTCGTCCTCACCGCCGCCCTGGACGCGGCGCTGAGCGCCAGGTCACTCGGCTGGAACGTCATCCTGATCTCCTCCGGCGCAGTGTCCTCCGGCTCGGCTTACCTGACCCGCACCAGCGACGCCAAGCCATCTGACCGGCTGGCCGCCGCCGTCGGCCAGCCGTTCCTGATGAACATCTACCGGTCAGTCGCGGAGGTATCGGGCCGGCACGTCTGCCAGATACTCATCTCGGCCGGGGACCTGGAGTCGCCGGCGGCCATATCGTCGGTGTGCGCAGTACTGAACGAGTGCGCCGAGTCGGGCATCGTGCCCATCGTCAACGGCAACGACGTGACTGACCTGCGCGGCTCGGACAACGACGCGGTCGCCGTCGGCATCGCCGTGGCCAGCGGCGCGGACCGGCTGCTGCTGCTGACCGACGTCCCCGGCGTGTATGACGGCCCGCGCGGCGGCGCGGCGCACCTGCCCGGCCTGGAGGTGTCCGGCATCCGTGCCATCCCCAGCGCTGGGGATGGCACCGGAACCGGCGGAATGCGGTCCAAGCTGCGGGCCGCCGAGCTGGCGGCTTACAACGGCATCCAAACGCATATCGCTAACGCGCGCTCGCCGGAGGTAATAAAACACTGCCTCGAAAATAAGCCCGCCGGCACCTGCATCCCGGCCGCGGGGAAGCGATTCCCGGCCGACACCCGGTGGATTTCCGGCATCGCGCTCAGTCGCGGCGCCATCGTCATCAACCGGGCCGCTGAGGAGAGCATCGCGGCCGGCGCGAGCCTGTTCGCCTCCGGTATCAAGAAGGTGGAGGGCGATTTCCGCAGCGGCGACGTCATCGAGATTCGCGACCCGTCCGGCCGCTTGGTCGCGCGCGGCGCCTCCCGCGTCTCCGCGGCGCTGATGAACCTGGTCCGGGCGATGCGGACCGACGAGATCGCCATCGTGCTGACGGAGATCCTCGGCAAGTTCCTGGCCGGCAACGTCGCCGCCAAGCCGGGCGTCGCGGCCGCGGGGGCCGGAGCCGCCGAACTGGCTGACCTGCGGCTGCCGGTCAGGAAAGCGCTGGCGATCGTGGCCAGCCATGGATATGAGCAGACCCGCAGACTCGCGCTCGAGCTGATCAACCTGTTTCCGGCGGCCACCGTCGAGGCGATGTTCGACGGCCGGCAGGACGACGGCCTCTCCCGGCTGCGCGACCGCTATGCCGGCCTGTCCAGCGACCTGAGCTTCGTCGACCGCCGCCGCCTCGTCACCTTCCCGGTGCGCAGCCACTGACCGGCGCGGCGCGTGACGCCCAGACGCTCGGCCGAGCGAGCCGCCGGCCGCATATTGTCATCGGTTATGACCCCGGATGAGCTCGCTGACCTCGTGCACCTGCGTAAGGTGCGCGACCTCATTGACCGCGACTACGCGCAACCCCTCGACGTTGCCGCTACTGTATGGAGATTGCCGCGCTCATGTCGTCGGCGCACTCTCGCGCAAGTTCCGCGCGGCGTATGGCGAAACGCTCTACGCCTATCTCATGACGCGGCGCATCGAGCGCGCTTAAACTCTGTTGCTTAAAGGGATGTCGGTGACCGACATTTGCGTCGCCGTCGGTTGGACGTCGCTCGGCTCGTTCAGCTCGCGCTTCGCCGAGACGCCGTCGCAGTATCGAGGACGCGACCACCGTGATTGCGAGGTCGTTCCTTCGTGCGTGAGCATGATCGTGACACGACCGCGGCGGACCACGGTCACGGTCCCGGTATGAGCGGACCTGCGCTGGCGGTCTGCCCGAACGGAGAGTGACGGCTCCACCCGTCCCCCGGCACCGATCAGGATCGGAGAAGCACGCGGCGCCTCGGTGATCTTACTAAGGGGAAATTTGGCTACTGGACTCCAGTGCCAACTTATCATCCACCGATGTAAGCAAGATCGGGATCGACAGCGGGATGGCGGGTGACGGCTGTCTCGTCGCCGGGCACGCGATCATCGGCATGCGGGAGCGAGCCGGAATGTACGGTGGCGCGCTGCACGCAGGGTCGCGGCCCAGCGGCGGCTCCGGGTCATGGTTCAGTTCCTGCTGACCGCCGGGAATCCATGACTATCCGCGTGCTCGTCGCTGACGACCAGGCTCTCGTCCGCGGCAGCTTCAGAATCCTGGTGGAAACCGCGCCCGACCTGACCGCGGTGGGCGAGGCGGCGTCCGGGGCCGACGCCGTCGAGCTCGCCCGGCGCGAGAAGCTCGATATCGTGCTGATGGACGTCCGGATGCCGGGGATGGACGGTATCGAGGCAACCCGGCAGATCGCAGGTCACCGGCCGCAGCGGAGGTCCGGGTGCTGATCCTCACCACCTTCGACCTCGACGAGTACGTCTTCGCCGCGGCTGCGCGCGAGACCAGCGGCCTCCTGCTCAAGGACACTCCGCCCGGCGACCTGCTTGCCGCAATCCGGGTCATCGCGGCCGGCGATTCACTGCACGCTCCGAGCGTCACCCGGCGGCTGATCGCCGAGTTCACCCAGGGGCAGCAGTCCCCGCTGCGGCCGGTGCGCGGGCTGGGCGAAATAACCGGACGCGAGCGCGAGGTTCTGACCATGATCGGGCGCGGCCTTTCCAACACGCAGATCGCCGCCGAACTGAACGTCAGCCTGTCCACGGCTAAAACGCACGTAGGACGGCTCCTGATGAAGCTGGATGCCCGCGGCCGGCCCAGCTTGTCATCGCCGCCTGCGACAGCGGACTGGTCCGGCCGCCCTGAACGTCATCATCACTGTTTCTCGAAGACGGCATTGAGCGTGCCAGCCACGACTCTTTCCTGAAACCGCGGATGTTCTACTGCAGTCAGGAACTAGACAGAGGAACCGATGCGAAGGTCGCCCGCAGGGATCGCGGCTGGTTCTCTGGTCAAAATGTGCTCCATGAGCAGGATCGAAACGTAATAAGCAAGGTCGCTATGGGTGCTAGAGTTGAAGGCCGGGTCGTGCTCACCGTGGACAAGGTCCGCGAAATCATCGGCGTCCATTACCGCGTTGACCACGTTGCCGTCACCACTGAAGCTAGCGATGACACGGCGGTGGCCATTACTTGGTGCAAAGCCAAGTGATTCAAGTCGCCATTTACCAGTAAATAGTCCAACTATAGTATGAGTGACTCCGCCAGCAAAATTATAATGCTCGGTCGTAGCCTCGGATTCGAGTATGGCTGCTAGCTCCTCAATGAATTGCGCCGGAAATTCAGAAGATGATGACATGATCAGGCCACGATTATTCAGGTATCAGGGACAGGGACTGTTAACGGTGCTGCCCTTACTGCCAAAGGCGGTAATTATCTTCGCGTACTGATCATTTGCAGTTGCCACATAGAATGTCCATATCACATGATAGTCTGGGAAACACTGGTATATTGGACCTGCGTGCGTATAAGTATTGTTACTCTGACGGTAGATAATGCTCGCTGGAGCCAGCAAGACTTGGCTTATCGAGAAATTAAAGGTGCCCCAACCGCCAAAGTATTGGCCGATATGCGGCTCAAGGTGACGATACCCGTACTTAGAGTTGCCGCAGTACAGAGTGGATGTACGGTACTTATTAGACTGATAACGTTTCATTTGGTACTGAGCAACAATATGAGTTTCACTGACGCCGTTCCCACAGTTAGGAGTTGAGGCAGCGACACGATTTGATGTTCGCGATGCTGCAGAAGTCCCTGCATAGTAAGTAAATGAGGATGGCGATACTGATCTAATACCTGTCTGAAGCTATACCGGCCGGAAGAATAGAAGTACATAGCGCAGTCAGCGTTGTTATTAGTCGGTACCTGCGTCGCATAATGACGTCTCCCATGCTCAATCATCGGTAAGTCTGCTTCGCCACCTTAACTCAGCCGAACGCCACAAGCAAGACACCGATGCCAGCCCGCTTAGGTCGATCATGACGTGAACCGAACACGGTCTGTTGCTCACTGGTCAGATCCACGGCACAAGTTGCGACCGCTGTACCGACATGCCTGGATGCACGAGCTGCGCGATTTAGTCACCGGGCTGCGCATGGCGCGCAGCCAGCCGGGGCGGCCGATATTGGCAGGCGCCGACCTGAATTTTTCACACGGGTGACGGGCTGGCCCGTTGATCACGAGTCCGGGTTTTTGATCAAGGTTTCCGTTCTGCGGGCAGGGGCAGGGTCCGGCTGCCGCGCCGGGGGTGCCGGGTTCCACGGT
>JAABUX010004157.1_pt1 | contig 18576 bp, 15 predicted proteins | sample 5561851 | NCBI WGS metagenome assembly JAABUX01 (sample SAMN10711883, study PRJNA513361) | rock metagenome | isolation source: Antarctica rocks | place: Antarctica: Victoria Land, Richard Nunatak red sandstone | collected 2016-01-03 | reverse complement strand
GATCAGGGAATTTCAGGCAAGGAGAAAGTGCTTACGGCTTTAGTCCCGTTTTACAATTCTGGAAATTTCAAATTAGTCTGGGGAAAGACGATAGTTCCCCGTCCGACCTTGTGGTTTTACGTTCCTCGTCTTACAAATGTTTCTACAGAGTTTGTATTGCAAGATGAAAAAGATAAAACTGTTTACAAAGGTTCTGTCCCGCTTAGCGGAACTGATAGAGTTGTTGGTCTTCGCGTTCCATCTTCGGCCCCACCTTTAGCGGTGGGGAAACGATATCATTGGTTCTTTGATCTTTATTGTCAGAAAGATGCACCTCCTGTTTATGTTGAGGGCTGGATTCAGCGTGAAAAACTCAGCCCTGTTATTCAAAAAGAACTAAATAGATCGAACGCTAGACAGCGTGTTGCTTTGCTTGCTACTCAAGGTATATGGTACGATGCGCTAACTGGGAGTATTGAACTTCGGCAAACCAACCCCAGAGATAGGAATTGGAGGAACATGTTGACGAGTGTTGGGTTGAGTAACATTGCCACAGAAGCTATTACCAACCCATCGCCAACTCAAACTGTGGTTTATAAACACTATTGATAGTGTGCGGTAGTTCACAGCCAGTTCCCAACCAGTACGTAGGCGGCCCAATCACGAGGTCTTTTGTACTGAGAGTTCTCTAACAAAGCTACCTGGGCTCGACGGAGTGCTTCAGCTTTAGTTGATTTCCTGCTTGCTAACTCTCGGTAAAACTGAGCTGTCATTAAGGGAGTCGATTTATCATCTAGTGTCCACAAAGAAGCGATCGTACTCCTGGCCCCTGCTCTTACTGCCACTCCAGCGAGCCCCAGTGCAGCTCTCTTGTCTCCAGTCGCTGTCTCACAGGCACTAAGGACGAGTAACTCGATTGAATTGTGGTCACTTTGATCTCCGCCGTTTTGCAGTAAGTTATTTAAATCCTGAACTGCAATGCGTCCATTCCAAGTAAGAATAAAGGTTTTATCCGCTTGCGAGCTAAACTGCCCGTGAGTTGCTAAATGGACTATAGGGAAAGAAGTGGAGTTAATTTGTTTAACTAGGGCTTCGGCTGTAAAAGCCTGGTTTAGTAGTTCAGTAGTAGGCATTACAGTCTTGATTTGTGTTAATTCTACCGCTACGTTGGGTAATGAAGAAAAGCCAGGAGGTGATTGAGGAGATGGTATACTTAGTCCGCCAGTCAAGGCTTTTAGTTTAACCTGGGAGAGAGACTTAGGTGCTAATAACTGAAGCCCTGGGGTCAGTGCGCTCGCATATTTTTGGACAAGATATTGCTTGCCGTCGTATAGAGCAGCCATTGGAATATTTCGGAGCGAACCATCGAGAATAAACACCAATGTTTTGACCTTAGACTTAGCTAACTCTGTTTCAGCTGGTCGGAGCAACCAATCATAAACCTGTTTGAATAAAGCTTGAACTTCGGCTATTGTGAAAGGCTTCGTTTGTTCTGTTCGCAAATCCTCTAGAATTTTTTCAACTTCAGTTTGGGCTATAGTGGTTTTGTAAAAACGCAACGGTTGGTTAGGTAATTTAAGAATAACGGCTAATCTATCTGGCAAAATGATTGGATATATAGCTGCCGCTGTTGGATCTTGTTTGTCAAGAACTTCGTCAATTTGTACTGGTTTTCCTTCTAAGCAAGCGACTCGGAAGAAATTATCTAATTCAGCCAGTTGCAGCGACTCAATTGTTTGGCGAGCTGATTTTAAATCTTCTTGGCTAGGCTGCTCAGATTGCAAGAGTAGAGCGACCAGTTGTCGGTAAATTGGTTCCACCTCATCTCGGAACGAAAACTGGATATCCGGGTTAATACCAACCAGGTCATTACGCAGCAATTTGAGATTTTCGACTGCTTCTGTGTATGCCGCGATCGCACCCTTCGTATCCCCCTGGGCTTTTAGCAGGCGTCCCATTTGCCATTGCCAGCGGTAGCCAATATTTGGCGCATTGATAGCCTGGGCTAAAATCAGGGCTTGTTGGGTGAGCGATTTGGCATCAGACCACTGGTGGGTCTGTTCGTACAACCCACCAAGAGCGCCGAGGGCATGAGCTTCTGCTCGCTGGTCGCCCAGGCTCTTGGCTTGTTGGACAGCGGTGGTTAAAAGTTGCGAGATTTCTAGCCAAGAGGGAGATTCCGTACCTGAAGACTGTCTCAGCCGCGCCAGACTTTTGGCCAAGTCGATTCTGGCATAAATGCCATTATGGCTGGCGGGTAAGCTAGCGATCGCATCCTGGAGTTGCGGCAATAATGCCATTGCGCCATCGAAGCGCTGATCTTGAACCAACAGACTTAGTTGGTTCAACTGAGCTTGTATCCTTGTGTTTTGGTCGGAGGATGCAGTTGCAGCCTGTTGATAGAATGTGCTAGCTGCTGAGGAGTTTTGCTCAGATCGGGCCAGATTGCCCAAACTCAATAAGGTTTGGGCAATCTCTCGGACAGACTGCTTACGCTGAGCCGTGGCTAAACTTTGCTGCAAGCTCTGGTGCGCTTGAGTTAAATCCCCAACCAATCGCATAGCATTGCCAAGGCTACGCAGCCCAGATGCCTTGAGTGGGGAGGATGGTTGTTTTTGCAATTTTTGATTGGCTTGTTTCAAAGTGTCTAAAGCTTGCCGGTACGAGCCTAGCTCTGCAATCGCTTGGGCTTGATTAATTAGGCTACGAGCAACCCCAGATTGGTCACCTGCTTGAGTATAGGTAGCAGTAGCTTTTTCCCAATTAGTCAGTGCTTCTTCAGGTTGTCCTAGAGCCAATTGCATCCGCCCTTGAGTATTAAGAATTTGGGCTTTGATTTTCAGGAAGTCTTTAGAGTTGTTATTTTTTTCTGCCTGCAACGCTTTAAAAGCATCCTTAATAGCATTGGCCGCGTCAGACCAGAGGCTAAGTTGCTGATACGCAAGTGACAGGTCGCTCAACGTCATAGCCTGTCTTAGTCTATCCCCTTGGGCTGAGAAAGCCGAGACTGCCTGTTGCAAAACCTTAACTGCTTCAGTAAACTGCCCTGTATCGTAGAGTGCTTTAGCCTGCTGCACCAAGTTGGATGAGTGGGGTGGGCTAACTTGCAAACTGGGAACAGCAGGGGTAATAAGGGGAGCTATTCCCAAAACAGGTATTGTTACCGTGCATATTATTGTAGTTAAGAAAATAAAAATGATTTTTGTGACCAAGCCTTTACTTGAAATCCTATATTTCCAAATCTGCCGTAAATACCGGAAACATAAATACTTTGGATCTCGCATTTTTTTTGTGGAGACATCTACAGCAAAATTATAATACTAGAAAGGATTGAATTGTACAGAAAAGTAGAAACCATGATCTTGCCATGTTCTTTTTCGAAAAGAGTCATTTATTAAAGGCTGACCCCAATCAAAACGGGCTGTGAAATTATTACCGACTTGCAGCCTTAAACTCAATCCTACCGAAAGCAAAGTGTTGGGATTATTAGAAGTAGAGGATTGTTCGCGGGAACGGGTAGCCAAGTTATTCCAACCATCGCCAACATCAACAAAAGGAACGAGCTGCAAAAGTGTTCCTTCCTTAGGGGCGCTCCATACTGGCAACCGAAGTTCGATGGAGCCGAATACGGCATTGTCTGTTAATACGTAATATGCCGGATAACCTCGGACAGTCTCAACGCCACCAAGGCCGAACTGCTCTAAAGGCACTAGCGGCCTACTTGCCAGCTGGAGATCCCCACGAACAACCAGCAGAGTGTCTGGAGCAAGGAGACGTACCCACTGCCCCTGCCCCTGCCAGGAAAAGAAGCGCCCATCGGGACCAGTACGGTGAACAGTGGCATTGAGTGCCCCGACGCCTAAGTTCAACTGGGAGCGGAAAGCTAGGACTTCTTCGGCGTTACGCTTGGTAAACTCTTGGAAAAAACGTAGCGCCGATATTCGAGTGCGCCCTTGGTTATCAGCTCCTGGTGAGATTAGCCGGCCATAGAAGTGAGAGCCCAAAAATGTAGTATCACTTTCCCGGCGAGAACCAGTTAGACCGAGGGCAAATTCTTTGCTTGGAGTTTGAAGCAGTGGCTGGCGCAATGTGAAATCGTAGTAGCGGTAGTTGGCATTGATATCGAGCTGCTTGAAAGACGGCTGGATGACATGGCTCCAGGTGGCCCCATACAAAAGATTCAAAGTGGTGTTGTGGGGATTAAGGGGCAATCTATAGCTGGCATTCACGTTGTTGCTCCCGTCTGTATTACTATAGCCTGCACTCAGCCCATCCCCCAGTCCTAGTAAGTCAGCTTCATTTAGTTGTAATCCGCGATCAAAGGTGCCAAGGCTGGGAGGTCGGTTATTATCAAGTAGGAGTTGAGGAATGAAGGTCTTTGCCTCCGTCACCCGGACTTCCAGCACGGTTCTACCGGGCCGTGACCCACCAGCAAGTTCCGCTGAGATACTTTTAATTAGAGGATTGAGTCGCAGCAGTTGCAACGCCTCTAGCAAGCGCTTCCGATTCAATGGCTTTGACGTGGCAATTTCCAAGCGCTCTAGCACATAGTTAGGGTTTAGTCGCCGAGTGCCTGTAACATGAATTTTCTCTAACCCAGCTTCCACTACTCGTATAAAAACAATTCCTCTTGCCAAAGATTGCTGTGGAAGGTATGCTCCCGAAGTAATATAACCTTGGCTTTGATACAACTGACTAACCGCAGTACGAGCTTTGAGCAAGTCAGCAAAAGTGATAGGACCCTTAGTAAAGCCAGAGAGAAGCTTAGACAAACTTTTTGAGCTGAATGCTGTGTTGCCGATGAACCTAAACTCTTTGATCGTAATGGTACCTGGGATTGTACCCGGCGATATTTCTGAGGCGGGGGGAGGCGGGGTTAGGGGTTGCAGAAAGTTGCTAGGAGGCGGCAGAGGCGGACTAATTCGAGGGCGTGGAAGCGAGGGAAATTCAGGCAGAGGGGGTGGAATTATGATTGGTGGCGGAGCATCGGGGCGAGTCAGCGATTGCGTCAGCCTTGGCCCCGGTAATAAATCGGCGGCAAGCGATGCCCCCGAAGGCAGCGGGTTGCCCGTTTGGGCTCGCACTAAGTCTGCTTGAAAGCAGACTGTCAGCAGGACTAAGCTCAGCTTAAAGCAGCCTCTGCTTAAGCTCAGAGCAAGTTGATTTGACATAGAAATTAAGTGTCTAGCGCACGAATATTTAGATCTTCGACTGCTAGTAAGTTATACTTGCGGCCTAGTTTATGTGCTGTTCGATAGTGAAAAAAATATACGCTCTTTGAAGGTTTTTTCTCAGTATTCGGCACACAACTACGAAAGCTCCAGGTTGTCTACATGGAGAGAATTTACAGGAGACATTACAGCATTGTCAAGTCAGATCAAGTCAGACCAATGAAGGTCAGAAGTAAAGATGAAAATAGTCTTTTGCGACAGAAATTTTAATCTGATTAAAACTTTTCAATCACAAACTGCTCGCGGTCAAACACAGGAATATTATTCCCGTCGAACTCAAAAATCCATTGTTCGTAGCGATCGCCAAGGTTTTGAACCGAAACGAATTTGCACCCTTGCAGGTATTCCATCTCTGGTTCATCAACTAAATTATCGCTCTGTTTAATCCTCTGCAATCTGAACGTAAAATTGGAGAATGTTTTTGAGAGTAAGTTTTTGGGTATCCAATCTATTTGCCCTAATGCGTTTGATTCTGTCTCCAGGTGTGACGACAAAAACTCAACCAAAAGCTGTTTTTCTTCCACTCCCCACTTCTGAACTGCCCTGAGCAACTGATCTCGCTCTTTCCCCACCACTATCTCTACATCAGGCCAGGAATTGGCTTGTCTGAGCAAGGCGGACGCATACTCAGGAGACAAGACTACTTTTCCAGAACTTCTTAGTGCCTCGTAATCTGCTCTAATGCCGTTTGCATCTGCTACATCAATTATCTGACCAATTTTAGTCGAGCGCAGCTTCTGCCGGTTCTTAAGCGCATCTTTAATTTGGTTTTCGACAATTTTCTCCAGTCTCGGCGCTTTCAAGTCTAAGGTGAATTTTTTGATATGCGATTCTATTTGCTGGACGTAATCTTCCGCATCCCGAAGCTGCTTAATTTGTTTCCAAGGCGGCGTTATCGATTGAGAGGCGGTGGAGTCAGAGTCAGCAAGGCTAGTTAGCTCTACTGGCTTCGTCGGTGCAACGGCATCCTGAGGAACGGCGGTGGTGGGTTCAGTTGAGGCCGAAGATGCTTCAGATAATTGAGGAACCTGATGGACGGGGAAAGGATCGATCGCTTCCTCCATCGCCTCCTGTTCGGTTGACTGGGGAGCGGTGGAATCAGCTACTTCAGTTGGCTCTGCTGCAACGGTATCCTGAGGAGCGGTGATGCTTGCCGGTGGTCCTGCAATCGCCTCAGCCGATGATTCGTCATCATTCGCCTTGATCGTGGCGATCGCTTTTTCCACCACAACCGATGCATTTGCGGTGGTCTGTATTTGCGCTTTTAACTCAGCTATCTCCTGCTTTAAAGAGAATTCAGTCATTTCTACGCGCTCACGCACCCGCTGCTCGATTTCTCCCTCTATCCCTGCTCTCTCGTGGCGGCGCTCCTCAGCTTGCTGCTCCCACCCTGCAGCGTGCTCTAGCACCTGGCCAACCGTGCAATTCTGCAACTTTTCTTCCAGCCAAGAACCAGGTTTATCGCCCAAGTTGGCGTGCAGTGTGAAGTAGAACGTGCCGTCCTCGCCATTGAGGCGCTGCTTCAAGACCGCCTCGTCGTAATTAGGCGCTGCCTTCTTCCGCCTGGACTGCCTTGGCATCACTTCGTTGATGAAGTTTTGTATCAGTTGGGAAGTGATATTTATCTCCTCTCGCAGTCTTGCCACCAGCGGGGCGTATTTTTTCGTCCGCAATTTGAGAATGGTGAAGGGTTCTAAATCGCGGAATACCACAGGGTCAAATCCCCGGAATATTTTTGCTATCTGCAAATAAGGCGTCGCCTCATTCCCAAACCAGCCCAGAACCTCTCTCAGCCAGACCCCCCACTCCTTTCTGTTCAGTCGTTCCTTCATAATCAAGAGCAGTTTGGCCTGGCGCAGAATCCCCTCAGCGCTCGTCACTGCAATTTCCCTCAGCTGAGCAGCTACCTGGGCTGCGTGTTCCTGGTAGTCCCTGCGGAATTTGTTCAGGGTTTCTGGGGCTAGAGCTTGGGGAAGATTTGGGGTAGGAGCGATCGCGACCTGATCAACCGGATTTTGCTCCTCTATTACTCTGTCCCCTGCAACCCCATCCTCTGTTTGTGCGATCGCAGATGCCTGCGCTTGTAGTTTTTGGGCAAATTTGGCAGAGAGTGCGCTTACCTCGTCTAGTGGCTGGAGGGCAACGCAGGCGGCTGTCTGTGTAATCATTGAGAAACCTCAATTCATTTGTGGGTAAGGGAAGCGCTTCAAACTTTGGTCGGGGAGAGGCGCTTTCTCTATGCCTATTATTGTAGAGTGTCTGCATACAGTTGTCAAATGTCTGTAGACAAAGTACAATAGGATTAGATTTGGAGATTGGCTTATGAACACAGTGCAAGTTAAACGAGTTGTGGAAACCGTTCATGATTTCCCAGGATTGGGGCAGCGGATACGTCAATTTAGGGAAAAGGATGAGCGCTCGTTAAGCGAGATCTGCCGTGAGTGTGGTATAAGTCGCTCCTACTGGTACCAGTTAGAGGGGGAAGATTTGCGCTCGCCTGCTACAGAAGAAGTTATCCGCAAAGTAGAGGGCGTATTAGGGGTTGACTTAGGGGTGCGTTTCAATGATTGAACCCGATATATTCAATCCCTTGGGGCTTCCTTCAGTTTCTCTTGAGCAAAAGACAAGATTGCCAGAGATAGCAGCAGTTTACTTCGCAATCGACCCTGAAGACAAAATTCAGTATATTGGAATGGCGCTAAATCTTCGCGAAAGATGGGTTGGGCATCACCAGTTCAACCGTTTGAGAGTAATTGGGGGAGTGAAAATTGCATATTTAGAAATCCAGGATCGAGATGCTATATCAAAGTTTGAGAAGGCTTTCATCTCCCTGTTTAAACCTCCTTTGAATGGCGAATATTATGATTCTAGCAAACCGTTAACGAATAACGGAATGGGCTTGAAGGTTAGACGCATCGTCAAGCAAGAGGTTGATGTTCCAGGATTGGGAGATCAGATCAAGAAAGCTAGAGAGGCCAGCGATCGCGCAGTTACGGAATTGGCGAAAGCATCTGGCATTTCCCGCAACTATTGGTATCAGTTAGAAGCTGAGGCTGTATTGGGCGGGGTAGCAGAGGAAACCCTTCGCAAGATCGAGGAAGTACTAGGGATTGATTTTGGGGTAAAATTAGATGTTTGACCCTCTTGCTATCAATCCTCTATCACTTACTTCTGTATGCTTAGAGTCTTGCCACCAATTACCCGAAACGCCTGCAGTTTACTTCGCAAAAAATATAGTGAAGGTATGGTCTGGGACGTTGAGTATACTGACGAGTTTAGTTCTTGGTGGCAGACTTTAAAGGACGGGCAGCAGAATGATATATTAGCTGTTGTGAGTCTACTTGTAGAAAAAGGACCCTCTTTACCTTTTCCTTTCTCCTCATCTGTCAACGGTTCCAAACACGCTCATCTGCGCGAACTGCGAGTTCAAAGCAGTGGCAGACCTTTGAGGGTTTTTTACGCTTTCGACCCCAGGCGCACAGCTATTTTACTGCTCGGCGGTGACAAGACTGGAAATGATCGCTTCTATCAGGAATATATTCCCATAGCTGATCGCCTTTATGATATCTATCTAGAAGAAATTAAGCAGGAGGGCTTGATATGAGCGGACATCATAAATTCACTCAGTTGACTCAAGGCTTTTCTCAGCAACGGCAAGCTAATATTTTGCGTCAGACTGATTTGCTGAGGTCAGAAATGGCTTTAACTGAACTGCAGCAAGCATTTCAACTCACGCAAGCCGAATTAGCAGAGTCACTCCAGATTCAACAATCTGATGTCTTCCACTTGTCACAAAGTACAGACATATATATATCTCACCTACGACAGGTTATCGAAGCTATGGGGGGTCAGCTTGAAATCATAGTACGTTTCCCTGAAGGTGAGGTAAAGATTACTAATTTCAGTCAAGAATAAACGGACCCTTGAAAGGGGGGGGCTAGAGCAATCGGGGCAGGGAAAAGCGGCGATCCGGCTTCAGCCGGACGCGCTTCGCTTCACTACTCTTAGCAACCGAGGATTAGGAAGAAGCGCGATCGCGACCGCGCTTCGCTTCGCACGACAAAAGCAGCGACTGGAAGGCGCAGGCGATGATTGAAAAGAGCCAGCGGAAATAAGGCGACTGGGGATTGGCAAAACCCTAGTGGGAATGGCAGGTGGTAGGCTGGAGCCAAGGGATAGCTGGCGTATAGGTGGGCGCTTGAGCGACAAGACCGACTATCTCTCCTTTAGCATTAGTCTCAAAGCCAGTGGCCTCAGTGATCTGGGCAGGATTTGGATCGGCATCGGCTGGATCTTTGAGGGTAGAAGTGGCGGGCTCGGATTGGGCGGATTGGGCGGATTGAGTGGATGCGGTTCGCCAATCTTCCACAACCGTCTCATCGCCTTTGGGATCTTCAGGGCTGGGCGGCAGTCCACCGCTACCAGTAACGATGAATTGGCTGGCGCGTGGCCCTACGGAAGCGGGGCAACCCTGTGCGATTAGGCGGATGGGATCGACTGCCACTATTGGCAGGAATGCGATCCCAAGAGTGGAATTGTTGACCAGCGTGTTGAATTGCACGGTGCCGTTTATCCCATACGTTGAACTAGCAGAGATAACACTATCTGGAGAGCGGAAGAGTCCTTCTGTGTTGACTTGGATATTGCCTCCCGGCCCTCCAAAGGCATTGGCTTTGATGGTACTCGAATCAAGCGCCTCCAAAGTGTCACTGTTGAGAATGATGTTGCCACCGTTCTTCGTACCACCTAAAGCACTAGCGTCAATGTAACTGCCGTGCTCTAAGCGGAAGTCTCTGGCGCTGGCAGTGATGTTCCCGCCTTCACCTCCGTTTGTATTAGCAGACAAAAATCCCCCATTATTTAGGGTGAGATCGCCTGTAGAGAGCTTTAAAAGTCCAGCATTGCCTGTCCCAGTAGTATTGACGGTAATCCCTGAGTTGTTTGAAATGATAGTTTGCTGTGGGTCGATAGTAATATTCCCACCCTTACCTTGACCTCCAGCAGTTGCAGAAATAATACTGTTGTGGTCTAAATTCAGATGGTTAGTTAGATGTAAATTGATATCTCCTCCAGAGCCGTTAGCAGTTGATGCTGTAATGCTACCCCGATTATCTAGGTTAATAGAATTGGCATCAATTTGAAGTGACCCAGCGCTCTCAGTGCCATCATTTCTAACGGTTATTTGTGCCCCGTCTAGAACCCTTAATTGCCCGGTATTGATGCTAATGGAGCCAGATTTTCCATTTAAAGTGTTAGGCAGGCGAAATAATTGATTATAAAAAGGATCTGCAATATTAGCCGATGAAATTATTAAAGTGGGGTTGAAAGAGCCAGATGGTGAACCACTGACGTTAACAGAATCGCTAGCGTTTATACTGATGTTACCAGCAGAACCTGATGCTAATGTAGAAGAGTCTAATCTACCCCCATTTTCAAGTATTAACTTTCCTGTATTAATTACTACATTGCCAGCAGTGCCAGAAGAGGTAGTTGTAGAGCCTGTAAAGCTTGGCCAGAAGCTATTAGAAACAGAATTCTCAATCGCGATTGGGATAAATCCAGCTACTTTAATATGATCGGAGGCATTGAGCGTAACATTGCCTCCGTTGCTAGAACCGAAATTTAGCGATACAACAGCACCTCCACCTTCAATATCTACTTTTTGGGTTGACAATGTTATATCACCGGCATGCCCAATTCCACCAGCAAAAGTACCAAGCCAACTACTTGAGAGAGCGCTTCTCCCCAATGGATCACCAGTAATTCGTGTTGAATTTCCTACAGTTAGAGTTATATTCCCTCCCGTGCCGTCTGTTACAGTTTCACTTCCAATAGTACCGGATTTTTGAGCAACAAAATTATTTGCAGAAATCAGAATATCTGCTCCTTTTCCCGTCGCAAAATTTTGTGAAGACAGACCTCGCCCTAATATCGTTTCAGGACTGTTAGAAATATTGAAATTGCTAATTCCATTTATTATAAAATCCTCCGTTGCGTTAACACTTATTTTACCCGATGAGTAGCTGCCAAAATTTGAAATTAATATTAGCGATGCGTCTGTTAGGCTGACATCTCTAGCTCGTAAGACAATATCACCATTTAAAAAACCACTTGCATCTAATAATGCCTGTTTTTCAAGTTGAATGTTTTGAAAAATTTTTACTGTATCGTAGCCCAAAAACAAACCAGCAGGAGTTGAGGTAATGCTAACATCCCCAGAATTAACACTGCCTATTTCGATTCGCCCAGATGGAGCCGTCACAATACCTCCGTCAAAAGTTACGTTTCCACCCACTAAAGCAATAGTTTTCCTAGGTGCTGTTCTTAGCCCTGTTAAACTTTGACCTGACCCTAGAATGGGAGCGCCTAGAAATGGACCTGCTAAAAATAGATTGTGACCGCTTCCTTGTACATCAATCGAACCTGGACTACTACCAAATCTAAGCCCAATAGGAACACTAATTGTCAGTAAAGGAACGGGTTGAGGGGTGGTGGCACTAAATTGACTGCCATCAATTAGTTTAATATTATCGGCGGTACTGGCTAAAAATGAGCCGCCGATATCCAAGTGAGCATTAGGGCCAAAGATAATTCCATTAGGGTTAATAAAAAATAAATTAGCCACACCCAAAACTCCTAAACTCCCATATAGTTTAGAAGGATTAACTCCGGTTACTCGCGTCAGAATGTTGGCAATGCCCATTGGATTGCTAAAATAAACTCCCCGCCCTGCCGCCACATTAAAATCTTGAAAGCTGTGGAACAAAGTTGTCCCTCGAATGGCTCCACCTGATATCAAGTCGCTTGGTGTTCCTTTAACCGTTTGATTTGGCATTCTTGTTGAACGTTCGCTTCCAAGTGATCTATCGGGAACAACCTGAGCTTTAGCGCCGGGGACAGATAGTAAGAAAACAAGATTAAGAACCAGAACACATTTAGTGTAAAAATAATAATGTTGCATGACGTTCAATGAGGATGGCTGTCTATACTATGACCCACTTTGGTATTATCTGTCCCAGTTCTGCTGGACATCTTAACCCTATGACCACGTTGGGACACGAATTAAAACAACGTGGTCATCGTGTCACTCTGTTTGGGCTGCTTGATGCCCAATTTCAAACTCTCGCAGCAGGGTTAGACTTCTGTGCCCTAGGAGAAATATTGTATCCACATGGATCAGTTGCGCGAGAGTTAAAGCACTTGGGAGAAATGAGTGAGATTGATGCACTACTGCACACTATTCATCTGTCTACCAAAGGAGTAAATTTTAATCTACAAGAACTACCAGGCTCTGTCAAGGCAACAAATGTAGAAGTTTTGCTAATAGATCAAAGCACGTTTGAGGGAGGAACGATCGCAGAGTTCTTGAAAATTCCTTTTATTACGATTTGTAATGCCCTGGTGCTTAATCCTGATATAGGTGTTCCCCCACCCATCATTCCACCATTCATTCCAACCCTCAATTCATGGAATTACGATTCATCCTGGTGGGGATATTTACGGAATTTAGTAGGTTATGCTGAACTTGGTTTGCTTGGAATATCCCTTATAAATGCGATAAACAAGTATCGTCAACAATGGAATCTACCTACATACATTTCTGTTTATGACGAACTGTGGTCTAAACTAGCTCAGATAAGCCAACAACCGATTGAGTTTGAGTTTCCGCGTAAATCTTTGCCCTACTGCTTTCATTTCACTGGACCATGGTCTAATTCAGCTTGCCGAAAACCTATTGCTTTTCCCTATGAGAAATTAACAGGGCAACCGTTGATTTATGCCTCCTTCGGAACTGTTCAAAACCGCTTAATGTGGCTATTTCATAGCATTGCTGAAGCGTGTGTAGGAATAAATGCCCAGTTGGTGATTTCTTTAGGTAGCTCGGAAAACACAGAGTCATTACCCAATTTGCCGGGAAAGCCCCTGATTGTGAAATATGCTCCTCAACTGGAGTTGCTTGAAAGAGCTTCTCTGACGATTACCCATGCGGGGATGAATACTACTTTGGAATCTTTGAGCAACGGAGTACCGATGGTAGCAATACCGATCACCAATGATCAACCAGGAGTGGCAGCACGTATTGCCTGGACAGGAGCAGGGGAGGTGGTACCGCTGTCAGACTTGAGTATTCCTAAGCTCAGATCTGCTATAAAACGCGTGTTGACCGAAGACTCTTATAGGCAAAACGCATTTAGGCTACAAGAGGCAATCCGTCGTTCAGGTGGAGTGAGCCGAGCTGCTGATATTGTAGAACAGGTCATCGCTATGGGCAAGCCAGTATATTGATAAAAAGAAAAGCCGAGGAATTCATGCGAAAGTTTCTCCTCAAAACTTAGCTCAAATTGAGTGATACCAAATTTTACTGTAAGAAGAGAATTTTGGCTATAGCTTCAGGGGTATCAGTTGGGTGGCGTTGCCCTCACCCATACAACAAGTGCGAGCCCGAAGGGGCAAGCCGCCCTTGGAGGCATCGCCTGTCCATGGGAATCGGCACCAAGAGCCCCGAGATCAACCTGGACATTATTGGACAACCCTCGTCTAGGATATCTGTCGGCACCTGTAGAAAAGCGCGCATGTTTTCGGGGGGAAGCTTCCCCCCGAAACACTGCGTATGTTGTTAAGGGTTGTCCAATAATGTCAGGTTATGTGATAGACACCGTCTACAATGCTTATGCAGTAAGCTTTTCTATAATATTTTGTTTACACAAAGTACACAATAAAATCATGGTCAGTCAAAGTCAAAACAGTCAGAGTCCCAAATATTCGAGAAATTGTGGACTTTGTGTTTCTTGTGGAAAGTATAATTTAACTTATTCCACAATTATAAAAACCCTGCCAAAAGTTTTTGTTGTTGTTGTTGTGTAAGAGAATTTTTTAATCTCACATAAGTCAAGAGTCTTTGTAACCCCTGCTCTACGACTGTGGGATACACCCGCCAGTAGACCAATTTGTCCTGATATGAGTCGTGATATTTCTCCTGGAATTTCCTGGAAACTATTGCTTGATACCTGTTTGACCCAGTATCCAGGAAAATAGTGCCATCCTGTGCTACTACCAGGGTGGCAAGGAGTTCCCCAATTGCTTGATAAATGTGTTCGGTTTCGGACATTACTCGGTCGAGTGCTAACTTTAACTACCTTACACCAGTCGCACATCTAAAATTGCGCTCCGCCCTGACTCAATCGCGTCAATCCCAGATTTCAAAATGCTCAATCGAGCGAATCAAGCAAGGCATCAATACCCTCGTCATCGGGGTCAGAATCTGATAGATTGCCATCAAGTACCGACTCCTGGGTTAAAAGAGCGAGGCGATCGCTTAGAGTTGAATAAGCTTGCAGCAAACTGGCATACTGCTGTTGCAGGTTGGCAATCTCGGCAGACATTAACTTGATGTTAAGATCTGCAAGTTGTTGGCGAAGGAATTGGAGTTCTCGGAAGATTTGTTGTTGTCGGTGCTGAATTAGGCGCTCAGATTGGGAGCGGTTAAAAAAGTTGAGGCAAATCGATAGAACCATGGGAACACACGCATATATAAGCTGCCCAGAAGCGACAGCAGCGATTGAGCCAGCGACTAAACCCAAAAGCGATAGGCATTCCGCACTCTCAAGCCAACGGCGACGATTCACAACTCTTGCCCCCGAGAGATGTACGCTCACATTATCGTTGAAGAAGACTTTTATGCATTTCGAATAGTTGGTCGAAAGCTCTAGCACCCACTCATCAAGCTCAGGCGTAAGGATTCAGCTGCTAGCGCGGGAAGAAAACAAAGATTTTCGCCTTTTCAACTCTTGGGCTTGTTGCAAAAAGTGGGAAGGTTTAGTCCTCTAAATCCAATTCTTCATCATTACCTAGAAGTTCCAAATCATCAGCAACGTTGTCCGAGTCTATCAACCCCGAAATTTCTGGGTCTTCCGTATCCAGAAGATCTTCCGGTTCTTCCTGACCAGCTCGCGCCATCATGCGACCGCTGGCTTGCAACCAGTCGAGCAACGTAGTCTTACCACGGGGGGGGCAATTATTGGCGCTGGTTGACTCCGAGGCCGCTGAACTAAAGGATTTCTGTCCATATCAAATTCTCTGTATGCCAAAGTTCATACTAACGAAAGAATTACGGAAACTTGTCAGTTCCAGGCGTGCAGAGCGCTGGCGCTAGCACAGAAGAATTGCGGTAGTGGGGAGGCGTGAATACTGAGGCTCAAGCTCCGGGAGCTTCTCTCGTGAGCGCGATTACTCAAGCGGCAACTGATTGGGAGTAGGCTGGGACTCCAGGTAATCTAGAAATCCCAGTAGTTCATCGTCTGTCAGCTGTTGGCGTGAGGTTTTGCCGTATGTCTGCTTCAGGTAACTACGCCCTTGTTGAGTGTTCCAGTCTAGTCGCTTAAGCTCAGTAGTCGTTTGAGCGAACACTTGTGTCATATTGACTCGTTTCTTCACCGCTGCAACAGGCTCAGGTGCTGGTATAGTTTCCCCATAGCTGTAGTCGGATGAATCCACTGGTTCTTCATCCCCAAAAGGGATCACAACTTCCTCCTCAACGAATTCTTGCCGGGGGTCATACATGTTACCACTGGTGTTACCAGCAACAAGAGCATGAGTCACAGGAGCGCCATAGGGGTTCGTTGCCCAATTAGGCGGAGGCGCTGGATTTAAGGGGGATTCCTCTAACGTTGGCACTGGTGCAAATGACGAAATTGTTGAGCTATTCCAGTCAGATGACGGGGTATTGGCACTGGGTTGTTTGTTTTCTGCCTCAGAGTATGGCAAAGATTGCTTCACCACTGGTTGTGCCTCACTCGTTCCACTTGGATGCCGTGATGGCATTTCTGGCTGAACGCTGGAACTGGCACTGGCATTAGGTAACAGAAGTATCAGCGCTCGACTTCTAGCTCTATCCTCCGCTAGTTCTAGGTTGTCTGCACAGGCCATTCCGGTAGCGCGGGTGATGCCATTAACTTGGACAGAGGCCCGCACGACGAACTTTCCTTCATGAATAAGTAGTAATTCAGAAATCAGGTTGCTCGTTGGATAGAGGGCGAGTAATCGAGCGAACATATAGCGGTTTGCGTTCGGATGAAGTACAGCATCAGCAGGACAATGTCATATAGGGCTTGACTTGCGGTGTATCGCACTCAAATGCAAACCGCTATAGTCGGCTCCAGTTGATTGAATAATGACCGCACGCTCTCTCGTGTTAGCATAGTAATCCCGTTTCAGGCTCAGGCGGATTTTGGAATGACGAGCGTGACTGAAACGAGAAAATGCTCAATTCGGTTTCAGAGGCCAGTGAAGAAAGCTGTCTCTGAATCGATGTTTCAGCCTTCAGATGAATACCATCTCCCACTTATAGGGGAGAGATTTTGACGTGAAATTAAACAGAGAAAATGGAAGCCAACAAGTTTGTAAGACTCAAGCCTAAATCCAGTCAGCCATTAGAGCTAGAAGTCCAACCGGAACCAGACCCAGAGGTAGAAATCCGACGCTCAAGTCAGGCAAAACGAGTAATCCAGCTCAGCCTCCCGCTAGAGTCAAAACAACTCCCAACTATAGAGCCAGAACTAGAACTAGAGCCAGAACTAGACTCAGAACTAGAGCGAGTTCAGGACACAGAGCCCCTGGCGCTCACTTATAAAGCCGAGGCGCTGTTTGGCAGCGGGTGGGGATATAGCCATCTGCTCAAAGAATTCAGGGAATGAATATAGCAGTTCCCATCTAAGTGAGGTGCGCTCAAACTCTTGCCTACAAGCTTTGTAGCCCTTACTCGCATACCTCATCTGCTCAGGGAATGCTATAGACTGATTAACTAACCTTTACTTCTTCCTGTCCAGTTAAAACTTCTTCTCGCGTATTCCAGCGGATGAGCTGCTCTCCATCCAAAGCTTTGATGATTAACTCAATAACTTCCGTACTTGACTTATTGGGATCTTCAAGTGCTCTCTTAATAGTACCCTCGTAGCGCTTGATGGAAGATGGATCTGTAGGCTCACCGCGAACACGACAGTACTCCTGAGTAAGTCTATATCGACTCCAACCCATTTGCTTCAATCTGTCTTGTAATATATCTCTTTTCATTAAGCGTACAGCCATCAGTCCCAACCCCTCTACTTAACATAGCTGCCTATAGGTTTTGCACCTTTTCTAAATGGGACATATACCAGTCCAAAAGTGGTTGACTATCTATTTATAAGTTGGTATAATAGAGACTGAAAAGGCGGTCAGTATTCAGATTAGAGCCCTGGGTCTGACCGCCTGACTCCCCAGAAAATAGGAGATTCAAACTATATGGTACAACTCCTTTCCCCGGAACGGGTAGCCAATGCTTCCACCGATCCAGCCCAGTACGTAGAAGCCAGCGCACCAGCTTTAGCGCCAGTTCCAACAACGCCAGCCCCAGACCTGCTTCAGGGCATCCGAATCGGCTGGCGCGATTTGGCGTGTGGAACAGTACAGAGCATCAGGAGCCTCTCGCAGGCAACGGTCGAGCAGGCGCTGGAGATTGGGCTCATATTGTTGCGGATGCAGAAAGATTTGAAGCGCAAAGAATATTCGACATTCTTGAGCGTCCTGGGCTGGGCGAGCACAAAGGCGAGAAAATTCATCAACCTGGCCAAGACGTTCGCAGGATTTGAGCTGAAGCAGCTGATTGGAATTGATATTACCACGTTGCTCAGCCTGTGTGACAAGCGATATGCAGGGGTGGTGGCGCAACTGCGGGAGGTTGACGAGATTACTAATGAGTTAGTCGAGCATCTGGTCAAGGACAATCGGAAATCCAGTCAGGCAAAGCAAGAGAGGCTCACTGGCTGGAAAGCAAATCGGTCGGGGGGAGGGCGGCGGTACGAGGTGGTGCTGCACTCGGAAGTTGGCTTGTCAATTGAGCAGCAGGCGGCAGAGGAGAACATTCTGCCCCAGAGAGTGATAGAAGAAGCGATTGCACTCCGGGCTATTCACAAGTCTTCAGTCAAGCCAACCGAATACCGTGCCGATACCCAGCCAGAAGAACAGCAGGCGACGGTGGTGGAGGCGCTAGAGCTAGAAACTGATGACGCAGCTCCGGGACAGGAATTGGACTTGATCGAACTTAAGGCAGAGGACGAAGTTGATTCGAAACCTAGCTCGCTTGTAGCAGATGGCTCGGATCAATTGACCTCTCCCCCTTTTGAAAAAGGAGGATTCCAAACGATATTGCTCCGGGGTCTAAAGACACCCTACGCAATAGTTGCTTACGATATGTTTTTACACAATCGTTTCGGCAGAGTCAACGCTGCCCTTACAGCCCTCGACTAAACTTTCGTCCAGTTGTGGCCTTACTTGCATCTCATGACTCTTTTTTACCTGTGCGGGTTTTTCACCGCGATTAAGGTCGCGC
>JAABUX010004156.1_pt1 | contig 18578 bp, 16 predicted proteins | sample 5561851 | NCBI WGS metagenome assembly JAABUX01 (sample SAMN10711883, study PRJNA513361) | rock metagenome | isolation source: Antarctica rocks | place: Antarctica: Victoria Land, Richard Nunatak red sandstone | collected 2016-01-03 | reverse complement strand
ATGGCCTGGATGAGATCATCCGCACACGCATGCTGATGATTGCGGCGGGCTACGAGGACGGCAACGATGCCGACCGCTTGCGCCGGGATCCGATGTTCAAGCTCGCCATGGGCGTCTGCCGGATGATGGCGATCTGTGCTCGCAGCCGACCATCTCGCGTTTGGAGAACCTGCCGGATGCACGTGCTCTGTTGCGCATGGGGCGTGCCATGGTCGACCACTATTGCCAGAGCTTCCGTCAGGTGCCGCGCCGCATCGTGCTCGACATCGATGACACGTTCGATGCTGTGCATGACGGCCAGCAGTTGCGGCTGTTCAACGCCCACCACGACGAATACGGATTTCAGCCGATCATGGTGTCCGACGGCGACGGTCGCATGATCGCCGCCGTGCTGCGCCCGGCCAGCAGGCCTTCGGGCAAGCAGATCGTGCGCTGGCTACACCGCCTGATCACCGCGATCCGCGCCAATTGGCCACGCGTGGAGATCATGCTGCGCGCCGACAGCCATTACTGCACCCCTCCGCTGCCATTCCACCTGCTTCGCAGGCGGAACCTTGGGCAGCTTCGCCCGAGGTGCTGCGTTTCTGCCGTGCCAGACGGCTGGACTACACGCTTGGCGTGGCACCCACGTCGACGCTGCGCAAGCACATCCTCAGCATCGAGGAGAGCACCGCCGGGCGCGTCGCCGCCATTGCGGACGGAACGAAACTGCGCCGGTTCAAGGTGTTCCATGACGGTGCCGCGAGTTGGGATCGGGTGGAACGCATCGTCGCCCGCGTCGAGGCCGAGCCGCAGGGGATCGATACGCGTTTCGTCGTCACCAGCCTCGGCGGCTTATCCGGCCGCACCATCTACCAGGATATCTATCGCGCACGCGGACAGGCCGAAAATCACATCAAGGCCTGGAAAACACACCTGGCCGCCGACCGCACCTCATGCTGCCGGGCGAGCGCCAACCAGATGCGCCTGTTCCTGCATGTCGGCGCGTCCTGGATGCTGCGGAGCCTGCGCACATTGATGCCGCGCCGCTCGCGCTGGCGGATCGCGCAATTTGGTGCAATCTGCCTGCGCTTGATCAAGCTGGCGGCACACATTTGAGGTATTGAAGAGGCAGGTTCGCCTGCATCTTCCACAGGCCAGGCCGGATCAGGCGATCTTCGCCTTACTGCTGACGCGCATGCCTCGCCTCACCATTTGAGCCATGGGGCGCAGTGCCCCATTCAGTCGGTCGTGATCAACCCTAACGCCCAACAGTCATCGAGACTTCTAAACGGACCGATTGGGGCCGACGACAAGCTATGCGCCCGCAATCATAGGTTGAGCCGCGATCCCCAGAAAGCAGCCCCGCAAACACGCTGGTGAATTATTGCGGTTAGCCGCTGCACCCGATCGGTTCAAGTGACAACAGGCAGCAGGAATAGTTCGGATACTGCAGTCGATCTTCTGTACGACGCTGCCAGGAGATCAGTCTCAATCGGCATCAAAGCGGGAGGCGCGCTTTCCATTAGCATCAACCCGCACAGCGAGGCGCTGATAGCGGCTTACCTCAATCGAATTCCGTCGGCAGCTCCGGGGCGCGATGATGGGCGAACAGGCGCGCGACCTGGTGCGGCAGCGTCCGCCCGGTGGAGAGATCGGCGGGTATCTCGTGCTCGGCAAAGAAGCGCACCTCGCTGGTCTCCAGGCTGCCACGCGCCGCGCCACCGGTCAGCTCGCACAGGAAGAACAGCTTGTAGATCGAGAACGGTCCGGACGGCTGGTGCCCCTGCCTGGCGCGGTCCTGCAGCAACGCCAGCTTGATCGCGCGAGCCTCGTAGCCGGACTCCTCGCGGATCTCGCGCAGCACGCACTCCGATGCGGTCTGGTTGACGTCGGCCCAGCCACCCGGGAGCGTCCAGCGCCCGCCATTGGCGGTCTCGCGTACCAGCAGCAGCCGATCCTGCGCATCGAACGCCGCGCCGCGGACATCGACCTTCGGTGTCGCGTAGCCGTGCTCGGCGGCGAACAGGTCGAGCAGATGCGTCTCGTCCACCTCGCTGCCCCGGGCCATCATCCGTGCCGCCAGCACGCGCAGCATCTCGTAACGCTCGCGGTCGTAGGGGTCGCGGGTGAAAGCAAGACCGGTCTGCGCGATCGACTGTATCTCGCGCGCCTGCCGCAGCCAGTCCGGTTCGTCAGCCGCCATACGTTCCTCCCGATCGCCCCAGCACCACTATCGACACCGACTTCACCAGTGCCAGCACCGCCACCCCCGGCGCGAGCGTCAGCCGGCGCGCAGAGTCGGCGGTCACCTGGGCCAGCAGCCCGCCGTCGCCCCCGGCCTCGCCCCCGGTCCCCTTCTCGGCCTGCAGCGACACCATGACCAGCCCACGCGACGCATCCGAAACCATCGCCGCGACCCGTGCCGGCAGCACGTTCTGCACGCTGAGCACCGGCAGCCGCTCGGCCGCCGTCGCGGCGGCCAGCATCACCTCGTGGGCGGGTATCTTCAACCGCACCTGCGCGCCGACCGGTCCGACCGGCCCAGGCAGGCGCAGCACGAAGCCGCCAGCCTGCACCTGGACCAGCCCGGCGTCCGGCTCGTCGCGCGTGACGCGCCCGGCCAGGAGGCAGGCGGCATCGTCGCGCGCGGCGAGCGGGCCCTGCACGTCCGCGAGTATGGCGGCGACCGGTCCGCAGGCCAGCACCCGGCCGGCCCGCAGCAGCACCAGCGTATCGGCGAGCCGCATCACCTCGTCGATCGCGTGCGTCACGTACAGGATCGGCAGCGACAGCCGCTCGCGCAGGCGCCCCAGGTAGGACAGGATCTCGGCGCGACGCTCGTCGTCCAGCCCGGCCAGCGGCTCGTCCATGGCGAGCAGCAGCGGTCGCGACAGCAGCGCCCGCCCGATCGCGACCCGCTGCCGCTCGCCACCCGAAAGCCCGTGCGGCCGCCGCCCGAGCAGCCGCTCCAGCCCGAGCAGGCCGACCAGTTCGTCGAAGCCGGGCGCGCCATCCTGGACGGCGTCGGTCCCGGGCCGGAGGCGGGCCGCACGCCTGGCGCCGTAGCGCAGGTTGGCGGCCACGTTCAGGTGCGGGAACAGCCGCGCCTCCTGGAACACCATGCCGATGCGCCGCTGTTCGGGACGGAGCCACAGCCCGCCTTCGGACAGCACGGCGCCGCCGATCCGGACCGAGCTGCGATCGGCCCGCAACAGCCCGGCGACGCACTGCACCAGCGAGCTCTTGCCCGAGCCGGACGGGCCGAACAGCGCCACCACACCCGGCAGCGGCGCCGCAAAGGCGAGGTCGAGCGAGGCGCCGCCCGGGAAGCGGTGCTGCATCGAGACCCGCAGCCCCGCGTCCGGGTCCGGCATCAGTTGCGGGTGCCGAGGCGCCGCGACAGCAGGCCCGATGCCAGCAGCCCGGCCAGGGCGAGCAGCAGCGAGACCGCGGCCAGCCGCGTCGCCTGCGCCTCGCCGCCCGGCACCTGCAGGGCGGCGTAGATCGCCAGCGGCAGGGTGCGGGTCTGGCCCGGAATGTCGGCGGCGAAGGTGATCACCGCGCCGAACTCGCCGAGGCTGGTCGCGTAGCCGATGGTCAGCGCCGCCAGCAGGCCGGGCGCCGCCAGCGGCAGCATGATGGTCACGAAGCGATCGACCGGCCCTGCCCCCAGCCCGGCGGCGGCGGCGAGCAGGCCGGGATCGATCGCCTCCATCGACAGTCGGATGGCGCGGACCATCAGCGGCAGGATCATCACCGCGCAGGCCAGGCTGGCGCCGTTGGTAGTGAAGGCGAGGCGCACGCCGAACAGCCGCCACAGCAGGGCGCCGACCGGACCCTCGATGCCGAAGGTCAGCAGCAGCAGCCACCCGGTCACCACCGGCGGCAGCACCAGCGGCAGATGCACCAGGGCATCCAGCGCCCAGCGCCCGGGCAGCCGCCGCCGCGTCAGCAGCCAGGCTGCGGCCACCGCTACCGGCAGGGCCAGCAGCACCGCGCGTAGCGCCACGTCCAGCGTCAGCCGCACGGCCTCCCATTGCTCCGGGCTCAGCCACGTCATCGCGCGGCGATCGCGTCAGCGTCCGGATGGGGCCGGGCGCGAGAAGCCGGCGTTGTGGAAGATCGCCTGCGCGGTACCCCCGGCGAGGAAGCCGAGCAGCTGCTCCGCCTGCTGCGGCATGGCGGCATCCTTTAGCACCGCGCCGGGATAGACGATTGGCGGGTGGCTCGATGCCGGGAACACGCCGGCGACCGCCAGGTTCGGCGCCGCGCGCACGTCGCTGGCATAGACGATCCCCGCCGGCGCCTCGCCACGCTCCACCAGCAGCAGGGCGGCGCGCACGTTCTCGGCCGGGGCCAGCCTGTCCTTGAGCCGGTCCCACAGGCCGAGCGCGATGAGTGCCTGCCTGGCATAGATCCCGGCCGGCACCGAAGCCGGATTGCCCACCGCGAGCCTGCCGCCGGTGCCCAGGATGCCGCTCATGTCGGTGCCCGGATCGAGCGTCACCGGCTTGAGCGAGGCGCTGGGTTCCACCAGCACCAGGTTGTTGCCGACAATGTCGCGCCGCGTGCCGGGGCGCAGGCGGTCGCGTTTGGCGAGCCAGTCCATCCAGATCTCGTCGGCAGAGAGGAACAGGTCGGCCGGGGCGCCGGCGTCGATCTGCTTTGCCAGGATGCCGCTGGAGGCGAACGAGAAGGCCGGCCCGGCATGGCCCTGCGACTGCCAGGTGCTGCTGATGCGGGTGAGCGCGTCGGTCAGGCTGGCGGCGGCGAACACCGTCAGCCGCTTCTGCGCCGGCATGGTATCTGCCCTGGCCGCCGAAGGTGCCAGCAGGGCCGCTCCCGCCGCACACCCTGTCCCGAGCACGAGCCTTCGCGTAACCCTGTGATCCGCGCCCATCGGATCTTCTCCATGCCGCCGGCTGGGACGATACAGGCTTTGCCCGCCCAGGCCAGCAGGCCTTCCGTATCGAGGCGGATTGCGGGAGGGTTGGCGGACGCAACGAACGACGTCCTGATGGGGTTGCTGGGTGACGAAGCTAGATGTCTCACGCCTGCAAGGCGTGTTCTCCCTGGTCGGCAAGCGGGGCGAGATACGTCCGATCCGGCTGGGCGGGCAGCCGGTGCGGGAGTTCCTGCCCGGCTGGCTGCCGCGCGGCGCCTGCGACAGCTTCGCGCCATGGACCGTGCTCGATCTGCTGCACGCGTCGGGGCGCGAGGCGAGCTGGCTGCTCGACGGCAACTTGGAGCACGCATCGAAGCCGCTCGATCAGCTCAACGATCTTGAACAGGCGCTGCTGAAGGAACAGGCGGCGCCGGCGATCCGGGCGGTCCACCAGGCCTTGCTCTGCGCCGCACGACCGCGCTCGCCACCCGAGCTCGGACTGTTCGACGGGCTCAACCAGGCGTTCGTCGCCGAGATCGTCGCCCTCGCCGCCAGCCATGCCATCGGCGAGACGCGGGTGGTCGACCTTCACCGCCAGGTGCCGGATCTGGCCGGCATCAGGATCAACTCGGCCAAGGGCAGGAGCCGGACGATCCGCCTGGGCGCGGTCCCGGCCTGTCTCGGCGGCAACTTCCAGGACGCGCTGCAGGCGGCACTCGCCGACGGCACCCTCAGTTGCCCGTCGCCGGTTGACAGGCGGCCGATGCGCAGCCGCGACAGCCTGGTGCTGCACGAGCACCGCATCGCCTATCGTTTCGTCGACGATCGCTACGACCTCGTGTTCTTCGTCAGCACGACGGACTACTTCTTCGCCAAGGCGGACCTGTTCATCCCGTGCATCAACACCGCCTTCACGGCGCACGGCGACGACAAGCACCTCGAGACCCTCGCGCAGGACTTCCTGGCCCACGTGATCCACGACGCCGCATTGCTGCTGGCCTACCTGGGCGCCGGCCCCGCGCCGACCCTCGCTCCGCCCAGCCCCGAGTCGCTGGTTTCGGAGTTGCCAGAGCGCAGGTTCGCCGTCGTCTGCCGCGGCTACCCGCATCTGCACATGGGCCACCAGCTCTGGAACGAGCTGACCGCGCTGGACCGGCTGCTGCGCGACATCCCGCCCGCGCAGCTCCCCACCGTCATCGTCCCGAACGCGGCGCAGGGCTCCGAGGTGTTCGCCCCGATCGACCGGATCTTCCCGGAGTATGCCGGACGCGTCGACCGGAGCCTGCGCAGCCCGGAGACGCTCGGCCAGTTCGTCTACCGGCAGGGCTACTGCCTGTTCCGCGCCATCGACGAACACGTGACCCTGGATCTCGCCCGGCGCATCCGCGACGCATCCGCGGAGGATCGTCCGCCGGACGATGACGAGCGGCTGGCCGCGCGCATCCGGACGGAGAACATCCCCTGCGTGCTGTTCGGGCTGCGCGTGGAAAACCGCACCGCGATCGATCCCCTCGCGGTGGTCGCCGACAGCATCGAGCATCTGCGGCAGCGTCTGGGACGGGTCGTGGTGGTGCTCGACGGCCACAACGCCCGGCTGCATCACGACCCGGTCAGCCAGTACGACAGCTTCGGCCAGGAGGGGCACGAGCCGCCGGTCTTCGCCGAGCTGCACCTGGCGCTGCAGGTGCGCCGACGCTTCGAGAATACCGGGGTCGAGATCGTCAACCTGTGCGGGAGCACGATGGCGCGCAGCCTGTTCTGGAGCGAGCGGGCCGACTTCTTCGTTGCCTTCTGGGGCGCCGGCCTGTCCAAGTATCGCTGGGTCTGCAACCGTCCGGGGCTGGTGCTGTCCAACCAGTGGAACCTGAGCCAGCGCGGCGACATCGACATCTACCACGCGCCCCGCTACCAGGAGGGCGGAAGTGCCATCCGCTTCATCGACGCCGCCAGCATCGCCGACCTGCCCCAGGCGCCGGTGCTGTTCGCGCCGGTAGCCAACCCGGCTCCGTTCTACAGCAACTTCCATGTCGATCCGGAAGGCCTGCGCCGGGAACTCGACGCCATGATCGCGGAGCATCTGACGTCCATGACGGCGGAACATTCCAGGTGACCGCGGACGCTACCCCGGAGGCGGTCGCCGCCACCCTGCGCGCGATCCGGGCGCGCACGCCGCTGGTCCACAACATCACCAACCTGGTGGTCGCCAACAGCACGGCGAACGCCCTGCTCGCCATCGGCGCCTCGCCGGCGATGGTCGAAGGAATCGAGGAGGTCGCCAAGTTCGCCGCCATCGCCGACGCGCTGGTGGTCAACCTCGGCACCATGAGCCGCGCCCGCGCGGACGCGATGAAGCTGGCCGCCGAGGCCGCGCACGAGGCGGGCACGCCGTGGGTGCTGGACCCGGTGGCGGTCGGCGCCATCGGCTACCGCTCGACGGTCGCGGTCGGGCTGCTCGGCGCACGGCCCCAGGTGGTGCGCGGCAACGCCTCCGAGATCATCGCGCTGGCTCGGCTCTCGTCAGCACCCCTCGATGCATCCGCCGGACCGTCGCCGGCCGGCGGCCGCGGAGTCGACAGCCTGGCCCAGGCGGCCGATGCCCTCGAGGCGGCGCGCCGCCTGGCTCGCGCCAATGGGGCCGCGGTGGTGGTCAGCGGCGCCGTCGACTACGCCACGGACGGCATGCGCACGATCGCGATCGGCAACGGCCACCCGATGATGCCCCGCGTCACCGGGCTGGGCTGCACCGCCACGGCGATCATCGGTGCCTGCCTTGCGGTCGAGCCGGATGCGCTGGCTGCCGCGTCGCACGGCATGGTGCTGGTCGGGCTTGCCGGCGAACTGGCCGGTGAGCGTGTCGCGGGACCGGGCTCGCTGCAGGTCGGCCTGCTCGACGCCCTCTACGCGCTGGACGATGCGGTGATCATGGCCCGGGCGCGGCTCGCTCCCGCCGCCTGAGCCGAAAGGCTAAAGCATGATCACTTCGATCATGCTCTGCTTGACTGAGGAAAGAGCAGCTTTATCAGCTGCCTGGGATCGCGAAGCGATTCCAGTCAGACTGACGCTGCTCTAGTGCCTGAACAGGGTCAGCAGCAGCACGAACAGCAGGATTGCCGTGGCCTGCAGGATCACGCGCCACCGCATCAGGCGATTGGAGCGCTCCGGATCGCCGCCGCCACGCACGAACCCGACGATCCCGGCGCCGAGCACGCCCAGCACGCCGATCATCGAGAAAACCATCAGCAATGTCAGGAGAGGTCGCATGCAGGTGCAGATAGTGCGTCAGTGCACGATTTGACAGCGCACGGGACCGTGTGTTCCACGCGGCACCCGTATCAACCAGCGGCGGAGGATGCATGCGATCCGGCGGCAATCGATCCTTGCGCAAGTGCAAGGTCCGCATCCGGGCCATCGCGGCGCCCCTGATGCTCGCCCTGCTGCTGGTGCTGCCCGCCCTGTCACCATTGCGTGCGCAGCATGGCCCGGTCCCCGCGAGCGGCTCGAAGCCCGCCACCGCGGCTGGTGCGCCGATCAGCGCCGGGCAGGCCGAGCAACTGCTGGACGTGCTGAACGACCCGAAGAAGCGTGCCGCGTTCACCAGCACGCTGACCGCGATGGTCAAGTCGCTGCCGGCCACCGCGCCGGCGCCGGCGCCCAAGATCGCGCTCGCCCCCGGCAGCCTGGGCAGGCAGTTGCTGGGCGAGGCGGGCACGGTGCGCAGGGTGGTCATCGCGCAGACCACCGCTTTCGGCAGCATCTTCGGCGACATGATGCTCGCGACGCACTGGCTGAACCACGAGCTGAGCGACCCGGTCAGCCGGGCGACATTCTGGGACGTCGCCTGGCGCGGCACCATCGTGATCCTGGTGGCCTTGCTGGCGGAACGCGGCCTCCTGCTGCTGCTGCGTCGTGCGCTGCGCACCCTCGCCCGCGACTCCCGGATCGTGCAGGAGATGGCGCCGAACCTGGCGGTATCCGTCGCCGGCACCCTCGAGGTGGCCGAGCCGCCCCCAAAAACGCCCCAGGAGACGCCCAAGGCGACTACGCCCGACGCGCAGGAACTGCCGCTGCCCACCGTGGCTGCGGCGGCGGCGCAGGAAGCGGCCCTTCCGCACGAGGTCGAGAAGCGGGTCCGCGATGCCACGCATCGCTGGAAGACCCTGCGACTGCTGCGGCGGGTGCCGTTCGCGCTGCTGCGCCTGCTGCTCAGGCTGCTGCCGGTCGGGCTGTTCCTGGTCATCGGCAACTTCGTCGGCGGCAGCCTGGCCGACCATCCGGTGACGCAACTGGTCATCGTGACCGTGACCAACCTGTATGGCCTCGGCCGCGTGCTCTACCTGGTGCTGGAGATGCTGCTCGCCCCCTACGCGCCGGGCGCACGCCTGGTCGGCGTGTCGGACAGCACCGCCGTGCTGCTCATCCGCTGGTGGGCGTGGCTGGTGGCGGTGCCGGTTGCCGCGACGATCCTCACCGACGTCGGCAGCATGCTGGATCTGCCGGAGGCGGCCGGGCAGTCCATGATCCGCTTCATCGTGCTGATCGAGCACGTTCTGCTGGGCGGGCTGATCTGGCGGCTGCGCCACCGCGTCGCGGACGCGTTGACTCCCCCCCGGCGTATCCGGACCACCGCGGTGGGCATGCTGCTGTCGCGCATGGCGCAGCGCTGGTGGATCGCAGCGCTGTTCTTCGACTTTGCCCTCTGGCTGGTCTGGGCGGCGCAGGTGCGCGACGGCTACGGCCGGATCTGGCGGGTGTTCGTGGTCACCTGCATCGTGGCGTTCGGCTGCCGCTTGGTGGGAGCAGCCCTGCTCGGACTGCTGGATCGGCTGTTCCACGTCAACCCGGAGCTGGAGCTGCGTTATCCCGGCCTCGAACGGCGCGCCAACCGCTACTACCCGCTGCTGCGTGGCATCGTGAACGCGGCGGTGCTCGCGGTGGGCGCGATCGTGCTGCTGCAGGCCTGGGGACTGCACGTCGTGGACTGGTTCACGAGCGGTGCGCTCGGCACCCGCCTGGTGTCGGCGCTGATCTCGATCCTGATCGCGCTGGTCATCGGCGTCGCGGTCTGGGAGGCCGCAAACGCCGCCCTCGACCGCCAGATCGCCCGCTTCGGGGTGGCGGCGCAGGTGGCCCGCGCCGTGCGCCTGCGGACACTGCTGCCAATCCTGCGCACGGTATTGTTCATCGTGCTCGCCACCATCATCAGCCTCACCGTGCTCAACGAGATCGGCGTCAACGTGGCGCCCCTGCTGGCCGGCGCCGGCATCCTCGGCGTCGCGATCGGCTTCGGTTCGCAGAAACTGGTGCAGGACTTCATCACCGGCATCTTCCTGCTGGTGGAGAACGCGATGCAGGTCGGCGACACCGTCACCGCGGCGGGCGTTACCGGCACCGTCGAGCATCTCTCGATCCGCACGCTGCGCCTGCGCGGCGGCGACGGGTCGGTGCAGATCATCCCGTTCTCGTCGGTATCGACTGTGGTCAACCTGTCGCGCGACTTCGCCGTCGCGGCGATCGCGATCAGCGTCTCGGTGGCGGCGGACACCGACCGCATCTGCGACCTGATGAAGGCGATCGGCGACGGGCTGCGGGGAGACAACGCGTTCGCCGCCAGCGTCCTCGAGAATTTCTCGCTGAACGGAGTCGACAGCATCGGCGAGTATGCAGTGGCGATCAGCGGGACGATCAAGTGCACCGTCGACGGACGCTGGCCGGTGCAGCGCGAGTTCTACCGCCGGCTGCGCATGGCGCTGCAGGAGCAGCACGTCGTGATGCCGGCGGGTCCGCTGGCGTTTCCATGGAACCAGCATGAGGCGACGATGCATGGCTGACGATGCGATCACCGAGGCCGGCGCCACTGGCGGACCCGCCGTGGCGGCGCGCGCGGCGCTGGCAGGCGACGGCTTCGCGCTGCTGCGGGCACAGGCCATGCGCGCCCTGCTGCGGCAGCACGGCTTCCCGGAAGCCGCCGCAGGTTGGCATAGTTTCGCGGCGAGCTGGAACGACCTGGGACTCGATCTCTACATGGCGGATGGAGGCCGCTATCGCCGACGCCGCCACGCCACCTTCTCCGTCGCCACCGCCGCGGGAGAAGGCGGCCGCATCGAGCGCAAGCCGCACCAGCCGCACTACCAGAGCCGCGACTACAACATGCTCAATGGCGGGGTCGAGCGCTGGTTCAAACCGATCAGCGACGAGATCGGCACGCATCCGGTGCTGCATTCCATCCTCACCGCGTGCAACGCCATCTTCACGTCGCTGACGCCGCCGGACGCGCGGCCGGCCGCCTGGCACGTGGAGTTGCACCAGTTCCGCATCGAGGCACGGCCGGACCAGGCCGGGCTACCGACGCCGGAAGGCCCGCACCGGGACGGCGTCGACTGGGTGCTGGTGCTGCTGGTCGCGCGTGAAAACGTCGAGAGCGGCGAGACCAACATCCATGACCTGCAGAAGCGCCTGCTCGGCAGCTTCACGCTGTCCGAGCCGCTCGACACCGCGCTGGTCGATGACGGCCGGGTCTATCACGGCGTCACCGGCGTTCGCCCGGTGCATCCGGAGCGGCCGGCCTATCGCGACGTGCTGGTGGTGACGTTCCGGCGCTGAGGCCGATGCAGTGGCGGGTGCTGCGGCCTCAGGCGGGGCTCTCGCGACGTGGATACGACCGGCCCAACTTGTACAGATGGATCGATCAGAGAGACCTAAGAACTGGAGAACAGCATGGCCGGAGACTTCGGCGCCGCGTCGACGACAGATGAAGTATTGCGGGATGTGGACTTGAGCGGCAGGCGCATCCTCGTCACCGGTGTTTCGGCCGGTATCGGCGTGGAAACCGCTCGCACTCTGGCCGCACACGGTGCCCTGGTGGTCGGTGCCGCACGAAACCTATCCAAGGCGAAGGCAGCCACGGAGCAGGTTCATGACCAGGCTGCCGAAGGCGGCGGGCTGGAGCTGGTGCCGCTCGATCTGGCATCGTTGGCGAGCGTTCGTGCTTGCACCGACGCCCTGGTCGCCATCGGCAAGCCGTTTGACCTGGTGATTGCGAACGCCGGGATCATGGCCGGTCCGAAACGACTGACCATGGATGGCTTCGAGGCGCAGTTCGGGACCAACCACCTCGGTCACTTCGTTCTCATCAACCGTATCGCCGGCCTGTTAAAGTCCGGCGGGCGCGTTGTCATGGTCGCGTCGGCAGGTCACCGCAGGGCCGATGTCGATCTTGAGGATCCGAACTTCGAGCGGATCCCGTATGAGGCGTACACGGCCTATGGCCGGTCGAAGACGGCTACGATCCTGTTCGCGGTCGAGTTCGACCGGCGCCATAGTTCCTCAGGCATCAGGGCCACGGCTGTCCATCCGGGCGCAATCATGACCGAAACCGTTCAGGAGATGATTGCAGGGCTGGGTGACGCGAGGGACGCGGCCGTCGCGGCTTACGACTGGAAGACAGTTTCGCAAGGAGCGGCGACGGCCGTGTGGGCCGGGGTGGTCGCGGCCGCGGATGAAATCGGAGGACGGTATTGCGAAGACTGCCACGTTGCCGAAGTCGTTGATGATCCGACTTCCAGGACAGGTGTCCGCTCCTACGCCTTGAGCCCCGAGAACGCCCATGCCTTGTGGGTCAAAAGCGAGGAGATGGTGGGGGAACGCTTCTGATATCGGCCAGTCTCGCCAGCGTACAGAGTCTCGCCGGTGTTCGGGCAATCCGGCATGGCCGCGGACATCTTGCCCGAGGACGAACTTACCGGGCTGAACAGCCGCGTCCGCTGGCGTCATGCGTCAGTCCACCAGGCTCCAGCTTCCGTTGACCTTCTTGAAGGATATCTGGCCGGTCTTGGTCTGGTTCTTGTTGATCGAGGTCACCGCGCAACTGTAGATGCCGTTGTCCTTGGCCGTGCAGTCGGCGTTGGTGACGTCGAAGTCCTTGACGTCGTAGGGTCCGTCGAAGATGCCGAGCGTGCTGGCAGAGGTCTTGGCGTTCGCCTGCTGCATGCGGTCCTGGATGACCTGCTTGATCTCGGCCTTGGTCGGGCCGGTCACCTGCCCGCAGGCGGCCAGCACCAGCAGCGAGCCACCTAGCGACGCCATCATCGTTCCGCGCATAGCTTCCCCTTCAGGGCTTGTCGAGCAGGTACAACGATCCCGCCGGCACGGTGGTTGCCCGGCACCGGCGCGATGCTCAGGGCGCATAGGTGGAGACCGGCACGGGATGCGCCAGCGCGCCGCGCGCCACCAGGAAGCGCTGGAACGCCTCGTAGCGCGGCAGGTCCAGATGCGCGGGATCGTTCGCCAGTGCGGGCAGCGTCGCCTGCCACGCCGCCTTGTTCAACGGCGTGTCGAGATCAGGATGGGCCGCCACGAAGGCGCGCCAGACGAAATCCGGATCACGGCGCAGGCAGGCGACGCCCTCGCGCAGCGCCGCCAGGAAGCGCTGGATGCGCGGGTCGTGCGCGTGGCTCGTGTTCGCCACCAGGATCAGCTCGTCGTAGGTCGGCACGCCATGCTGCTCCGGATAGAACGCCAGCGGCGCCAGGCCCTTCTGCTGCAGGTCGATCAGCTCGTAGTTGCGGTCGCCGCCCATCACCGCATCGACGCTGTGCGTCATCAGCGCCTGCTCGATCTGGAAGTTGACCTGCACCCGGGTGACGGCGTCGGGTTTCAGCCCGGCCGAGGCCAGCATGCCGTCGAGCATGGATTGCTCCCCGGCGCCGACCGACAGGCCGACGCGCCTGCCCTTGAGGTCGGCCAGGCCGTGGATGCCCGAACCCGGCAGCGTCATCAGCACGTTCAGCGGCTGCGCCATCAGCGTGCCGACACGCATCACCGGCAGATGCTGCTGCGCCATGAACGGCAGGTCGGCCTGGTAGCTCACCGCCAGGTCGGCCTGCCCCGCCGCGACCAGGCGGGCCGGCGACGATGGATCGGCCGGCGGAATGAACGAGACGTCGAGCCCATGCCGGGCGTAGGCGCCGCAGTACTGCGCCGCGAACAGGGACTCGTGGTTGGCATTCACGAACCAGTCGAGGATCACGGTGAGCTTGTCGGCGGCAAGGACCGGACCGGCCTGGCCGATGCAGAACAGGCAAGCCAGAATCATGATGCGATGCAAGTTCATGCTCAGAAGCCGGCGCTGGCGGTCAGGAGTGCGGCGAAGCCGCCGCCGACCAGGTAGGTGGGCGAGGAACCGGCGATGGTCGTGCCGTAGCGTCCGACCGTATCGCGCGCGTTGCTGGTCGGATTGGCGACGCCGGACAGGAACGGGGTGTCGGCGATGTTGATCAGGTTCAGGCGAAGCTCCGGATGCTTCGCGTGCCCGATCGTCGGCAGGCGGACGCCGAGTGCGAGGTCCGCCTGGGTGTGGCCGGCGATCCGCTCGTCGTCCGTGAAGGTCGCGTATTGCGGGCTGACATATCGGATCGTGCCGACGCCGAACAGCGTGCCGTCGTCGTAGGTCAGACCGGCGGCACCCTGTAGTCGCGGACTGCTCACGGCGATCCTGCCCGCGGTCGGCAGCAGGTCGCCCCCGGCCGAGATGTCGTTGTCGATCGTCGCGTACAGGTATTCCCCGGACAGATAGGGGCTCAGGTGATGCCAGGGCCGCAGCCCCCACTCCGCATCGACGCCGCGGGAGGTCTGGCCGCCGGCATTCACCGTCCCGCCGATCAGCGCACCGTTGAGATCGAGCACCGTGGCGATCTGCCGGTTGGTGAAGTTGTAGTTGAACAAGGTGACGCTGCCGATCACATGGGTTCCCGCGTAGCGATAGCCGACCTCCTCGGCGATGGAGTATTCGGGACGCAGGTCGGTGTTCGCGGCACTCGCGACCGTGCCGGACGACGGATCGTAGGTCGCGAACAGCGTGCTCTGCGCCGGCGCGTGGAAGTTGGTGGTGACGTTGGCGAAGAATTGGCTCGATCGGTCGACGCGCCAGCGCAACGCGATCCGCGGCAGCGGCTCGGCGATGTTGATCGCGCTGCGGTAGGCGGCACCGGGCAGGCCGTTCCAGCCCTGCCGGGACACCATCGCCTCCTTGAAGCCCAGGTCCAGGGTCAGCCGATCCCCGTCGAGGGCGATCCGGTCGCTCGCGAAGATCGCGTTGGTCTGCGCGATCATGTGCGTGTCCGACGCGACCAGCTGCCTGCCGTCCGCCAGCCGGATGGTGCTGCCGGGCGCTTCCGCCCAGCTATCCGACGGCGTGCCGTCCGCGCTCAGCGCGCTGAATGGCTGCGTGTCGTGCTCGTCGGCATACTCGTACCAGTCTCCCACGGTGATGTGGTGCTGCCCAAGATCGCGTTGCAGCGTCGTGGTCACGCCGCTGCGCCAGGTCTGTCCGATGAAGTCGGCCAGCACCGCCGCCTCGCCATTGACGGTGCCGGGCAGCGAAAGTGTATCCGGCACCGCCTGCGTGCCCTGATACAGGCCGCTGGTGGCCAGCAGCGTGCCGCCGGGAGAGTTGCCGTAGCCATACTGCGCGTACGGCGTGACGGTCAGGTGCAACCCCTGCGCCAGCGTGAAGCGAGACGGCGCCGCCGCGTAGACCAGACGGTAAGGCTGCTGATACAGACGCCAATAATTCGCATCGCCCGGGCTGAAGGTGCCGTCGTAGTTGTTCGACCGGCCATAGGCCTGCCAGTCCGCGAGATCCGGTTCCGGATAGGAGGTGGTGGTCGCGTCGTGCCAGGTGAGCAGCAGCGAGACGTGGTTGCCATCGCCCCAGTCGCGCACGAGCTTGAAATCGATGTGCTGCCGCTTGTCGCGTCCGGAGCCGCGCGCATTGTCGGCCGCCGCGTGCGAGTACGAGAAATAGGCACGCAGCCCGCTTGCGCCCAACGTGCCGCTGTCCAGGCGGATGAACTCGCGGTTCGAGTGGAACGACCCTGAGGCGCCGTCGACGAAGCCGCCGGGATCATGCGACGGATCGCGCAGCGTCAGGCTCAGCAGGCCGCCGGCGGCGTTCACCACCGGCGCATCGAGGTTCGCCGATCCCTGCGTGAGCGAGATCTCGTCGATGTTCTCGCTGTCCGCGAATTGCGAGGGGTATGACGTATAGTAGGCGTCGTCGTTCAGCGGCATTCCCTCGAGCAGGGTGCCGATCTCGGTCTGTCTTAGCCCGCGCACGCTGAGGTCGACCTGGGTGGACAGGCCGAGCGGATCGGCGGTCGAGGCATTGGCGCCGGGCAGCAGCGAGACGAGCTGGAACGCGTTGGCCGTCGGCGCCTGACGCTGGATGAAGTCGCGCGACACGGAGCTGACCGACCGCGCGTCCGGGCGCTGCTCGATCAGCCCGCCGCCGGGTTCGTTGCCGTGCACGCCGTCGGCGCTGTCGAAGCCCGCATGTCCGGTCACGACGACCTGCTCGGCGGATGGCGGTCCATTCGGCGGCGCCTGGGCCGAAGCCGGCTGCGCGCACAGCACGCCGGCCATGGCGGCGGCGCCTGCGCATATCGGGAACGGACGGAGCTTGTCCATCTGCATGCCTCCCTTCGCTGGAATGACCCAGATCAGGTTCGACGGGTTTGATCTCAGCCCGCGTATGCGGACACCCCGGTCATGCGTTCGTCATGCGGCCATGCCGCCCCGGCGTCAAGCGCCCGCGGCAAGGCCTTCGTCCACGATACGGCGTCCCCATGCCTGCTCCGGTGTGGTATGGTGATGTACTGTACACAAACTCCATCCCCTATATGAGATGGCCAATCCCCTTCTTGGCCTCAAGCGGTTCACCGATGAAATAGATGTTGGTAGGGGCCAAATCAAAGCGTTCTACACTATAGTATATGACATATCTAGAACTCAGCCAAAACCAAATATAAGTGGCTACCCACGCCGGGCGAGGTGCCTCACTACGCAGAGGACATCGTCGAGCGGAAGGTCGCCTGGCGTGCCGTCGTCATGTCGGACGAACACTGGCCTACGCCGGGCTGGAACACCTCAACCGCGCCGTCGTCCAGGTCCGCCGCGCGGAGGCGCTGGCCTTCGGCCCGGGCATCAACACCAATGCGGTGGAGAGCCACTTCTCACGTGTCCGCTGCTCGGAGCTGGGCATCCACCACAGCATCTCCGGCACGTAGCTCGACCTTTACGCGTCGTCCCTGGCCTGGCACGAGAATACCCGGCGACACCGCTTCTCGTTCAAGCTGCGCGAGACGGTCAAGGCGTATATGGGCCACCCGGTCAGCCGCAAGTTCTGCGGCTACTGGCAGGTGGTCTACCCCATCAAGCCGCTTGGCTGGGAACTACGAGCCCGCATGTGAGCCTCGATGTACCAGGCCTTCCTGCGTGGACATCTCGACAGCGCCCATCTCGTCTCGAGGATCGAGAGCGAAAAGCAGCTCCAAGTATTGGTCGCCCGCCGCGCCGCAATGGGCCATCTATTTCGACAACCCGGTTGAGAAGGCACACTCTGACGGCGAACATGGGCGCGTTCTCGGCAAGCACTACGAGAAACCGATCTCGCCACCCGCAGCGTATCAACTCACGTTCAGTGTAGCTGAATAATTATATGAGATCATCGCACCTTGCGGTGTTTCCAGCCACGCCTTCTCCTCATGGGAAAAATTTACGATCCGAGTGGATGTCCAACCGCGAAAGCGCTTCTTTACCGATAGAATGAGGTCCAATTCCTCTGTCGAGAAATCCATTTTCGGATAAGGCGAAGCCGTCTTGTAGACCTCGGCTTCGTAATCTCCGACCTTCTGGATCTCCAGCGAAAGGAAGCCTTCGTTTTCCAATTCGGCGAGGTAGAGCTCGTACCGATCCGGAACCGGGCCAAGCGTTACCCTGGCATACCGGATGCCCGTCAGCGACATGCCCCAACGAGCAAAGCTCATGAAGTCCGCGTAGAAGCACAACTTGTTCAGCTTCGTCTTCCGCTCCCCATCCCCGCACAGTACGGTCAGCAATCCAAAAAAACGGTCGACCGAAAATAGCCGCATGCCGCTCAGGATATCCGACCCATAGGACCCGAAACGACGCTGGAAAACGTTGGCGAGGGTTTCTGATGCCTCTTCCGCTTGCGCTAGGGTACTTATCAACGCGACGAGCCGCGCCTCCCCGAGTACGTCCATGCCACGGGCATCAGCGAGGGCCCGCAGGCCACTTGGAACCATCGCCTGCTCAAGAGCGATCTCGTGGCTCTGACTTTGCAACGCACCCGTTTCATAGCGGCTGATGGTGGCCGCTCCCCAGCCGAGTAGCTTGGCCGCCTCTTTTTGCGTCAGTCCATGACGCTCGCGCCAAAGGCGGATTTCCTCCGGCTGCTTCCATCCATGCTTTAAACGATATGCCCGGAAAGCCTCGTCGAGCGGGTCCAGATCACCCGCCAGGACTTCGGCGCAGACCCCGCACTCCAGGTTCGAGCCGATGACCTCGAAGTTCTCGCCCCGGACTTCGACGGCGCGTTGGCTTTCGACAGCCTTCAAGCTGTTATGGGCACCGCAAATCGGACATGTGCTCATCGTTAGTCCTCCTCGTCTCCGTCTTCAACCTTAGGGCGCGGCTTATGGGGGCGTTTGTAGTCATGTTCGGGATAGTGAAACGAGAGGCAAACTGGAACCTCGTTACCACCAATAACATTCACCTTCAGTTTAATATATCGCTTTTATTGCAAAGCCTGTTGCGATCTGTGACGCTGCGAGGCTGCGGGTGGGAGAGGTCGGCCATGGATTCATCGACATTCGCGACTTGGTTCGGTGGCATTCGGCACCTGGACGCGTCGCAG
>JAABUX010004155.1_pt1 | contig 18580 bp, 14 predicted proteins | sample 5561851 | NCBI WGS metagenome assembly JAABUX01 (sample SAMN10711883, study PRJNA513361) | rock metagenome | isolation source: Antarctica rocks | place: Antarctica: Victoria Land, Richard Nunatak red sandstone | collected 2016-01-03 | reverse complement strand
CAAGCTGCGTGAGGTAGCGCAGGGCAGCGCGATCTCCATCCCGTCCGATGCGCTGCATGAGCCGAGCTTCCACCGCGTCTTCACCGGCGGCACGCGCGACCTGGTGCTCTCCGGCAACAAGGTGTTCTCGCGTGGCGACCGACTGCAGCGGCCGCCCGCCGGTGGCGGCGGTGCTGGCGGCGGGGCAGGGGAGGCGGGCGAGGATGGCGGCGGCGAGGACAGCTTCCGCTTCATCCTCACGCGGGACGAGTTCCTCGACCTGTTCTTCGACGATCTGGCGTTGCCGGATCTCGTCAAGCACGAGATCACCACGACCGAGAACATGAGCAGCAGCCGTGCCGGGCTCAGCAACGACGGCTCGCCGTCGCAGCTCGATCTCAGCCGCACCATGCGCTACTCGATGGCGCGACGGATTGGGCTGCGTCGTCCCAAGCCGGATGCCATCCGGGAGCTTGAGGCGCGCATCGCGGCACTGGAGAGCGAGGTCGCGCTGTCGCCCGACCTGGGCGAGGAACTCGCCGGCCTGCAGGCCGATCTGGTCGTGGCACTCAGGCGCCTGAACCGGGTCCCGTGGATCGATCCGGTCGACCTGCGCTACCGCCGCTTCACCCAGACCCCGAAGCCGTCCACCCGTGCGGTGATGTTCTGCATCATGGACGTGTCCGGCTCGATGACCGAGCGCATGAAGGACCTCGCCAAGCAGTTCTTCCTGCTGCTGCACGTGTTCCTGGAGCGGCGCTACAAGCAGGTCGACCTGGTGTTCATCCGCCATGCCGAGGTCGCCGAGGAAGTCGACGAGGAGACCTTCTTCACCGACCCGCGCACCGGCGGCACCATCGTCTCGTCCGCCCTCAACCAGATGATCGGCATCCAGCAGAGCCGCTACCCGGCATCGGCCTGGAACATCTACGTGGCGCAGGCCTCCGACGGCGATAACTCGGCCTCCGACACACCCAAGTCCTGCGCGCTGCTCGAGAACCGCATCATGCCCAACGTGCAGTACTACGCCTATATCGAGATCGTCGGCTCCGGCGCCATCATCCGCGGTGAGACCGATCTGTGGCGCGGCTACAAGCACGTCGCCGAACACAGCGAGCGGCTGGTCATGCGTCAGGTCGCGGAGAAGCGGGACATCTTCCCGGTCTTCCGCGAACTGTTCGCCCGCCGTGCGGAGGCGTCTCCATGAGTCTGATCTCAAACCGCAACGCCCCGGCCATGCTGGACCGGCCCGCCTTGCCGTCCAGCGGTTCCGGCCTGCTCTATGACGGCTCGGACTGGAGCTTCGACACGTTGCGGCAGTCCTACGATGCCATCGAGCGCATCGCCGAGACGGAGCTGAAGCTCGACGTCTATCCGAACCGGATCGAGGTCATCACCTCCGAGCAGATGCTCGACGTCTACACGTCGCACGGCATGCCGCTGATCTATAAGCACTGGTCGTTCGGCAAGCGCTTCGTCGGCCATCAGAACGCCTACAAGCGCGGGCTGATGGGCCTGGCCTATGAGGTGGTGATCAACTCCAATCCCTGCATCAGCTACCTGATGGAGGAGAATAGCGCCACCATGCAGGCGCTGGTGATCGCGCATGCAGCGTTCGGCCATAACCACTTCTTCCGCAACAACCGGCTGTTCCGCGAGTGGACCGATCCGGCCGGCATTCTCAACTATCTCGAGTTCGCGCGCGCCTACATCTCGCGCTGCGAGGAACGTCACGGCGTGCGGGCGGTGGAGCGCATCCTCGATGCCGCGCACGCGTTGCAGAATCAGGGCGTGAACCGGCATTCCGGCGCCAAGATGATGGACTTGAAGGCCGAGCAGCAGCGCGACCGCGAACGTCGCGAACACCAGGACAAGGTATACAACGACCTGTGGCGCACGTTGCCGACCGGCAAGGTGGCCCTGGCCGCGGACACCATCGGCGACCGGCGCCGCCGGCTTGGGCTGCCGGAGGAGAACCTGCTGTATTTCCTGGAAAAGAACGCACCGAAGCTGGCGCCGTGGGAGCGGGAGGTGATCCGCATCGTTCGGCTGATCGCCCAGTATTTCTACCCGCAGCCGCAGGCCAAGATGATGAACGAGGGCTGCGCGACCTGGGTGCACCAGGCGATCATGAAGCGGCTGCACGACGAGGGCCGCATCAACGATGCCGCCTTCCTGGAGGTGATCCACTCGACCACCAACGTCATCACCCAGCCGGGCTTCGACCAGGGCGGCGGCGGCAGCTTCAACCCATACGCCCTCGGCTACGCGATGATGACCGACATCGCCCGCGTCTGCGAGACACCCACGGCAGAGGATCGCGCCTGGTTTCCCGCTACCGCCGGCAATCAGGACGCGATCGGCACCCTGAAGCATGCCTGGGCCGAGTATCGCGACGAGAGCTTCATCCAGCAGTTCCTGTCACCGGCAGTCATGCGTCGCTTCCGCATGTTCCGGCTGCTGGACGATGTCGCCAAGCCGTATCTGCTGGTCGACGACATCCATGACGATGCCGGCTATCGCGAGATCCGCCGCGCGCTGGCGCGGAGCTACGACCCGAGCCATTTCTACGTCGACATCGAGATCGTCGATGTCGACATGGCTGGCGACCGCTGCCTTCGCCTGGAGCACCGGACGCCGCCGGGACAATTGCTGGCCGAGCAGGATGCGCGTGCGTCGCTGCGTCATCTGGCCGAGCTGTGGGGCTACGAGGTCAAGCTGATCGAGGTCGATCCGCAGACCGACACCGTGCTCGCGACGCACAGCGTCTCGCCACCAAGGCAACCCTGACCAGTCCCTACGGCCTCCGAGTTGGCATAATATATTTTATACGACTAGCAGGCATGGGCGCCGGATTTAATCGTCCGCCTCAAGCCGCACCCGCCGCCTGATCAAGTGGCTGCCCGGTGGCGTTCTAATCCGACAAGCACACCGTATTCCGGGTGGCCCTGACCGACGCCATCGCCGATCAGGGCATGACCCAGCTCAGACGAGCACTGGCGGAGCTCAACATCGAGATCCTGTGCGCCAGCTCCAGCCAGGCCAAGGGCCGCGTGGAACGGACGAAACTGAGCCGGGAGGGCATCACCACGATCGAGGCAACGAACGCCTTCATGCCGGGGTTCGTCGAGCGACGCAAAGACCGTTTTGCCGTTCCCCCTGCCCGTCCCGGCGATCTGAATCAGTCGCTCAAGGTCACGCTGTCGCGGCTGCGCGACGTCCTGTGCCGACACGATCCTCGAGCGCAATGCGCTGACTGCGACGTTGCCGGGCAAGCACGTCGAGCTGTTCGACTTCGGCGATGGACGGGTGGAGGTACGCCGGAATGGCGTCTCCCTACCCTGCCTGGCGTTCGAAAGGGACCAGCAGGTGACGCATGCGGCCATGGTCGAGAATAAGCGATCGAGCGAAGCCATGGCAATGGTGCGGGAGATGCATGTCGAGGCGCTGCCGGCACCGCGGATCAGGACCAGCATCGACAGGGCCGGATGCCTGCCGAATGATTGGAAACGCGGACGGCCATCAACGTAATAATGGGTGGTTTGCTTCCGGTCCGTTTTCAGGAGGCTAGATCACGTAAGCGGCCATTGGTTCAGCCGGTGGCGTTTGCAGCCCGGCATCGACATCCCGACGTTCACACGTTCTCCGGCCGGGCACCGAGCGTGCGGCAGCCTGATCGGCAGACCTTCAACCGATCAACCCGTTTCCAACGCCACGCCGACCAACGCATCATTAGCCGCTTTCGGCCAAAAGCGCTTTCAGCTCGCGAAAGACGAGATCGAGACGCTTGCCGAGACCTTGCCTGGGATCGTCGAGCCAGGAGACCGTAGCATGCACGAACGCAGCCATGCCGGTCCGAGCTGCAAGAACAGCCTGCACGTCCGTGACACCTCGCGCCTGCAATGCGGCGGCCAGCGCATCGGCCAGCGCAGCCATTTTCGCCATCTCGCGCTCGTGAAGCGCGGGCGTATCGGAGATGACCTCGTGTCGTGGCTTCGAGAATGGCCGGTTGTCTTCAAGCGCCGACTGGACCGACCGGAACGCTCGGAACAGCGTGTCGAGCGGTCTAAGCCCAGCGGGCGCGTCGGCTATCGAGGCCATCAGGGCCGCTCGCAACTTGGCCTCGCCATCGAACAGGACCTCCCGCTTATCCGCGAAATGGCGGAAGAAGGTCCGTTCCGTCACGCCGGCCTGTGCCGCGATCTCGGCGGCCGTGGTCCGGTCATAGCCGCGCTCGCGGAACAGCTCCAACGCCGCGCCTTGCAGGCGAACGCGCACATCGTCCTCGTTTTTCGCCACCGACCCACCTGCTCCCCATTGTCAGTCACTGACACACTGCCTACGTCAGTTACTGACACTGTGGCGGTAGCACGTTTCCGCCCGATATAGTTAAGGAGGTTAGCATGCGCGTGTTTCTGACGGGAGCGAACGGCTGGGTCGGGTCAGCGATCACTGGCGAACTACTCGATGCGGGCCATTCTGTCGTGGGCCTGGTGCGCTCGAAGGAAAAGGGTGAGGCGCTTGCCGCCGCCGGCGGCACGCCGCTGCTGGGCTCGATGCGCGATCTGGACGTGCTCCGGCAAGGCGCCGGCGATGCCGATGGCGTCATCCATACGGCATTCGGTCTCGACATCTCGAAGATCGTGGAACTCAGCGAGGAGGACCGCGAGGCGATCGAGACCTTCGGGGAGGTGTTCGCCGGTTCGGACCGCCCGATCGTCGTGACGAGCGGACTCGGCCTGTTGCCTCCCGGAGAGACGTTCATGGAAGACGCGAGGCCGCTCATTATTGCTGGATTTCCACGCGCGTCGGAGCAGACGGCGTTCGCGCTCGCCGAGCGCGGGTTGCGGGCATCCGTGGTCCGCCTTCCGCGTTCGACCCACGGCGTCGGGGAACGCCATGGCTTCGTTCCCATGCTTGCCGCCGTAGCCCGCGAGAAAGGCCAATCCGCCTATGTCGGAGACGGACAGAATCTCTGGCCATCCGTGCACCGGTTGGATGCCGCCCGCGTCTTCCGCCTCGCACTTGAACGGGGTGCCCGGAACGAGGCATTCCATGCCGTTGCCGAGAGCGTGTCGTTCAGGCTGATCGCCGAGGCGATCGGCCGGCAGGTCGGCGTGCCCGCGAAGTCCCTGACGCCCGAGGAAGCCGAGACGCATTTCGGCGGCCTGGCGATGTGGGTAGCGGGCAACGGTCCCGCCTCCAGCGAGAGGACCAGGGCGGTTCTCGGGTGGGAGCCGAGAGAGATCGGCATCATCTCGGATATTGATCGGCCGCAATATTACGGATGACCCGCCTATCGGGACCCGTGCTCGCGACGGCCCCTGAAAGCTAATGGCCGTCTCCAGTGTCGAGACCAGATCACAGAAAGTCCGGCTCTGGTCCGAGGTGTCGTGGCTTGAACTTGCCTCGGTCGTCCGTTCCCTCGCCTCACGCTCGGTCAGGGCCGACCGGACCTGATGGGGACATTTCTACCCGGTGCTCCACCGGACATCTCTACCGGGTTGCAACAGCAGTCGCAGGCGCCTCTGGCACATGGCTATCGCGACGGCCGTGCGAATTCGACATGGCCGGACATTTAATCGCCGTCACCGCCAACCACCGGCAGTCCGCGACTTGCAGACGTAGAGAAACGCGATCGTGGCGACGAAATCGACAGCAGCGGCGATAATCATGGTTCCGTGGAGGAGCTGTCTGTTCAGGTGCGAGACGCCAAGGGCAATCCAGGGAGGCACAGTGAGAGCGACAGCTAGAAGCAGGACCATCCATCCCTGCCATCCGATGGGCAGGCCTCGTAGCCAAGGCGTCTCGCGGCGAACCACGCCTCGCGTTGAACGTCCTGCATATGGCCACGCTCCCCGGACGACCTAGTCGACCGCTGACTTGCCGTGGCAGCCGTGTTCGCCGCAGAATGTCGGCTCCATCGTATTCGTCGACCGACACCCCCTGCTTACGCTGCCATAGGATCCCGATGACCGCGGAGCTTCAGACCCGTCGCCTGCTCGACATCATGACCGCGCTCCGTGACCCGGAAGCCGGCTGCCCGTGGGATCAGGTGCAGGACTTCGAGAGCATCGCGCCGTACACCATCGAGGAAGCCTACGAGGTCGTCGACGCCATCGCCCGGCGCGACCATGCGGCGCTACCGGACGAACTCGGCGACCTGCTGCTGCAGGTGGTCTACCACGCCAGGATAGCCGAGGAGGCCGGTCTGTTCACCTACGCCGACGTCGCCCGGATGATCTGCGACAAGATGATCCGCCGTCATCCGCACGTCTTCGGCAACACCGCCCTCCGGCAGGGCGCCTGGGAAAACGGCAAGGAGAGCGAGCGCCGAAGCCGCGCCGAGGCGGGCACCCTCGCCGGCATCCCCGGCAACCTCCCTGCCCTGACCCGCTCGGCCAAGCTCAGCGCTCGCGCGGCTCGTGTCGGCTTCGATTGGCCCGAGGTTGGCCAGGCGATCGACAAGCTAGAGGAGGAAATCACCGAGTTCCGGCAGGAACTACCCGGCGCCGACACCGGCCGACTCGCCGACGAGCTCGGCGACGTGCTGTTCACGGTGGCCAATGTCGCCAGGAAGCTCGGGCTCGACCCTGAGGCGTGCCTGCGGCTGGCCAATGACAAGTTCAGGCGCCGCTTCGAGGCGATGGAGGACCGCGTGGAGCGAACCGGCATTTCCCTGCGCGACGTCGGGCTCGACGAGATGGAGGCTGCCTGGCAGCAGGTCAAGCGCGCCGAGTAGGCGAGGCGCACCTCAGTCCCCGCCCATCACCGCCTCGTGCAGCGCCTCCCAGCTCGCCCGGTCAGGCGCGTACAGCAGGCCGCCATCCAGGTTGGTCGGCTGATAGGCGGAACCGTCGAAATGCGCCGAATAGCCGCCCGCCTCGTGATGCAGCAGCCATCCGGGCAGGTGGTCCCACGGCATCAGCCTGTTGAAGATCAGGAAGTGGCAATGTCCCGCGGCCAGCATGCGGTACTCGTGCGCCGCGCAGCGATAGTCCCAGTTCCCGGCGACCCGCCACAGGTTGCGCGCCACGCGATCGCGCAGCGGCGGCGGCAGGTAGCGCACCGACACGTGCCCGGTCATCAGCGCCGGCTCGACCGCTGCCGCGACCTTCAGCGTCCGTTGCGTGCCGTCCGCCGCCTCGGTCCAGGCGCCCTCACCGCGCACCGCCACCGCGGTATCGTCGCTCATCGGATCGTGGATGACCGAGGCGACCACCTTGCCATCGCGGATCACCGCGGCCATCACGCCGAACAGCGGCACTCCCGCCGCATAGTTCGAAGTGCCGTCGATCGGATCCACCACGATGGCGAAATCGGCCGCGGCCAGCCGCTGAAGCAGTGCCGGATCGCGCGCCGTCGCCTCCTCGCCGACGATCAGCGCGTCCGGGAAAAGCCGCGACAGGCCCTGCGTGATCAGTGCCTCGGCCGCCTCGTCGGCGACCGTCACGAGGTCGAGCGGTCCCGACTTGGTACGCACCGCATCCGCTTCGAGGTTCCGGAAGCGAGGCAGGATCTCCACCCTGGCAGCGGCACGAAGGACCTGCGTGAGTTCCGCAGCGTCCCTGACCGAAAACACACCCACAGCGCGAGCTCCTCAAGCGATTCCGTCGCCAACCTAGCAGTGCAAGGCCGGATAATCAGCTCTCCAATGCTCTATTTTCAGGCAACGGACGCAGCGCGTGCTGACCCTCGAAACGGGCCTGGTCGGCCGGCAGCAACCGTACCGTGACCGCCACGCTCTCCTCGCCATCCGCACGGGCCAGCACCTCCCCGTGCGCGTAGAGCCAGGCCAGCGCCGCACCATCTCCGACTGGAATCGCGTAGTCCGCCCGGCTCATCGCCACGACCAGCCGGCGGTCGATCTCGGCGCCGACCCGGTCGAGCCCCTCGCCGGTTATCGCGGAGATCACGACCGATCCAGCCCGCGGCGGCACCGCGCTCGCGCCGCCCAGCAGGTCGGCCTTGTTCAGCACCTCGATCACGTGCTCCTGCCAGTCCTCCGGCAGCACCTCGTCCCGCGCCAGCCCATCGAGCACCGCCATCACGTCATGACGCTGGTCGGCGCTGTCGGGGTGGGCGATATCGCGCACGTGCAGGATGATGTCCGCCTCCGACACCTCCTCCAGCGTCGCGCGAAAAGCCGCGACCAGCTCCGTCGGCAACTCGCTGATGAAGCCGACGGTGTCCGACAGGATGACCCGTCGTCCGGACGGCAGGCGCAGCCCGCGCATGGTCGGATCCAGCGTCGCGAACAACTGGTCCTGCGCATGCACGGTGGCCCCGGTCAGCGCGTTGAACAGCGTGGACTTGCCGGCGTTGGTGTAGCCGACCAGGGCCACCACCGGGAACGGCACCCGCCGGCGTGCCTCGCGATGCAGTCCGCGTGTCCGCCGCACCTGCTCCAGCTCGCGCTTCAGGCGCACGATGCGATCGCTGATCAGACGCCGATCCGCCTCGATCTGGCTCTCGCCGGGACCGCCCAGGAAGCCGAAGCCGCCGCGCTGCCGCTCCAGATGAGTCCAGGACCGCACCAGCCGGCTGCGCTGATAATCCAGATGCGCGAGCTCGACCTGCAACGTGCCCTCCCGGGTCACTGCGCGCTCACCGAAGATGTCCAGGATCAGTCCGGTGCGGTCGATCACCTTGCAGTCCAGGGCGCGCTCCAGGTTGCGCTGCTGCACCGGGCTCAGCTTGGCGTCGATGATCGCCACGGTGACCTTGTCCGCCTGCAGCGTATCGTGCAGCGTGGCGATCTGCCCGCTGCCGAGCAGAGTCGCCGGCGTCCGGCGGCGCAGCGGCAGCACCGCTTGATGCACCACGACCAGTCCGATCGAGGCCGCCAGTCCGACCGCCTCCTCGAGGCGCGCGTCGGCGGCGCGGCCTTCGTCGTGACGGTCCGGCCGCTCCCAGGGCAGGATGACCGCCGCCAAGGTCGGCAGCGAACCGGATGTCATCGGCCTGGAGGCGTCAGATGTCACCCGCCGGCGCCACCTCCTTGCCGAGCGCGCCCACCTGCGGGCCGGTCTGCGCGCCTGCCGCCGGAACCGCGCCGGCCTCCACCTTGCTCTGATCGAACAGGGCGATCGGCGCCGACGGCATCACGGTGCTGATCGCATGCTTGTAGACCAGCTGCGTATGACCATCGCGGCGCAGCAGGACCGAGAAGTTGTCGAACCAGGTAATGATGCCCTGAAGCTTGACGCCATTGACCAGGAAGATGGTCACCGGTGTCTTCGAGCGGCGAACATGGTTCAGGAACACGTCCTGAACGTTCTGAGATGGGTCTTTTGCCACGACCAAGCCTTTATCTTCTTGTTGTTGAGCTTCTTGTTGTTTGAACAGCGCGTCTGACGGCCGTCGTACGAAAGCGCGCAGCCTAGCAGCCGGGTTCACGCATCGCAAAAATACTCGCCCATCATGCGCTGCGAGTGTCCGAGCGCATCATGCGCTGCGTTCATCCGAGCGCATCATGCGCTACGATCATCCGAGTTCACGCCGAGCTGCTTGAGCTTGCGGTGCAGCGCGCTGCGCTCCATGCCGACGAAGCCGGCGGTGCGGCTGATATTGCCACCGAAGCGCAACAGCTGCGCCTGCAGGTACTGCGTCTCGAACAGGTCGCGCGCCTCGCGCAACGGCAACCCCATCACGTCGGCCGCAGGATCGAACTTGAGCAGCGCCGGCGCACCCTGCCCGATCGAGGGCGGCAGCATCTCCGCGCGGATCGGATCGGCGCTGCTGCCGGGCACCATGATCAGCAGCCAGTCCATCGTGTTGCGTAGTTCGCGCGCATTCCCCGGCCAGTCGTAGCTCTGCAACGCCGCCATCGCGTCCGCCGACAGCTCGCGCACCGGCAGGCCGGCATTCTCCGCCGACCGCGAGAGGAACAGCCGCGCCAGCTCCGGGATGTCGTCACGGCGTTCGCGCAGGCTCGGCACCCGCAACGGAACCACCGCCAGCCGGTAGTACAGGTCCTCCCGGAACCGCCCCGCCGCTATCTCCGCCTGTAGGTCGCGGTTGGTGGTGGCGAGCACTCGCACGTCGACCTTCACCCGTGCCGAGCCTCCGACACGCTCGAAGGTCTGGTCCTGCAGCGCCCGCACGATCTTGCCCTGCGTCTCCACCGGCATGTCGGCGACCTCGTCGAGTAGCAGGGTGCCGCCGTGCGCGCGCTCCAGCACCCCGGTGCGCCGATGTGGTCCCTGCCCGTCCGCCGCTCCCTCCAGTCCGAACAGCTCCTCCTCGAAGCGCGCCGCCGCCAGCGTCGCGCAGTTCAGGGCGATGAACGGCCCCTCGGACCGACGCGAGCGGGCATGGATCATCCGGGCCGCCACCTCCTTGCCGGCCCCGGCCGCACCGGAGATCAGCACCCGCGATCCTGTCGGCGCGACCCGCTCGATCTGCGAACGCACCGCCTGCATCACCTGGCTCTCGCCGCTGAGCTGCGTCTCCGGCCCGGCGCGCAGGCGCAGCTCGGCGTTCTCGCGCGCGAGCCTCGCCGCCTCCAGCGCGCGGCGCACCACCAGCAGCAGCCGATCGGCCTGGAACGGCTTCTCGATGAAATCGTAGGCGCCATGCTGAAGCGCCGCGACCGCGGTCTCGATGTTGCCGTGCCCCGAGATCATCACCGCCGGGACGATCGGCTCCTCGCCCTGTATCGCCTTGAGGATGCCGAGGCCGTCCAGGCGCGATCCCTGCAGCCAGACGTCGAGGATGACCAGCGACGGACGGCGCGCCCGGAACGCCGCGATCGCGGCGTCGGAGTCCGCCGCGAGCCGGGTGTCGTACCCCTCGTCGCGCAGCAGCCCTTCGACCAGGAGCCGGATGTCGGGCTCGTCATCGACGATCAGGATCTCATGCGCCATGGGTACTGCCTTCCGGGCCGCTTTGGGTCGTCGCGGGCAAGCTCAAGGTCGCGATTGCTCCTCTACCCTCGGCGCGATCATCGAGCGTGATCGATCCGCCATGGTCCTCCATTATCTTCTTGACGATGGCAAGGCCCAGCCCCGTCCCCTTCGGCTTGTGCGTCACGTAGGGCTCTGTCAACCGAGAGCGGTCGTTCTGCGGCAGGCCGACGCCATCGTCCGCCACCGAGATCGTGACCTCGCGATCCATCGAGCGCAGCGGAGTCGGACGCAAGGTGATCCAGATCGTCCCGCGCAGCTTGGTTGCCAGGCCGACCGCGGCCGCGCCTGCCGTGACATCGTCCTCCACCGGCCGCATCCGGATCCCGTCCGCCGCATTCTGCAGCAGGTTGGTCAGCGCCTGCCCGATCAGCCGCCGGTCGCATGGCACCACCGGCCCGTGATCGGGCAGGTCGGTGGTGAAGCACAGGTCGGGGTATGCGCTGCGCTGCAGGATCAGCGCCTCGCGCACGATGCGCGACAGGTCCTCCGGCTTGATCAGCGGCTGCGGCATCCGCGCGAATGCCGAGAACTCGTCGACCATGCGCCCGATATCGCCGACATGCCGCACGATGGTGTCGGCGCACTGGGCGAAGGTCTCCGGGTCGGAATGGATCTCGCGCAGGAACCGGCGCTTCAGCCGTTCGGCCGAGAGCTGTATCGGCGTCAGCGGGTTCTTGATCTCGTGCGCGATCCGGCGCGCCACGTCCGCCCAGGCCGCCTTGCGCTGTGCCGACTGCAGCTCGGTGATGTCGTCGAAGGTCACCACGTAGCCCTCGGTGACCGCGCCCTTCATCTCCGGCCCGATCCGGACCAGCAGGGTGCGCCGCCCGCTCTGCACCTCCGCCGTCTGCGGCCGCTCCGGGTTCTGCCGGGCCAGGGCCAGCAGCGAGGCGAACTGCGGTACCAGCTCGGCCAGGCTTTGCCCGACGGCGCTCATCAGGTCGAAGCCGAGCAGGGTGCCCGCCGCCAGGTTCGGCAACTCGATACGCTGTTCCGCGTCCAGCCCGATCACCCCGGCCGAGACCCCGGACAGCACCGCCTCGGTGAAGCGCCGCCGCTCGTTGATCTGGCCATAGGCCACCATCAGCTCGCCGCGCTGCGCCGAGAGTTGGTCGGTCATGCGGTTGAACGCGCGCGACAGGCCGGACACCTCGTCCTCGCGTTCCGCCTCCGGCACGCGCACGCCGAGGTCGCCTTCCCGCACCCGCTCCGCCGCCAGGATCAGCAGGCCGACCGGACGGGCGATCTGATTAGCCAGCACGAGCCCCACCAGCACCGCGGCGGCCAGCACCAGCATCGCGACCAGCACGAAGATCATCACGAAGGTGATCTGCAGCCCGGAGCGGTTATGGTCCAGGCGGTCATAGTCGGCCACCACGCTCTGCGTCTTGCGCATGTGGTCGAGGATGACCGGGTCCACCGGTCGCGTGATCACCAGCATCAGGCTCTGCGGCTGCGCGTCGCCCAGGCCGACCACGGCACTCACGGTACGCCCGTCCGCGGAGTCCTGGATCGCCACGTCCCCAGTGCGCGCGAGCATCGTCGCCGCCGGCGGCGGCAGCGTCACGCCGAGCCCGTTGAGCAGTCCGTGCGAGGCCAGCACCTGGTTGTTGCTGGGATCGAACACCGCCGCTTCCGACAGCCCGCGCACGTACATCTGCTCGGCCAGCAACTGCTGCAGGTCGTGCTCGTCCATGTAGAACACGGCGCCGTTCTGGGAGAGGTCGTTGGCCATCGACAGCGCGTCGATGCGTATGTTGTTGTTGTGCTCCTGCAGGTAGCCGGTCGATGCCTGTAGCGCCTCCGCCAGTGCCATGCGCACGCGGTCGTTGAACCAGAGCTGGATGCCGAGGTGGAAGAACACCGCGGCGAACACCGCGACCACCGTCGTCGGCACCACCGCCACCACCCCGAACAGCAGCACCAGCCGCACATGCAGCCGCGATCCGGCCAGTCCGCGCCTGCGTTCGCCGAGCACGTTGGCCAGACGCATGACCAGGGCCGCGGCCAGCAGGGCCAGCACCAGCAGGTTGGCGATGAACAACACCCGCTCGACCCGCGGCCGGTGCGCCAGCGTCATGCCGCCCGACAGCACCGAGAAGGTTGCGATGCCCAGGGCGAGCGCCGTCGCCGCGAGCACCAGCGTGCCGATCTTGCCGACGATCAGCGCGCGCAACCGGCGCGGCTGCCATGCGGATCGCATCATGCCCTGGTCCAGGATGCCCAACTGCGCCTCAGTTTCGCCTCACCTGGACCATCGCCTCACCTCAACCGATCCCACGCACGACCGGGATCTCGAGGTCGCGTATCTTCTTGCGCAGCGTGTTGCGGTTCAGCCCCAGCATGGCGGCCGCCTTGATCTGGTTGCCCTTGGTCGAGGCCAGCGTCATCTGGATCAGCGGACGTTCCACCTCGGCGATCACCCGGTCATAGACGTCGCGTACCAGCATGCCGTCGCGGCTCGATGCCAGGAACTGGCGGATATGCCGCTCGACCGCCTGCACCAGCGGTTCCTGCTCGGCCGCGGCACTCGCCACCGGGTTCTCCCCGGGGATCGCGTTCTCCGCCAGCTCCGCCGTGATCACGTCGCCGGCTATGGTCTCCTGCGGATACAGCGCCGCCAGCCGGCGCATCAGGTTCTCCAGCTCGCGCACGTTGCCCGGCCAGCGATGCGCGCCCAGCCGCTCCATCGCCTCGTCCGACAGCGTCTTCGACGGCAGCCCGCTCTGCTGCACCCTGTCGAGGAAGTGCCGCGCCAGGATCGGGATGTCCTCGGAGCGCTCGCGCAGCGGCGGCAGCCGGATCGGCACCACGTTGAGCCGGTAGAACAGGTCCTCACGGAACGATCCTGCCCGGATCGCCTGGCGCAGGTCGCGATGGGTCGCCGCCACGATGCGCACGTTCGCCTTCACCGGCTGGCGGCCACCGACAGTGGTGAACTCGCCCTCCTGCAGCACGCGCAGCAGGCGCGTCTGCGCCTCCGGGGGCATGTCGCCGATCTCGTCGAGGAACAGTGTGCCGCCGCTGGCCTGCTCGAAGCGGCCCTGGTTGCGGTTGGTGGCGCCGGTGAAGGCGCCGCGCTCATGCCCGAAAAGCTCGCTCTCGATCAGCTCGCGCGGGATCGCGGCCATGTTGATCGCCACGAACGGCCCCGCGCGCCGGCGTCCGTAATCGTGCAGCGCGCGCGCCACCAGCTCCTTGCCGGTGCCGCTCTCGCCGTTCACCATCACCGTGAGGTCCGATGTCGTCAGCCGGGCGATGATGCGGTAGATGTCCTGCATCGCCATCGAGCGACCGATCAGCGGCAGCCGCTCCTCGGCATCGCGCGGCGCGGGCGTCGAGGGCGGCAGCGGCGTCTCCAGAGCGCGCGCCACGACGGCCAGCAGCTCCTTGAGGTCGAACGGTTTGGGCAGGTATTCGAACGCCCCGCGCTGGGTCGCCTTCACCGCCGTCATCAGCGTCGACTGCGCGCTCATCACCACCACGCGCAGGTCCGGCCGCACCCGCTTGATGCGCGGGATCAGGTCCAGCCCGTTCTCGTCCGGCATCACCACGTCGGTGATCACCAGGTCGCCCTCGCCCTCCTCTACCCAGCGCCAAAGCGTCGCCGCGTTGCCGGTCGTCCGGACCTGGTAGCCCGAGCGGCCGAGCGCCTGGGTCAGCACGGTCCGGATGGAACGGTCGTCGTCGGCGACCAGTACGGTGGGCAGGGTCATTCACTCTCTCGATAAAAGCCGGTCGGCATCACGGCACGCCGGTCCAGCCGTCTGTCCGCGTGCGCGGTCGTCACCTCGGATCGGCGTCGTCGTCGGTCAGCACCGGCAGATGCAGCACAACCTCGGTACGTCCGGGCGCGCTCTCCACCTCGATGATCCCGCCGTGATCGCCGATGATCTTCGCCGCAAGTGCAAGACCAAGGCCACTCCCGGTCGGCTTGGTGGTCAGGAACGGCTCGAACAGATGCGGCCGGATGTCGTCGGGGATACCCGGTCCGGTATCGCGCACCGTCACCACCAGCGGCAGGTGCACGCGCTGGTCCGACCCCGGCACCGCGAGGCGCACGCTGTGCCGATAGGCCGTGCACAAGGTGATCTCGCCGACGCCGCCGTCACTGCTGCTGATCGCCTCCGCGGCGTTCTTGACCAGGTTGAGCAACACCTGGACCAGCTGGTCGCGATTGCCGTACACCGGCGGCAGCGACGGATCATAATGTTCCACGATGCGCAGGTGCGCCGCGAAGCCCTTCTGCGCCAGCACGCGCACATGCTCGAGCACGCGATGGATGTTCACCGCGCTGCGCTCGATCCCCCTCTCGTTGAACATCTCCATGCGCTCGACCAGGGCGCGTATCCGGTCCGCCTCGTCGCGGATCAGCACCGCGAGCTCGCGGTCGTCCCCGGCGACCGTGCTCTCGAGCAGCTGCGCCGCGCCGCGTATCCCCGACAGCGGGTTCTTCACCTCGTGCGCGAGGATCGCCGCCATCCCCGACACGCTGCGCGCGGCGTTGCGGAAGGTCAGCTGCCGGTCCAGAGTGCGCGCCGCGGAGGCATCGTGCAGCGTCAGCATCACCGAGCCCGGCTCCTCGGCCAGGCCGGTGCCCTGCACCGTGATCCCGGTACGGTGCAGACGCGGCCCGTCGACCTCCAGTTCGTGCTCAACCACGGTGATGCCCTGGCTGCGCACCTGGTCGACCAGCAGGAAGATCGGGTGGTCCCGCGACAGGAAATCGGTCATGCCGTGCTGACGGAGCTGCGACGCCGACATGCCGAAGAAATGCTCCGCCGCGCCGTTCGCGAAGCGGATCTGGTTGGTGCGGTCGAGCAGCAGCACCGGCACCAGCAGGCTCTCGATCATCGCCGCATGATCGACCGGCCCGGACGGCTCGGAAGCGGCCTGCTTGGTCGGGCCACGGGCGAGCCGGGCCGTCACGACCGCGGCGTCCGGCGCCCGCATCGGCTTGGCGCGCGGGAGGGCCGCGGTCACGCCGCCTCGCTCATCGAGGCCGGGGATGAAGCGGGCACGCGCCCGATCCCGAGCGCCATCTGCCGCCCATAGAAGTCCGAGATCATCGCCATCGCCGCGTCCGCATCGTCCAGGCGATTGATCGCCGCCCGGAAGCCGGCGGACGCGGGCAATCCCGCCGAATACCACGACACGTGCTTGCGCGCGATGCGCAGCCCCGGCTGCCGGCCGAAATGCGCCAGCATCGACTGGTAGTGCTCCAGCACGATCGCGCGTTCGGTCGCGAGGTCGGGATCCGGCAGCCGTACGCCATCGATCAGCGCCGCGGCAACCTGTGCCGGGAACCAGGGCCGCCCATAGCAGCCGCGTCCGATCATCAGCCCATCCGCCCCGGACCGCGACAGGGCCTCCCCCGCCGCCTCCACGCTGGTGATGTCGCCATTCACCACCACCGGAAGCGATGTCGCCTGCTTCACCCGCTTCACGAACGACCAGTCCGCCGTGCCGGTATAGAATTGCTGACGTGTCCGCCCGTGCACACTCACCATGCGTATGCCGCTCTCCTGCGCGATCCGCGCCAGCACCGGGGCATTCAGGCTCTGGTGATCCCAGCCCATGCGCATCTTCAGCGTCACCGGCACATCGACCGCGCGCACCACCGCCTCCAGCAGGATGCCGGCGAAGGCCTCGTCGCGCATCAGCGCCGAACCCGCCATCTGCCCGACCGCCACCTTCTTCACCGGACAGCCGAAATTGATGTCGATCAGGTCGGCGCCGCGATCGACCGCCATGCGTGCCGCCTGCGCCATCACGGCCGGCTCGCAGCCGGCGAGCTGCACCGCGTTCGGGCCGCCATCCTGGGCAACCTCGGCCATGCGCCGCGTCGCCATGTTCTCGTGGATCATCGCCTGCGAGGCGATCATCTCGGAGACCACCATTCCCGCGCCGAGCCGCCGGGCCAGCCTGCGGAACGGCAGATCGGTGACGCCCGACATCGGCGCCACGATGACCGGAACCTCGAGACGCACGCCGCCGAGATCGATCGCCGGCAGGCCACGCCGTTCCAGGACGCTGTCCCGCATCCTGCCCGAAACAGACCAATTTTCGTCCAGGTAGTCTTGGTTGCTCATGATTTGGGCAGAATACCGGAGCAGTGTCTCCCGCGCAATCGCCGCACGTCACCGGGAGCCCGGCTGCGCGGGCGCTTGACGGCGTCCGGGCAGCACCGCATTGCTCCCGGCATGCGCATCGCGGCCCTCCTTCTCGCAGCCGGTCTGGGACGTCGCTTCGGCTCCCGGACGGCCAAGCAATATCTCCCGCTGGGCGCCCGCCCGGTCATTCGACACGCGGCCGAGGCGTTGCTCCCGCATGTCGACCTGCTGCTGCCGGTCGGCGACGCGGCCCTGCTCGCCGAAGCCCTGGACGGGCTCGAGAAGGTCCACGCCGCCGTTCGCGGCGGCGTCACGCGGCAGCAGAGCGTGCGCCTCGGGCTCGACGCCCTCGACGCGCTGCCGGCGGATCGGCGACCCGACCTCGTGCTGGTGCATGACGGCGCGCGGCCCTACGTCCCCGCCAGCGTGGTGACCGCCGTCATCGACGCGCTGGCGACGCACCGGGGCGCGGTCCCCTGCATCCCGGTCGCCGAGACCATCAAGCGGGCCGATGCCGGCCTGATCAGCGCGACGGTGCCGCGTCACGGGCTGTATCGCGCGCAGACGCCGCAGGGGTTCGACTTCGCGACGCTGCGCGACCTGCACCGCGCCCATATGCACGAGGCCGGCGGTGCCGGCGACCTCACCGACGATGCCGCCTTCCTCGAGCAGGCGGGCATCCCGGTGGCGCTGGTCAGGGGCGCCGAGGACAACATCAAGCTGACCTACGAGGAGGACCTGATGCGACTCGAACGGCTGCTCGGTCCCACCCTGCTCCCGCGCACCGGCACCGGCTTCGACGTGCACGCCTTCGGCGAACCGCGTCCGCTCATGCTGTGCGGCATCGAGGTGGCGCACGAGCGCGGGCTGGCAGGACACTCCGACGCCGATGTCGGCCTGCACGCGCTGTGCGACGCGATCTACGGCGCCCTCGCGGAGGGCGATATCGGCCGCCACTTTCCGCCCAGCGAGGCCGACTGGAAGGACGCCGACAGCGCCCGTTTCCTCATCCATGCCGGCGAGCGCATCGCCGCTCGCGGCGGCATCCTGGTCAACGCCGACGTCACCCTGATCTGCGAGCGGCCCAAAATTGGCCCCCATGCCGAGGCCATGCGCGCCCGCCTGGCTGCACTGCTGCGCACGGACATCGGACGCATCTCGGTCAAGGCGACCACGACGGAGCGGCTCGGCTTCACCGGGCGCGGCGAGGGCATCGCCTGCCAGGCGAGTGCCACGGTCCTGGTCCGCTAGAGCAGCGTCAGTCTGACTGGAATCGCTTCGCGATTCCAGTCAGCTAATAAAGCTGCTCTTTCCTCAGTCAAGCAGAGCATGATCGAAGTGATCATGCTCTAGATCCTGTGGACGGATTTGATCAAGATCAGGCCGCAGGCGAACGAGACCAGGGAGGCGAAGTTTTCTGCGGTCTTCTCGCACCGAAGGGCGATCTGCTTGAAGCGCTTCAGCTTGCCCATGGTCTGCTCGATCCGCGCGCCTTGTATAGGATCTTCGGGAAGTGCCTGGGGCTGTGGGCGGTGATCTTCCTCACCGGGATCACCGGCACGATCCCGAGGGCTCGGG
>JAABUX010004153.1_pt1 | contig 18588 bp, 18 predicted proteins | sample 5561851 | NCBI WGS metagenome assembly JAABUX01 (sample SAMN10711883, study PRJNA513361) | rock metagenome | isolation source: Antarctica rocks | place: Antarctica: Victoria Land, Richard Nunatak red sandstone | collected 2016-01-03 | reverse complement strand
ATACTCTTCGAGGGTTCTGCGTGTCGTCACTGCCATGTCAATCATCCAATCCAAGCCGCTGACAAATAGTGTCGAGATAGACTTGCTTGACCATTGTGCCTCCCGCTTTAGGGATGACCAGTGGTGCTTGGCCATTTTTCACGAAAGACACGTGACTGCCCTTTTCGCGTCCGATCGTCCATCCAAACGCGTAGAGGAGCCTTTGCACGTCGCTGAAACGCGCTTCTACCGGTCGAGCACGAATCTTATCAATGAGCTTGTCGAGCTTAGTCATGTATTCAGGCTCGCAATCACACTATGATGATACTACAGATGATACTATTTTTCAAGTAACGCGCGAATAGCCTCGCTTCACGAGACAAGAGAGTGGGTTGCCACTACCCTGTCTTATTTTATATCACAACGGGGTGTGAGCGATATACATCGCTCACACCCCGTTGTGATAAAAGGCGTGATAGGAATGAAGCAGGCAGCGCAGCGAGTGCCCACGCGCCCAGTAGGTTAGCGGACGGAGCCGAGGCTGAGGCAGGCGGTGACGAGGGCGCCGTCGAGCTTGGGGATGACGCCGCCGAGCTTGGCGCGGTCGGCGGTGGGGATGTCCGCGCCGTCGACGACCTCGACGCGGTAGCCGCCGCTGCCCTTGACCGTACACTCGAAGTCGCCGCCTTTTGTGGCGAAGATCACGGCGTTGACTTGCGAGCCGCTGCCGGGCGCGCCGTCCAGCCGCCGGTCGGCGCCGTCGAGGCGCATAGCCCTGACGCCGCCGCCGCCGCGGCCCTGCATGGGATACTCGTCGAGCGCGGTGCGGCGAGCGTAGCCGGTGTCGGTGAAGGTGACGACCAGGGGCATGCGGGGCACGAGGGGCCCGCGCAGTACGGCGTCGCCCGGATCCAGCCGGATGCCGCGCATGCCGCCGGCCACGCGGCCGGTGGAACGTATCTCGTCTTCCCGGAAGCGGATGGTCTTGCCCTGCCGCGTGGAGAGCATCACGTCGGCCTTGCCATCGGTAGTGTCGACGGCCACCAGTTCGTCGCCGTCGTCGAGGCGCAGGGCGGCGATGCCCGCGCCGCGCGCCGCCGTATACTCCGCGGCGGCCGAGCGCTTGACCTCGCCATTTTTAGTGGCGAAGACCAGGTACGGCGGCGGCGTGTCGCCGACGGCGATGGCGGCCACGATGCGGTCGTCGTCGGGCAAGTCGACCAGCGAGCCCATGGACACGCCCTTGTCGGTGCGCTTGGCTACCACGGCGATCTTATGCACGGAGATGCCGTAGGCCTGGCCCCTGGCGCTGAACAGCAGCAGCGTATCATGCGTCCCCGCGTCGAGATAGGAGACGGTCGTGTCCTTGCCGCCGGCCCGCCCGCCGGTCCCGTCGAGGCGCTTGATGTAGCCGCCCAGGGTCAGCGCGACAACCGTCTGCCCGCGCGGCGCCAGGTCCTCAATGTGGGTGGGGGCGTCCTTGGCTCCCGCGTCGAGGATGCGCGTGCGGCGCTCGTCGCCATAAGACTCCTTCATCTCGCGCAGTTCGCGCTTGAGGATGTTCTGCAGCTTGGTCTTGGAGGCCAGGATGCCCTCCAGCTCACGCACCTGCGCCTCGACCTCGCGCAGCTCGTCCAGGATGCGCTGCTGCTCCAGGGAGGCCAGGCGGCCCAGGGGCATGTCGAGGATGGCGCGGGCCTGGATGACGCTGAGATCGAGGGCGGCGACAAGGCCCTCGCTAGCGGCGTCGCGGTTCTTGGATTGACGAATGATAGCGATGACGCGGTCCAGGTTGTCGATGGCGACCTTGAGGCCCTGGAGGACGTGGCGCCGGTCGTTGGCCTCGTCGAGGTCGAACTCGGTGCGGCGGCGGATGACGTCCTTGCGGTGGTCGATGAAGACGGAGAGGGCGCGCTTGAGCGGCAGCATGTGCGGGGCATTGTCGACGAGACCCAGCATGTTGATGCCGAAGGTCGTCTGCAGGTCCGTCTTGGCCAGCAGCACGTTGAGTACGGAGTTGAGCTGGGCGTCGCGCTTGACCTCGATCGCGATGCGCATGCCGCTACGGTCGCTCTCGTCGCGCATGGCGCTGATGCCCTCGACTTTGCGCTCGCGCACCAGGTCGGAGATGCGCTCGATCAACTGCGACTTGTTAACCTGGAAGGGCAGCTCGGTCACGATGATGGACTCGCGGCCCTTCTGGTCGCGCTCCACCGAGGTCACGGCGCGGATAGTGACGCGGCCGGCCCCGGTGGCGTAGGCCTGGGCTATGCCCTCGCGGCCCATGATCATGCCGCCGGTAGGGAAGTCGGGTCCGGGCATCACGGCCAGGAACTCTTCGACGGCGGCGTCGGGGTTGTCGATCAGCACGGTGATGGCGTCGACCAGCTCGCTGAGGTTGTGCGGCGGGATGCTGGTGGACATGCCCACGGCGATGCCCTCGGAGCCGTTGAGGAGCAGCGTGGGCAGGCGCGAGGGCAGCACCACCGGCTGCTGGTAGCGGCCGTCGAAGTTGTCGACGAAGGGCACGGTGGCCTTGTCGATGTCGGCCAGCAACTCCTCGGCCAGGCGGGTCAGCTTGACCTCGGTGTAGCGCATGGCGGCGGGGGGATCGCCGTCGACGGAGCCGAAGTTGCCCTGGCCCTCGACGAGAGGGTAGCGCATCTTGAAATCCTGGGCCATGCGCACCAGGGTGTCGTAGACAGCCACGTCTCCGTGGGGGTGGAACTTGCCGAGAACCTCGCCGACGACGGTGGCGCTCTTGCGGTAGGGGCCGGCGTTGCGCAGGCCGAGGCCCAGCATGCCGTAGAGCACGCGACGCTGCACGGGCTTGAGGCCGTCGCGGGCGTCGGGCAGGGCGCGGCTGACGATCACGCTCATGGCGTAGTCGAGGTACGACGAGCGCATGCGGTCGTCGAGCTCGATGTCTTGCATGTTCTTGGCGGGTGCGACCATGGGTACCTCCGGGAGTTACCAGTTGTCAGTTACCAGTTGCTGGTAGGGGCGTATTGCATACGCCCCAGTTGTCGGCCAGGATTGCCGTGGAGAAGAGGGCCGGGTTGGTTGTCAAGATTCGATATTGACGATGTGCTGGATGGTGTCGGGGATGTGCTGGAGGGCCGTGCGCAGGAACTCGGGATAGAGCGGCGGTTGCAGGTGCTCCAGGTCGTCGAGGGGATGCCAGGAGAAGTAGAGGCGCAGGTCGGTCTCGGCGCCCTGGAATAGCTCACCTACATGGGCATCCAACAGGGTCGTGTCAGGGGGCAAAGCGACCAGGTAGTAGAAGCCAAGCTCGTGTATCCGCATAGCCTGTTCCCAAGCGAAGAAGTTCTCGACTACGTAGAGCAGACGGTCGGGACGGGCGTCGACGCCCAGTTCCTCTCGCAACTCGCGCGCGACGGTCACGGTCGAAGGCTCCAGCAACTCGCAGCGCCCGCCCGGCAGGAACAGGTGTCCTTGCTCACCGTCGTGGCATAGCAGCACGCAGCCGCCACGTAAGATCACGGCGGCGACGCGGTACGAAAAGCGCGCGATGGGTGTATCGAAGGTAATCAAGGCGCTCGAAGGATGCCCTTAGCAATATCCGAGACCTGCTCCGCGGTAGCCAGTGTTTCGGTAGCGTCGTTGCCATCCGGCAACCGATCGGGCAACGCGCCAGGAATAGAATCGGGATAGCGCGTTGCCATATAAAATCGATCGACGAGACGTATGCGGTCAGATAGGACGAAAAGTGGCGCAAATCTGGCTCGATCAAGCCTGTTGAGCAACTCGGGCAGACTATGGCTTCGCGGATACACGGCACCTTGCGCGATGAGAACTGCCTTGAGTACTTTTTCCACACACTGCTGTGCATGGAAACACGCTTGATTCCATATCTCGTTCTCGAAGCATAGCCCAGCCGTTCGCAGGTCTTCGTCGGCATACGTAAGCCACTCATCAACTTCGCTCATAGACAACCCGTCCTTTCTTGGTGATCTCCTCTCTAATGAACACTCGCTCGTCCCGCAGGTGTTCCCACTCGCTTGGGGTATACACAAGGACATCCATACCCACATTCGAGCGCGTCAGCAGGATAACTTGCTTCAGACGCTCAAAAAACGGTAGCTCCGTCTCGGCGATGACGAGGAGGTCGAGGTCGCTCCACTCATGGATGTGGCCGGTGGCGTAGGAGCCGAACACAATGATCCGCTCCGGCTGCAGCGCGGGGACCACGACCTCGATGAAACGATCCAACTCCGACGACAGCCTGACCAGGCGCTGCTTGATGGCTTCCACCGGCGTTATTGCGTCGACCGCGCTAGTCGTCGTAGTGTCCGTGACCATGTGTTCCTCCCCTCCGGCTGTTATCGACCATTGTTAGCACCGACGGGACCTGTCTTGTGATCCAACCGCATAGCGTGATGACGCTATGAACCTTGATGTACGGTGACAGCAGTCATTACCCTCGCAGGATGCCCGTCACTACGTCCATAACCTGCCGACCCGTGGCAAGGGCTTCGGTAGCGTCGTCTTGCTCCGGTAGGGTCTCGGCAACAGAATCTTCTATGCCGGGATAACGAGCCGGGAGATAGAACCTGTCCAACCTACTAATGTCCATCGCAAGAGAAGCGAGTTTCCGTGCGTCCGTGGCGTCCAGCAGATCGAAGAGATCGCCAATAACGTGAGTGCGCGGATATGGCTTGCCTTCGGCGATGAGTGTGGCCTTGAGCAACTTCTCGACGCATTGCTGCACGTGGAAGCACGCCTGGCTCCAGATGCTGGCGGCGTACAGGACATCGGCGGAGCGTAAGTCCACGGTCGCGTAATCAACCCACGGCTGCGCGTCTTCGTTCATAGACGACCTTCCCTTTCTCCGCGATTTCCTCGCGCACGAACATGCGTTTTTCTGATAGACGTTGCCACTCTCGCGGCGTATAGACGATAATATCCATGCCGACGCGCGGACGCACCTGGCCGTACACCAGCTTTAGTCGTTGCTGGAACGACAGGTCCGTCTCGGCGATGACGACGAGGTCGAGGTCGCTCCACTCGTGGACCTGACCCGTGGCGTAGGAGCCGAACACGATGATCCGCTCCGGCTGCAGCGCGGGGACCACGACCTCGATAAAGCGATCCAGTTCCGACAACAGCTTGGCTCTGCGCTGCTCGATGGCGTCCACCGCTGTTACCGCGCCTATCGTGGTGTCCGTGACCATACGCCCCTCCTCTCCAGCTGTGACGGGTCGTTGTCAGTACCGATGGAACCACTTTGTCATCCAACCGAGTGCAGCTTGACATTACGCGTCTTGGTGTACTGCTACTCCGATGTCAGGGAAACGTTTGTCGAAGGAGTAGACGCTCCGGACACCGGACGAGTGAGCGGACGCCCACAGCGCGGCGTCGGCGAAAGAGACGCGGCCAGAGGGGCGGCAAAGCTCCAAACTTTGGATAACGGTGTCCTTGTCCAATCCATAGAGCCTGACGTTGCGTCGCGAGACAAATCTGATCAATTCGTCTACCACGATCTGACGGGGCACATCGTAGGTTTTTGTGAGCACAAAAGCAGCCTCCGCCAGTATGCCGTCCGTCAGCAACAGATCGGTGTCACCCTCAATGATGCGCGTTGCCCGCTCCGCCAGCTCAAGATCATCGTTCATGAGATACCGTACGAGAACGCTTGTATCGATAAATGCGCTCACGGCCATGAGAGTCTACGTCCCTTGAGTCGAGGGCAGTGACGCTGGCTCATCCTCGCGCGCCGCTCGCGCCCACGCAGCCTCGGTCGCTTGATGGAACGTTTCTTCGTCCGGGATGCGGACGTTGCTGTAGGCCGCGAGCGCCCCGCGTTGCGACTCATCGTGAGCAGGTGGGACAAAGCGCAACTCGACGTGGTCGTCGACCAATAGCTGCACCGCGCGCCACCCCGGTTGTACGCCCAGCCGGTCGCGTATCTCTTTAGCGATCACGACCTGCCCTTTTTGTCCTACCAAATGGATCACGGTATGACCCTCCTTGCATCAGTATAACCCCTGGTCGGCACGGGGTTGTCTACTGCTATGGAAAATCTCTATCACTGTATCAAAGCATCAGATCGGTGTGAATGCGACCTTGTCGTAGACATCGGCGAGCGCAAGGTCGACGATGCCTCCCGGTAACGCCAGGCGAATCGTCTGGGCAAGGTCGTCGAACGTTTGCAAGAGCCATCCCTCGGGTGTGCGGCGGAAATACTCGACGTAGACGCGATCCTGATCGACCAACAGGTAATGCGCGAACGTGGGTAGGGCGCGGTAGAGCTCGAACTTGCCGCTACGATCGTAGCTTGCCGTCGATGGCGACAGTACCTCGACCAGCAGAGTGGGATTGGTCACGATGTCGTCGTGTCCGGGTACCGTCTCGATCGCGCCACAGACGACGACGGCGTCAGGGTAGGCGTAGAAGCCATTGCGCCGCACATGCGCCTTCATGTCGCTGGTCAGCGCGCGGCACGGTGTCCTCCTCAACCCGAGATTGAGTTCGGCGTTGACGTTGCTGCTGATCGAACTGTGGTTGACCGAGCCGCCAGCCATCAGGTAGAGCTGTCCCCGATAGTATTCGCTCCTGTCGGTGGCGTCCCGGTCCAGGGCCAGATATTCCTCCGGTGTATAGGATGCCTTCGCCGTCTGTGCCATGTGCGTCTCCTGCCCGGTGCGGAATGGAGAAGCCTACTTTGCAGCGCGTGTCTACACCCGACTGCAGTCGGCCGTCGTTTGCCATGCGACCGCAGTCGCAGGCTCCTGTCAATTATACGTCCAGGTTTTGCACGGTGTGGGCGTGAGTCTCGATGAACCGTTTGCGCGGCGGGACGTTGCTGCCCATCAGCGTGGTGAAGGTGTCGTCGAGGCGGATCAGGTTCTCGGCGTTGACGCGCAGCAGGGTGCGCGTGGCGGGGTCCATCGTGGTGTCCCACAGTTGCTGCGCCGACATCTCGCCGAGGCCCTTGTAGCGCTGGATCTCGGCGCGCTTGCGGCCGGCGTGGCGCTTGACGAGGGCGTCGCGCTCGCCGTCGGAGTAGGCCCAATGCACGTCCTTGCCGATGGCGACGCGGTAGAGCGGCGGCTGCGCCAGGTAGAGGTGGCCGCCGGTGATCAGCGGGCGCATGTGGCGGAAAAAGAGCGTCAGCAGCAGGGTCGAGATGTGCGAGCCGTCGACGTCGGCGTCGGTCATGATGACCACCGTGCCGTAGCGCAGCTTGCTGGCGTCGAAGTTGTTGCCGACGCCCGCGCCCAGCGCGGTGATGAGGGCCTTGATCTCGGCGGAGTCCAGCAGCTTGTCTGGAGCGGCCTTCTCGACGTTGAGGATCTTGCCGCGCAGGGGCAGGATGGCCTGGAAGCGGCGCTCGCGGCCCTGCTTGGCCGAGCCGCCGGCCGAGTCGCCCTCCACGATGAACAGCTCGCTCTTGGCGGCGTCGCGCTCCTGGCAGTCGGCCAGCTTGCCGGGCAGGGTGGACACCATCAGGGGGTCCTTGCGGATCACAAGGTCCTTGGCCTTGCGCGCGGCCTCGCGCGCGCGCGCCGAGAGCCAGCACTTCTCGATGATCCGCTTCAGGTCGGCGGGGTAGCGGTCGAAGTGCGCGGCCAGACCCTCGGCCAGCGCGGCGTCGACCTGCGAGCGCACCTCGGCGTTGCCGAGCTTGGTCTTGGTCTGGCCCTCGAACTCGGGCTCGAGCAGGCGCACCGAGATGACGGCGGAGAGGCCTTCGCGCACGTCCTCGCCGGTCAGCGCGGCGTCGCCCTTGAGCAGGCCGGCCTTGCGGCCCAGGTCGTTGAGCACGCGGGTCAGGGCGGTGCGGAAGCCGGTCAGGTGCGTGCCGCCGTCGACGGTGTGGATGTTGTTGGCGTAGGCGAAGGTGCTCTCGTTGTAGCCGTCGTTGTACTGCAGGGCAATGTCGATGGTGGTGGTGCCGGCCAGCTTGGAGAGAGCGATGGGCTGGTGCAGCACGGTCTTGTTGGTATTGAGGTAGCGCACATAGGAGACGATGCCGCCCTCAAAGTAGAACGAGTAGGCGCTCTCGGGCTGCTGGCGCGCATCGACCACCTGCACGGTGAGGCCGCTGTTGAGGTAGCAGGCCTCGCGCATGCGGTCGTGGATCAGGTCGAGCTTCCACTCGGCGTGGCCGAAGACCTGGGGATCGGGCCAGAAGGTGATGGTGGTGCCGGTGTCGTCGGCGCGGCCGACCGACCGCACGTCGGCGCTGGGCTTGCCGCCGACGAACTCCTGGCGGTAGAGGCGGCCGTTGCGACGCACCTCGGCCACCAGGCGCGTAGAGAGGGCGTTGACGACGGAGATGCCGACGCCGTGCAGGCCGCCGGAGACTTTGTAGGAGCCCGAGCCGAACTTGCCACCGGCGTGCAGGACGGTGAGGGCGACCTCGAGGCCGCTCTTGCCGGTCTTGTGACGGTCGACGGGGAAGCCGCGTCCCCAATCGGTCACGGAGACCGCATTATCGGGCTGCAGGGTGATGCGGATACGGTCGCCGAAGCCAGCCAGGGACTCGTCGATGGAGTTGTCCGTCACTTCCCACAACAGGTGGTGCAGGCCACGATAGTCGGTTGAGCCGATGTACATGCCGGGCCGGCGGCGGACGGCGTCGAGGCCCTCCAGGATCTGAATCTGGTCGGCGGTATAGTCCTGCCCCGTGGCGACCGCGTTTGCCTTCGTGGCCATGCTCCGCTGTCCTCCCACTAGTCGTTAGTCGTTAGTTCTTAGTCGTTGACTGCCGCCGAGGATTGATTGCGTGGTTGGTAGACGCCGGTAGGCAAGACGGTAGCGCGACTAGAACGCTGCTTTATATAGAACACTTGTGCTACAATTATACCATCTTAAGCGGTGTCACGGCAACAGGGGGAGGATAACCCTCACCCCCAACCCCTCTCCCGACCGCGGGAGAGGAGAGATAGAGCAACTCTCACTCCCAACCCCTCTCCCGACCGCGGGAGAGGGGAGACGAGGGCAGTCGCTTACGGGCCGCTCCTACGAGCATAGGTGTCATCCGGGGATGTCGAGCGTGGCGACTTTGCCGTTGGTTGGTGGGGCGGGTGATGGATGCGGAGGAGGTGGGATAAAGGCGATCCTGGAGCGCAGCCAGCCGGGCATCCAGCCCCACGGGTCGGCGAGCGCGGGCGCGCTGGCCTCGCCGACCAGGATAATGCGATGGGTCTGTTCGTCCAGCGCCAGCCGGTCGTACTGGCCGCCGAGCGGGAGCGTCTGTATAACGCGGCCGTCGCGGATGTCCAGGACGGACAGTGTGCCGTTGCCACCGCTGATGTAGGCGCGATCCGTCCCCGCGTCGACGACCGGATCGCTGCCCGACTGTCCCCATGGCGCTGACGATGGTCCGATGGTGCGCAGCAGGCGGCCGGCGCCAGCGTCGACGATGGAGACCGTCATGGCGCCGTTGGAATAGCTGCTGACAAGGACGCGGCCGGCGTGGGGATCGACCACCATACTCCTGGCGTCCGGCACGGCGGTCGTGCGCGCCAGGCGCCCAGTTTGGGTGTCGAACGTGTTCAGGTTGCCGGGACCGACCGGATTGCAGCCCCGCGAGGCGGTGCACACCACCCAAGGCGGAGTCGCCACGAAGAGGCGGCCGGACTGTTCGTCGACGGCCCAGGCCTCCAGGTACGAGTTATAGATTATCGCGCGGCGCTTCGGGCGCCGAGGAGCCAATGAGGTCGCACGGATGAGCGAGCCGGTCCGTTCATCGAGGACGCTGACGGTGCTCGTGTCCGCGTCGAGGACCAGCGCGCGGCGTCGCCGCCGGTCGGGCACAATCGAGAGGCCGTTGCTGGTTGGCCCGCTCAACTGCCCGACGGCGACCGTGCGGATCACGCGCCCTGACAGATCGAGCGTGGTCACACGCTCAAGAGCGTTGACGTTGGACACCGCCGAGTCCGACGTTTTGACGACGACCAAGCTCGTCGAGGCCACGACGATGCGACCGGCCGCGTCGTCGACGGTGAGCGAGTTCTGAATTGGTTGATCGGAGCTCAGTCGCGCCTTGTGCAGCGGCAGCCCCGTTCGACTGTCGAGCACGGTCAGGTAGAGCCCAGCACCCGGATTTGGGAAGCCATCGCCGACGACAATGGTGTGGCCGTGAAGGAGATCGAGGGCCACGGACGAGGCGGGCAGCGTCGCGCCGGTGGCATAGACGACGCTGCCGCGCCGCGTGTCGAGCAACGCCGCGCGGCCGTTCCCGGAGACGACGAGCCGATGGGCCCTGGGGTCAAGCTCCAGACTCTGCTCGTCGACCCCAGGATCGACGGTCCGCAAGAGCGCGCCCGTCCGCGTATCGACCACGGCGATAAACCTGTTGACGGAGCCGGTCGGCGAGAGCGAATCGGCCTGGGACAGCACGACAAAGGCGTGCCCGGAGACAGAGTCGACCACCAGGTCGCCTGGTGGCCCGTTCAGGGATGCGGTACGGATAGCCGATCCCGCCGAGCCGGCGTTCATCACGGCGACGGCGCCTCCCGCGCCCGTGGCGAACAGGACGCCCGCGGCTCCCACAGTTATGCGCCTGGGCATCTGGACATCATGAGGTCGCCCATCACTATCCGTTACACGTTGATGATGGGCGCTTCGTGAGTGGTGTGGACGAAGTAGCCGTGGCCGAAGACGCCGCGCTTGGGGGTGATATCCAGGACGCGCATGGTCGGTTTGGGCGTGAGCGTGGTGGCGTGGCGCTGCACGAAGAAACCGACGGGCTGGGCGAAGAGCAGCGCGCCCAGCGAGGCCAGCACGCCCCGGCTGTAGCGGTTGCGCTGCGGCGGGATCTGCCCGGCCAGGACCGAGGAGAGCCCGGCCATGACGGCGGCGACGGCCAGATTGGTGCCACAACGCGCATGGATGGCGAGGCCCGGGTCGCTGGTGCGCAGCAACCGCAGGGCGTCGTCGGCCGCGGCGCGGACGGCGGGGGCGTCGACCTTGCCCCAGACGTAGAAGCCGGTAGCGATGGAGCGCCCGGTGAAGACGACCTTGGGGTGGCGTGGGGAGAGCAGGGCGATGGTGGCGTGCTCCAGGGCGTGGTTCTGGCGCACGCGCTGGCCCAGCAGCAGTTGATCGACGATGTCGCGGAGCTTGCTCATGGTCATCCTTAATCGGCAAGTAGGGGTCAACAGATGTGTGCCCTTAAGGATACCGCGAATCAGTTGTCAGTTATCAGTTGCCAGCAATCAGGTAATGCGAACCCCGAGCATCCCTCTTTATCAAGGGAACTCCGCTCTTTTCTGGCAACTGACAACTGGCAACTCGCTACGGCCGGACCTTGAACACTTGCGCGGTACCGGAGTCGGCGATGTAGAGGGCGCCATTGGGGCCAACGGCGATGCCACTGGGCGACTTGAGCGCGCCGGTCGTCCGGCCACCGAAGGCATGGATGAGGCGCCCTGTCGCGGCGTCGAGCTCAAGCACGTGGTTGACGTGGACGTTGCCGGCCCCGGGGGCGTCGGTGGCGAACAGGCGCCCGTTGTCGTCGACGGCCAGGTAGGGCTCGTTGTAGTCCTGCGCCGCCCAGCCGGAGATCGGATATTGGCCCAGGTAGGCGCCGGTCAGAGTGAAGCGCTGGACGCGCTTGTCCCAGTAGTCGGCCACGTAGACCACGCCGTGCCGGTCGATGGCCACGCCCGAGGGCTCGAAGACGTAGCCGGGCCTGGTCTGGGGATTGTGGTCACCCTGGCCGATGTTGAAGAGGTGGACGCCCCGCGGGCTGTAGACCTGGATGCGCTCGTTGCCCGTGTCGGCGACGTAGAGGTTGCCGTTGGGCGCCACGGCGATCTGGCGCGGCCCGTAGAACTGATCGGGCGCGTTGAAGGGCAGGATATTTCCAGCGGCATCAGTCGGGTTCGAGCGCCCAAAGGCGCGCAGGAAGACGCCCGCGGGGCTGAACACCTGCACGCGCTGGTTCCAGGTATCGGACACGTAGACGTTACCGTCCGGCCCGACCGTGATGCCCATGGGGTTGGCGTTCGGGAACTTGGTGCCAAACTGGCCGTTGGCCGCGCCGGGTCCGCCCCAGGAGGTGACATAGTGACCGCCCGCGTCCAACTTGACCACGCGCTGCGCGGACGAGTCAGTCACGTAAACGCTGCCGTCGTGGCCCACGGCCACCGCGCGCGCGACGCCAATAGGCTGATTGAGCAGCGAACCGTTGACCAGAGCCTGTGAGGGAGCAGGGACGGTCTGACTGTCGGGAACATCGTTCGGCGTCGTGGCCGGCGCCGTGTAGTGGCTATCGTCGGCGGCGCGCTGCAGCGGCGACTTGCACCAGGTGTCCCCGTTGCAGGGGGTCGCGGCCAACTGGCTCCAACTGGCCGGGATATAGTGGGGCGCGAGGTCGCTGCGCACGTACACGTAGAAGCGGTAGACGTTGTTCCATTGATGGAAGTCCGTCTGATTGAAGGGCGTGCGCGTGGCCCACCAGTTGATCAGATTGCCCCACGTCGAGGGCTGGATAGCCTGACTCAGAAAGGCGCTCAGGCCGCCCGTGTTCTCATAGGCCTTGTAGTCCTCCTCGGGGAACCACCAACGGAAGCGGAACTCGTAACCGGTGTAACCCGAGAGCAGGGACAGCTTACCGCCGTTGTCGCGCATGTAGTCGTGGTTCTCGGCGCCGACGATGACAAAGGCGTCGCGCTGGCTGGTGGCGGTGGTCACGCCGGAGATGGCGCCGGCGTGGTCACTCTCAGAGCCGCCGAAGCTATAGGGCGGGTTGAGGTCGTGCAGGTACCAGACCAGCGGCCACGAGTCGGAGCCGTCGGCCCAGACCTGCGAGTCGGTGGGGCGCGCCGCGCGCATCTGATGGATGACGTTGGAGACCATCGGCACGTCCTGCGAGGTCTGCGTGTAGATCAGCATCTCGGTGGGGTTGGCGCCGTCGGCGTAGGCCAGGGCGACCGAGCTACGGAAGGAGATCGCCGCGGTCAGGGCCAGGCCGACCAGGGCGATGATCCACGTCCTGCTCAGGCGCCGCGCCGTGAAGAGGTGGCCCAGGTAGAGCGCGGCCACCATGTAGGTCGGCAGCATGATGTGCACGGTCAGCCAGGGCATCTTCTCGCCCGCGAAGGTATAGAGGCCCCAGGTGGTGACCGTCCACCACAGCAGGAAGTTGATGAGGGGGGAGCGCGGGCGCGAGAGCAGCAGGACCACGCCGCTGACGATCATCAGCAGGGCCAGTAACTCGTACAGCGCCTTGGGCAGCGTGGGGCCGAGGAAGAGGGTCAGCAGCGTAAAGGCCACGAAGAGACCGCCGCTGATCAGCGCCAGATTAACGCCAGCGCGCTTCTGTGAGGCGTGCAAGAAGTAGTAGACGAGGCCGGCGGCGCCGAAGACGACGCCGACCTGCTCGTAGAGGGGGATGACCAGGAAGTAGTAGTACCAGGGCTGGGTACCACGCGCCTCGCCCTGCTGCAGGAACCAGTACTGGACGCCGCCGAAGATGCCGTCGGTGCTATAGTTGACGCTCGCGCCTGTGTGCAGCGTGGTGGGCACGGTGTGGGCGAAGGGGATGAAGCCCCAGGCCACGGGGTCGCCGACGGGCCAGAAAAGGAAGATGGTGATAGCGGCGATGATGCCCAGGCAGGCGAGCCAGGCCAGGGCGGGCACGCCGCGGAACGCGCCGATCACGGCGGGCAGATTGGCGCGGCTGAAGTCACCCAGCGCCTCGACGAGAGGATGCGCGGGCGGGCGGGCGGGCTGCTGTAGAGCCTGGGCCTGACCGCGCTGGCCCTGGCGGGTTTGCGGCGCTCTCGTGGAGCGCCTGGGGGCCAGGAACTGGTAGGCGTAGCCGGCGACGACGACCAGGAGCAGGAAGCCGAGCAAGGTGGGCAGCAGGATGAAGAAGGTGCTCTCCTTGGTGGCCCAGCAGGCGGCGAAGCCGGCGGCGGTCATATAGAGCCAGCGGTGGCCGTTGGGGCGGCCGTGGGCGTCGAGCCAGCGCATGAAGCCGATGAAGAAGACAGCGGTGAAGAGAGCGAAGTAGATATCCTCGCGGGTGAAGCGCGAGTAGTAGAGGAAAGCGGGCGAGAAGGCCAGCAGGGCGGAGAGGATCAGCGCGGAGACGCGGCCGATCTGGCGGCGCAGCAGGAAGGGCAGCAGGAACAAGATGGTGCCGCAGACCGCGGCGTTGAGGCGGGCCGAGGCCACGCTGGGGCCGAAGATCAGGTACATCAGCGCGTTGCCGTGGAACTGGTACGGCCCGTGCATCATAGGGTCGTAGTGGTATTCCGCGCCAGCGTTCGTGCCGGTGAGGCGCTCCCAGAGGTACCACGAGTAGGTGGTATGGAGGCTCTCGTCGTGGTGCAGGGCGCGCGACCCAAGGTCCCAAAAGCGCATCAGGGCGCCGATGACAAAGAAAGCGCCGTACAGCGCCCACTCGACGGGGGCGACGCGGGCGCTGACGCGCTCACCGGAGAGGGATTCGATGTCGGAGTCGGCGCCTACCTCGGCGATAGGCTGTTCGCTCACGGTGGTGTCCGGCGGGCTGCTGGTGCGCCCGCGGTCGCGCACGGCCCGTCCGGGCCGTATGATCTGCTCTGTCGCCACTGCCTCTACCCCTTCAAACCCATTTTACATGCCGATGTTTGTGCGCGGCCAACGCGCGTCGCAAAAGAAGACGTGGTGTGGATGCGTCCAACTCACTATATAACAGCTACGTCCTGACTAGTGGTACGGTGGAGCGGCTTCCCTGGATGACCGGGATCGTCGCGCTCCTCCTACGAGGAAATGTACTAATCATAGGGGCACCCGTCAATCGCCCCGCCGTCCCATAGATTATTTTGCCATATTGATTGCGACGATGCGCCGCCGAGGGCATCGATCGCGCGGCGGGCCATAGTCCCAGTATCGCCGATAAAGATTACGCGGGGCTTAACGGAGGGTTACAGAGGAGCGTTCTTTTACGTGGACGCGCGACGCGGCCGGATGGACCAGCAACCCGTAGACGGTGGAGGACCAGGCTGGCGCTGTCTCACTCATCAAAACCCTCGCTACTTGTACGACTCGAGGATGCTGCCGTACAGCGAGAAGAAGCGGATGTCGTCGAGCAGGCGCCCGGCGTTCCAGGTGGCCGAGACGCAGTAGGTCACGCCACTATGCGCGGCTACCTCCGTAGTCAGGTTGAGCACGCCAGGCTCGGAGCCACCCTTGAAGGCCACGCGCGTCCAGTCGGAGCGGTTGGCAATGCCAGGGTTGAGGCTCATCTGCGGCAGTTGGCTGACCCGGCCCATCAACCCGCAGAGTTGGCGCACGGAGAAAAACCACTCTACGCGCGGCACGACGGGTCCGCGCGCCAGCAGGGGACCAAGCACGCGCAGCGCGGGCAGCGGCCGGCGATCTACCAGGTCAAGCACGGCCAGGCGCGCGGCAGGCGTGGAGGCGGCGAGGTAGCGGCGGACAAGGTCGCGGTTGGCCGGGTCCTTGAGGATGAACAGCTCGCGCGTGGTCAGGATCGGGCGGTCGCGCGCGGGGATCAAGGGGTCGATGGCGGCGCGTTCGGCGACGCGGATCAGGACGTTGGCCGCCGTGTTGTCGCTGATGGAGATCATGCCGGCCGCCAGGTCGGAGACGCTGTAGCGCGAGCCAGCGGGCCGCGTCTGCAACGTTCCGCTGGGCAGGCTCTTGTCCTCGTTGCGCAGGGCGATCATGTCCGTCCAGTGCAACTGCCCGGCCCTGATGCGGTTCTGGATTGCCGTCAGCACGGCTAGCTTGAAGGTCGAGCCCACCGCCAGCGCGCGGTCGGGGTCCAGCGACAGGACGGTCGCGCCGTTGGACACGACGAGCAAGCTGACGTGGCCCGGCAGACGCGAGAGTTGGGCCAGCGCGGCGCTACGCGAGACGTGGGTCTGCTGGATCGAGGTGAACAGCAGCCCGTCGATGCGGCCCTGACCGTCGAGGTGGATCCGCGCCTGCACCGTGCCGCCCGTGAAGGTCACGGTATACGAGCCGTCGGGATGCGCCGCGATCGAGCGGTAGGCGCCGACCTTAGCCTTGACTCCGTCGACGATCTGCTGCAACTGCGCCACGCTCAGCTGGGCCAGGACGACCGGGGCGAACCACTCTTTGCGCAGGTGGGATGCGGTAAATAGCCGCGCCAGCGCCGCCTCCGGCGTAATCACCTCGACGCCCGCTACCATCGCGCTGGCCGTCGCGCGGACCGCTACGGGATGCGGCCTGCCCGTTATTGCCGCCTGGCTCGTCGGCGCCACCAGCGTCGAGAGGCCCAGTAGCCCGGCGACAAGGGCGGCGCGCTCATGGTCCCAGCGGCAGGCGCGCAGGCGCGTGCGCGTCGCGGTAGCGGCGGACGTTGTAGTGCGTGAGAAAAACCGTGCGAACATCGGATATACTCCTTCCCAAACAACTATTAGGGTTGTCGGTCGTCATTAATCCATGCGCTCGACTGGCGTCGACTGGCCGACGCTCTGTCCGATGGCGGAGATGCGCGCCCAATAGGCGGCGAACGCGTCCTTGCCCTGCGTGGTGATGCGGTATCCCGTGGCGGGGATCTTGCCCTTGAAATACTTGCGGATCGAGATATATCCGGACTGCTCGAGCCGGCTCGCCTGCCGGCTCAGGTTACCCTTGGTCAGCCCCGTCGTCGCCTGTAGAAACGCAAAGTCAACCTCAGCGGCGCTACTCAGCACCGCCAGGATGGCGAGGCGCGCCGGTTCGTGGACGATGCGATCGAGGGTCAGCGCCTCGTGGACGTCGCCGGATAGGACCGCATCCTCGTCGACCGGGGGCGCGCCATCCGTCTCCAGGTCCGTCACGCTCATGCGGGCGCCCCACCGCGCGCGCGCAACCGCGTTTCGAGCGCCCGGAACTGGCGGTGCTCGGCCAGCCCCAGGGGGATCATCGCGGCGGCGTAGCACGGCACGATTGCCAGGCCCAGCAGGTCCGGCGTGTGCCCGCTGGCCGTGACGGCGCACATGAACAGCAGGCCGCAGCCGATGATGATCTCGTTGTACGTGTACAGGAGGCGCCACGCGATCCACGGCGTCGCGAGGCAGAAGACCAGATAGGGCACGGCAACGGCCGGTTTAGATAACCAGCCCGTCGCCACGATCCAGGCCGCGAAGGCGAGCAAGAGCGGGGTGAGGATCAGCACGGCGACCCGATGCGTCTTGCGTGGCGAACCGCTCCACGTTTCTTGCGCCATGCCAAAGCGACGGTAGAGGCGCCGGCGAATGGTCTCCTTGCCGACCAGCCAGCCCACGGTCAGGCCGATTGCCAGCGTCGCGGTCAGCGCGCTTCCTCCGAACAACAGGATGGCCCCGAAGACCACCAGGCCGACGATACCTCCGAGGACGTTGCCGAGACCCGCCCGACTCCGTGAGAAGCTCGCGTACTCGCGCGTCACCTGTTGCAGGTCGGCGATGGCCCGCGGGTATATTCCATCCATTGCATTCCTCCCCTATCCCCTTGTCCGTTAAGCATCGGAGCAGCGTTGCCAGCCTCTCCCCCCATTTCGCGCCCTCCCCGATGCCTGTCAACTAGTTTACTTTGTAAACCTGTTTCAATCTTACTGCTCCTCCCCCGATTTGTCAAGAGGAGCTTGACCGATGACCGCGATGACCGCGATGACCGCGATGACCGCGATGACCGCGATGACCGCGATGACCTGTGAGAGCCGCGGCACGCCCGTGCACGATGAGTCCCACCGCACTCCCGGCCGCCCCGATAGCGCCTACCGCGCCTATTGCGGCACCCCCGCTGGTGACCGGCAGGGCTTCGAGGAGCGGCCGCGGCGCCTGACCTAGTGGAGCATGCGCCAGGACGGGCTCGACCGCGCCGCCGAGCGGGCCGCGCGCGACTACATGCGCGCCAGGCCGGCCTGGCGCGATTACCCCGCCCTACGGTAGTCTGAGGTTCTAAGGCCAAGGGCAAGCAAGGGTGGACCGGGAGCGCGAGGGAGGATAGCGCATAGCCGACGCGCGCATCCAGGCGACCTGATCTGACGGGCGCCGGCGTCCCCGGTGTTCCTAACCCTTATGTACATGTAGCGGCCTGACGGCCGGGAGGTAACGATGCCAACGTTTCATGGATTGCGAACCGTCATCTACAAAGTAGGCGACCTGGAGCGAGCCAAGTCCTGGTACAGCGATGTGCTGGGGCAGGCGCCCTACTTCGACCAGCCCTTCTACGTCGGCTTCAGCGTCGGCGGCTTCGAGCTGGGCCTCGACCCGGACACCGAGGGCGTCACGCCCGGCAGCGGCGGCGTGATCGCCTACTGGGGCGTCGACGATGCCGACGCGGCCCTGGCCCGGCTGATCAGCCTCGGCGCTACCGCGCAAGGCGGGGTCCAGGATGTCGGGGACGGCATCCGCCTCGCCGTCGTCTCCGACCCATTCGGCAACCCCTTCGGCGTCATCGCCAACCCGCACTTCACCATCGAGGGCCAAGAGACCCGATAATCCGAGCAGGCGGGGCGGCTACCTCCGCCGGCCAGTTTGTGGAGTGATACGCGAGGAGGTCAGGGACCGATGGCTGGAATCAGGGTACTGGGCATCGACAACATCATGCTGGGCGTGGGCGACCTCGCGCAGGCGCGCCTGTTCTACGAGGGGGTCCTGGGCCTGCCCATCAAATTCGCCTTCCCCC
>JAABUX010004152.1_pt1 | contig 18596 bp, 19 predicted proteins | sample 5561851 | NCBI WGS metagenome assembly JAABUX01 (sample SAMN10711883, study PRJNA513361) | rock metagenome | isolation source: Antarctica rocks | place: Antarctica: Victoria Land, Richard Nunatak red sandstone | collected 2016-01-03 | reverse complement strand
TCGTCTTGAGCGATCCCAAGGGCTACGCGCTGCCGGACAACCTGGCGCCCGTGGTGCGCGACGACGCGCTGAGCAGCTATCCCAAGATCGCCACGGTGCTCAACGGCCTCGCGCCCAAGATCACCAGCGCGGCCATCACGGCGCTCAACTACCAGGCCGACGTCAAAGGCAAGAACGTGCAGACCCTGGCCCGGACCTTCCTGCAGCAGCAGGGCCTGCTCAAGTAACCGGTATCCGCATCATGAGTGCCGTCGTCTTTGAGCAGGTCGTCAAGCGGTACGGCGCCGAGGGCCGCGCCGCGGTCGACGATTGTTCGCTGACGGTCGAGGGGGGCCAGTTCGTGGTCCTCCTCGGCCCCTCGGGCTGCGGGAAGACCACCCTGCTCAAGATGGTCAACCGTATCATCGAACCTACCTCCGGGCATATCGCGGTCAACGGGACCGACATCCACGCGGTCCATGAGACGGAGCTGCGACGCCACATCGGCTACGTCATCCAGCAAACCGGCCTATTCCCGCATATGACCGTAGAGCAGAATGTGGCCGTGGTGCCCCGGCTCTTGCACTGGGACAAGGGGCGTATCGACAAACGTGTCGACGAATTGCTCGATCTGGTCGGCCTGCCATCCAAGGAGTACCGCAAGCGCCGGCCGCGCCAACTCTCGGGCGGCCAGCAGCAGCGCGTGGGCATCGCGCGCGCCATGGCGGCGGACCCCGCCATCCTGCTGATGGACGAGCCGTTCGGCGCCATCGACGCGATTACGCGCACGCGCCTGCAGGACGAGTTGCTGCGTATCCAGTCGCAGGTGCGCAAGACCATCCTGTTCGTTACCCATGATGTCGAGGAGGCGCTGCGCCTGGCCGATGTGCTGGTGGTCATGCGCGACGGGCGTATCCTGCAGGCCGACACGCCCCGCGCGATTCTGGCCCATCCCGCCGACGAGTTCGTTAGCCAGTTGACGGGAGCGGACGACACCTTACGTCAGTTGAGCCTGGTCCCGATCAGCGAGGTGATGCGCCCGTTACATGGAGACGCGCCCGACGATGGCCGACGTTCTGGCAATGGCGCGGGCGCCGACCGGCATGAACAGACCATCTCTCACCAAGAGAACGCGCGCGTCGCGCTGTCGTTGCTCATGGGAGGCCAGAACAAGGCTATCATCGTCGTGGGTGATGGAGGTGAGCCTGTCGGGACGGTGACACTCGCTGATGTACAGCGCGCTACCGCGCATTCCGGGGCAAAGGTTCCGACGGCGCAACCGACGCTGGCATAAAGACGTCAGGGACAGAGACAAGGGCTATGATCGACTATCTCAGCGACCCCGACAATCGGAGCTATGTCCTGCAACGCCTCGTAGAGCACGTGCAACTGTGCGGCGTCTCCCTCGGGGTCGCCTTCCTCATCGCCGTGCCGTTGGGCATCCTGCTCTCGCGCTACGCGCGCGCGGCCACGCCGACTTTGGGGACGCTCGGCGCTATCTATACCATTCCCAGCATCGCCCTCTTCGGGTTGCTCGTCCCCTTCTTGGGCATCGGGACCTTGCCGGCGGTGGTCGCGCTGGTCATCTACGCGCAGTTCATCCTGGTGCGCAACATCGTGGCCGGGTTAAACGGGGTCGATCCAGCGATCATCGAAGCGGCGCGCGGCATGGGCATGAGCCCCTTACAAATCCTCGCGCGCGTCGAGTTACCGCTGGCCTTGCCGGTCATCGTGGCCGGCCTGCGCATCGCCACGGTCACCGTGATCGCCGTGGCCACGGTTGCGACCTATATCGCGGCGGGTGGACTGGGAGACGTGCTGGCCGACGGCATCCAGAAGATTCAGAGCCTGGCCTCAGCCGAGATTGAAGCGGGGGCGCTGGCGCTGGCGCTTCTGGCCATCGTGGCCGATCTCATCCTGCGCGCCGTCGAGTACGCGGCCGGCCGCGCCGCCGGGCGGCCATCGCGCGCCTCGCCGCTGAGCCGCTAACACCTCCACCCGCCGCCTATTTTCCCCTGACACGGGCGACCGTGGGCGCGACGCCTGCGACTGAAGTCGCATGGCAAACGACGGACACTGAAGTGTCTCTCGGTACGCTGATAGACGTCTATCGCGTCTGTCCCTTCCGGATGCACCTTACAATTGTGGAATCCAGCCTGCGACTACGGTCGCATGGCACACGACGGACACTGCGGTGTCAGACCGGGGTCAGGAACAGCGTGGCGGCGACCCACACCCGACCGCGGTCGGCCCATGGCTGACTGGCCCCCGACCGGCTGCGGCCGGTCCCGGTCCAGCGCGGTGGTTTGCCATACGCCCGCAGTCGCAAGCCCGTGTGGCCGTACTCCACTTTTTTGAGGTGCACCCATCCCTTCCAGTCGCGACAACCGACTCGAGCGACTTTAGTCGCCGTGGTTTGCCATGCGACTTCAGTCGCAGGCGTGCCAGGCACACCCTATCTCTCCTCCAGCACTTGGCAAAACTCACTTAGAGTGGCATACTATGACTAACCGGACTATGTGTCAACTTGACACTATCCCGTTGGCCACCTGAAAGGGCGTTCAGGACGACGGGAGGCGGTCGGTGTCCGCTGGGGACACGGGGGAATAGGTCATGGAATGTCACGAGGCGATGGCCAGCGGCGAGGCGGCCGAGACGATAGCTGAGACAGAGGTATTGGTGATTGGCGGGGGCCTGGCCGGGCTCTTCACCGCGTTGTGCGCGGCTGAGACCGGGCGGGTGACGCTGGTCACCGAGGGCACGCTGCTGGCCAGCAACTCCTACTGGGCGCAGGGCGGGGTCGCGGCGGCCATCGACGACGAGGATACACCGCTGTTGCACGCCGCGGACACCCTGCGCGTGGGAGGAGGGCTCAACAACCCCGAGGCGGTGCGCATCCTGTCCGAGGAGGGTCCGGCGCGCATCGGCGACCTGCTGCGCCTGGGCGTGCTGTTCGACGGCGGTCCGGGCGGGCCGCACCTGGGGCTCGAAGGGGGCCATAGCCGCCGCCGCATCCTGCACGCCGCGGGCAGCGCCACCGGCAGCCGCATCGTCGCCGTACTGGCCGAGCGGGTGCGTCGTCACCCGGCTATCACGGTGTGCGAGGAGACGGTGGCCTGTGCCCTGCTCTCCGACGGCGAGCACTGCTCCGGCGCGCTACTCCAGCACCGGGAGACGGGGCAGCGCCAACGGGTGCTGGCCCCGGCAACGGTCGTGGCCACCGGCGGCGCCAGTGCCCTCTACAGCCGCACCACCAATCCGCCGGCCGCGCGCGGCGCGGGTATCGCCCTGGCCGCTGCCGCGGGCGCGGCCATCGCCGACATGGAGTTCGTGCAGTTCCACCCCACCGCCCTGGCGCTGCCCAACGAGCGCAGCTTCCTGCTCAGCGAGGCCCTGCGCGGCGAGGGCGCGCACCTGCTCAACGGGGCGGGAGAGCGATTCATGCTGGCGCGCCACGAGCTAGGCGAGTTGGCGCCGCGCGACGTGGTGGCGCGCGCCATCGTGGAGGAACTGGGCCGCGACGGCACGGACCACGTCTATCTGAGCCTGCGCCACCTCAATGTGGCGCCCCTGCACGCGCGCTTTGCCAACATCGACGCCTACCTGCACGGCAAGGGACTCGATCTGGCCACCGATCTCTTGCCCGTGGCGCCGGCCGCGCACTACCTGATGGGCGGCATCGCGACCGACAGTTGGGGCTGCACGACCGTTGCCGGTCTGCTGGCCTGCGGCGAGGTTACCTGCACGGGCGTCCACGGCGCCAACCGCCTGGCCAGCAACTCGCTGCTGGAGTGCCTCGTCTTCGGCGCGCGCGCCGCCCGCGCGGCAGTCGCCTATGCCAGCTACATGAAGGTTTCCGCGACCAATGTCGCGGTGGATGCCATCCTGGAGCCGGTGGTCTATCCCGGCGAGCCGCCCGAGGCCGAGCTGACGCGCCTGCGCGAGGCTCTGATGGCGCGGGCGGGACTGGTGCGCGACGAGGTCGAGCTGGCCGCCCTGGAGTCCGACCTGGCCGCGTGGCGGGACAGCATGGACGCGACGCTGCGACCGGCCATCGACGTGGCAGCGATGATCGCGCGCTCGGCACGGCTGCGCACCGAGAGCCGCGGCGCGCACCTGCGCGCCGACTACCCGGCGGAGGACCCCTCCTGGGCGGCGCACATCATCCTGCAAGACGGGACGGCGCGGATCGCGTCACACCTACCCACCGCGACGTGGCTGCCTATGACCGCCCTCGCCGCGTTCGACCACACACATGGAAACGGCGCCATCGGCGCGCTGGCCGCTAGCCGGATGCCCGCGGCCGTCTTAGGAGGCCACCGTGACGTCGCCTAGCCAGCCCAACACGGATGACGCAGGAGCAACCAGAGCAAATGAGGCGCGTGGGAGCGACGTCGACGCTCCCGGTCGCGATGTCGCGCCGACCGTCACCAAAGCGACCATGCCCGATCCATTGGCGGGCTTTCCGGTCCCGCGCGCCGAGATCGAGCGCCTGATCGACGCGGCGCTGGCCGAAGATATCGGCCCCGGCGACGTAACCACGCTGGCCACGGTTGCCCCAGAAGCTCAGGCGTTCGCTGAGATGTTGGCCAAGGCGCCTGGCCGTATTGTGGGGCTACCTGTCGCGGCGGCGGTCTTCGCGCGGCTTGACCCACGGATCGAGTTTCAGATGCTCATTGACGAGGGCGCGTCGATTACTTGGCAGCCCCAAAGGATCGCGACCATCAGCGGGCCAGCGCGCTCCATCTTGACCGGTGAGCGCGTGGCCCTCAACATCGTGCAGCGGCTCTCCGGCGTGGCCACCATGGCTGCGCGCTGCGCCAAGGCCGTCGAGGGGACCAGGGCGCGCATCCTGGACACGCGCAAGACCACGCCGGGCATGCGCGCGCTGGAGAAATATGCCGTGCGCATGGGCGGAGGGCATAACCACCGCACCGGCCTCTACGACGGCATCCTGATCAAGGACAACCACATCCGCGCGGCCGGCGGCATCACGGCGGCAATCAGGGCAGCGCGGCGCTACGCCCAACCGCTGGTGCGCGTCGAGGTCGAGGTCAGCACCAGGATCGAGCTGGAGGAGGCCCTGGAGGCCGGGGCCGACATGATCCTGCTCGACAACATGAGGACATCGATGCTCCGCACGGCCGTCGAGCTGGCGGCCGGGCGCGCCCTACTCGAAGCCTCGGGCGGCATCACGCTGCAAAATCTGCGCGAGGTCGCCGAGACCGGCGTCGACTTCATCTCGCTGGGCGCGATCACACATTCCGCGCCGGCCCTGGACATCAGCCTGGATATCATCGACGGAGACTGGAGCTTCCAGTCCTCCCGCGTGTACGACACTATCTGACCTACAAGGACAACGACCATGACCATGACCATGGAGCCCTCTGTCGTCACCCCGACGACCCCGACCGTCACCGCCACGGATGAGATCACGCCCGAACTGCTCGACGAGCTTGCCTACTGGAAGCGCGAGCGCAACGCGGTGATCCTGGCGCACAACTACCAGATCGGTCCCATCCAGGACGTGGCCGATTTCGTGGGAGACTCACTGGGCCTCTCTCAGAAGGCTGCTGCCACCGACGCCGACACAATCGTCTTCTGCGGCGTGCACTTCATGGCCGAGACGGCGGCCATCCTCTCGCCCCACAAGACGGTGCTGATCCCCGACCTCGGGGCCGGCTGTTCGCTGGCCGCCTCCATCGACGTGGAGCAGTTGCGCGCCTGGAAGCGCGAGCATCCCGGCGCGGCCGTCGTCTCTTATGTCAACACGACGGCCGACGTCAAGGCCGAGAGCGACTACTGCTGCACCTCCTCCAACGCCGTGCAGGTGGTGCAATCAGTGCCCGCCGACCGCGAGATCCTGTTCCTGCCCGATATGTTCCTGGGCTCGTACGTCAAGCGCCTGACCGGGCGCGCCAACATGGAGATCTGGGCTGGCGAGTGCCACGTCCACGCGGCGATCCGCTCCAGCGACATCGAGGCGCAGCGCGCGGCGCACCCCAACGCCGAGTTCATGATCCACCCGGAGTGCGGCTGTTCCACCGCCACCATGAACGGTCTGGCCACGGGGCGCATCTCGCCCGAGGGCACCAAGCTGCTCTCCACCGAGGGTATGATGCGCCACGCCAGGGCGTCGGATAAGCGGGAGTTCATCGTGGCCACCGAGGTGGGCGTGCTGCACCGGCTGCGCCGCGACAACCCGGAGAAGAGCTTCCTGCCGGTCAGCGAACGCATGCTATGCCGCTACATGAAGATGATCACGGTCGAGAACCTGCTGGAATCGCTGCGCCACAACCAGTACCGCGTCACCGTCCCGACCGAGACGGCCAATCGCGCTCGGCTCTCTATCGAGCGCATGCTCGCCATTGTGTAAACCCAACCACGCGTCACGAGTCAGCGGCGGCCGTGCACATCGTGTACTGCTGCCGCTAGCTCATGCTCATGGCGCCACGAAGTGGGTGAATTCGAGCACATCGATCGTCACCTCAAGGCGCGATCCTGGCAAGAGATTGTCCGGGAAAAGAATGTGGAATCACAAAGCCCCGGCTAGATGAAGATTCCAGAGGCCAACGCTTCGAAGGCTGCGTACGCTCGTTCCGGATCCCCGCTACCAATAACTTGCTGGGGCGTCCGCCACTGAAGGTAGCGCAGTTCGGCTCGCATCCATTCGCGGACGCCATCGGAGCTAGCGAACGTCTCGTATAGTCCGTCCCGCAGGTCTACAAGCGCATGAAGGCGGCGCAGGACATCAGAGCTCGCTTTCGCCTGCCCCAATTGAAGCAGATCGAGATCGCGAGGACTTAAACCCAGACCGTGCAGTATGTCGGCTCGGGGCATGTCGAGGTCTTCGTGAAGTTTATCGAGCGTGTCGACGTCGATACCGTAGGTTTGTTGCGCCATACCGCGCCTCCTCTACGCATAGCATAACACGAAGGGGACAGCGCCTTGACCACAGCAGTTGCCGTCGCCCACACATCAAGCGTCCTCGCCGCGTAGACGACGCAACTCGGCTTCAAGCTCGGCGATGCGTCGTTGCGCGTCGGCGGCGCGCTGCTCTACGTCAACGGCGCGCTGCTCCGCGGCGAGGCGGCGCCGACGTTCCTGTGAGTAGGGCGGCATGAAGACGCCGTGCCGGTCGTAGATACCCAACAGCACGCCTTGCGGTTGGAAAGAGACGCCGATCGACGTGCTGTGCCAGCGGCCATCGGCAGCGGGCTGCCACGCTGTGAAGCCCGTCCCCTGCAGCCGCCACGCCCGCACCTGTGTACCCTGCCGATCGAGCAGATGGGCGGTCGGGTCGAACACCAGGTACTCGCGCACGCCCCCACGAGCGTAGGTGGCCGCCTTCTCGCCCACGTCAGCGGCCACGGTCGACCGGCTGGCCACCTCGATAATGAGCCAGGGCAGCCCATCAACCGCAAGGGTGATGGTTGGGATGTCGGGGGCAATCGCTCGCGGATGGACCAGGATGTCCGGCATCGGCGTATAGAGGGTCCCGTCGCGGCGTGTGAAGCCCTCGACTCGCATCTGGTTGCCAACGCCCCAGGTCTCGCCCTGCTCCACGCGCACCTGCTCCAATGTCGCGAAGAGGGCGCCGATGGCCTGCTGATGCACACTTGTCCCCACGACGCTCTCCTCCGTGTCGTCCGGCAACCACACGACATCGGCCGTCGCCGTCCGCTCGCTCCCCGCCGCCATCTCCCACCTCCCCGGTCTACCTCAAGGATGTTGTTTCAAGTCTAGCAGACAAGCGATGAGGTCAGGGTCTGTGAAAAGTCGTCAGCGCGGTGATGGTGAGGGCATCTCTGGGAGCGCGGGCGTCTCGCCCGTCCCTGGTTCAGCGCTGGGGCGGGCGAGACGCCCGCGCTCCCAGGTCGACAGTTCACAGGCCCTGGCGATGAGGTATGGGCGCCTCCCTCTCGGACGCTCACGGCCATGTCGTTCGCGATTGCGCGCGCTGGCCAGGCGGTAGGGGTGTAGGCGCTACGCCCCTACAGGCGCCGCTCAGTCACTGGCATCTCGACCCAGTAGACGGCGCCGACGTGCCCTCGGGCATCGCGCATGCGCACCGCTAGCAGGACGACCCCACTATATCCGGGAACGAGCAACGACGACCGTAGTGGTAACGTTATGTCTAGTCGCCCCTGGCGGTTGGCGCGGCGCAAAGTGTAAGAGAAGTAGGCGACATACTGTTTGGCCTAATCCCTATGGCGAGGGGCGCCTCCTCTCCGTCCATGCCGCGCTGCGACGGGACACGGGCGATCCCCACGGGGCCGTCACGCTGCTCGCCGCGGCTCTGGACATATTCCAGCGCCTTGGCGCGCGCAAAGACATCGAGTGGACGCGGTCCGCGTTGCAGGGCGAGTATACTGGCGATAGCAACGTGTAGGACGCCTGGCGAAAGGACGGAGCGGTGAATCAGGTATCGTACGACCAGCCGGACCCCGGCGCTGGCACGGCGCAGCCACAGAGCCCAGCCTGGGCGGCACAACAGTCCCAGGCATGGGCGGGACAACAGGCGCAGGGTGAGGCGCTGGCGCAGGGGTTCCTGGCGCGCGTGCAGCGCGACATCGATGAGCAGGTCGACCTGCGGGTGCAGCAACAATTGGCCTCACGGTCCGCCGGGCCGTCGTCTCCGCCGGCGTTGCCTGTCGCGCGGCAATCGCAATCGGTAGGCCATAAGGGGCGCGGAGAAGATGTCGGCATCGCCCTGGGCTCACTGGTCTTCGGTATCCCGCTCTCGGTCATCGCCGGCCACACCGCGCAGTTGACCGGTATCATCGTCGTCTGGGTGGGGCTCGTGATCATCAACCTTGCGTGGTCCCAACGCCGGTGACAGTCCTCCGCGACACATCTGAGCCTGCCCTATCCCTTTCCATCCTCTCGTGGCCGCCCACCGGCGCCCGCGGACTCGTATCCCCTTGCTTGTAGGTAGATGTACAACACGATACTGACGACCTTGCCCAATGGGCTGCGCCTGGCGCTGCATCCCATGCCCGCCACCTACTCCGCCACCGTCGTCGCCGTCGTCGGGACTGGCTCGCGCTACGAAGACGACGCCCAGGGCGGCATCTCGCATTTCCTGGAGCACATGCTCTTCAAGGGCACGCGGCGCTGGTCAACCGCGCGGCAGATCTCGGACACCATCGAGCGCCTGGGCGGCCGCCTCAACGCCAGCACCTCCCGCGAGGTCACCTCCTACTACACCAAGGTGCCCAGCCGCCACGTGGACACCGGACTCGACCTGATCGCCGACATGCTGCGCCACCCACTGATCGACCCGAGCGAGGTCGAACGCGAAACGGGCGTGATCCTGGAGGAGTTGGCCCAGGGCGAGGATGTGCCGGCGACGGTCGGCGCCCACCTCTTGCAACGTACCCTGTGGGGCGCGCATCCCCTGGGCCGCCCCATCATCGGCTCGCGCGAGAGCGTCTCCGCCGTCACCGCCGGGACGTTGCGCGCCCATATGGGCGCGCACTACGTCCCCGAGCGCACGGTGCTCTCGATCGCCGGGAACGTCGACCCCGATGCCCTGACCCCGCGTATCGAGGAGTTATTCGGCGACTGGCCAGCCGCCCCGGCGCCCGGCGCCCTGCCGGCCGTCTATCCCACCGCTGGCGAGCGCACCACGCTGGCCCGCCGCGACGGCCAGGCGCACCTCTATATAGCCGCCCCGGGTCTGTCCATGGACCACCCCGACTACATGGCCTTCGCCATCCTGGCCGAGATCCTGGGCGGCGGGATGAGTTCGCGCCTGTTCGCGGAAGTGCGCGAACGTCGCGGCCTGGCCTACTCCGTCGGCGCCTCGGCCGGGGCGATGAGCGACCACGGCGCGCTGGCCATCCACGCCGGGGTGGCGCCGGCCAAAGCCTTGGGCGCGCTGGAAGTAATCCTGCGCGAGTTGCATCGCCTGTCCGTGGAGCCCGTCGGCGGCGACGAGCTGGAGCGCGTGCGCGGCCACTACGAGGGCACGCTACTGCTGGCGCTGGAGGACAGCTATAGCGTGGCCGTGCGCAACGGGCGCTCCGTCCTGCAGCGCGGCTATGCCCGCACGCCAGAGGAATCGCTGGCCCTGGTCGAACAAGTCGGCGCGGACGACATCCAGCGGCTGGCCGCGGCCATGACCGCGCCTGACGACCTGCGCCTCACCGTGGTGGGTCCCTTCGACGACGTCACACCGTTCGCCGATGTCATTGCCGCGCCCATCTCGCTCACCACGCTCGTGTCCCCCGCCGAGGACGAAGCCGGCGCCGCGCGCTAGGGTCATCAGTGCTCAGGTCCGACCCTCAGCGCCCAACTCCTCGCTAAGACGCACGCGTTCCTCCGCAACCGACTGGGTCCAGGCGAACACCGCGTCGGCCTGGCCGCTCGGCGCCTCCGGATCGACATCCGCGACGGTCAGCTCGCCGGCCACCGGGCGCGTGACGACCCACGGCGGCATAGTTGTTCCGGCCGCTTTGTACGCGTCCTTCCAGCGGGCCGCCTCCTGCTCGGCGGCCCCCAGCGCCGCCCTTCCGAGAGCGCCTCCCACCAGTCCCGTCCCTGCCCAAAACCGCGCCGCATCGTGTCATAGCCGGCCGCCTGATACCACGCCTTGGTCAGGCTGGGATGCTGCAGGTGATAGGTCAGCACTGTCAGGCCGTGCATGCGCGCCAACTCCGCGTTGTGTTGCTCGGCAACCAGCAGCGCGTGGAAGCGATCCTGGCATGTCTCGTCGCCGGGCAGGGCCGCGCCACACTCCCTGCACTCCATGTCTCCTCCTTCTACAGCAGGTCCACTCAGCGAGCAGAGCGGACATATCGGGCCGGTGTCACTCCTACTCACATCCGTTGAAGCTGCCCGCAATGTCCCACGCGCAGGTCTGCTCATAACTCTGACAACGCCTATGTCCCTTTGTTGCATGTACCCCGGCTATACACCACCTGGCGCCTATGCAAGCTCCTGCATGCTCAGTTCCGTGCCGGGGCGCAGCTCCTTCTCGTAGCGGTCGAACTGGCGCGATACATGCATGCCGCCCTGTTTGTAGAGTTCCGTCGCGCCGGTGAGGCTGGAGGCGTCGACGCCCAGTTGGACCGTGCGCGCGCCGCGGCGGTAGAACAGGTCGAACGAGGCGCGCATCAGGGCCATGCCCAGGCCACGGCGCCGCCATGGACGCCGCACGCCGAGCGTATGTATCCAGGCGGCCTCGTCCTCGAAGCCGCACAGCGACAGCCCGGCGATTTGGTCGCCGTCGACCGCCAGCAACCACAGGTCGGGGTCGAAGGATTCCGCATGGGCGATGCGTCGTTCGCGCCATTGCTCGAAGTTGCCCGGTAGGTGCCCCCAATGGTCCTGGAAGGCCTCGTCGCTAGCTTCGAAGACGGCACGGTCGTCCTGTCCAGGTACCATCGTCCGAAGGGTGACGCCGGCGGGCAGTTCGGGCGTGGGCGCGGGCGCGTCCATCACAATGCGCATGCGCCAGAAGGTGCGGGTCAGCCGATAGCTCTGCCCTTCCAGCAGGTCGTGGGCCGGACGATTGACTCCCGCGACCCAGTTGCCGAGCGTCACCCGCGCTTCGGGCGGCGCTTTGGACACGCCCTGGCGCGCGCGCTCCTCGATCCTCTCCACCAAGTAGCGGCCGATGCCCCGTCCCTGGTAGTCGGGATGGACGCTGGCCCAGGCGTCGATGCGTGTCGGACGCCGGTCGTCGACCTCGCCGTAGCCGACCAGCAGCCTCCCCGGCTCGCACAGGCCCCAGGTATCAGTCGCCAGGTCACGGTTGCGCCACTCGTTGCGCACTTCACTGAGCGTGATGTCCGTCTCGCCCCACTCGGCAATGGCGCAGCGGTTGATCAGGTCGACGACCGCCGGGGCATCATCCATGGTCAGCACGCGCGTCGACACGCCCCGTGGCAGGTCACTACTCATTGTTATCCTCCATACGTTACCCTGAGATATGATCTCATCTCTTAACGACATTCGCGGCGTCCTGTTCGACCTTGACGGCACGCTGGTCGACTCGATCGAGCTGACCACGGTCAGTTTCCTGCATACCTGTCGCGTGCACCTGGGGACGGAGCCGTCGCGCGCCTGGGTGGCGTCCACGATGGGGCGGCCACTGATCGAGGCGCTTGACGAGGCCGCTCCCGGCCGCGCGGCCGCGCTCTTCGCCACCTACGTCGCCCATCACGATCTCCACCACGACCTCTTGCTACACCCCTTCGACGAGGCGCTGGACGCCGTCCGCGCGCTGCACCGCCGCGGACTGCCCCTTGGCGTGGTCACCTCCAAGCGCCGCGTTGCCGCGCTGCGCGCGCTCGACCTCTATCAGCTGACCTCTCTCTTCACAGTGGTCGTGGCCCTGGAAGATACCGCGCGCCACAAGCCGCTGCCCGATCCTCTACTCCATGCCGCGCGCCACCTCGACCTACCTCCACAGCATCTGCTCTACGTCGGCGACAGCGTGCACGACATCCGCGCCGCGCAGGCGGCCGCTATACCCGTCGCCGCCGCCCTCTGGGGCGCCGGCGCCGAATCCGAACTGCGCGCCCTGCGCCCCGACGCCGTCCTGGAGCGTGCCGGCGACGTGTTACGAGTGGTTAGTGACTAGTGGCTAGTTCTTCTACCCACTAACTCGTCGTTATGCGTACCGGTCGCATCGAGCGCGAGTCAGGGACCAGACCGTCCGTGCGATCCGCCCACTGCCCACTGCCCACTGCCCACTGCCCACTGCCCACTGCCCACTAAAAAAAGACCGTGGGCGGAACTCTCGTTCTGCCCACGGTCATCGCGCTCACGACGAGCGATTGTTTAGGTCGAAAGGCGACCGGTTTTGGGCAGACTCCTGGTAGGAGGGGTTGTGAGCGACTATCGTAACCGCACCCTCACCGGTGGATGCTATCGTCCGTGGATGCTACCATCAGTGTGCCGGCATGTAGGATCGTGCCGATCTCCTCACCATGTCCTGGGCTCCTCGTGGCTACACGGTCAGCGGCGGTACATCGACCCTGCTGCTATCGTGTTTCGCCCGAGGCCGGGGGCGATCAGCCTGCTCGACCAGCGCACACGCCGGGAGCGCGCGCTGGCTCAGGGCTTTGACGCCGTGTGGGCGCCCGATGGGAGGTCTCAGGATTTGATGGCCGTGGAGTGGAGGGACGGCTGATGCCGCTGGAGCAGGTCATCGCCGCGGCCCTGAGAGACGATATCCAGACCTGACCTGCTCACCTGCCCGACGCGTGCCGGTCCCCACCACGGTGGAGGGTCGGCCCCGCGCTAGTGCGCGTAGAGCCGACCCTCCAATACTATGCCTGCGTCTAACGCGCCCTCTCAGGGCGTTGGTCAGCCCGCCCGCGTCTCACCAAGGCGAAGATCGGTCGAGCCGGCCCGCGTTTGTCCGACTTGAAGCGTGGCTGTGGTGCTCATGGCGTCCGAGCCTCCTTCCGTCTGAACGACGCCGTCGATGCGCCGTTGAAATGAACGTAGCATGATGCGTGCCAAAGGGAGCGTCAGGGAGCCTGGAGGGGTCCGGCTCTCCTCATCACGCAACCGTGCTGCTTCATCCGCCTCCGTCGGGACTGCGGAGCGCGTCAACCATTCCGCCTCGCGGCCGTTGACGGTCGGGCGAGCGGGCAGGGACAGGAGCCCGAACAGACGGCGCAGCCACCGGCGCATGGCGGCTAGCGTTCGCGGGCACTTGTCTCCGCTCCACGGTCGGACGCGCCACGGATCAGACGCTATGGGCCATGCGCTGCGTCGCCCTAGCAGCCGCGCGGGCCAGGGGACGAGTGACGCGGACGGATGGACGCCGCTCACCTTCACGGTCGCGCGTCGTCCATCCGTACCCCCCGCCTGCCGGTACGGGGCGGTGTCGGCGTTGGCAACGACGGCGAAGACGAGTCCGATGGGCCGGTTTATCGCCACGATCATGATGCTCTGGGCCATCGTGGTACCTTTGCTAGATGCGCAAAGAAGGCCTGGCATGCCTGTAGATAGACCAGACCTTCCATGATCGGACGTCGACAGTGTGTTCACGAAACCGTCACTCGTGCGCATGCTCGGTAACAACACTGTACCACATCAACCCGGCCATTGTTCACATGCTTCCTCTTTTGCTCAGTTCATCGTCCTTGCACGCGGCCGACATGCACTCGCATCCGTCTCCACCCCTCCGGGTGTCCCCACGGTCTCACGTGCCTCGTGGCCGCGGCCAGGTGGATGGAAGAGCAACTGGCGACGCGGGGCACGCCGTGCGTTGGCCCGGTCGAGCAGATCAAGACCTGGGGCATCTCCTGCGTCCTGCGCGCCGGCGCCACCGTGGGCGACGTGTACTTCAAGGCGGCCTCCACCCGCGCCCTCTTCGCCGACGAGCCGGCGCTCACGGCCGCCCTGGCCGCCCTGTATCCCGCCCATGTGCCCCTGCCGCTGGCCATCGACCACGCGCGGGGATGGATGCTGCTGGCAGACTTTGGCCCGACCCTCGCCGCGGCCGTGGGACGGGGCGATCCGGCCGGGCGGGCGGGCGGCCTCGGCGCGTTCGGCCAGTTGCAGCGCGCATCGGCCGGCAGCGTCGGCGCGTTCCTGACGTTGGGCTGCCAGGACCGACGGATGCGTCGCCCACCCCTTCTTTGATCTGCCGATCGTGCGGTATGAGGCGGAGCAGGCAGCGCGCGGGGAGGGCGAGAACGAGGAGGGATGGGGGCTGTGCATGGAAGTTATCAATCCTTCTTCATCGCGCCGTACGGACCGCGCCGGGAACGCGTCCCTCCTCATCCGGCTCGTCCAGCGGCGGTCGCGGCGGCACGGGAGGGCCGAGGAAGCGCCGCAGCAGCGCCTCCAACGCCTCCAGGGCGAACGGCTTCGCCAGCACCACGTCCGCTCCGGCGGCGCGCGCCTGCGCCGCCGCCCCCGACGCCGTCATCAGAATCACCGGCGCCGCCTCCGCCCCGCGGACGGTCGCCTCGGCGTGGAGGGCTGTGATCAGTTCCACTCCCGTCAGGTGGGGCATCATCAGGTCGGTGATCACGAGCGCCGGCCGATGCAGGCGCGCGAGGGCGAGCGCCTCCCTCCCGTGCCCCGCCACCACCGGCGTGAACCCGGCATCCGCCACCACAACGGACACGAGTTCCGCGATCGCCCGCTCGTCCTCCGCGATCAGCACGATCATGTCCTCCGCCGCCGCCGTTGCCGCGGGCGCCTGCCCCGCCAGTGTTCTGTCCCTCCGCCGTGCGGCGCCTCCGCGGGAGGAAGCGCCGTCGATGGGAAGGGGCGCGTCGAGGAGGAGGGGTGCGTCCGGTGAGGGTAGCGCGCAGATGTAGAGCGCACCGCGGCCAACACCCCGACGCGCGAGCGCGCCATCATCCACCAGCGCCTCCAACGCCTCCCGCAGCGTCGCGCCATCGATCGACAGCCCAAGGGCCTCCGCGACCTCCGCGGTCGTGCGGCCGCGCACAGCGCCATCGGACACCGCGCCGATCAGCGCATCCCGGTCGTCCAACCCCTCTATCTCCTGCCACGCGCGCATCATCACCTTCCTTCCTTACACGCCGGATGCCAATGGGTGGAACATGCGGGGCCGAATGGACGGCGCGAGAGCGCCCCTCCATCAGGCATTTGTCGCGGCCGCCTTGCGCCCCTGGTCAGCCTGGGCCTGGATGAGGGCCGCGCCAACCAGCGCGTTGATCGAGGCGCCCGCGTGGGCCGCGGTCGTCCGCAGCCAGGCGTACGTGGTGGTGTCGAGGCGGACGTTGTACGTGACCTGCGGCCCACCGTCGCGCATGGCGTGCCTCGGTGCGCCTCCCCTGGCGTCCAGCTCTATCCGGTAGGCGGCCACGGCATCCAGGACAATGCTATCGATCGAGTCTCCCGGCAGCCGCATCCACTCGTACAGCGCGGCTGGCGTGCGGCACTGGATAAAGCGCGACAGGGGCGCCCCCGCGCCAACTCTGTTGTCAATGGGTGCTGTCTGTGTGGTCATCGGTCCGCTCCTCGCACGATTCATACGCTCGCTCTCTTCTCCCACGGGGGACACGGTCGTCAGGGCAGGGGCATAACCGTTCGACCGCGCCGGATCCGGACCGGTCTACCACACACTGTAGAGCAGTTTACTGAGACGAACCTGAGAAGATGGCGGGGATGGAAGGCGTCAGGGGACGTGAGCGGGTATGAACGGCGTTAGAGGACGTGAGCGGGTTTTACACGCACAGCGGCGTAGAATAGGCCGGGTAAGCGTTGAGGGCAGGTGATAGGCGGCGTGGGAGTTGAACTATGTCCCAGGATTTGATAGTGATGGCGATCGTGTCGAACGGTTGCCAGCCATAGTGGACGAAGTAGGCATCGACGGATATCTTGTAGTGCCCCGGGCGGTCGTAGCGGTGTGTCACCTGGTCGCCCGGTTGACCACCCCCATCGCCGAAGCGCCACCGCCAACCGCGGCGCAGGTCAGCCGCGGGGAGCACCGGGCGGACCTGCGCGTCGTCCTCATGGAACACGACGCGCTGCCCGGTACGAAACGCTTGCGCGAAGGCAAAGCGCGCCCACCAGGCGGAGGTCGCCGGTCCCGGCGGCGCCGTGTCCAGCACGGCGCGCCGGCCATCCGCGAAGGCCGAAGGCTTGCCGTCGAACGTGCAGGCCCGCGCCAGCCCCACGGTGGACGCGAGGCCGATGACCAGGGCGAGTGCGCACGGCGTCAGCTTTGATCGTCTCATCCTATCCTCCTCACTATCAACCGAAGGGCATCGTGCGCGTCTGATGCGCGTGCGTCGATGCGACCTGGACGCCCGCCGCCGGGGCCACTGCGCGCGCTCGAAGCCGACACAACGGCGGGACACTCTTATAGCCTCTATAGCCTCTATAGCCTCACGGCAGTTCAGTGCGTGGCGATCCGGCTCAGGGCCTGCTGGTCATCAGCAGCGGCCTGCGCGCGAGTCCGCGGCGTCACGCAGACGTGGTCGCCGAGGGTGGCCTCGCGCCAGACGTAGCCTGACAGGCAGGTGTCGGGGCCGTAGGCGCCGCCGTTGGGGGAGCGGTGGGCAGCGGCCTGCCCGTTGTCGGCGGCGGCCTGCGCGCGGGTCTGTGGCGTCACGCAGACGTGGTCGCCGGGGGTGGCTTCACGCCACACGTAGCCTTGCAGGCAAGTGTCGGGACCGTAGGCGCCGCCGTTGGGAGCACGGTGGGCGCCAGCCTGCCCGTTGTCGGCGGCGGATTGCGCGCGGGTCTGGGGCGTCACGCACACGTGGTCGCCAGGCGTCGCTTCGCGCCAGACGTAGCCCTGCACGCAATAGTCCGTGCCGGTGAGCGTGACCGTGGCCGTGGAGGACGCGCTGTCGATCGACCCGACGCCGATGCTGATGCCGTGCGCGGCGTCCTGGAACGTCTGGCCGGGCTGCCACTCCGGGCCGCCGTTGTCGGTGATGAGGTACGAATGGCCATCCGCGCGGACCTCGTGGATCAGCACCGTGTCCCGCGGGATGCCGGCGTCCCATCCGGTCGCCCGCCGGAACTCGACGGTATAGTAGTGGAAGGGGTTGGACACGTCGAACGGTACCTTGGCCAGCATGTAACCGGCGGCCTCAGGGTGGTTCAGGGCGGCCAGGGTGATGGCGCTGGAGCCCGTTCCCTCCTGACCGAGGGTGTAGACGCGGTGGATCGGCAGCCAGCCCAACCGGTCCAGGTACGGACCGGCGAGCCCCGGGCCGCCGTCACGGTAGGCGCCGGCATGGCGCGTGGAGACACACATGGCGCTCATGATATCCCAGGCGTCGCCGTACTCGCCGTTGCTGGCGCACCCGCTGGGACCGCTGGAGAACGAGTGGTCCAGCCCGTACCCGTGGCCCATCTCGTGCGCGGCGAAGGACAGGTCGTCCCATGATCCGGCGTCGAGGATGACCCGGCCGCCGGCGCTCCCCGCGTCGAAGGCCGCGTTGACCATCACGGCGATGTGGTAGTTGGCGGGGACCGTGTAGGGCGAGACGGCGGCGGAACTCGCGGCGTTGATGCAGTCGCTGATGCGGTCGTAGCGCGATTTGGTTCGCGCCTGAGCCAGCGTGACCGACTCGGTGTACCAGCCCTTGACCACGGAGCCGGCGAAGTCGATGTTGCCGTAGGACACGTCGTGCCAGTAGTCGTACAGCCCGCCGGCCCCGGCGCCGGCGTCGGTCATGAATTGGGCGAAATAGGAGGGCGGCTGTGGCTCCTGCGGCTGGTCGGAGAACTTGCACAGGAGGACGGCCCAGGGCGTATGGCCAAAGACAAGCGGCGCGGCGGCCTGCGCCAGGCGCCGCGTTGGGGCCTGGGCCGGCGCTTGCGCGGCCACGCGGCCCAGATCTCCAAATTGAAGAAGGACCGCGCTTGCCGCTATGACCACGACCAGCGTGCAGCGCGCATGCGCGAAGATAGTGTGGTGACGGTGCATCGACAAAGCTCCTCTGCTCGTGTTAGTGTTTCTGTTGCGCGCCCGGTGGCGCGAACGATGGCGATGATCGTCAGACCCCCGCTACGTTGCGCAGCGTTGCCGCCTGTAACCTGACGCTCCCGTTGCCAATACTCTGGAGCAAGGTCCAATCGACGGTGATGGACGCCGAGCGGTACGTCAGGGTGTAGACGACGTTGCTGGCGCCGCGCGTGTAGAGGAAAGAACG
>JAABUX010004150.1_pt1 | contig 18599 bp, 19 predicted proteins | sample 5561851 | NCBI WGS metagenome assembly JAABUX01 (sample SAMN10711883, study PRJNA513361) | rock metagenome | isolation source: Antarctica rocks | place: Antarctica: Victoria Land, Richard Nunatak red sandstone | collected 2016-01-03 | reverse complement strand
TCGTTCTGCTATGACTTGTCTAAATGCAGTAAGAAAAGGGACGTTTTTCTTACTGGTTTCCGCACCAATTTTATTCTCAGTTAATCTGGTCTGAAATTTATGATTTCAGTCTGGTGTCATTTAATGTAGTTTTATTCTCACTTAATGTGGTCTCAACCACCCTCTTATTTTCAGTTAATGTGGTCTCAAAACCGCGATGATTTCAGGTCGGAGCGATTATAATTTCGGGTCGCTACATATACCTGGCGGATAGGATTAGCTGTCTGGTCTGGGTCAGAGGCATTCACCTATAAGAACATCAAGTTATCATCCAAGAGAGATTAAAGTGCGAACTCAACCCATAGGGATTATCTCTCAGAAGCCCTGTCCTATAAGCTTTGCAGCCATTTTAGACAAGAACGAATCGCACTCACCTTTTCCGCGCGGTAGCGCTTCTAACAACAGATTTCTGTAAGGCTGGGAGTCCTAATCTCTTGATGTCACCGCCAGAGAGTAGATGGGGCATTCCTTTGAAACCCAGTCAAATGAACTTGAGAAGACTTTCGCTCTCCTGCCGCACCATCAGTTAACTTCGTTTACTCGGTTTGCCTCAATATGTTGGGAATAGCCGGTAGACCCCACTGGGACTCCTTCTGTATTCCGTGGTGGTCGCAGTCTTTTCCTTCACCTTCTCTGCGCAGTAGCGCTTCTGACAACAGATTTTTCTTTGTCTAAGAGTCCGCTCTCTTTAAAAGCCTGATCGTGGGCCTTTCCTCATAGGGCCGTCGCTCCTGCTGTTCGCGCACGTTGAAACCCAGTCTCCGGGCGCTGAGCAATGCGGTTGCGCTCTCCGAGAAATGCGGTTGTCTAGATTGCTTAGTTTGAATCTGGTATAAGTCTTGAAACGGAAGAGCCACCCTATATTTTTTGTTCTCGGTGAGCCGGTTGCTTTGCTCATCCATCATAGTTTTATTATTACACGTCAGCGTCTAGCTGTCAAGTCATACGTTGACGCTTGACGCTCAAGTATTAACGTGCTAAGGTGAACGCATGGGATGATCGGCTTGAAACTTTCGGGAGGTGATGTGAAAGTGGTTGTCGATATTAGTCCTTACTGGCCTAAAAATCTAAGTATTAATGCTGTATATGAGGATTTGCTAAGGCAAGATAGAAAGATCGATAGACGTACCTTGATAGCGGCTAAAGAAGGACGTTTGACTAAATGTGACTTCTCTACCTTAATTAGATTGCGCGAATTCGCTTCTCAGCAAGCCGGACGTGAGTTATCAACTGATGACTTATTTCAGGTAATTGATCTTGAGGGGGATGCAAATGAGCAGTGATTTTACCTTGGTTGGCTTAAATAGACACATCTCTTTTTCCAAGTCGAAAATTGCCTACAAAGCTAAACAAGTAGCGATCGCCTAACTCTTGCCCGAGACGCGATCGCCACCTGTACCACAACCTGACCCGTTAATGTATGGAGGTTATGGCAATGTCATATCAATAGCCAACAAAAAAACCTCCGTAAAGGAGGGGTAAATTGACACCCTCCTCATCCTCGCTTTAAGCAGGGTGGGGATTCTCCTCAGTAGGATAAAAACAGTCTGGCTTAAGTATCTAGTCTAGCTCTACATTTCCTTGTCTACGTCCGTACTCTTCTAAAAATTCGGACACACTGCTGAAACCTAGACTTTTAACTAACACAGTAGTAGCTTCCCACCCGGAATCAGTAACGGTTAAAGTCCTTCTCCTCTTAGGTTCGCCATAGACTTCCTCAGACTTTGGCCTACCATCCCTGCTTAGGTTAGCCAGAGAGGCGGGATTTTTGCCCACTTCGTACTTCGCCTTTTTCTTCTGCATACTCCCATTTATCCTATCTCTCTCTATTTTATACAGCACTTAACGAAGGTGACAGTAATTGTGACACTTCCATCGTTTAAATGCTGTATTTTACTGACAGTCGATAAAATACGTGATATTATAGAGATATGAAGAGATACGAAGCGGGTAGAGCACAAGGCGATGAGCAAGGGTTAGCCCCGGATGGAGATTCTCTCGATCATCGCCAAAAGAAAACGCCCAGCTGCGCTAACAGACTGGGCACTCAAAAAAGGTTATTACTCTAATGATTGCACTTCTTACTGCACGCGAAACCCTAGCTCAATCCACACCAGCACACCGCTTCATGGTGGAGGTTGCCTCCGACAATCTCGACTTCGAGGGGGTGCCGATTGACTGCCAAATAATTGATGTGTGCATCGCTGCCCCTAGTACAGAGGCGATTGAGCTGTTAGTTGCCGCAACTGATTGGCTCAAAGGCTACTCTCTAAAGGATTTTTGGCAACCAGAAGACGGCTGTACTGAGTTCTAAGTTCTCTCTGGCGGGAGTATTCGGCTCCCGCCCCTAGTACAAGCAGCCATCCGAGATCCAGGTAGAAATTCATGCCTAAAACTAATGAAGCTATTCGCGCTGTCCGTGCCACTATCCAGTTGGGAGAGAAGCCTGTAGAGGTTTTCCAAATGCCGGATGGACATTATGAACTGAGTCAAAGTTCCAGCACTCTAGCTGTGGGGAAAAACGAATATTCGATTCGGCAATTCAAGCAGTCAAAATCGCCATCGGCTTTACCCTACAAGGAACTGAGACTCGGCAAAGTCCTGGTTGAGGGTCATACAACCCAAATATCTATCGTCCCTATCGACTATGCTCTAGCCTACTGGACGAAAGAGGCGATGAGGTGAACCGCTTCACGGTTCACCTCATCGCTGCCCTCGCCAAGCGCTCCATCATTGAAATGTGCGATGAAGCATTTGGTGTAACGCGCTCTGACACAGAACGTGACCACCAGCTGGCGTATGACCTATCGGATGAAGCCAAACAGCAGCGAGAGCAGTTGATGCTGGAGATGCGCCTGGAGGAGTTGCGATCACACAATCAACAAACCGCCTTGCAGATTCAACTTTCCAGAGAACGGGAGTCCGCGACCCAAGAGCGGCTACTTACCACCCAGGAACGGATCAATGCCAGCAACTTCTTTGTATTGGACATTCACGGCATCGAAATGTTGGCAATGATCCAAGGCCGTCCCGACGCCATTGTCACGCGAGAGAAGCCGGTACTGGTTGTCGTAGATAGTGCAGGCATTGTAATCGACAAAGCGGAGGGGATGTACTTCACTGCCATTCAGAAAGCACTGGGACTCAACGCCAATAAACTCGACCGAGTACTGGACTACCTTGGCTATGGGCGCAAGACAAGTGAAAAGTGGAAGCCTGCTCCTATATTACAGCGTGGCTTGGTGTTAAGTTTCGAGGACTACGACCAACTCAAGCGGGAGATCCGCCAACGTCCTTACGAGATACAGCGGCTGTTAGGGAACAGGCAGCGGCTTCTAGGGGAGATGCCCATTTTGTAACAGAGAAATCCCTATTGGGTTGGGGACATAATCCCCGACCCAATACGAATTGTAGTCAGTCGAGGTAGTCTTCATGAACTCCGATGACATCAAAAAAGTCCACAATCCTCAAGTCATCTCAACCGAACAAATTGATTTGCTACGCAGAACAATTTGCAAAGGGGCAACAGAAGACGAGCTGAAAATGTTCCTTTGGCAGTGCCAGCGCACAGGACTTGATCCATGGTCCCGACAAATTTATGCAGTCAAGCGGTGGGACAGTAAAGAAAGGCGGGAAGTCATGGCAATCCAGATTGCGATTGACGGGTTCAGGTTGATTGCAGAGCGCACTGGTAAATATGCCGGACAGATGGGTCCGTACTGGTGCGGCAATGATGGCGAGTGGCGTGAAGTTTGGTTAGATGCGGTACCGCCTGCTGCTGCTAAGGTGGCAGTCCTGCGGCATGATTTCAAAGAACCATTGTGGGGTGTGGCGCGATTCCAGACTTATGTGCAAACGACTAAGACTGGCGAACCAACTACGTTCTGGCGCAACATGCCAGAGGTGATGATTGCCAAAGTCGCTGAGGCTACTGCACTGCGTCGGGCTTTCCCAATGGAAACCTCTGGGCTCTACACCCGCGAGGAGATGGGGGCTGGAGCAGAGGATGTGGAAGTAGTAGAGTCAGAACCAAAAGCTCTAGCTCTGTCTACCCAGAATCAACCGACTCTACCACCACCAACCGAAGTCTGGCGCAGTTGGCAGACCCCGACTGATGCGCTCTTGCTGGGGGGCGACAGTCCTCCCCGATTGCACACCGGCTCAATTGCAGCAACTGTTTGAATCTGTGCCAGCTGTCAATGGAAAGAAGGCCCCGGCTTTTGTTGAAAAGGTGCTGTCCATGGCTACCACTTTCTAGATGCTGAGAACGATCCACCAAGTGCAAAAACGTGGAGGCGCAATCTGAAGAGAGTCGCTCACAAATGGACGGAAGAAGAAACACGCTACCTAACTATCGCATTATACAGGCCCAGAATCAGCTAGTGAGATTGCAACTTGTTTGGGTATTTATAAACAACAAGTAGGACGCAAAGCAAGGGAATTGGCATTTTCCAACAGAAAAAACAATGGTAAGCCAGTGAAGGGACACCAGATTTATGATTGCGTATTTGATATTAGACCGGGCAGGCAATTAGGCGCAATATCTTGACTTTAAAATCGGCTAAAAATGTCTGCCAGGCAACTGGGTTTATGCCAGAGATAAGACAAGCGAGAACCATTTGACTATCAGTACAAAAATTAGGAGCTTCAGTGATGAATCAAGAAGTTGGTGCGGTTGAAGGTGGAAGAGATTGGGGTGCAATTATTCCAAGTTTTCTCGACGATTATGGCCTCGACCCCTATGAAATGCGCGTTTATATCCGGTTAGCTCGCCGTGCTGGCATGGGTGGTCAGTGTTGGGAATCTATTCCCAATATGGCGCGAGCTTGCTTGATGAGTCCGACTAAAGTCAAAAACTGTCTGGCTTTATTGAGCGCCGCCCAGCTGATAAAACAACTCCTCCGCCCTGGCTCTAGTAATGTATACGAACTGATGCCGGAATGTCATTGGGTGAAATCAAGTTCGCTTGAGCGCTTAAGAACTGAAGTGACTACTTACCGCCAGAAGGCAGACCAAAAACGCCGCCAACTTTATCAACAGCAGATTGCAACTAAGTCGTCACCCAAAGCACATCACTACGAGACACCCGACTACGAGACACCCGACTACGAGGTAGCCGACTACGAGGTACCCAACTACGAGGTAGCTGCCACCCAACTACGAGGTAGCTGCCCACCCAACTACGAGGTAGCTGCCACCCAACTACGAGGTAGCTGCCCACCCAGCTACGAGGTAGCTACAAAGGAATCCCTCTTAAGGAATCCCATTAAGGATTCCCATGAAGGAATCCCCTTAACCCCCCCTACCCCCCAAGGGGAAATACCGCGAGGGTGTGCTGAACCTGATCATCGAAAAAATTTAACTTTAGAAAAAAAATACTCTACTTCGATTCCAGACAACACGGGTGAAATTCAAGTCAAAACAGTCCCGGTTGAGGTCGTCGGTTCCGTCGCCTTTTCTGGTGAACAAAAAAAATATTCCGCTTTAGCAGACGACTTACTTGACGAAAAGTTAAGCCAGTTGCTAGAGCGTTACAACCGGGGCGAAATTGGCAAGTTGCCAGAATCCGAACTCAAGATGCTGGCGGCGGCAGTTATTGGTGACACGGTTAAGCTGTATCGCCGCAGTGGAAAGGTTTTGAGCAGCGCTCCGAATGACATTGACCGGCAATTAATGCAATTTATTGCCATTCGAGACAAGCAAGATTTTGTTTATGGTACTCGGCTAATTGCGGCGATGGAGCGCACTCCCTCCCGCTGGGGAGAATTGGTTGAACTGGTGGCGGCTTGGCAGCTGGGTGATGTAAACGCGATTCCCAACGCCGCTAAGCAGATAGCGCTGCATTCAAGGCTGCAACAAAACAAGCAAAGCACATTTGAAGCGATCAAGGATTTGTAGACCTATGAGCATCGATAAGCAAGTTTTCGTTGAACTGGTTTGCGAGCTAGAGACGTACTACAAGCGCGAGTTTACACCGTTCGTCAAGCGTGTCTGGTACAAGCATTTGAGCGATTGTCTCACTACTGTTGAATTCCAGCGTGCTGTGGAGCAGGTCATCGTTACCAACGAATTTATGCCAACACCACAGCAACTTATTGAGGCGATTAAGGGCGACTCAACCACGCAAGCTTTTGAGGAGTGGGAGCTGTGTGTAAAAGCTGCGTCCAGGGGGGAGTATAGCGTTGCCGAGAATCTGACACCGCAGGGGAAATTCGCTTTACGTGCAGTTGGGGGAGTAAGCGAGTTGGGTCGAATCAATCAGGACGATCTGCGTTGGGCCAAAAAGGAGTTCGTCAGTGCGTGGAAGGGGTGGAAGCCTACTGCTGCTCCAGCTGCGTTGTCTGCGGCCCAAGAGGAATCTGCCTTGCTTTGGGCTGTTGATTCTGAAGCAGTGGAACAAATACGCTCGTTCACTGAAAAATTGTCACTCAATGGCAGAGCCAACAAGAAATCACCCTAACCAAACGGATAAATTTGCCGGTTCTGGTTAATCAATAGTGCTCCTACGCAATTGAAGTCTGCCATTTCCTGATCGCCATTATTTTGAGAACAGCTATGAGCGATACCCTATTCGACCTCAACAAATACCAGTCCCAAGCTCACATCAGCTATAGCGCCGACTTACGAGATGCAACTGGCACTGAGCCAGCTTGGGAACAACCTGACTTGGAGCCAGATTTGGGCGCTAACCCCCAGGAACCAGATGGTGATGCACCGATTGGGTGGCGGACTGCAGCTGAGTTTACTCTCACAATCCAATCCGGGCAGGACGTTGAGGTGACGTTTGTGCCATGTCTTGTTGGTAAACGACGGATGCATGAGTTCGCTTTTACTGGCTCTGTGAGTCCCACAGGATTTAAGTCCCATTTCGTTCTAGCGGTGGAGGCAGAGCAGTTCCCCCACCCCCGCGACTACGCTCAGGCTTATGCCGAAGAAATGGTGGCTCAGTTCGAAGCACAACAACAGCGATCTGGGAACAAGCTTAAGCTTATAGACTTTGGGGCTAGAGCGCCGCAGGAAGTGTTTGGCGTTGATGATGATTCTACAATGGAACCCGCCATGCCATCAGATAAAACGGATGCGTTGAATCACAACCCAGTCGAGGTGGTTGAGGAGCTGTCGCCTGAGGAGGAGTCTGATCGGCAACGGCTGGAGTTGAAGGTCGAGAGGTCATTTTACGAGGCAGGGAAGTCTCTGGCAGAACTGCGTGACAAACGGTTATATCGTGACAGGCACAAAACTTTTGAGGAGTACTGTAAAGGTAGGTTTGGGTATAAACGCGCTTATTGTTATCAACTGATTGAAGCGGCAGGTGTATTTGAGAATTTGTCTGCAATTTGCAGACAAAACCTGCCGACTAAAGAGGGTCAGGTCAGACCACTTACTACTTTACAGCCAAACGAGCAGACCAAGGTTTGGCAGGAGGCAGTAGAACAGGCAGGAGGGAAAGTCCCCTCGGCGCGCCTCGTCAAAGACGCGGTTTTACGACATTTGGGTATTGTTGAGCAACTGGAGCAGAAGCACGCATCACCACCAGAGCTAGCCCCAGGCGATGTAGTTGCAATCAAGGCGCTCAAGCGATCGCCCCTACACCCATTTAACGGCATGTGGGCAATTATTGACCATGTAGGCAGCTTCTCATACACAGTGCGGATCAGCATTGCCAGGGATACACAACAGTGTAAGCCCGAAGAGTTAACTTTGATTGACGACGAATATACGGCGGATATCAAGGCGATGGCCCAACGCATAGCGGCTTTGATTCAGTTCGAGCTAGAACCCTTTGATTACGCGATTCTTGAGTTGTTGCAGCTAGAGACATGCTTTACCCCACGGCAGTTGCTCTACTTGGAAAGAATGGAAGCAGATTATGGAAAAAGCAACTGATGACAATTGAGCCAAATTGTCTCCTCTGGCCCACTTCGACAACTTTTAGGGAAGTCAACGGATTTCCGCGTCCTAAAGGGTATTGTCCGGGTGTAATCAAAATCAGTTGGTATGGGTCAGCGCTCAACCCGCACAGAAATATGGCAGTGTTTTGGGATTCGTTGTAAGCACAGCTAGACTTGAGGATTAGCTGGGGAAAGACAATCCACAATTGAAGAAGAAAGGTAAGGATTCAGGTAAGTACTTAAGTAGATTTAATTACACACAAAGCTGATATAATAGATCATGAGAACTTTGTTCTGTATTAATTAAGGTTTAAGATGTTTTTTATTAAAGAAATAAACTCTCTTTCTTTGAAACTGCTGGAGCGAATCTATCGACACAGCCGACATCATCAAGTGCGTCAAAGAGCGCACTTTCTAATATTAGCATCCCAAGGTGTTAAGGTAAGAGAAATAATCAAAATTTTTAAAATTAGTCATAAAACAATATACAACTGGATTAATCGTTGGGAATTAGAGGGAATGGTAGGACTATATAACAAACCAGGCAGAGGCAGCAAACGAACATTTAATCCGGATCAAGAAGCAATAATTAGAGAGTGGGCGCTCCAAGAGCCAAGACAATTAAAGCTTGTGGTAGAGAAAATTAAGAAAGAATGGGAAATCGAAGTCAGTACTGACACAATCAAGAGAATACTAAAAAGATTTTCTATGACTTGGCATCGAATGAGACGGGAGGTGGGAGGCGAGCCAGACCCTATAGAATACAAGGAAAAGCAGGCCCAACTAGAAGAATTCAAAAAATTAGATGCCGCCGATAAAATTAACTTATATTATTTAGATGAAACAGGTTTCTCTTTAATTCCTTCTGTTCCATATGGCTGGCAAAATATCGGTGAATACCTAAGCATTAAGAGTCGCCGTAGTTCTCGGTTGAATGTTTTGGGAATAATGAATAGAAACAACCACCTTGAAACCTATGTTTCATTTCAGAGCATTAATGCTGACGTGGTTATTAATTGTATCGATACTTTCTTTGCTGTAGTCAATAAACCAACAGTGGTAGTGGTAAATATGTAGTGATTAGCCTTTCAAGCCTGCAAGCACGCATTGTAATGATGAATGAAGTACCAAATAGCAGCAATATGATTTTCTAGTTTCTTTGAAAAAGATAGAGTTGCTCTAACTAAACGAGAAATCCTTTGACGCATAGTATTGTTAAAGCGCTCAATATGATTAGTCTTACCACTTTCTTTGCCGACTGCCCGGTGACGGGCTTTCGGAATAACGTTTTCATAAGATGCCCAGAAATCCGTATAACAAATAGCGCATTGGCATCGAGTGTTTCGGGGGGAATATTCCCCCCGAAAACTCTCGGATAAACTGGCGGCAGAGATTTCCATAATTCTTTAGCTGCTTGTTTGCTGCGATCACCGACGTAAAGTCCGACAATTTCTCTAGTTTTTCTATCCATAGCAAGCCAGATCCACTGCTTGTTTCCTTTGTTGTCTACAAATGACCAAGCTTCATCACATTCAAGAGTCAATTTTCCCTTTTCTTTTGATGAAACCTTTAGTTGCTGGGGAACACAAGCATATTTATTATTAACATATTGTTGAAGCCAGGTTGATGAAACTTGAGCAGCCCGAGCAATACCGGCCAGAGGAATCTTTTCAAGTAAAAGTCGATCAATTAGTTCTTTGGTTTCTTGGCGAATGACTTTATTTGTCGGATTTTCTACAAACTGTCTTTTACAATCTTGACACTGAAACTTAGGCTTTTTATTATGAATTCTGCCATTGCTAACAGTATGTTGAGAATAACAATGGGGGCAAGTGGGTTTGGGAGCTGACATGAACGCTGCAACAGTCAAAATTTGACATACCTTTTACCTTATAAAAAATAGCATTTTGCCGTCCAGGCTTTGATTTGAAAAAATTATGAGTCAAGATGATTTCATTACCGAATCTAATAATAAGTAAATTTTAAGCCGATAACTAGAGTTATTTTAAGTTAGTAAACTTAAACTTTCACTACATATTTACCACTACCCCAACAGTTATTGTTGTTGAGCAAGCTTCCATCCATAGAAATGATGCTGTTTTTGATAAAGTTGAAGAATGGAAGGAACGTGGTATTACCATTTTTGAGTTGCCATCTTATTCCCCACAATTGAATTTGATTGAAATTTTGTGGCGGTTTATTAAGTATGAATGGATTGAAATAGATGCATACTCTAGCTGGAACACTTTTGTTGCATCTGTTGAAAAAATTCTCAGAGAATTCGGAACTAACTATGTAATTAATTTTGCTTAACTACTTACCTATCCGAGCCATCAACTTCAGCGTCCGGTAGATAGTAGACAGGCTGATTTCTTTTCCTTCGACAAGACTTTCTAGCTGATTGTAGACATCCTCAGCACTGAGATGTTCCCCTCGGGGAAGTTCTTGGAAAAGATGCAAGATAGTTTCTCTCTGGGGAGTTAAGCGCCAGCCCCGATCATGAAGTTCCGTCTTGAGTGAGGCATTTGTATAGACCATCATCACCAGCCTTTTAATCTCTTGGTCTATCAGCCGCTGTTTTCAGCTTGTGTCAGGCAAGCGTAGCGAACAGCCAATAAGTCTGTATCCATTGTAAACAGAAGAGCACTGCCGACTAGACTCGCTATTGTGGCTATCATCTTCTGGATCGGCCCTCTAGTCTCGGGCTATCCGCCTAGCGAGAGCGCCCGAAGATGAATTCTCTAATAAAGTGGACAGCCCTCAGGGCAAACGCCCCTATTGTCAATAAGACTAGTTCTATCTCAATAAGCCCGGAGTCAGTCGCATTATTTGTTGCTTATTGACAATAATCTTGGCTTGACCTGGCACGAGTTGACAAACCAGTTGAACGATAAATTCTTGATTTCGTGGTAGCTCACAAATGTCGTGTTTTGTTAAGAGTAATTTAGATGCGGCAAGCCCTACTTCACCACCAGAGTTTGCCCCAGGTGATGTCGTTGAAATCAAGGCGCTCAAGCGATCGCCCCTACACCCATTCAACGGCATGTGGGCTGTAATTGAGCATATAGGCACTTTCTCATACACAGTGCGGATTAGCATTGCCAGGGATACGCAACAGTGTAAGCAGGAAGAATTGACGAGGATTGACGACGAATATACGAAGGATGTCAAGGCGGTGGGCCAACGCATAGCGGCGTTGGTTCAGTTTGAGCTGGAGCCGTTCGAGTACGCGATTCTTGAGTTGTTGCAGCGCTCTACATGCTTCACCCCACGGCAGTTGCTCTATTTGGAGAGAATGGAGGCGGATTATGGGCTTGTAACTGATGACAATTGAAAAAGAAGTAAGGATTCAGACATGGTAAAATGACTGAAAAGCTTCTCCAGTCAAGGCATCGAGGAAAATACAGCTTTTTCTGATTTTCAATAAGAATCGGTTAAATGGCGATATATCGTTGCTTGTTGAGATTATCTTCTGATTTAGTCTGGAACTCCAGAGCTGAAATGCTGCCCAGTCAAGCTTTTCAACTACCTGAATCCTTACAAAAAGAAAGGCACTTTGCTCTTATGCTCTTATGCTGAAGGGAAGAATTTGATGGAGGATTCAGACCCCCATCAAATAAGTTTCGGTAAAATCTTTGATTTCACCGGGGGACGAGAGAAAAGAACTCCCAAACGGCGCGCTTTTATGATCGTGCTTTCGGCAAAAGGATAAATCATAAAACCATAAAAGCCCTCTGCATAAAAGCCTTATTGTTGACTTTTTGACCATTTGAATGTCGCCTTAAGTTCAGACTTACATTTCAGAGACAATAACGGATGCCCCCACAGGTGCTTTTCTACTGGCTGTTGGTTTTTCGGCGCTGGCTGCGGCGTAACTCCCAAACCCTTTGGCAGAACCCGAGTCGGAACTCCAGGCATGTCCTCCCCAATACATTGTCGGAGCAAGGCTTACCGCTAACAAATAAAACCGTTGTCCGCTGCTTTTGTCTATGACTGGTGGTCTGTCTAAAACTTGGGTCATGATTTCCTCAAAAGAATCTATTCGCTGCATCTGCGGTTAATTTCATGCCAGCGTAGCGTGATCAGCCAATAATTTTTATCCATTGTAGACAGAAAAACGTGCTCATAAGCACAGACACAGCAAATTTTTACACAGCCTTTTAAAGATATCCCCGAGAGATTTTCCAGACATTATGTCGCAGAATGTTGCCTGAAAAATAAGGGGAACCCTTAACATCACAGATACCCTACTGGAACCGACAGATAGCCTAAAAGAGGGTTCCCCTTATTTTTGGCATCGGCTCCTACGCCGTCACCTAGGTTGTTCTAGGCGCTCTCGCGTTATATTCAATACACGGCTGGACATAATGTCTGGATCTGTTGTAACCCCGACTACGACAGATATCCCCCAATTGAATGCTGTGTAATTATTTATAGTCATCCACTTATGACCGCGATTTGATGTAAAGGTAGAGTTCTTTCGTATAGACAAGGCACCAAGAAGAAATTTATCTGGCCCAATCTTGCTTCAGAAATATTCCCTAGTAGACAGAGGTTTTCCTTTCAATTCCCACCAGCTTTTCATCTGTCAAGATCAAATCGCCGCCACACCCGCTCCCCTTAATCATTTGTCTGACTTGATTGCCTTTTGAAAGGCAGGTCGCTGCGATAGCCGCTTGATGTAATTCAGGATAGCTGGATATGGCTTGGGGTCTAGCTTTAGGACCATGGGTATGTAAGCCAAGAGCAACCCAACTGCCACATCTGCTACACTGAACTCATCGCCGAGTAAGAAAGGTTGCCGCTCAAGAATTTGATTGAGTGGCTCTAATAAGTTGGGAATCTCGCTCTGGCGACTAGCTTCCACTAAAATTGCTGGTGCCAGAGTGGCATTAGCAAACGACACCCACTGACTAATCTCGGCGCGCTGCTCTAGGGAATGTGGAAGTAGACCATACTTCTCGGCCAGATAGAGCAGAATTGCCCCGGACTCCCAGAGCTTAAAATCCCCCTCTACAATCGCTGGGATTTTCCCCATCGGGTTAATTGCTAGGAAATCAGACTGTTTGTGCGCCCCGGCTTGCAGATCTAACACGACAAACTCATATGGGACTTTGAGTTCCTCTAGATACCACCTAATAATGGCAGCACGGCTGAGTGAGCCACCGTAAAGTTTCAGCATTCTGAGTGGGCGTGGGTTTAAAGGACTTTGTGGGTGTGAGCGTGTTGTTTCACATTACCTTCTTGCTAGTGGTAAATATGTATTTATAAGTACTCAGAGGCAATTAATTACAGAAATTTCGGCTGAAATCCTTAAGCACAGAGACAGCAAATTTTTACACAGCCTTTTAAAAAGATCCCCCGACTCCGACAGATATCCCCCAATTGAAGGCTGTGTAATTATTTATAGTCATCTACTTACCCAATTCTCCAACTGTATGTCAAACACGTGGTAGTCCCATGCCGCAATGTCGAAATAGAGACCTGAAATTAAGCTGTCGCCGGGGCGTTCATAAACAATGGAACTCATCAAATCCTTGAGCTGATAGAGTTTGCCTGCTAAATCGTCGTAAGGCAGAGTAACGTAACACTGGCTCGAATGGGGCGCGTAGTTCACGATCACCAGCAACCGTTTTAGTCCAGGGTCTTCCCAGGTAAAGCTGATGAGACCATTCCACGTCCAGTTGCCATCCCAGGCGGGGGTGCAGTTGAGTAGTCGCCAGGTGCCTTTTCGCAAGACTGGCAGCTTTAGACAGTTCAGCAGTTTGCGGTAGAAGGTGTACAGTTCTTTGTCAATGGGTTCGGTCGGTCCCCGCTGGAGATGCACCGAAATCTTATTTTTGAAGCCGTCTAGCTGCCCTTGATGCAGGAAGCGCAGACCCGGACTGAGAAAGGTGAGAATAGCAGCAGCGCGATGCACGTCGGGTGGAAAGATGGCGGCGGCGCGAGGTTCGTCGTGATTTTCCAGGAATCGAGCAGACTTGTTCTGATAGTCCAGGTCTGCCCAAAAGTGTTGACGCACGGGTTCGGCGCGTTGTTCACGTAGGCGATCGTAGAGACGTTTGTCGTAGGTGTAGTCGAACCCGTGCTGTTGCAGCGTCCATTCCTGATCCCAATAAACTTCTGCCGTAAACACAAAACCGGGATGCTGGTACCGCACTTTTTGGATGGCGGTTTGCCAGAAGGGTTCTGTTGAAATCCCCCAGGTGCGCTGGAAGATCTCTGGCAGAATGAGCATCGCCATATCGCACCTTACGCCATCACACAGCTGAGCAATAGTCAACAATTCGTCTAGCATGGCCGTTTGCAGAGAGGGATTCCCATAGTTGAGCTGAAGTGTATCAGGCCAACCTGCAAAGTAGGGATCGCGTCCGTAGGCATGGACAGCATTTCCTGTAGGCAGGGAGACGCGGCAGTAGTTTTGGGGTTCCTGTGCTAACAGTTTCTCGGTTCCCTGGACAAAAAAATCGGGGTGAGCCTGCACCCAGGCATGGTCAGGAGCCATATGATTGGGTACGAAGTCGAGCATGAGTTTGAGTCCCCGCTGGCGGAGACGATCGCGCAGTCGCTCCATAGCCGCGTTGCCGCCCATGCGATCGCTGACAATGTAGCTCTTAATGGCAAAACAGGAGCCGCATACATCGTCATCGCTCAAGTCAATCAACAGTTGCTGATATTCTTCCAGCCACTCCCGGTTAGACAGAGAAACGGTTCGCCCCGCGTCCCCCATCTGCCAAACCCCCAGGAAATAAACCCAGTCAAATCCCAAACTGGCAATTTCATCCAAGGCTGCATCAGGAACATCATCCAGAGTTGCTGGACGGTTCAATTGTTTAGACAGCAATTCTATCCAGACACGGGTGTTGACCTGATATAACACAGGATAGGTCGGTGTTGGCATGGCTTGGAACCTCCGATCATAATAGTAGACCTCTTGCAAAAGTCTCTTCGCGGTATAATTAAAGGCTAACCAAATTTCCTTGGGAGAGAGCTGCGTCTCCTGATAACTACAAGTTCTCAAAGCCGGATGCTGATTTTGGCTAGCCTTTAATTGTAGCATTAATATACTTTTGCAAGAGGTCTATTGACTAGAGCAGCAGCAATGGGGTTGCCTTTGTGGTTCCAGTGCTGCCAGTACAGCGCTGCGAATTCTAAGGAGCCATCTCACTGAAATTTCCATTGGGTCGTGGTAAAAGAAGACCACTTTCTGGACATAAACGCGCTACGCAAAACCTGCACCTAAAGTTATGGCGGTTGATGAGTTTCGCTAAAGCTTAAGTCTCATTAAGATAGAAAGTCAAAAACCTTTAGGCTCTCCTGGCTTAAGTTCAACTACTTCATCACCTAAAGCTGGACGTGCCTTATATCCAAACCCAAATGTAGCAACACTAGTAGCTCCTACTGTAAAAATTGCCGTGATTGCGTCTTCAAAAGATTTACGCTCATTATCAGGAATATCTGCTCCAAGATGTTTAAACTCCGGGATTAAAAAAGCAGTGACGATAATTCCAGTTGCCAATCCGATTGCTGACCCTAGAGTCGAGCCTAAAGTTGCATAAGTAACTTTTCGGTTTGGAGTCAGGTACTTGAAACCCTTGCCTGGACAGCATTTCAGATCCGGCCTTCCAGACTAAATCATTTAATATTCTCAACAAGCAACGAGGAATGGTCATTTCACGGATTCTTATTGAAAATCAGAAAAGCCTGGATTTTCCTCGAAACCTTTAATGGAGAAGCTTTTCAGTCATTTCTCCATGACCTGAATCCTTACCTTTTCGGTTTGGAGTCAGTGTAGCAGACTTGAGTAAAGATGTATTATTGCCCATATTAGAGTTTTCCGACCTAGCTGTAGTGAGCTCTTTTGCTTCTATTGACTCCTCGTTTTCGAGTCAGAATTTCCGCAACCAGCTACAAAACTTTACATTGACTTGGTGATTAAGAAAATTTTCGGCTGGTGAGCAAGCTAAAGTGCGCTTAGGTCTGTCCGGTTGCTTAATGCAAGATCCGTCACTAACCTTACCTTCGGATTAACCAGGTTTATGGGGTTAGACAGCAGCGGCGAGCGGGATAAGCACGCGATCAAATAACGATGATTTTGGCAAGTGGCGAATATTACAGCCATCGGCGGTGTTGTAAACATGTTGGTTTTACTCACCACAAACCTTGATCTACATTGAACAGCAGCCTCAATATCCACAGCTCTACAACATCCCCCCAGCAAACTCCCCAAAGAATTATGTCAGGAGGGAAGTGATGCCCTTTTGTTGGGAGGTAGCGGTACAAAAGTAGTGATTTTAGACTCGTCATCCTTTACAGCTTAAGGTTTTCAGGCTCTGGGATCACTACCTGTTTATACCAATTCCTTGTGAAGATGCGCCAAAATAAAAATCCCTGGAAGCCTTATCTAATAAGGAAACGATGATTAGTTAGAGCGCAGCTTCATAGAGAATTGGTATTACCACTACCCAAGCTTGATTTTTCGACGTTTTTTTGGCGCTCACTGGCGATCACTACTGATCAACTGATGATTGAGAAAAGCCTGGGACGTCCTATTTTAGTTAATGCGCATGATGTTAAATTTGTACAGTGCGTAAGTTATAATCGCGTGGAAATCCGTTGACTTCCCTAAAGCAGCCAAAGTTGACCAGAGGAAACAAGCGGCTCAATTGTCATCAGTTGCCAATCCATAATCCGCCTCCATCCTTTCCAAGTAGAGCAACTGCCGTGGAGTGAAGCATATCTCTAGCTGCAACAACTCAAGAATCGCATACTCGACCGGCTCCAGCTCAAACTGAACCAAAGCCGCTAAGTGGATGACTATAAATAATTACACAGCCTTCAATTGGGGGATATCTGTCGGAGTCGGGGGATCTTTTTAAAAGGCTGTGTAAAAATTTGGGCGTTGCATAATAGAGAGATGAGTTGAGGCTATGTACTGTGCAATGTCCATACTGTCAGTCTACGGAGGTTCGGAAAAATGGTAAGCGTAAAGGTAAACAAAATCACATCTGTGTACATTGTTGTCGTCAATTTATAGATGTCTACGATCCACCAAAGGGTTACTCGGATGAGATTAAACAGCAATGCTTAAAACTCTACGTTAATGGCATGGGATTTCGGGCAATTCAGCGTTCTACAGGAGTTCATCATACAACAATAATTTATTGGGTCAAACAGATTGGTCTCCAACTACCGGATGCACCTTCATCAGATGAAATTCCTGAAGTTGGAGAGTTAGATGAACTGGAAACCTTCGTGAGTTCAAAAAAAAACAAGATTTGGTTGTGGTTACAATTGGCGCAAAAAAATGAGGGCAGCCGTGTTTTGAGTTATCTGTTGGTGTCACGAGTTGTCTGTGTTGACGGCTGCCCTCATTTTTCAAGCCTTACCTCGGGACGGCAGTAAATCACTTTAGTGAAGGAATTTTAGCTTGGGTACTAGGGGATCATAGTGCGAAAACATTTAAACCTCTGTGGGACATTGTTTGCTGTTGGCAGTGTTATTTCTATGTTACAGATGGATGGAAAGTTTACCCTAGTTTCATTGATGCAGGAGATCACATTGTGAGTAAGACTTACATGACTAGAGTAGAAGGTGAAAATACCCGTTTACGTCATTACTTAGCACGGCTACATCGTAAAACATTATGTTATTCCAAATCCGTGGATATGCTGAAGTATTCAATTCGATTGTTACTTCATTACTTGAAGTATCAGGAAATACCCGTATCAACCTGATTCATCCCGCACCTATGCAACGCCAAAATTTGCTGTCTCTGTGCTTATGAGCACGTTTTTCTGTCTACAATGGATAAAATTTATTGGATCATCACGCTACGCTGGCATGACATTAACCGCAGATGCAGCGAATAGATTCTTTTGAGGAAATCATGACCCAAGTTTTAGACAGACCACCAGTCATAGACAAAAGCAGCGGGCAACGGTTTTATTTGTTAGCGGTAAGCCTTGCTCCGACACTGCAAAAGGGGAGGACATGCCTGGAGTTCCGACTCGGGCTCTGCCAAAGGGTTTGGGAGTTACGCCGCAGCCAGTGCGTCAAAACCAACAGCCAGTAGAAAAGCACCTGTGGGGGCATCCGTCATTGTCTCTGAAATGTAAGTCTGAACTTAAGGCGAAATTCAAATGGTCAAAAAGTCAACTTGAAGGCTTTTATGCAGAGGGCTTTTATGCTTTTATGATTTATTCTTTTGCCGAAAGCACGATCATAAAAGCGCGCCGTTTGGGAGTTCTTTTCTCTCGTCCCCCGGTGAAATCAAAGATTTCACCGGAACTTATTTGATGGGGGTCTGAATCCTCCATCAAATTCTTCCCTTCAGCATAAGAGCATAAGAGCAAAGTGCCTTTCTTTTTGTAAGGATTCAGGTAGTTGAAAACCTTGACTGGGCAGCATTTCAGCTCTGGAGTTCCAGACTAAATCAGAAGATAATCTCAACAAGCAACGATATATCGCCATTTAACCGATTCTTATTGAAAATCAGAAAAAGCTGTATTTTCCTCGATGCCTTGACTGGAGAAGCTTTTCTGACTTTTCCGGTCATTTTTAAAGAATGATAATCAATCTTAAGAGCAAGTTGACTAAATCATTATTCGGGAAGCCGTTGGCAGTATGCTCTCGCCGCAGCCCTTTGGTCTGGAGAGTAGGAATTAA
>JAABUX010004149.1_pt1 | contig 18600 bp, 20 predicted proteins | sample 5561851 | NCBI WGS metagenome assembly JAABUX01 (sample SAMN10711883, study PRJNA513361) | rock metagenome | isolation source: Antarctica rocks | place: Antarctica: Victoria Land, Richard Nunatak red sandstone | collected 2016-01-03 | reverse complement strand
CATTCAGATGCTCGGCAAATCCGACGGCGAGATGTTCCGGGGCGACGCGCCGGGCTTCGTGCCTAAAGCGATCCTCGATCTCATGGCGACGCACGGCATCGATTTTTGGCTCACCACGGAAGATCTCCCCAAGGCGGACAATCGTGTCACGCTCGAACGCGATGGTACGATTCGGCTCAGTTACAAACAAAACAATCTCGAAGCGCACGAACGGCTCAAGAAAAAACTCGGCAACGCAATGGAGCGAATCGGCGCGGCGCCACATCTGCTTCCCAATAACGTCTACCTCTCGAAATCGATCCCGATCAACGGCGTCGCGCATCAATCGGGCACCGTCCGCTTCGGGCTCGACCCGCAGACCTCCGCACTCGACCTCGATTGCAAAGCGCACGAACTCGACAATCTCTACGTCGTCGACAGCAGCTTCTTCGTCTCGATCACCGCCGTCAATCCGGCTCTGACCGTGGCGGCAAATGCCATGCGCGTAGCGGAGCATCTCAGCGCGCGATTCGGAATCGGCTCGGCGCAAAACGCCGATTACGGCTTTCTTTCCGATTCGGCGACCGATCGCGTGGTGCGGGAAGCGGAGAGCCGGACGCCGTGACCGTCGGGATCTTCGCCCGACACGACCGTGCCCGTGCCGAACGTCGTCGCGTATGCGACGTCGTCGGGCGAAATCGCTCGCGCTCGCCCGTCACTTGGTTCGCGGTACATCAGTAACTCCAGATCCAAGGGGCCGTCGCTCTCGAACGTTGCGATACTCACGTCCGCGCGCGGTAAACCCGCCAGCCGGGCTTGCTCTTCGCCAAAGTTGCGCGAGGTCGCGCTGAGTTCGAGCCCGAGCTCGTCGCGGTAGTACGCGATCCCACGGTCGAGATCAGCAACGACGAGTGCCGTGTGATCGATGCCGCGCACGAGCTGCGGTGTTCGAATATCCCACTGGGGCTTCATTCCCGGCGGAAAAGAGATGAGTTCGAAGGGGCGAAATTCGGGATCGCGCGCGTACACGGCGACGATACCCGCGGCATCGAGATTCCATTGCGGAAGACGTTGCGTCCCGTTCGAAACGATGGTCGCGCCGGCCGCCACGACGCGAGCGCAAGCGGCCTCGACGTCCGAGACGACGAAGGCACAGTGCCGAAACCACACGTCGTGACTCCGGCTATCGCGCGGGATCGCGCGGCCGCGCGCGCGGCGGAAGCGCAGCAGCGTCGTAGCGCAACGAATCGTTAGTGAATCGGGGTCGCGCTCGACGGGTTCGCAATCGAGTGCCTCGAGATAGAACTGCGCGAAGCGGTGCGGATTGTGCGAAGCGAACTCGACACCTTCGAGTCGTGTGTGCGGTACCACACGGTCTCGTTTACCCGCCATCCGGTCGGGGCAACGCTGCAGCATGCATGGCGATTCGGAACCGTCCAGCCCCGGTCACTCGATGCTCGTCGGCGCGGTCGCAGGCGCGGTCGGCGGCCTCGCAGGTGCGGCCGTCAAAGTGCTCTGCGAAAAGATCGTGCCGCCGCGCGCGGCCGACCGGGAACCGCCGCCGGGGGTCATCGCGGCGAATATCGTGCGTGCTACATCGGGTCGAGAACTCTCGCGCGAGCGTAAGGCGAGCGTGTCGCTTGCGGTTCATTGGATATTCAGCACGGTGACGAGCGCGATGTACGGCGCGGCCGTGGCGCGCATGCCGACACTGCGCGCCGGATACGGCGTCGGGTTCGGGCTCGTCGTTTGGGTCGGTTTTCACGAGTTCGCATTACCGATCTTACGCGCAACACCGCCGCTCGCCGAGTTGCCCGCAAAAGAACAGATCAACGAATGCATCAGCCACGCGATTTTCGGCGCGACGGTCGAGTTCGTGCGCGATCGCATCGCCGGGCACGCATAACGGCACGATCGTACGAAGTGCGCCTACATCGGTGCCGAACCGCTCAAAGACGAGCGTGCGATCCGCGACCCGGGATTACGATCGCCGTTCGGCAACCGCTTCGTCGAAGGGAATGCGGTCGTCGAGGGCGCGACGCTTTCCGCGGCGAGGCGGGGGAAGCGATCGCGCCGCTGCTGCGACACGCGCGAACCACGACGTCGCGTTTCGTGCGGCACCGCCGCGCCGCGTCGGTCCCAAGCGCAGCACGCGTACGGGCCCGATGCCGACGAAGCCGAGCACCTGCGCGCGCCACCGTCGTCCGATCGGATCGCCGTAGACGAGCCGCAGAAAGAGCGGCGGTGAATCCATCGTGACGATGAGGTCGGCCGATCGGCCACGTAGACGTTTCTCCCAAAATACGCTCGTCGTGCGATAGCGGAACGCGAACCCCGGCACGAGCACGCGTTCGAGTAACGCGAGGAGCGGCGCGGGCTCGGCGCCCCACCACATGGGAAATCCGAAACACACATGATCGCACGCGTCGAGTTCGCGCGCCACCCGCGCGACGTCGGGTTCCCACGGCTGCTCCGCGCCGTAGCCTGCGTGCAGGGTCGGATCGAACGTCAGATCGCGCACGGCGATCGTCGTGACCGTCGCGGTCGGCGGGAGTGCGGCGCGGTAGGCGTCGAGCAATGCCGTCGTAAGGCGTTCGCGACCCGGGTGACCGTCGATGATGAGCACGTTCACGTGCCGAAGCATAGCGCATGCACGGAATGAGCGGAACGTTCGATGTCGTCGGAGCGCGAGCGCCGCTCGCGTTCTTCGGGAACATGGACCGGGCACGGCTCGCGCACGGCTATCTCTTCACCGGCCCCGCGGGCGTCGGAAAGAAGACCTTCGCGCGCCGACTCGCACAATCGCTGCTTTGCGAGACGCCGAAACCCACCGTGCTCGGGTATTGCGGCAATTGCGCGGGCTGCAGACTCTTCGTTGCCGGCACGCATCCCGATTTCGTTGCGAACCAGGGCGTCGTGAAGATCGGAAAGGAGGGCGGCAGCGCGCTGCACGACGAGGAGATCTCCGCACGCGACCTCGTGCGCGAGCTCTCGCTGCATGGCTATCGCAGCGCCTACCGCGTCGTGCTGCTCGGCGACGTGACCTTCGCGACGCACGAAGCGGCGAACGCGCTGCTCAAATTCTTCGAGGAACCACCCAAAGGCGTCGTCGTGATCCTCACGACGAGTTCGCCTGGCTCGTTGCTCGCGACCATTCGCTCGCGCATGTGCGACGTCGCCTTCGCGCCGCTGCCGGCGGCCGACGTCGAGCGCGTCCTCGTCGCGGACGGCGTTGCGCCGGATCGCGCGCGTGTGGCGGCGGAAGTTGCGCTCGGCAGCATCGTGCGTGCACGCGCCGTCCTCGACGACGACGACGCCGGTATCCGCGAGGCGTCGTTCGCGTGGTTCGCTCGCGCCGTCCGCGGCGAATCCGCCGACGCGAGCTTCTTGCGGCTCGACGATCGCAGCCTCACAGGAGCGGAGAAGCGCGCACTCGTGGGCGAGCTCATCGAACTCGTGCGCGTGGCCGCGCGGGATTGGGTCGCGCTCGCCGTGAGTGGGGCTGCGGTACCGCTACTCGCGGAAGACCAGCGCGAGCGCATCGCAGCGCTACCGACGCGGGACGCACGCGCGCTCGTCGGCGTGCTCGCAGCGATCGGCGAGACCGAAAAGCTCGCGCATTCCAACGTGTCGGCGGGACTCGTCGTCGATCAGTTACGCATGCACCTGGCACCGCCGGTCGCCGCGCGTTAAATTAGCGGTCGCGCGGCTCGAGCAACGCATCGAATCGTCGGTTCATCTCATCGCGCAGGTCGTTAAGCGCGGCGGTATGCTCGGCGAGCGTTGCCTCAATCCGTGCGAAGCCCGAATCCATGTCGACGATCATCCGTTCGAGCAATGTCGCGACGCGCGCGACGTTCGCTTCGTACTGCGAACTCATCGTCGCTTAGTAGTGTCGGCCGTACGATGCGTCGTCGTATGCCTTTGCGAGGACGAGCGCGACGTAGCCCGTCGTCACCGCATGCACGAGTCCGACTGCGATCGAGAGCACGTCGCCGAAATCGGGGATCGACGCGCCGTAGGTGAGCAAGAGCGGCGAAAACGCCGAGAGCACGAGCGTAGGAACGAAGATCGCGTTGGCGATGTAGAGGGCCGTCACCACAACGGTCGCGAGTAGCGTGCGCTGTGCGCGTTCGACCGACGCGTTGAGCGCGGCACCTCCGGGAATGCCGCCGATCGCTGCCGCGGGAAGCGTGTAGATGAACAGGACGTACGCCACGAGCTGCAACGCGATCGCGCCGAACGAGCCGAGCACGGCGCCGACGACGCCGGCCACGAAGAGGATGAAGTTAAAACCGAGGGTCGCGAAGATGATCGCACCGACCTTGCGACGCGCGTTCTCCCAAGCGTCGTCGAAGGGTGCCTTGCCGCGGCGCCACGCGGTCTCTCCGACGATAAGCGCGACTGCGAAGCCGAACGACGCGATCGCCTGCGCGAGCAACGACGCGATACCGGAGTTCGCCGAACCGAGAAACCCCGCTCCATTTTCGGCGGGGATGAGTTTATACAGCAAGATCGTGACGATGGAAGCGAGCAGCGGCGCGAGGCAGATCTGCGGATTACGCGCGAGCAACGGGAATGAGCGCACGTAGGCCATGACATCGACCTTGCCAGGCCGGAGCGATCGCATGCTACGCGCGGGCGCTTGCGAGCGCGCTACCGCAGTTGCACGTGCGCTCGGCCGGTATCGCTTCGACGAGTTTGATGATGCCGTCGCGAACGCGCGCGTTGTTACTCGCGAAAATCTTCAATACTTCGGCGTGCGTGACGGGTTCCGCACCGGGTAGGCCGACGTCGTAATCGGTGATGAGCGAGATGTTGACGTAGCACATCTCGAGTTCGCGTGCGAGATAACACTCGGGATATTGCGTCATGTTGATGACCTCCCAACCCGCGTCTTGGAACCACTTCGATTCCGCGCGCGTCGAGAAACGCGGCCCCTGGATGACGACGATCGTCCCGCGTTCGTGCGTCGTGACGCCGATCGAACGAAGCGCTTCGACGGCGATCGGGCGCAATTGCGGGCAGTACGGATCGGCGAAGCTGACGTGCGTCGTGATCGGGCCGTCGTAGAACGTATCTAGGCGTCCCATCGTGCGATCGACGACTTGATCGGCGACGACCATGTGGCCGGGCTCGACGTCTTTCTTTAGCGAGCCGCACGCCGTCGGGCCGACGATCCGCGTCACGCCGAGTTCTTTCATCGCCCACACGTTCGCGCGGTAGTTGACCATATGCGGCGGGAAGCGATGATCGCGCCCGTGCCGCGGGAGAAACGCGACGGATTTGCCGCCGAGTTCGCCGAGGGCGATCGTGTCGCTCGGCGGGCCGTACGGCGTCTCGATCCAGACCTCGCGCGGGTTCTCGAGCAGCGCGTAAAAGCCCGAGCCGCCGAAGACGCCGATCATTCTTTGAAATCGCTCGGCTTGAGTTCTTCGATGAATTTACGGAAGCGATTCGTTTCTTCGGCTTCCGCTTTTTTGTCGGCGACCGTCTCTTCGAGCACGATCTTATCGGCCACGAAGATCGGCGCTTGCATCCGCAGCGCGAGCGCGATGCCATCGGAGGGGCGCGCGTCGATCTCCTGCGTGTCGCCGTTCGCACGCACGATCAGCTTGGCGAAGAACGTCGAGTCTTTGATATCGTGAATGACGATCTGCTCCAGCGACGCGTGGAGCGATTCGAGCATCGTGCGCATGAGTTCATGCGAGAGCGGGCGCGGGACGGCGGTACCTTCGAGGGCGAGCGCGATCGCCGTCGCTTCGAACGGACCGATGAGGATCGGGAGAAAACGTTTTCCTTCGAGGTCCTTGAGGATGACGACGGGGTCGTGGGTCAGCAAGTCGATGCCGAGCTTGTCGACCTTCATTTGGCGCATCTTCCTGAGTCCTACGCGTCCAGGACGATTCCTTGCCCCGAGCGAACGCACGGCGTCGCTCACATGGCTCTCTCATGCGGTATCGTCGGCCTTCCCAACGTCGGTAAATCGACGATCTTCAACGCGCTCACCCGCTCGGCGCAGGCGCTCGCCGCGAACTATCCGTTCGCGACGATCGAACCCAACGTCGGTGAAGTGCCGGTGCCCGATGCACGCATGAAGGTGCTCTCCGATCTCGTGAGCGCCAGACGAATCGTACATGCCACGGTGCGCTTCGTCGACATCGCGGGACTCGTGCGCGGTGCGAGTTCGGGCGCGGGTCTCGGCAACGCGTTCCTCAGTCACATACGAGAAACCGACGCCGTCGCGATGGTCGTGCGGTGCTTCGAAGACGACGACGTCACGCATGTCGAGGGCGGTCCCGATCCGCTTCGCGATATTGAGATCATCACGATCGAGCTCGCACTCGCCGACTTGCAGACGCTCGCGAAGCGGCTGGAAAAACTCGAACGCGAAGCGCGCGTGAACGCGAAACTCGCGCCACGCATCGAGGCGGGCAAACGCCTCAAAGCCGCGCTCGAGAATGGGACGCCGGCACGCACGTTCGCGCCCGAATCACTCGAAATGGAGTTGGCGCGCGAGTCGTTCCTGCTCACCGCGAAGCCGATGCTCTACGTCGCCAACGTCGACGAGAGCCAGATCGCAACGCCGGGTCCGCTCGCCACGAAAGTCTTCGAGCACGCGAACGCCGAGCACGCGCGGGCGATCGCCTTCTGCGGGAAAATCGAATCGGAACTCGCCGGTCTTTCCGACGATGAGGCGCAGAGCTTTCGCGAGGAACTCGGCATCGACACGAGCGGTCTCGATCAGCTCATCCTCTCCGCCTACGATCTGCTCGGGCTCATGACGTTCCTGACGGCGGGCGAGATCGAGGTCCGCGCCTGGACGATCGATCGGGGCACCAAGGCCCCGCAAGCGGCCGGCAAAATCCACTCCGATATCGAGCGCGGGTTCATCCGAGCGGAAATCGTGTCGTACGACGACTACGCGCGTCTGCGGACGATGGACGCGATCAAGTCCGCCGGCTTGACGCGCAGCGAAGGCAAAGAGTACGTGATGCGCGAGGGCGACGTCGTCAATTTTCGCTTCAACGTCTGACGCGCCGACGTTCCGGATGACCCGATGTGCGCGCGCGCGACGGCCTGGCGAACCATTCCGTCGAGCCGATCGCGGTGTAAGACGGACGACCGTCAGCATTCGCGTTGCAGACTACATTTGGATAAAGCCAACGTCGATTCGTTATCCATATGTAGGGTAAGCGCGCTGCCTTCCGTAAGGTGAAAACCCGAGTGATAAAAATTTCGGGGTGTAGTCCATGATGACCGCCGTGCGTGAGGTCTCCGTGTTCGGGGATGCGATCGCGTACTTCAACGAAGCAGCCGAACTGCTCGATCTCAATCCCGGCATCCGCCGGCTGCTGACCAAGCCCTCGCGCCAGATCATCTTTTCGATTCCCTTTCAGCGCGACAACGGCGAACTCGAAGTGTTCACGGGCTACCGCGTCCAGTACAACTTCGCTCGCGGCCCGGCTAAGGGCGGCATCCGCTTCCATCCGGGCGTGACCCTCGACGAAGTGACCGCCCTCGCGTTCTGGATGACGTGGAAGTGCGCCGTGGTCGACCTGCCGTTCGGCGGCGGCAAGGGCGGCGTCACGTGCGATCCGACCACGCTCTCGCGCGGCGAACTCGAACGCATCACCCGCCGCTACGCAGCCGAACTCGTCGAGGTCGTGGGCCCCGATAAGGACGTCCCGGCGCCCGATGTCGGCACGACCCCGCAGATCATGGCGTGGTTCATGGACACCTATTCGATGCACGTGCGCCAGCACGTGCCGGGCGTCGTGACGGGCAAGCCGCTCGAGATCGGCGGTTCGCGTGGCCGCGTCGAGGCGACCGGACGCGGCGTCTCGCTCGTCGCACTCGCCCAGATGCGCCGCATGGGCATCGCACCCCAGGGTGCGACCGTCGTCGTGCAGGGCTTCGGAAACGTCGGTTCCGTTGCGGCCAAGATGTTCGTCGATGCGGGCGCTCGCGTCGTCGCCATCTCCGACGTGACGGGCGCGTACCATAACGAAGCCGGGCTCGACATCCCGGGCGCGATCGCCTACGCGCAGGAGCACCACTCGCTCGACGGCTACCGCGGCGGCGAACGCATCACGAACGAGGCGTTGCTCGCGCTCGCGTGCGACGTCATCGTTCCGGCGGCGTTAGAAAAGCAGTTTACCATTGGCAACGCCGCTGCCGTCCGCGCGAAATTGATCGTCGAAGGCGCGAACGGTCCGACGACGCCGGAAGCCGATCACATTTTCAATCAACGCGGCATCATCGTCATTCCCGACATCGTCGCGAATGCGGGCGGCGTCACCGTCTCGTATTTCGAGTGGGCGCAAGATCGCGCCGGCTATTTCTGGAAAGAATCGGAAGTGAACGAGCGTCTCGCCGACGTCATGCTGGAAAATTTCGGCAAGGTCTCGGATCTCGCGACGATGCGTGCCGTTCCGCTCCGTACCGCGGCGTACATGGTCGCCATCGACCGCGTCGTGCAGTCGATGAACACGCGCGGCGTGTACGCCTAGCGTTTCGCGCCGACGCGTTGCGCCCATGCCTCGAGCGCACCGAGGCTGGGCGCGATATCCGCACCGAGGTCGGTGAGTTCGTACAACACGCGAAGCGGCGGCCCCGAGTCCACGCGACGGCGCACGAGCCCGTCGAAGTCGAGTTCGCGCAGCGATGCGCCGATCGTCGGTTCGGGAATGTCGCAAAGCGTTTCGAGGAGATCGTTGTAGCGGCGCGACCCACTGATGAGTTCGCGCAAGATCGCGGCATTGTGGTGACGCCCGAGCTCGAGTAAGACCGCGACGAAGCGTTTGGGTTCGTCGTCGGACCGACCGTTGAAATTCACGACGTCACCAAGGCGGTGACGAACGTGGCGAATGCGTTCATTACCCGTAACATCGGCGCGTGAGCCGCAAATTTCGCCGAGTTAGGGATACGGGCGTGCGAGAGTGCGCGAACTCACAACCGTTACGAGCGAGAGTGACTAAGTGCCACGACAAGCGACATCACGGGATGGATAACGGGATTTACCCGCTGACTGGGTCGCTCCAACGGCGAGTCAAATGCCGGTTCTTGTCGGCGATCCGTACGGTGCGCCGACGTACGGTGACTTATGGCGTATCTGGCAGACGCCAGCATCACAGTTTGTCGGAATGGGAATTTCGCCTAATCGCTGGTTTCATGGCAGATCTCGGCGATTCTGACCCAGACATTGGGCAACCGATGCACAGCACGATCGATAACACGCCGACGGGGCTAGGTTGCTCGCGCACTACACGTTGCGTTAATGGCCGAGCAGCGGAGGCTCTGGGCGGATGGTATGGAGGGTATGTGGGTGGGGCCGCAGGCTCGTTCGCCGGAGCTTCCATAGGAGCTTTGGTCACGGGCGGCTTCACGGCCGGCGTTGCGTCTCCGGTAGGCGCAGCGATAGGCGGCCGCATCGGTGGCTTTTTTGGTGCGGTTATCTTCGGATATTTGGCAGTGTAGTCGGGAGTCAGATTGAAGATGCGATCAAGCGCAGAAACCACTAAAAACTCCAGGTCAAGAGTAGCATGGGAGGAATTTTTGTGGAGTTTGCCTGCAAGCGTTGCGCTAATGCTGATAACGTGGTACCTGCATCGACCGGAAGGTTTTCTTCGGTTCGAAGTCTTTATGTGGCCAGTCATAATCTTTCTCGCCTATTATTTAAACGCGGCAACGGGGCTGTCTCGCGCAATCGAAAAAAGCAATATGGCGCTTATAGAGAAAGTATGGCCAAAGAAGCCTTGGGTAAAAAGTAGCGACGATTCATAAGGGCGAGCGAGCGGCTAAGAAAGGTTATTTCGGAAAGGCCGCTGATGCTCGAATGGAGCAGCCCCCGTTTCGAACTATCGAGCACGGCCATCACCGTGCCGATGACGAGCACGGTCAGCGCAAGGCCGCGGGAGCCTTGCGCGAGACCGTCTTCGTTCGGATTAGACGAAGGCTTGTTCGGCGTGATAGGAGCTGCGTGAGAGCGGGCTGCTGACGACTTGGCGGAAGCCCTTCGCGACGCCGGCCGCGCGTAGCCGTTCGAATTTTTCCGGCGTCACGAACTCGACGACATCGAGGTGACGTTTCGTCGGCTGCAAGTATTGACCCATCGTGAAGATGTCGACGCCGGCGGCGCGCGCTTCGTCCATCGCTGCTTCGATCTCGTCTTCGCGCTCGCCGAGCCCGAGCATCAGCGAGGTCTTGGTGTATGTCAATTTCCCCGACGCTTTCGCGTGCGCGAGGACGGCGAGCGATCGATCGAACGTCGCGCGCTTATCGCGTACCGACGGGGTGAGCCGGCGAACGGTCTCGAGGTTGTGTGCCAGGACTTCGGGTTCCGCATCCAGGACCGCGTCGAGTGCCCGGAGGTCGCCCGCAAAATCGCCGGTGAGACACTCGACTTTCGCCTGGGGCGAAAGCTTATGGATCATCCGCACGGTGCTCGCGAAGATCGCGGCGCCACCGTCGGCGAGGTCGTCGCGATCGACCGCAGTGAGCACGAGATATTGCCAACCGAGGTCGCGCACGGCTTCCGCGACGCGCTTGGGTTCGAGCCAATCGACTTCGCCGCGCGGGCTTCCGGTTTTGACGTTGCAGAAGTTGCAACCGCGCGTACACGTATCGCCCAAGATCATGATCGTCGCGGTACCGGCACCCCAGCACTCACCGATGTTCGGGCACATCGCCTCTTGGCAAACCGTGTGCAGACCCGAGGCCTTTACGTCGTGCTTGAGTCGCTCGTACGTCTCGCCATGTGCGAGTTTGACTTTCAGCCAAGCCGGCTTGCGATTGGGCGCGGGGGAGATGAGGTCGATCACAGTCCGTCCTCGTTCGCGCGAATCACGCCGCAGCCTCGCGAGCGAGCGATACGCCGAGTTCGCTCGCGAGCGCGTCGAGTAACGGCTCGCGCACATCGCCTGGGGCGACCGCGCGGCCCAGCTCGCGCGACATCGACGTGATGCCGAATTCCGACGTCCCGCACGGCGTGATGAGCCGATCGTAATCGAGCGCGGTCGCGACGTTGAGCGCGAGGCCGTGCAACGACGTCATCTGCTTTACGGCTAAACCGATCGCGCAGATCGCGTTCGTGCCGACGTATACGCCACGGTGCTCGCCACGACCGGCGGCCGCGATGCCGAACGCGGCGAGTGTCGCGATGACGGCGCGTTCGAGCGCCGAGACCAGCGGCGCGACCTCGCGGAAACGTTCGAGTTTGCGGATCGGGTAGACGACGAGTTGGCCCGGACCGTGATACGTCGCGTCGCCGCCGCGTTCGACTTCGACGAGGTCGACGCCACGCGCGGCGAGCGCCGCACGCGAGAGCAAGACGTTCGCGGCTTTCGCGTTGCGTCCGAGCGTGATGACGGGCTCGTGTTCCACGACGATGAGCGTCGCCTCGGCTTCGTCGCGCGCGACCGCAGCGTGAAGGTCGCGCATGAGCGCGAGCGTCTCACGGTACGGACGGCGACCGAGGTCGAGGACGTGCATCAGTCGTCGTCGTCCGCGAAACCGGCGGCGACGACTTCGTACGTTGCCGCCGACGGCGGTGCCGCGAGCAACGGCGCGAGCGCGCGTTGCATTTCGGCGAACGCCGGCAATCCCGCGCTCTGCGCGTGCGCGTCGTCGTTCGTCCATTCTTCGATGAGCGCGATTCGGGATGGATCGGCCGTATCGCGGCCGATGCGAAACGCGAGCAGCCCGCGGCCGAGCAACGACTCGAGATAGGTGTCGAGCCGATGCGCGACGTGCTCCGCGGCATCGGCATCCTTCGCCGCGAGCGTCACCAGCAGCACCACGCGCTAGACGCCCGCGCCGACCGGCGTCTTCGGCTTGAGGTTGACGATGTGGATCGCCTTGAAGTGCGACGCTTCGGCTGCGTCCATGATCGATTCCGTGAGCGTGGGATGCGGATGGATCGCGAGCCCGATATCCTCCAGCGTCGCACCCATCTCGAGTGCGATCACGCCTTCGCCGATCAGCGATTCCGCTTGCGGCGCGATGATATGCATACCGAGTAGCATATCGGTCTTCGCATCGCCGACGAGTTTGATCATGCCATCGGACTCGTTCATCGTGCGCGCGCGGCCGCTCGCGAGCAGCGGAAACTTTCCGATCCGCAACTCGTAGCCCGCAGCTTTGGCTTCCTCTTCGGAAAGCCCGACGGTCGCGACTTCGGGATCGGTGTAGACGCAGTTCGGTACCGCGATCGGATCGTAAGCCGCGGACAGATCGCCGCCGATCACTTCGGCTGCGACCGTGCCTTCCTTCATCGCCTTGTGCGCGAGCAGCGGTGCGCTCGTGACGTCGCCGATGGCGAAGATGCCGTCGACCTTCGTGCGGCGCTGCGCGTCGACGGCGATGAAGCCGCGCTCGTCGGTTTCGAGACCGGCGGCCGCGAGATTGAGCGTGTCGGTGACGGGGCGGCGACCGACGGCGACGAGCGCCATCTCGAACTCGCGCGTCTCGTCTTTGCCGTTCGTGAATTCGCCGTTCATGACGGCCTTGACGCCGTCGCCGCTCTTCTCGAGCGAGACGAGCTTCGTACCGAGCGCGATCTCGACGCCCTGCTTTTTGAGAATACGCGCCATCGTCTTGCTGATCTCGAGATCGGTGCCGGTGAGCACTTGCGGCATCTGCTCGACGACGAGCACTTTCGTACCCATGCGCGTGTAGACGGTCGCGAATTCCAAGCCGATCACGCCACCGCCGATGACGAGCATCGTCTTCGGAATTTTGGCGAGGCCGACCGCGTCGTCGGAGTTGATGATCGTTTCGCCGTCGCGCGGCCACGCTTTGACGTCGACTGGTGCGCTGCCCGTGGCGATGACCACGGCGTCCTTGGCCGCGTACGTATCGCTGCTGCCGTCGCGTTTCTTGAGGCTGACGGTTTTCGCCGAGACGAACGATGCGTCGCCGTAGGCGAAGCTGACATTGTTCGCTTTGAAAAGTTGGTTGACGCCGCCCACGTTCGATTTCACGACGTCGGATTTGAACTTGGCGACGCCCTCGCGGTCGATCTCCGGGGCGCCGACTTTGAGGCCGATCTTGCCCGCCTCGCGAATCTGGCGCGTCACCTCGCCGACGTGCAACAGGGCCTTGGTCGGAATGCAGCCCCAATTGAGGCACACGCCGCCGACCTCGTCCCGGTCGAAACACACGACGTTCTTGCCGAGCTGTCCGAGCCGGATCGCGGCATGGTAGCCGCCGGGGCCCGCACCGATGACGATCGCGTCGACCTGGATGTCAGCCAAAATATTCTCCTCGCGGTGGTGTGACGTATCGAATGGGGCATTCGCTGCGCCCTTCGAACAACCACCGCAAGGAGACCAAGTTTTCAGGTCTGTGGCGGACGTCGCCTAGTGGTCGAAGTGGTCGACCTCGCGCGCCGCCTTTTCGGTTGCCGACACGTGAATGTTGTCCGCAACGAAGGCGTTGAAGACTTTTTTCTCGTCGATCGTGACGTCTTTGCCGTGCGCCAGATTGTGGCCGAAGAGTCCGCCGATCCCAAAAGTTGCGAAGCCGATGATCGTCGCGGTCGACGCGGCGCCCTTGCGATCGTCCTCGCCCTGTTTCTGCGTGACGTTTGCGAGATGGATCTTGCCGCCGTCAGACGCGTAAATCCAGTCGAAATTGAGCGTCAGCGAGCCGCTGCGACCGCTTCCGCCGGCATGCCCGACCTCGCCGATCGTCCCTTGGCCAAGCGTCCCCGATCGCACGACGATAAAGCCGTTGATGACGACGTCTTTCGCCGCTTGCACCTGGAAGGTATCACCCGCTTTGAGCTTGTTCGACGACACGTCGCCGACGACGTGGACCGGAATGGCCGTGCCGCCCGGCAAGAGCACCGTCGTGCCACCGGGTACGCTATCAGCCACGGCCGGCGCGCTCTTGGTGGACGCCAGCGAGGTTGTGAGAAACGCCAACGCGGCGATGGTCGTAAGAACGATACGCATGCAGAGCTTTCTACGACGACGGACGAGTAGTCTCGGGTGGGGCTCGGCGCGATTGTAGCCGTTGAATATGACCACAACGTTACCGTAATAGAGCGCGCCTGTCACGAGCCGCGGTGTTAACTTGCCGTTTCGGCGTTCGAAGTTGCGGAGTTCCCGGCGTTTCCGGTGTCCTGCGCTCGGGCGCTACGGCGCGCCGCGCCTCGGAACGCGCCGACCCTGCCACCGGTTCGTTGCGGGTTGCTGGGTGGCAACGAGCGGAGCCCTCCAATTTGCTGCGAAGTCACGAGCCAATGCGCGACATTGGCTGGCCCGGTGGTATTCCAAGCGTCGACCGCGCCAGTATCGTGCCAATCTACCAGCAGATCTACGAGGAGCTGCGCGAGTCGATTCAGACGGGCACGTTGCCCGAGGCCACGCGCCTCCCCCCGGAACGCGCCTTGGCCGACAAGCTCAGCGTCAATCGTAGCACCGTCGTGCACGCGTATCGGGAGCTGGCCCGGGATGGCCTCATCGAGCAACGCGTCGGCTCGGGCTCCCGCGTCGCGCGGTCGAGCGCACCCGCTGGCCGTGGCCCCGACGTTCCTTGGTGGGTGACCCTGCCGCCGTGGCGCGTGGGATCGTTTCCCCAAGTCCTGGGCGAACTCGCCGCGACCTTTCACGGCGAGCGGATCTCGATGGTGCAGGGCGTGCCGCCGGTCGAGCCGTCGCCGCTGGCGGAGCTAGCCGCCTCCTTCGCGCGCGTCGCGGGCGATCCCGATTACGTCTTATCCTACGGCGATAGCGAGGGTCACGCATTGCTGCGCGAAGCGATCGCGGCGCGTATGCGCGCGCGGGGCTGTACGACGGGCGCCCGCGACGTGCTCGTGCTCACGGGCTCCACGCAAGGCATCACGCTCGTCGCGCAGTCCTTGGCCGAACCCGGCGACGAAATCATCGTCGAAGTGCCGACGTATCCGGGCGCGCTGCAGATTTTTCAAATCGCGGGCTTGCGTGCGATTCCCGTCGCCGTCGACGACGACGGTATGCGCGTCGATCATGTCGAGGCGATCCTGCGCACGCGACGACCGCGCTTCATCTACACGATGCCCGCGCTGCACAATCCGACGGGTGTGACGATGAACGCCGATCGGCGCGAGCGCCTCGTTACCCTTGCGACGCGCGCGCGCGTGCCGATCGTCGAGGACGATCCCTACGGCGAACTCGCGCAGTCGCCCGCGCCGCCGCTCGTCGCGCAATCGCCGAATCAAGTCATCTACTTGAGTTCGTTTTCGAAGACGATCGCGCCGTCGTTACGGCTGGGCTGGCTGACGGCGCCGCGTCCGATCTTCGAACGCCTGCTCATGCGAAAACAGTCGTACGACATGGCGACGAGCCTCTACGTGCAAGCCGGCGTCGGCGATTATCTCGCCGGTGCCTACGACGCGCACGTGATTCGACTGCGCGACGAACTCGTCGAACGTCGAGCGCTCGCGCGCGCGGCGATCACGGAGTTCTGGCCGCGCGGCATGCGCGTCGCCGCGGGCGGCGGCGGCTACTATCTCTGGGCGACGGCGCCGCGCGAGATGCGCGCGCGCGCTCTGCTCGATGCGGCCGAACGCCACGGCGCGTCCTTCCTTTTCGGCGAGGCGTTCTTTGCGGCGTCCGGCGGCGACCACAATTTCCGTCTGGCGATCACGCCCGTCACGCGCGACGATGTCGTCGAAGGAATCCGTCGGATCGGCACGGCGATCGGCGCCACGCCGGCACGGTAGTGCCACGGCAAACGACGGGCACCAGCGACGTCGTCTCGCATCCGATCGCACCCGCGTTGTTGTCATGGTTCGCCGATAACAATCGCGCGACGTTACCGTGGCGTACCGATCGCGATCCGTACCGCATCGTCGTCGCAGAATTCATGTTGCAGCAGACGCAAGTCGATCGCGTCGAGCCCCTGTTCGAAGCGTTCGTTGCGCGTTGGCCGACGTTCGGCGCGCTCGCAGCGGCGTCGCAAGCCGACGTGATACGAGCGTGGAAAGGCCTCGGATACAATTCGCGCGCCATGCGTTTGCACGCACTCGCGCGCGTCGTGCACGCGACGTTCGACGGCGCGTTGCCGCGCGACGAAGCGGCATTACGCGCGTTGCCGGGCATCGGACCGTATACGGCTCGCGCGATCGCGGCGTTCGCTTTCGACGCGGACGTCGTTGCGATCGACACGAACGTTCGCCGCATCGTGCATCGCACGCAGCTCGGCATCGAGTGGCCGCCGCGCGCGAGTCCGGCCGAACTCGATGCGATCGCGAGCGCGCTCGTTCCGCACGGCGATGGATTCGCGTTCAATTCGGCATTGATGGATTTGGGATCGACGCTCTGCACGGCGCGCGCGCCAAAGTGCCTGCTCTGTCCACTCGCGCGCGATTGCGAAGCCGCGCCGATCGACGCGGGTGCGCTCGCGCGTCTCGCCGCCGTGCACGCACCTCGTCGCACGCCGCAAGAGAAGCTGAAGTTCGAGGAGACCGATCGCTTCGTGCGCGGTCGCGTCATCGACCGGTTACGTGCGCTCGGCGCCGCCGAGACGATCTCGCTCCTCGACCTTCACGCCGAGCTCGCGCCCGTACTTTCGACGACGCATCGCGACGACGCTGCGTTCGCGGCGATCGTCGCGCGCCTCGGGCGGGACGGCATCGTCGAGATCGGCGATGCGGGCGTCGCGCTCAAGGCGTAGCGGCTACCGCGGAGTCGTGCCGCCGATCGCGCGCATCGGTCGCAACGTCGAAATCTTCGACCGGCTGCGGCGCTGGGACGCGACGCCATCGAATGCCGGTGTCCGTCCGACCACCGTTCCTACCGAACGGCCTGCGCAAGTCCCCCAACCGCCTGCGATCGGCATCGACACCCGAGCGCCTAACCATCTATTTGCCGACGGATCTGGTCGATCGCATCGAGCGCCGAATTGCCGAGATTCGTCGTCGGCATAAAGTCTCGGTGTCCGGTTACATCGAGGCCGCGCTCTATGAGTTTATGAGCGCCGGCGACAGCGACATCGCGCACTTCAAAAAACACCATGTGAAAGCACGCCGAAGCCGCATATAGCAGCTGTAACGTTTTAGGGTTGTAACGCTTGACGAAGAAGTGCCCTCGAGGGTGCGCGCATTGACGCCGTGCCGATGATCGCCAAGTTTTACCGGGCTCCGGACGGCTCGGAGCCGGTCGCAGCGCTCCTTGACGGTCTGCCAGCCGAAGCGCGGTTCGTTCTCAACAACCAGATTCGGCGCCTCAACTTACTGACGGACGAGAGCCCGCACTTACCCCACCCCCACAGCTCGCAGGTCGAGGGAGAGCTCCGCGAGCTGCGCTGCCACTACGGCTCAACGCTTTACCGGGTGCATTACCGTCGGTCGGGCCCGTTCGTTGTGTTACTGCACATCTTCACGAAACGCACCAAGAAGATTCCAGAAGCTGAGAAGAAGATTGCTCGCGACCGTTGGGAGGACTTCCGGCGCCGTATGGACTCCGAACCACGGACACCGCCTCGGCCGATTGGGCACGATGCACCGAGGTAGTAAAAGCCATGTCATTGACCAGACTTCGCAATTTTGCTACATTGGGAGACACCATGAGCGTGTCATCCAAGCGGCTTGGCGAGATTTCGCCGCTCGGCGAAACCGTCGATCAGTTTCACCTCCGCCAACTCCGTGAGCCGGCCTATCGCCGCGCACAGGCGAAATTTGCGGTTGCGGAACAGTGCGCGCGAGCGCTCATCCAGCATCGGATGAAAACGAATCAGACGCAGCGTGACCTTTCAACTCAGCTTGGGATGACCGAGTCAATGGTTTCACGTCTTGAGCGCGGAGATCACGTGCCGAACGTCCAGACACTCTGTCGCATCGCAGACGCCCTCGGCAAGGACCTTGTCGTCTCGTTTGCCGAGCCGACGGCGGCCGCAGTTTGATGCCAATCTCGCTTGGCAGATAAGCGTATCGCTTAAGGTGCTAAGACGCTTTAGCGTTCGACGCTGTGCGTCCATTAGGCGCCCGTCGACGTTTGACGAAAGGTCGGTTCCGTGGCGGAGACGCGAAAAGAACCCCGCGTACCGCGACGTGTGAAGAAGTCGGCGGCGTCCGTGGTCGCCCCGGTCGCCACGTCATCATCTGTCGTGGCCGAAGTGGTTGTTCCGGCCGAACCCGCGACCAGTCACATGTTGCGCATCCCGCGGCCCGACGGTGCCTCGATCGTCCTCGAGCTTCCTGATGTTGAGGGCGTCGACACTTATTTTGAACACGTCCGCGCCTGGTTTGACGGACGGCCGGAAGAGCTCACACTCTTTGAGACGCCCGAGCCCTTTGCGCGCTCACAGCGCGAACTCGCCGCCTTTGCGGCGGAGTCCAATGCCCCATCGCCCATCGCGCCGCCCGCAAAGGCCGCGATCCGGCTTGAAATTAACGCTGCCGAGCCTTCACGCCATGACCTCCCCTCGCCCGTTCCGGATGGCGATTATCCGATCGTCTCGAGCGTAAGCCGGCGCGCCATCTCAACCCTCGTGCTCTCGGCATCCGATCCTCATGCGTTCACGGCGACCGATCGCGGTCTCGTCCTTGCGCATGAGGACGCGCTGGCCGTCGGTCAAGTAATGCTGCGCCCGTTGGGCGAGCCGCGAGCCGCAACGCCGGCGCGACGGCTACGT
>JAABUX010004147.1_pt1 | contig 18610 bp, 17 predicted proteins | sample 5561851 | NCBI WGS metagenome assembly JAABUX01 (sample SAMN10711883, study PRJNA513361) | rock metagenome | isolation source: Antarctica rocks | place: Antarctica: Victoria Land, Richard Nunatak red sandstone | collected 2016-01-03 | reverse complement strand
TGGTGAGGGTTCCACCCTGGACGGTCTTGAGGGTTGCGGCGCCGTGACCCTTTTTGATGGCCTTGGCGATCGCCTTCGAGTCCATCTTGCCGGCGACGACGTGGTAGGTGAGGATCTTGGTGAGCTGATCCTTGTTTTCGGGCTTGACGAGGGTGTCGACGGTGCCGGCGGGGAGCTTGTTGAAGGCATCATTATCGGGAGCGAAGACGGTGAAGGGGCCGGCGCCGGAGAGAGTATCGACGAGGCCGGCGGCTTTGACGGCGGCGACGAGGGTGCTGAGGTTGGGGGCGGCGGAGGCGTTCTCGACGACGGTCTTGCTGGGGTACATGGGCGCTCCGCCGACGTCTGGGTCCTTTTGCTGGGCGGTGGCGCTGAGCGACGTGAGAGCAAGGGCCACGGCGGCCAAGGTTGCGAGGAAGGTCTTCTTCATGGGGATACCCTTTCGACGATGCCGCGGGTGCGGGCCAGGGTGGTTCGGGGTTGCATCCCGCATGCGACTCACTCCACTTACGCCGCGGCGCGGGAAGTGGATTTGAAAACAAATGTCTGATGGCGGCAGATGGCTTGCCTGCGGCGGGTGTGCGCGGCTCCTATGCGTTTGCCGGCGAGGATGCTCGAGGGGTGTGCCTGGGGGAGATTTGAAGTGGCCGGGTCGCGTTGACAATTCGCGTGGGGAGCCGTCAACTGGAGACCTGCATGAGCATTGAAGCGAGGTCGGAGAGTTCGGGGATGCCGGGTGTGGCGTCGGTTGGGGAGCACGGCAGCCCAGGCATGCATGACAACGGACTTTTGCTGATCGGGCTGTTCAAGCTGGTGAAGGCGGTGTTCTTTTTCTGCGTGGGGATTGGGGCGATCCACCTGCTCCACAAGGACCTGAGCGACGAGGTGATCCGGCTGGCGACGGCGCTGCGCTTCGATCCGGAGAGCCGCGTGGTCGCGCTGCTGATGGACAAGGTGGATCTGATCGATGCGCACCGGCTGCGGGAGATCGGGTTTGCGACCTTTGCGTATTCAGGGCTGGCGCTGACGGAGGGGATCGGGTTGCTGCGCGAGAAGGTTTGGGCGGAGTACCTGACGCTGGTGCTGACGATCTCATTTTTACCGTGGGAGCTGTATGAGCTGGCGCGGCGGCCGTCGTGGTTTCGGCTAGCGCTGCTGGTCATCAACCTGGGTGTGTTGTGGTACCTGATCTGGCTGCTGAAGCGGAAGCGTCTTGGGAGTGCGGTCTAGCCTGCCAGCTTGCTCGTGTTGTGCGTTCCGGGCGGGTGGGTTCCGAGTTGAGGGGTCACTTTGGACGGTTTAGATCTGTTACTCCATCCACAATGGAGCGGAAGTTGGTAGACCTTCGTAACTTTCGCCTTTGTTTCGCTAACAGATCTACAACTTTCGTGCAAGGGCAATGGTGCCCCTCTTTGCGCTCCGGAACCAAATAGGTAAACACAAGCCATAGTGCCCCTACTTGGGGTGTGTCGTTGCGGATGTGGTTGGACGAATTGTGCACTGCCTAAGCACAGGATTCCCACCTGAATTTTCACAGTATGAAGCAATTTAGCTGTTGCTTCTGGGATGGTGGCGAGTAAAGATGTGGATCGAAGTGGTCCAAAAGGGAGCAAACGGGACCAAATCGAGCAGGTTTCAACGGAAGTGTACGGCAGCGGTAGAAGTTCGAGGGTTAGCGATCAGTGTTCCGGGGCAATCACCCAACGCGTGTGGACGAAAAGGGCAGGCTGAAGCTGCCTGCGGATTTTCGGAGCCAGCTCGAGGGGGATGCCGAGGCGAAGCAGGTGTTTTACATCACGAGCAAGGACGGGGAGCGGGCGGAGGTCTGGCCGATCAAGGCATGGGAGGAGATTGAGGCGAAGCTGGCCACGCTCTCGAGCACGGATCCCCGGAGACGCAAGTTTCTCGATGTCACGAACTACTACGGTGCGATGGCCGAAATGGACAACCAGGGCCGGCTGCTGTTGCCGCAGATTTTGCGAGAGAAGGCTGGTCTGACGGCAGACGTGGTGGTGTACGGAGCGCAGAAGAGCCTGGAAGTGATGAACAGGCCGACGGTCGAGGCGCAGCCGCAGAAGCTCACGACCGAGGATATGGCTGGCTTGGCAGAGTTGGGGATTTAGCGGCGCGAGTGGCAGGTGGACAGGGATGCAGGAACGAGCCCCTCAGTGGGGAGCACACGAAGGCGGAACGCGATGGACAGACCGCAGCATGTGCCGGTTCTTTTAGATGAGGTTATCGAGTATTTGAAGGTGCGGCCGGGCGGCGTGATCGCGGATACGACGATGGGGCTGGGCGGGCACTCCGCGGCGATTGCGCGGTTGCTTGGCGGCAAGGGCAGACTGATCTGCTTTGACCGGGACCCGGAGGCGATGGAGCTGGGTCGGGCGAAGCTCCGTGAGGTCGCCGACGAGCTTGGGGCGGAGATGCCGAGGGTTGAGTTTGTCGCGAAGGCGTTTTCGGAGGCGTCGAGCGAGATCAAGCCGGGGAGCCTGGACGGTCTGCTGGCGGACTTCGGCGTGAGCAGCCTGCAGCTGGACGGGGCGCACCGAGGGTTTAGTTTTCGGACGGATGGACCGCTTGATATGCGGATGGATACGCGCAGCGGGAAGACGGCCGAGCAGGTGGTAAATGAGGCTGGCGAGGAAGAGCTTGCCAATCTCATTTACGAATTCGGAGAGGAAAGGAGGTCGCGGAGAATCGCCAGAGCCATTGTGAGGGCCCGGCCGATATCAACTACAGCGCATCTGGCGCAGGTGATATCGGCCGTGGCCCACACCGTGAAAGGCGAAAAGATACATCCGGCGACGCGGACCTTTCAAGCGATCCGGATTCGCGTGAATGACGAGTTGGGCGAGATCCAATCGCTGCTGAAGAGCGCGGGGTCTCTGCTGAAGCCGAGGGGGCGGGTGGTGCTGATCAGCTTTCACTCGCTCGAGGACAGGCTGGTGAAGGATGCGTTTCGGGATGCTGGACGCGACAAGGTGATGACGATGTTGACGAAGAAGCCGGTTATTCCGATGGAGCAGGAGCAGATGAGGAATCCGAGATCGCGCAGCGCGAAGTTGAGGGCGGCGGAAAAAGTTTAGCTTTACCGTTTGCTGCGGATTTCGCTGCACCGGATATGGTGCAGTGTTAGAAACAGGGACGCACAAAGATCGGGCTGGGGTTGTCCTACCGTGCTTTCAGGCGAAAGACAACTCGTACTACCAATCCCATCCTCCTTTAGCAACCCCGGCCCGGTTGTTTGAGGATGCGGCAATAGTTTTGCAGTGCCCAGGCGGGCGGCCCGGGAAGATGGACGAGGTAGAAGGCAATGGCAACAGCGGCGATGGCAGGGCGGGAGATTGAGATGATGAGAGCGGCGGCGGCGCCGAGGTTGCGGCGCAGCCCGGCAAAGACGCTGGCGGAGCACAACAGCAGCCTGTTTGAGGCGCAGCGGCGAGCACGGCGCGGACCGACGCCCGAGGTGTTGTTTGCCAAGCACATCGACAACAGCCGCATTGTGAAGGCGGACGACCCGACGCGCCGCAAGGAGATGCGGCAGTTCACGACGGTGATGAGCGTTCTGTTTGCGCTGGTGATGGTGTACGTCTGGCAGCACTTTTCGGCGATCGAGGTGGGCTACCGGGTGGAGGCGCAGAAGACGCAGGTGGAGCAGATGCGTGAGGAGAACCGGCAGCTGCGGCTGAGCGAGGCGCAGCTGACGGATCCGCAGAGGATCGACGTGATGGCGAAGCAGCTGGGGCTGTCGGCGCCACAGCCGGGACAGGTGATTCGATCGGACGGGCTGGGCATGGTGGACCCGGATGCGCCGGTGATGGCGCGGGCGGGTGCCCCAGGGATGGTGTTGCAGCAGTAACAGCAGGGAATAGGGATAAAGATGCGGGCGGGTCGAGAGGCAGATCCTCCGCTGCGCCCCAGCCAGCCAGCTGGCCGGGGACCCCGTTTGCGAAGGATGAAAAGAAGTAAAGGGTGACAAGAAGAAGCGGGTGAGTTGATATGGGGATGAAGCAGGCGCCACGGCAGACGATGACCGCTCCGATACGGAGGGTGCGGTTTGCGTATGTGGCGCTGTTTTTTTGTTTCTGGGTGGGGATGATCGGGCTTCGGCTGCTGTGGCTGCAGGTGTTTCGTTACGGCGACTTTGTGCATCGGGCGGCGATGCAGCAGCAGCGGACGTTTGAGGTGGCTCCGCGGCGTGGTGTGCTGTATGACCGCAATCTGAAAGAGCTGGCGATGACGGTGCTGGTGGACAGCGTGTACGCGGTTCCGAGCGAGCTGGGCGAGAATCGCGAGCAGGCGGCGGGGATGCTGGCAAAGCTGGTGCACAACGATCCGACGGACAGATTTACGAGCGAGGCGCAGATGCTGGCGCGCTTCAACGCCTCGAAAAACTTTGCCTGGGTGGGGCGCAAGGTGAGCGCGGATACGGCGCAGCGGGTTCGCGAGATGAACCTGAAGGGCGTGTACCTCCAGAAGGAGTTCAAGCGATTCTATCCGAATAACGACCTGGCGGCGCAGGTGCTGGGGTATGTGGGGATGGAGGACGCGGGCCTGGGTGGGCTTGAGCGCGAGTTTGACGACGAGATGCATGGCGCGCCGGGGCACATGCTGACGGCGGTGGATGCGAAGCGGCATGTGCTGGGCTCGGACGAGCAGCAGCCGATGCCGGGCGAGAACCTGGTGCTGACGGTCGACGCGAATATCCAGTACATGGCGGAGCGCGCGCTGGATGCGCAGATGGTGAAGACGAAGGCGCTGCACGGGACGGTGGTGGTGCAGGATCCGCACACGGGACAGATCCTGGCTCTGGCGATTTCGCCGCGGTTCAACCCGAACGACCAGAAGCATATGGACGCGAGTGTGCTGCAGAACTTGGCGGTGAGCGATGTGTATGAGCCGGGGTCGACGTTTAAGCTGGTGACGTATTCGGCGGCGCTGGATGGGGCGGGTGTCGAGCCGACCGACCTGGTGGACTGCCAGGGCGGGGCGATGACGATGTACGGCCGCACGCTCCATGACGATCGTAGCGACCACTTCGGTGTGGTGACGGTGAAGTATGCGCTGGAGCACTCGAGCGATGTGGGCGCGGCGAAGATGGCGCTGAAGCTGGGGCCGAACAAGTTCTACGGTTACATGAAGGCTTTCGGCTTTGGGGACCGATCGGGGATTGAGCTGCCGAGCGAGACGCGCGGTCTGCTGCGGGCGCCGAAAAAATGGGGATCGACGAGCATACTTTCGATGGCGATTGGGCAGGAGATTGGCGTGACGCCGGTGCAGCTGGTGACGATGGTGAGTGCGCTTGCGAACGGAGGGGTGTACATGCCGCCGCACGTTCTGCTGGCGAGCGTGGATGCGATGAAGGGCGATCCGCGGCTGAAGCCGGCGGCGTTTCGGCCGTCAAACCAGCTGCCGGCGGTGCTGCCGGACGGGGCGCACCGGGTGATCACGGAGATGACGTCGGCGAAGATGCGCAACATCATGCAGGGGATTGTGGTGGAGGGCACGGGAAAGAAAGCTGCGCTGAATGGGTATAGCTCGGGTGGAAAGACGGGTACGGCGCAGAAGATTGATCCGGCGACGCGCACCTACTCGCATACGAAGCTGGTGGCGAGCTTTGCGGGGTTCGCGCCGGTGAGCAATCCAGCGATCGCCATCGCTGTGGTGATTGATACACCACAGGGCAGTGAGCTAGAGCGGTACGGCGGAGCGGCGAGCGCGCCGGTATTTGCCGAGGTGGCGCAGCAGGTGCTGGAGTACCTGGGCGTGCCGCACGACCAGCCGGTGAAGTCGAAGACGGAGATGCTGGCGGAGATGCAGAAGGGCGAGCTTGAGGACCATCCGCAGGACGAAGTGGCGGACTTGAATGCGATGTTTGCGGATGTGAACAACCTGCCGGCGGACGATCCGCTGCGATCGCCGCAGCAGCTGGAGTTGCCGGCAGAGACGGCGATCGCATCGAGTGCCGCCGGCGGAACGGCGACGGCGAAGAAGATGATCGGCGTTCTGGATGTGCTGCCTGCGAAGGTGATGGCGGCGTTTCGCGCGAACGGCGGAACGACGAGCACGATGCCGGATGCGGCGGAGGGGAAGACGGCGAAGCTGACCGCGCCGATGTTTCCGCCGGAGGTGCAGGCGAAGGCTGGAGGTGTGGTGGTGGACGCGACAAAGCGGGTGGCGGTGCCGGCGTTTGCGGGTGAGGGTCTGCGGGCGGCGGTTGAGAGCGCCGGCAGTGTGGGCCTGCGGGTGCAGCCGGTGGGAAGCGGCATAGCGCGGGAGCAGGCGCCGGCGGCGGGGACGATGGTGCCGGCGGGGACCGAGGTGGTGGTGCGGTTTCTGCGGTGAGGGTGTCGCGATGTTGTGGGCGAGCGTGCGAGCGCGGTTTGGAGTGTGTCTGTGCAACCCGGAGTAGACGATGAGCACCAGAACGGGTGTAGGTCTCTGCCAAGGTGGCTCGTGATGTTTCGATGGATGCGGTGGTTGCAGCAAATCGCGGTGGTGGTGGCGTTTGTCGGGCTTCCCGGATATGCGCTGGCCGAGGGTGAGAACGGCTTCAAGAACGTGTTCTGGCAGCCGAACGAGGTGCAGCAGGGCTCGGTGATGTTCTTCACGGTTGAGCTGGACAAGGCACCGAAGCGGGTGACGGGGACGCTGCTGGGCAAGGAGCTTTCGTTCTTCCACGGGGCGAAGCCGGATGTCTGGTATGCGCTGGGCGGCGTGGACATGGAGACGGCGCCGGGGAGCTACGACCTGACGGTGCGGGTTCTGTCCGCGAGTGGACGAGTGTCGCGGACGACGAAGAAGGTCGAGGTGGCCTCGGGCGACTTTAAGGAGGGGGCGATCGAGGTGCCGCAGAAGTTTGTGACGCCGGATGAGGCGTCGAAGAAGCAGATCGCGGCGGATCTGCTGGTGAAGAATCGCGCGTTTGCTCACCTGATTGCGATGCCGGAGTGGTCGGGCGACTTCATCAAGCCGGTGGCCGCGCCGTCAACACCTTCGTTCGGGATGAGCCGGGTGTTCAACGAGGAGCTTTCGAGCCAGCATCGCGGGACCGACTTTCCGATCAAGGAGGGTGCGCCGGTGGCGGCGTCGAATGCGGGGACGGTGGTGCTGGCGCGCGCGCTTTTTTACGAGGGCAACTGCGTGATCCTCGACCATGGACAGCATTTCCTGACGGTGTACATGCATCTTTCGAAGATTGAGGTGAAGGTTGGAGACCGGGTGAAGAAGGAGCAGAGGCTAGGGTTGACGGGAGCGACGGGACGGGTGACGGGACCGCATCTGCACATGGGCGTGCGATGGAATGGGGCGTATCTGAATCCGACGAAGCTGATTGGTTTGACCCTGCCGGAGACGCCTGCGGGGGCGGATGGGACGCCTTCGAAGAAGGCAGCAGCGCGGCGCACCCGGCGCAGGTAAGCACCTGCGATGGAGCGGATCGTGCGAGGTTCGAGGCGCTTAGAATCGACGTCTATGGGCTGGCATGAGTTGCAGGAACAGGTGAAGGCTGTAGCGTGGGATGGGTCGGCGGTTGAGGTGGGCGGCGTGCAGTACGACTCACGACGGGTGACGGCGGGTGACGTCTTTGTGGCGATGCAGGGCGGTGCCGCGGATGGGAACGGGTACATCGAGCAGGCGCTACTGCGGGGGGCCGCGGCGGTCGTAACGGACTCGGCTGGGGTGTACCGGCGGCTGCGGCAGGAGCGGCCCGAGCTTGGGGTGGCGCTGGTGGAGCGGGGTCGGAGGGCGTTGGGAGAGGTGAGTGCGGCGGTCTTCGGGCATCCTGAGAGGCATCTGGCGCTGAGTGCGGTCACGGGAACGAATGGGAAGACGACGACGGCGTTTGTGCTGGAGCAGATGCTGCGGGCGGGGAATCGCAGGTGTGTGCTGGTGGGGACGATCGAGACGCACGTCGGCGAGGAGGCGCGGTCTTCGCCGCATACGACGCCGGAGTCGCGGGATCTGTTGGCTACGTTTGCGGATGGTGTGCGCGCGGGATGCACGGAGGCGGTGATCGAGGCGAGCTCGCATGCGCTCGAGCAGGAGCGGGTGTGGGGGCTGCCGGTGGATGTGGCGATCTGGACGAACCTGACGCAGGATCACCTGGATTATCACGGGACGATGGCCTCGTATTTCGAGGCGAAGGCACGGCTGTTCGCGGGTGTGGGCACGATGCCGCCGCGGGTGGCGGTGGTGAACGCGGATGATGCGTGGGGGCGGCGGTTGCTGGAGCGCGAGCTGCGCTCGGAGGTGTTGACGTATGGGATCGAGGCGGGAGAGTATCGTGCGGAGCAGGTGAAGCTGGCGGCGGGAGCGACGACGTTTACGCTGCAGTCGCCGCGTGGCGCGGTCGAGATGCGGTCGCCGCTGACGGGACGGGTGAACGTGTATAACGTGCTGGCGGCGGCGTGCACGGCGATGGAGCGCGGGCTGGGGCTGGACGAGGTCGCGGCAGCGACCAGGGGCTTGCGGCAGGTGGCGGGCCGATTTGAGATTGTGCCATCCGCGGTTACGGATGTAACGGTGGTGGTGGATTACGCGCACACGGACGACGCCTTGAGGAACCTGACGGCTCTGGCGCGGGAGCTGGTGAGGTCGTGCGGAGGGCGGGTCATTACCGTGTTTGGGTGCGGTGGGGATCGCGACAGAACGAAGCGACCGAGGATGGGGCGGGTGGCGGGCGAGGGGAGCGATCTGGTGATCGTGACGAGCGACAATCCACGGAGCGAGGAGCCGTCGGCGATTATCGATGAGGTGATGGTAGGCATTCGGGAGACGGGGGTGGACTGCGTGGTGGAAGAGGATCGGGCTGGGGCGATTGCGATTGCGATCCGGTCTGCCCGTCCGGGCGATATTGTTCTGATTGCCGGGAAAGGGCATGAGAAGACGCAGACGTTTGCGGATGGTGAGGAGCCGTTCGACGATGTGACGGTAGCCGCGGACGTGCTGCGTGCGTTGCAGGGCGCACGTTGACGACAGCCGGCAAGCTGGCGGGAACTCCGTTCGCGGAGGATGACAGTGGTTGTTGGTTGGAGATGAGATGAAGCTGACCTTGGGGCAGATTGCGGACTGGATTCATGCGGAGGGCGACTTCACGACGGACCGGCAGGCAGTGGGCTACTCGATCGACTCTCGGACAATCGGGGCGGGCGAGCTGTTCTTCGCGGTGACCGGCGAGCGAGTGGATGGGCACGACTATGTTGCGGCGGCGCTTGGCAATGGGGCGGTGGCGGCGGTGGTGAGCCAGCACTGGCTGGTGCCGGGTGATCTGGATCCGTGCCGCTTGCTGCGGGTTCCGGAGAGCGAGGATTGCGTGCTGAGGGCGCTGCAGACGCTGGCGCATCGGGTCCGCCAGGTTTGGGGCGGAAGGGTGATCGGGGTCACGGGATCAGCGGGAAAGACAACGACGAAGGAGGCGGTGGCGGCGGTGCTCGGTGTGAGGTTCACCGTTCTGAAGAGCGAGGGCAACCTGAATAATCATTTCGGGATGCCGTTGCAGTTGCTGAAGCTGGAGCCGGAGCACGAGGTGGCGGTGCTGGAGATGGGGATGAACCACGCTGGGGAGATCCGGGCGCTGGCGCGCATCGCGGAGCCGGACTGGGCGGTGGTGACCAATGTGGCGGCGGTGCATCTGGAGTACTTCGCCGACGGGATCGCGGGTGTGTCCGCGGCCAAGCGGGAGCTGGTGGAGGCGCTGCCGACGGATGGCACGGCGGTGCTGAACTTCGACGACGACCGAGTGGCGGCGTTTGCGCGCGAGCGTATGGACCAGGTGGTGTTCTATGGGACGCGCAAGGGTGCGGATGTGCGGGCCGAAGCCGTGACGGAGATGGGAACGGAGGGGATGCGGTTTTCGGTGATCGCGGATGGAGCGTGCGCTGAGGTGCGGCTGCGACTGCTGGGCCAGCACAATGTGATGAACGCGCTGGCGGCGATTGCGACGGGGCTGCGAAGCGGTTTGACGCTCGAAGAGTGCGCGCGCGGGCTGGCGGAGCTGCGGCCTGCCGACAAGCGGGGCGAGGTGCTGGAGTGGAGGGGGGCGCGGCTGGTGAACGACTGCTACAACTCGAATCCGCGGGCGCTGGACGCGATGGTGGAGGCACTGCTGGCGATCAATGCGACGCGGCACATCGTGGTCGCGGGAGAGATGCTGGAGTTGGGGGTGGAGGGTGAGGCGATGCATGCGGCGTGTGGGGCTCGCATGGCGGATCGTGGTGTAAGCGTGGTGATCGGTGTGCGGGGTCTGGCGCGGCCGTTGGTGGAGGCTGCGCGCGCGGGCGGGGTGAAGGCGATCTTTGTGGAGACGCCGGAGGAGGCGGGCGCGTGGCTGAGTGAGCATCTTCGCGGCGGCGACGCGGTGCTCCTGAAAGCGTCGCGGGGCGTGCGCCTGGAGCGTGCTCTCGATCTGCTGAAGGTGTGAGTTCGCTGAGGAGACCTGCGGTGACACGGGTGGAGTCTTCGCAGGTACGGGCTTTATAAAGTAGGGGAGAGGCGGTGGGGCCGCCGGTAAGATGAAGGAGACCCCACGGCTCGAGACGGATACTGGCCGCTGATGCGAAGGACGGATCTCGTTTGCTCTACTGGCTGCTCTACCAGAAGCTCTTTCCTTACTATCGCCTGTTTCGCATCTTCCGCTATCTGACCTTTCGGACGGTGTTTGCGAGCCTGACAGCGCTGCTGATCGGGCTGCTGATCGGGCCGTTTGTGATCGAGCGCCTGCGCGAGTTTCAGATTGGGCAGTACATTCGCGAGGAGGGTCCGCAGAGCCACCAGAAGAAGAAGGGCACGCCGACGATGGGCGGTCTGCTGATCCTGATCTCGATCGTGGTTCCGACCCTGCTGTGGAGCGACCTGTCGAACCCGTTTGTGTGGGTGGTGCTGGTGTCGACGCTGGTGTTCGGCGGGATCGGGTTTGCGGACGACTACATCAAGGTGGTGCGCAAGCAGAACCAGGGCTTATCGGCGCGGGCGAAGCTGGTTCTGCAGACGTCGGCGAGCGCGATTCTAGCGGTGGTGCTGGTGCGGATGCAGGTCTACGGGGGATATTCGACGAGGCTGATGGTGCCGTTTGCGAAGCGTGTCCGGCCAGACCTGGTGTGGGAATGGATGGGCCGCATCCCGCACATGCACTGGCTTGCGTTTCTGCCGTTCGCGGTGTTTGTGGTTGTCGTGATTGTGGGTGCAAGCAATGCGGTGAACCTGACGGATGGGCTCGATGGGCTGGCGATCGGGTGCACCATTATCGCGGCAGGGGCTCTGACCGTGCTGACGTATGTGAGCGGGCACGTGGTGTTTTCGGACTACCTGGAGCTGCAGCGGATGCCGATGGTGAGCGAGCTGACGGTGTTCTGCGGGTCGATGGTGGGGGCGAGCATCGGATTTCTTTGGTATAACGCGCACCCGGCGGAGGTGTTTATGGGCGACGTGGGGTCGCTGGCGCTGGGAGGCGCGATCGGGACGGTCGCGGTGGTGATCAAGCAGGAGCTGCTGCTGCCGTTTATCGGCGGCGTGTTCATTCTGGAGGCGCTGAGCGTGATGCTGCAGGTGGGAAGTTACAAGCTGCGCGGGGGCAAGAGGATCTTCAAGATGGCTCCGCTGCACCATCACTTTGAGCTGATGGGTTGGAGTGAGAGTAAGGTGATTGCGCGGTTCTGGATTGTGGCGCTGGTATTTGCGCTGTTTGCGCTGACGACGTTGAAGTTGCGGTGAGTTGGTAACTGCTAGCGGTGCTCTTCCCGGACCCCTGCGACTACAGCATCCCGGACTGTTTCGAGCACATCCCTTTTCAGTAAGCCTGCAGATGAAGCGCTGAGAGACTCGTGAGCAGTAAAAAGCTTTCCTGGGCGAGCGTAGCTAGTGCGTTGCAATCCGCCCCGCGCGAAAGCTTCTTGAGCGAGCACGATAGCGCGAGTGTCTCCGTAAGGATTGCTCGTAATCTGGCAAGCGATCCAGTCGGCACGTCCGGCGCTGGCGAGGAGCAGCACGGGACGGAGCTTACTGCGCTTAGGTGGAGACAGGGAATGGAAGCAGGACTACTTGGCCGGCTGCAAGTGCTCCCATGCGGCATCCTCTTCCGGGCGGAGCCAGTCCTCGGCCAGGGCAGCTTCCGAAAGAGCGGCGGTCTGGTGATCCGCAGGCGTTTGCCACGTGAGGAGGGCGCGCCCTTGCGGTAGCTTGGATTTAGGAGTCAAAGCATGAATCTCACCGGCTGCGTCGACTTCGACTTCGATCGTTCGTCGCATCGTTCTCCTCCTCAACTTCCTTACGATAGCAAATTGACCGATGAATTTGAGTGTGTCGGGATGGATTACGCTGGTACGCATGGCGAGTTTGGAACTGAAGAACAAGCGGGTGCTGGTGGTGGGTGCGGGGAAGTCGGGGATCTCGGCTGCGCGGTTTTTGCGGGAGCGGGGGGCGAAGGTGACGATCTCGGACTCGCGTAGTGCGGCGGCGCTGGCGGGGGAGATTCCGGCGTTGATGGATGCGGGGATCATGGTGGAGGCGGGGGGGCATGGGCTGCTGACGTTTCGGCGGCAGGACCTGATCGTGGTGAGTCCGGGTGTGCCGATGGATACGCCGGAGGTGAAGCAGGTGGTGGCGCTGGGGATGCCGGTGATCGGGGAACTGGAGCTGGCGTCGCGGTTCTTGCAGGGGCAGGTGATTGCGATCACGGGGTCGAATGGGAAGACGACGACGACGACGCTGGTGGGCGAGATTCTGAAGCGTGGTGAGGTGCCGACGCTGGTGGGGGGCAACATTGGTCTGCCGGTGATTGAGCTGGTGGCGGAGAGCCGGCCGGAGACGTGGAGTGTGCTCGAGGTGTCGAGCTTCCAGCTGGAGACGGTGGTGGACTTCCGGCCGCGAATCGCGGCGGTGCTGAATATTACGCCCGATCATCTTGACCGGCACAAGACCTTTGCGAGCTATGCGGCGGCCAAAGCGCGGATCACGGAGCGGCAGGATGCCGAAGACTTCCTGGTGCTGAACGGCGAGAACAAGGACGCGCAGATGGTGGCGGCGCACGCCGGTCCGCTGGGGCGAACGCGGGCGCAGATTTTCTGGTTTTCGGATCGACGGCCGATCAAGCAGGGGACATTTGTGCATGGGGAGAGCGTGGTCTATCTGCCGAAGGAGGGTGGGCGGGCGGAGCCGGTGATGCCGGTGAGCGAGATCCGGCTGAGGGGCTCGTACAACGTCGAGAATGTGCTGGCTGCGGTTACGATTGCGCGGCTGGCCGGGGTGTCGAGCGAGGTGATTCGGGCGGCGGTTGGGAAGTTCAAGGCGGTGGAGCACCGGCTGGAGCTGGTGCGGGTGCGGAACGGGGTGGAGTTCTACAACGACTCCAAAGCGACCAATGTGGATGCGGCGATGAAGGCGGTCGCGGCGTTTGCCGGCGGTGTGCACCTGATTCTCGGGGGCAAAGATAAGGACTCGGACTACACCCAGATGGCGGATCTGCTGAAGGAGCGGGTGAGGGTTGTTTACCTGATTGGTTCGGCGGCGGAAAAGATTCGTGGGGAGCTCGGCGGGGTCGTAAAGATGGTGGAGGCGGGAACGCTGGATGTGGCGGTTGCGGAGGCTGGGAAGGCGGCTGTTTCGGGCGATGTGGTTCTGCTGGCGCCGGCGTGCTCGAGCTTCGATCAGTTCGAGAACTATGAGCATCGAGGGCGCGTGTTTCGGGAGCTGGTTGCGGCGTTGTAGACCGTGGACTGAAGGAAAAAGGGGCAGGTCCTCCGCTTCGCGAAGGATGACAACCAGAGGCGCACCTCGAGGCGCCAACAGCGTGGCGAGAGCGGTAGGCGGGAACGAATGGCGAAGCGGGTTGGGGTAGATAAGTGGCTCTTCGGGACGGTGCTGCTGCTGGTGCTGTTCGGTCTGGTGGAGGTCTTCTCGGCGTCCGCGGTGATGGCGAAGGAGACGCTTGGGTCGCCATACAGCTATGTGGCGAAGCAGGCGTTGTGGGCGCTGCTGGGGATGATTGCGCTAGCTGTGCTGATGCGGATCGACTATCGCAAGTACAACAACCCGAAGGTGGTGTTTCCGGCGGTGGCAATCACGATGCTTCTGCTGGTAGTGGTGTTTGCGATGCACGACTCGCATGCGACGCATCGATGGATCCGGTTTGGTGGGCTGTTCACGTTTCAGCCGTCGGAGATCGCGAAGCCGGTGGTGGTGCTGTTTCTCGCGTACTTCCTGCAGACGCGCATGCACGCGATGGATGACTGGAAGGGGACGATTCTGCGGGCGGTGGCGCCGCCGCTGCTGTTTATCGGGCTGATTTTGAAGGAGCCGGACCTGGGGACGGGGCTGGTGTGCGCGTCGGTGATGATGCTGATGCTGTACCTGGCTGGGGCGCAGCGGAAGTTCTTCGCGGTGGCCGGGGCGGTGGCAGCGCCGGTGCTCTACTTCATGCTGTTCTTCGTGAAGTGGCGGCGCGCGCGGATGATGGTGTTTCTGGACCCGGAGGCGGATCCGAAGGGTGCGGGGTTTCACATCCTGCAGTCGCTGATCGCGGTGGGTACGGGTGGGTTGCGCGGGCTGGGCTTGATGGAGGGTCGGCAGAAGCTGTTCTACCTTCCTGAGCCACATACGGACTTCATCTTCGCGAATATCTGCGAGGAGCTGGGCTTGATCGGAGCGATCTGCATCGTCGCGCTGTTCTGCGTGCTGGGGTACCGGGGTCTGCGGGCGGCGTTTTTGTCGACCGATCCGTTTGCGCGGTTTCTAGCGTTTGGGTTGACGACGGCGGTGCTGATCCAAGCGTTCTTCAACATGAGTGTGGTGCTGGCGCTGCTACCGACCAAGGGGATTCCGCTGCCGTTTATCTCGTCCGGGGGAACGAGCGTGTTTATCACGCTGGCGAGCATGGGCGTGCTGTTGAATGTAACGCGGGAGATCGATTAGCTGTCAGTTCTCGGTTTCAGTTGTCAGTACCTAGTTTGTGTCGATATGGCTTTCTGGCGGTGAGGAGGAAGGTACCCCTCCTCCCCATGCTTAGGTCCCAAAGGTAAGTATCCCCTCAAATAAGGTATAACAGTAAATCCCCTTTGAAGGCATCGGCGATCTGCCGCGCGAGTACGGCGCCCTCGGGATCTTCTCCATACGATTCCACCATTACTCGTTGCCTATAAGTGATGGACAAGCCTTTCCGATCTCGGCTTGCTCGGTCGAAGTCAGCCGCCTAGGAGCAACTAGCAACTCCAACTTCGCGCGTTCTAGCTCTGAGGCTTTTGCCTTCGCGTTTGCGAAGGCGGCTGACTTCCCCGCAGCTTCAGCCCGCGCATTCGCTTTACCGGCGCGCTCGTTCGCTTCGCCAGCTTTCCCAATTGCTATTCCGGCTTCGGACTCAGCCTCACTGAGCTCGTCGGATATGTGGGCACGTATGGCCGTCTCAGTCTGGGAACCCAGAGTTTCGAAGACCGCATATCGTATCTGGCCTCTCGTTGTCGGGTGTATACTAGGAAGCGGATTGTAGTGTGAGCCAATCAACGAAGTTGACGGACGAAGAGAAGCAGAACGGCAAACGGAGAGTCCTGATTCCCTCGCAGGAGATTCAGTACCTGATGGAGCCGATCACGGAAGAAGACTTCGCTCGCCTCGTGAAGAAGGCTATTCCGCTTTCGCCACAACCTCACACAGAAGCGCAGTGAACATTGGCTGATTGGTGGCACGCCGGTTGTACCGATAGCTGTCCTCGTTGCAATAGCTCTGTAGGTACTTCGTGCTAACGGAGTGAGTGATAGACACCGCTAATCCCGCGCTTCAAGAGGCTCCAGAAACCTTCGATTGTTTGGGTGTGAACGTTTCCCATAATGTAGATGCCAGCCGTATGGTTGATGCGCTCATGCCTGTAGTCATTGCTCATCCGATGAACGTTATCGTATGAGGTGAAGCTGTCCGTGTAGATGATGGAAGCCGGGAGAACTCGCTCCGCAACGATGGGTAGCAACGTCTTTTCCTTCACATCAGCCACTACCCGCGTGAGCACACGGCGCTCGCGCTCCACAACTCCGAAGATTGGCTGCTTGTCCTTATGCGTTCCCTGCTTGCGCTTGTTGGTGTGCTGGTTCTTCTTCGGAGCTCCTAGAAAGTCTCGTCCATCTCAACCGGCCCGGATAGCGTGATGTCTTCCTCCATCAAAGTCCGAATTTGCTTGAACATCCTCCATGCCGTCTTGTAGGTAACGCCGCACTCGCGCTGAATCTGCTTTGCCGAAATGCCGCAACGTGTGGCGCTCATCAGATACATGGCATAAAACCAGAGACGGAGCGACGTGCTGGACTTCTCGAAGATCGTCCCGGCCATGGGCGAGATGTACGTTCCGCAGTGGTCACAGGCGTATGCTTTTTTTGTGGAGATCCTGTGATGCTTGCGCTCAACTTTGCAGTACGAGCACATTGCCCGGCTGCTTGGATAACGCTGCTGCATCAGCCAGTCCAAACACGCATCATCATCCGTAAATCGGGTGTTGAAGTCGTTGATTGTAAAGCGACGAGAAGCAGGAATGGGTTGAGGAATCTTTATGGCAAAAATAGTGTCTCATAAATCCTACCTTACGTCAAGGGATACTTGCCGTTCCAAAATATTCGATTCAAACGACTTGTAAGATGCTCCAATACAAAGTCTTCCATTTATTGGGCTTACGGGTAAAGTCTTCCTAGAGCATGGTTTGCGTTGTGGATGGGTGCTGGGGAGATCGGCATCCTTTGGGCCACCATGTCCCTTCCATCTCAGGATAATGGTTTGGAAGGGGTGTTTGCGCCAGGGCATATGGCACAAAGGAGGCAGTTTGCCCCGAGAGGAGGATTGACAGGATGCGGGTGGTAATCGCGGGTGGGGGGACGGGCGGACATGTGATTCCGGGGCTGGCGATTGCCCGCGAGATGCGCGACCGGTATGACGCCGAGGTGCGGTTTGTGGGGACGGCGCGCGGGCTCGAGACGCGGCTGGTGCCGGAGGCGGGGTTTGGGCTGGACCTGATCGAGGTTGGACAGCTCAAGAACGTGTCGCTGCGGACGCGTGCGCGGACCCTGGCGGACCTGCCGCTGGGGGTTAGGCGCTGCCTTCGGCTTCTGCGCGGGCTCGATCCGCATGTGGTGATCGGTGTGGGCGGATATGCCTCGGGACCGGCGATGCTGGCGGCGGTGCTGATGCGGGTGCCGACGCTGGCCTACGAGCCGAACGCGATCCCGGGTCTGGCGAACCGAATGGTGGGACGCATGGTGAGCGGGGCGGCGGTGAACTTCGAGGAGAGCCGACGCTATTTTCGGAGGGCCGAGCTGACGGGAGTTCCGGTTCGCAAGGAGTTTTTCGAGATCGGGGAGCGTGCGCCGGGCGGGGAGATGTGCTTGGTGGTTACGGGTGGATCGCAGGGAGCCAGGGTCTTTAACGAGGTGATGCCGAAGGTTGCGCGGGACCTCCTGCGGGAGGTCCCGGGGCTGAGGATCCTGCACCAGACGGGGGCGAAACGGGAGCTCGAGGTTCGATCGGCGTACCTCGAGGGTGGAGCGGACCCGGCGCGCTGGCAGACGCAGGAGTTCTTCGCGGAGATGCCCGAGGTGTTTGCCGGAGCGAGTCTGCTGCTGTGCCGAAGCGGTGCGAGTACGGTGGCGGAGCTGGCCGCGGCGGGGAGGCCGGCGTTGCTGGCGCCGTTTCCGCGGGCGGCGGATGACCACCAGCGCAGGAATGCGGAGGCGATGGTGCGTGCGGGTGCGGCAGGGATGCTGCCCGAGGCGGAGATGACGCCCGAGCGGCTGGGGCGCGAGTTGGTCTCGATGCTTTCGGATGCGGAGGGTTTGCGAAGGATGGGGGAGCGGGCTCGCGGCCTGGCGCGGCCGGGGGCGCTCCAGGCGATCGCGGGGATGGCCCGCAGGGTGGCGCGGGCGTGAGGGACGGAGCGCGGGGGTTGGCAGTGGTGTGAGAGCGGTTTTCAGATCCAAAGAGCAAGGGCTGAGAGGTTAGCCTCTCAGCCCTTGCCTTGCCAGATGCGTTTCGGTCGAATAGGCAATGGGTAGTGGTCACAAAATCATGTCCCCGGGCTTTATGAGCCCGTGTCGTGCAGAGGATTGGATGTCCGGGCTGAAGTCCGGACCTGTCTCAGAGCAAGTGCCCTGGACACCCGTGGGCGTTCGCCTAGCGATGTCCGCCACCACCGCCGCCGTGGAAGCCTCCACCGCCTCCACTGCCTTGGAAGCTACCGCCGCCCCCACCCCCGCCGGGGGAGCCGCTATTGCCTCCACCGCCTGGGAAGCCGCCGCTGCTGTGGGAGCTACCGCTGCCGCTGCCGAAGCTACCTCCGCGGGCGCTGCCACCGGCTCCCCCGGGAGCAGGATAGCTATGGGCACCGCCACCGCTGTAGCCGCCACCGCCACCACTGTAGCCGCCACCGCTGTAGCCGCCACGACCGCCGTAGCTGCCAGCGCTGCCAACGCCATAGTTCGAGGGGCCCTGAGCGGGCTGCGAGAGGCCGCGTTGGCCGCCGCTGGCGTAGCTCCCGGAACTGGCACCCGTGTTGTTTCCGCCGTAGACGCCCCGGCCCTGCCCGGCTTGCGCGTAGCCGCCGTTATAGGCGCCAACTCCAGAGCCGCGGTTCGCGTAGGAGCTGCCG
>JAABUX010004146.1_pt1 | contig 18611 bp, 20 predicted proteins | sample 5561851 | NCBI WGS metagenome assembly JAABUX01 (sample SAMN10711883, study PRJNA513361) | rock metagenome | isolation source: Antarctica rocks | place: Antarctica: Victoria Land, Richard Nunatak red sandstone | collected 2016-01-03 | reverse complement strand
GCGATATCCAGCCCTCGCGTCGTCGTTAAGGTCAAACATAGCGTCAACTCGAAGCTCCCTGCCTCAAGCAGACCAACCACACCCAGCACCCACCCTGGAAGAACGGCCACGCCGCAACGCTTACGTTCGTTCCGCATAGTCGCGGTCTCGGTCCAACTCATGATTCGGCCCAGAGCTTCGCCTGCCTTCTCATGATAGCCGTTCCAGAGCAGGTGTTGCAGGCTCTCAACATCAGCCTGCGCGTGATCAGGCGGGCCGATAAGCGGCGGTTTCACGGCGCACAGGTCGCACATGACCTGCTCGGCATGGCGCACACGCATAGAGAGATGAGACCAATCCAAGATGTGCTCCACGGGTCCTCTCGTGGCCGTGCGCACTAGGGCCTGTTGAGGTTCAAGGGATTCCCAAGGTCCCGGTGGGTGTGGTTCAAGCTCCGAAAGGAGTTTGCCATGGACCGGTTCAGCCTGACGGACGTGCAGTGGGCTAAGATGGAGCCGTTCTGCCTGGGGAAGCCATCGGACCCTGGGCGGACTGGCGGCGACGCTCGGCTGTTTGTGGAGGCCGTGCTGTGGATTGCGCGGACCGGCAGCCCGCGGCGCGACCTGCCACCCTCGTTCGGCAGGTGGAGCTCGGTATTCAAGCGCTTCCGCGACTGGGTGCGGGCGGGCGTGTTCCAGCGCATGTTCGCTGCGGTGTCGGGTGACCCGGGCATGGAGTATGCGATGGTTGATGCGACGATCGTGCGGGTCCACCGCCATGGCCAGGGCGCAAGAGGGGGACCCAAAGCCAGGCCATCGGCAAGTCTCGTGGCGGCCTGACGACCAAGATCCTGGCACTGACGGACGCCTTGGGCAACCTGGTGCGCTTTGTCCTGCTGCCGGGCCAGCGCCATGACAAAATCGGCGTGGCGCCCTTGATCGAGGGCGTCGAGTTCGAAGGCCTGATCGCCGACAAGGCGTTTGACGCCAACTGGATCATCAAGGAGTTGGACGAGCGAGGCGCCAAGGTCTGCGTCTCGCAGATGCCCCGGCGCAAGCGGCCGCGCGACATTGACCGGGACGTCTACAAGTGGCGCCATCTGATCGAGAACTGAACCGCGCTGGGTTTGCCGGAGGCGTGTTGGTTTGAGTGCTACGCGGCCATGGGCGTGTCGTCCAGCGTGGCGTAGTGGTTGGCTTCGGCTTCGGTCGGCGGGACGTTGCCGATGGGTTCGAGCAGGCGGCGGTTGTTGAACCAGTCGACCCACTCCAAGGTGGCGAACTCGACGGCCTCCAGGCTCCACCACGGTCCACGGCGATGGATCACCTCGGCCTTGTAAAGGCCGTTGATCATCTCGGCCAAGGCGTTGTCATAGCTGTCGCCGACGCTGCCCACTGACGGTTCGATGCCAGCCTCTGCCAGGCGCTCTGAGTATTTGATCGAAACGTATTGCCCGGGTTCAACTGGTCGTCGCAGCACGGGGATGGAGGGTGGTGCGATGGCGGGTCGGCGACGTTCGGATCGGGCCTTGCGGGGTAAGTTGGGGTCGCCGCGGCGGCCGGGGGTGGCTTGGCGCGAGGACCGGCGGCGGTTTTGGGCGGAGCTTGCGGCGGGACGGTCGAGCGAGGATGCGGCAGTGTGCGCGGGGGTATCGCCAGCGGTTGGGGCACGATGGTTCCGGGAGGCGGGCGGCATGCCACCATCGACGCTTGGGCCCTCATCGAAGCCGCTGTCTGCGCGGCATCTGTCGTTTGCGGAGCGGGAGGAGCTTGCGATCTTACGTGTGCAAGGCTTCGGCATTCGGGAGGTTGCCCGCTGGCTGGGGCGGTCGGCGTCGAACCAAGGGGTTCGCCGGGGATCGACCGTCTCGCGCGAGCTGCGGCGCAACGCGGCCACGCGCCGCGGCGGCCTGGAGTATCGGGCCACCACGGCGCAGTGGCATGCGCAACGGGCGGCGCGTCGTCCGAAGCGGGCGAGGCTTGCAGCCAGCGCGGCGCTGCGGGTTTACGTGCAGGACCGGTTGTCCGGCGTGATTGCTGCTCCAAGCGGGGCCACGGTGTCTGGGCCGGTTGTGCCCTGGAAGCGTCGCCGGCATGGGCCTCGGCAGGCGCGGCGCTGGGGCAAGGCGTGGAGCCCGCAGCAGATCGCCCGGCGCCTGCGGCTCGACTTTCCCGAGGTCGCGACCATGCGGATCAGCCACGAGGCCATCTACCAGTCGCTTTACGTGCAGGGCCGGGGCGCACTGCGGCGCGAGCTTACGGCTTGCCTGCGCACTGGGCGGGCGCTGCGCGTGCCGCGGGCGCGCGGCCGCGGACGGGGCAAGTCTTTCATTGCCCCCGAGGTCATGACCAGCGAGCGCCCGGCGGAGGCGGCCGACCGGGCGATGCCGGGGCATTGGGAGGGGGACCTCATCCTGGGGCTGGGCGGTTCCGCGATCGGCACGCTGGTGGAGCGCACGGCGCCAGCGAGATCGCCTGCGATTTGCGCGGGTTTACGATGCTGCTGCACCTGCCGCCCATGGGCCGCCCATGGACGGCCACGGCTGCGGGGATCGCGTAAAGAACGGCCCTGCGCTGGCCGGGCATGGCGCCGAAGCGGTCCGTGACGCGATCGCGCGCACGATCAAAACCTTGCCGGAGCAGCTGCGGCAATCGTTGACCTGGGACCAAGGTGCGGAGATGGCCCAGCACACGCAACTGCGGATCGACACGGGTCTGCCGGTCTGCTTCTGCGATCCCCGCAGTCCCTGGCAGCGCGGCACGAACGAGAACACCAACGGGCTGCTGCGGCAATACTTCCCGAAGGGCACGGACCTGATCCTGCACAACGCCGACAACCTCGCAGCGGTGGCCTTGGCCCTGAACGGAGGACCCCGCAAGACCCTTGGCTGGAAGACACCGGCGGAAACCTTTGACGCGTTACTGCGGTCGGATCACACAGGCGTTGCGACGACGGGTTGAACCCGGGTTGCGCCCCTCTGTCCGAATGGTGGATGAGCCTGGCGCCGACCAGCCGCCGCTCGTGCAGCGCCTGCTCCAGCGCATCCAGCACGAAGCCGGCGTGGGCCGAACGGCTCACCCGCCAGCCGACGATGCGCCTGGCGAACGCATCGATGTCCGGCGAACCTCTCGGTTCGACGACGAATGCCACGTAGACGAAGCCAGACCAGGCACTCACGTATGTGAAGTCCGACACCCAGAGCATGTTCGGGGCCGGCGCCCGGAACTGGCGGTTGACGTGGTCGAGCGGGCAAGGCGCCGCCTTGTCGCTCACCGTGGTCCTCACCGGCTTGCCGCGGATGACGCCAGCAAGCCCCATGTCGCGCATCAGCCTGGCCATCGTGCAGCGAGCAACCTGAAAGCCCTCCCGCCGCAACTGGTGCCACACCTTGCGCACGCCATAGACGCAGAGGTTCTCGTCGAACACGCGCTGGACCTCCCTGCGCAACTCGGCATCGCGCTTGGCGCGTGCGGGCAAACGGGACGGATCGGCACGCCGGGCCATGTGCTCGTGGTAAATTGACAGGGCGATCGGCAGCACCCTGCAGATCGGCTCGACCCCATACGCCCCGCGATGCTCGTCGATGAAGGCGATCATCGCTTGAACGGGCGGTCGAGCTCCGCCTGAGCAAAATACGCCGACGCCTTGCGCAGGACCTCGTTGGCCTGGCGCAGCTCGCGGTTCTCGCGCTCCAGCGCGCGCAGCTTCTCCGCGACCTCGCTGGGCACGCCGGCGCGCTTGCCGCCGTCAACCTCGGCCTTCTTTGTCCACTCATGCAGCGTTTGCGCGGCACAGCCGATCTTGGCCGCAATCGACTCCACCGCCGCCCAGCGCGTCGGGTAGTCACCTGCGTGCTCCAGCACCATCCGCACCGCGCGCTCGCGCACCTCGGGCGAAAACTTGTTCGTCGTTGCTTTCGCCGGTATGGCTCAACCTTCTCAGGAGTTGAAGCCTCCGGCAAACACAGCGCGGTTCATATTTGAACCACGCCCACAATTCTCTTGAAGGACGCCATCATGCACTTCACCAGCACGTATAACCGGCATCGGCGACCACGATGCTGCCAGTCAGCAGACTGGCGGCGTCGGAGGCAAGGAACAGCACCACGGACGCAACCTCGTCCATGCGGCCGACACGGCCCATGGGCGTTGCGGCAAGCCAGGCTTGCCGCAACGCCTCATCCTGCATGCCGTAGCGGGTCATCGGCGTATCGATGTAGGTCGGTGCGACGGCGTTGACCCGGATGCCGCGCGATGCCCACTCGGCTGCCAACGACTTGGTCAGTTGATGCACGGCCGCTTTCGACGCGTTGTATGAGGCTTGTTCCTGCGGACGGTTCACCACCAGCCCGGACATCGACCCGATGTTCACGATCGCACCGCGCTGCCGCTCCAGCATGGCGCGCCCGAACGCCCGGCAGGACCAGAATACGCCGTTCAGGTTGATGTCGATCACCTGGCGCCATTGCTCGGTCGTGGCGGCCTCGGCGGCGACGCCGCTGATCGCGATGCCCGCGCTGCAGACCAGGATATCCACGGCGCCCACATCGCGCTCGATCGCCGCGGCCACTCCATCGAGGGCGTCCGGGTCGCGCACGTCCACGAGATGCCAGGACACGGCTGCGCCGGCGGCTGCCAGGCTTGCAGCGCCCTCCCGCACGACGGCCTCATCGCGGTCCAGCAGCACGATGCGTGCCCCTGCCTCGGCGAGCGCCTGCGCGCAGGCATGGCCGATGCCGCGCCCGCCGCCGGTGACCGCCGCGATCCGGCCGGCAAGGTTGTACTTATCGAGGTACGATGTCGGCACGGGGCTGCTTTCCCTGCATTCCAGCTGTTTGCGCCACCGCCAAGCTGGCAGCCGCCTCCGCCGCTTCGAGCAGGGTCCAGTAGGCCTGGCCGTTCTCGTAAGCCTGGTCAAACACCGGCGCGAGATGTGCGTAGATGTCCGCCCAGCGCGGATTGGGCAGGACCTCGCCCGTGAAGCGCACCAGCCTAGACACCGCCGCCGATAGGTCCGGGAACAGGCCCACGCCCGTCCCGGCAAGCATCGCGCAGCCGAGCACGCTGCACTCTTCGGCTGCAGTGGTGAGGATGGGACAGCCATAAAGGCTGGCCTTGATCTCCAGCCAGAGCCGCGTCTTGGCGCCACCCCCAGCGGCGATCATGCGGTCGAGCCGGTTGCCGGCACGCTCCATGATGCGCAGGTTGCGTGCGGCGGCGAACGCCACGCCCTCCATCACCGCGCGATGCAGGTGCGCGGCGCCGTGGCCACTGGTCAGGCCGATGAATTGGGCACGCGCGTTCGTGCAGGCGCCGAGGCGCTCGCCGCTGAGGTAGGGCAGGAACAGCAGCATGCCCGCTCCCGCCGGGGCGCTTTCGGCCAGGGACACGATGCGGTCGCAGCCGTACGCCTGCTCATGGAACGCGCGCCTGGCCCATCGCATGGCGTCGCCCCCGGCATCGAGGATGGTGAAGGCCGACCAGTTGGGCAGCGCGCCGCGCGCGTTGCTGATCACCGGGTCGAGCACCGGCGCGGCCGTGCACAGGGTCAGCAAGGTCGAGGTGCCCGTGACATCGGAGGCGAGCCCCGGTGCCGTGACGCCCGACCCGAGTAGGGCGCCCGGATAGTCGCTGATGCCGACGACGACGGGGATGCCTTCGGGCAGGCCGGTCTCCGCCGCGGCGTACCGCGAGACGCCGGCCAATACCTCGTGCGGCTCACGGATGGCTGGCAGCAGCGCCAGATCGACGCCCAGCCGGCCGGCCAGCTCCCCGCTCCAGCCGCCCGCCGCCACGTCGTAGAGGTAGGTGCACGATGCCTCTGGCGTGTCGATCGCAAGCGCCCCGGTCAGCTTGAAGTTGATCCAGTCCTTGGCCGACAGCACGGCGGCCGTACGGGCATACTCCGCCGGGCAGTGCGTCCGCAGCCAGCGCAGCTTGAAGCCCCACCACGCGACAGAGGGTGGGTTGCCGGCCACCGGCAGGAGCGCCTCCCACGGCTGCTCGCGGGTGAAGCGCTCGACGGTGTCGCGGTTGCGCTTGTCGTTCCAGAGCGGGACCGCGTCCAGGGCCGGGTTGCCATCGGCATCGACCAGCACCGTCGCGTGCATCTGCCCGCACGCGCCGATGGCGGCGATGCGCGCAGGCGCGCCTGGCAGGGCGTCAAGCACCCGGCGGATCACGGCGACAGCGCCCGTCCACCAATCCGCCGGGCGCTGCTCGGACCAGCCGAAGCGCGGCACGATCTGCTCGTGCTCCTGTGCTGCGAAGGCCAGGGTCTCGCCGGCCGGCGTCATCAGGGCGGCGCGGACGCTGCCGGTGCCGACATCGATCGCCAGGAGCAGGTCGCGGGTCATGCCAAAGCTTGGGTCATGCCGAAGTCTGGGTCATGTCGCAGCCTACGCGCGGCGGGGCCAGAACGACGATTGCAGCAGGACGGCGACGAGGATGATGACGCCCTTGACCACCTCCTGGTGGTAGCCGGGTACGTTCAGCAGGTTCATGATGTTGCCGATCACGCCGAGCGTCAGCACCCCGATCAGCGTGTTGAGCGCCGTGCCGCGCCCGCCCATCAGGCTGGCGCCGCCGATCACCACCGCGGCGATCACGTCGAGTTCCAGCCCGATGCCCACCACCGGCGAGCCCACGCCGGAACGGGCGGTGATGATGATGCCGCCCAGCGCCGCCAGCACGCCCGACACGACATAGACCGAGAACACCCGCGGGACCACCCGGACGCCGGACAGCCTGACGGCCTCGCTGTTGGAGCCGATGGCCACGATCAGCCGCCCGTAGGCGGTCAGGCGCAGCACGAACGCCGTCCCGGCGAACACGAGCAGCATGAGCAGCACGGGGAGCGGGACGTCGAGCAGGCTGCCCCGGTTAAAGCCGTCGCCCAGCCAGGCGCCGTTGTCCGACAGGAAGATCGGCCGCCCCTGGGACACGATCAGGGCCAGGCCGCGGGCGATCGTCATGCCCGCGAGCGTCACCACGAACGACGGCATACGGCGGACCGCGACGAAGTACCCGGCGATGGCGCCCATCAGGCCGCCCGCCGCCAGGCTGATCGGGATGGCGGTCCAGAGCGGCATCGAGGTCAGCAGTGACGCGCAAACGATGCTGCCGAGCGCCGCCACCGAGCCCACCGAGAGGTCGATCCCGCCCGTCAGGATCACGAGCAGCATCCCCATGGAGATCACGCCCGTGCTCGCCACCTGGCGCAGCACGTTCTCGATGTTGCGGCTGCCGAAGAAGCTCGTCGAGATGAAGCTGGCGATCAGCACCAGGACGACGAAGATGGCGATGGTGCTGTAGGTGGCCGCGAACGCCCGCGCGTCGAAACGCCGTCGCGGACGCACGCCGGCGGATGCCTCGGTAGCCTGGGCTCCATCCATCCTAAGCCTCCCTGAGCCGGACGCTGGCCGGTGCGGCGTGGGCGTCCGGCGCGCCCACATGGGCGGTGTTGCACAACGCCAGTTGCATGATGCGGGCCTCGGAAAGCTCGTCGTGGGACAGGCTGCCGCTGATGCGGCCGCCGCTCATCACCAGCACGCGGTCAGCGGCGCCGATCACCTCGATAAGGTCGGACGAGATCAGGATGACGCCGAGGCCGCCAGCCGCCAGCGCCTCGATCAGGCCGTAGATCTCGGAGCGCGCCCCGACGTCCACGCCCCGTGTCGGCTCGTCCAGGATGATGACCTTGCAGCCAGCATCAAGCCATTTCGCCAGCACGACCTTCTGCTGGTTGCCGCCGGACAGGCTGCTGACGGGCAAGTCCAGGTTGTGGGCGCGAATGGTGGTGCGCCACGCCACGTCGCCCACCGCCGCACGCTCCGCGGCCCGGCGCAGCACCCCCAGGGCGTTGGTGAAGCGGGCCAGGCAGGTGAACGTGACGTTCTGCCGGATCGGCAGAGCCAGCACCAGGCCTTGGCCCTTGCGGTCCTCCGGCACCAGGCCGATGCCGGCTGCGACCCCCTGCCGGGGCGTGCGGATCGTTACGGGGCGGCCTGCCAACGCGACCGTGCCGGACTCGGCCCGGTCGGCGCCGAAGATCGCGCGGGCCAGCTCGGTGCGTCCGCTGCCGATCAGCCCCGCGATCCCCAGCACCTCGCCCGCCTGCAGCGTGAACGACACGTCCTTGACCAGCCCGGCCGCCGAGAGATTCTCGACGCGCAGCAGCTCCCCTCCCGCCGAGCGGGCCGCCTTGGGGAATAGCTGCGCGGCCTCGCGGCCGATCATGAGCGGGATCAGGCGCTGCTCGTCCATGTCGGCGGCGGCATAGGTGCCGACCGTCCGGCCGTCCTTCAGGACGGTGATCTGGTCGGCGATGCGGAAGATCTCGCCCAGGCGATGGGAGATGTAGATGACGCTGACGCCACGCCGCGACAGCCCACGCACCACGTCGAGCAGCCGTTCCACCTCGGGCGGCGCCAGCACGGCCGTCGGCTCGTCCAGGATCAGGATGCGGACCCGGCGGGACATCGCCTTGGCGATCTCCACCGCCTGCTGGAAGGCCAGCGGCAGGGAGCCGACCAAGGCGCCAGGGTCGATCGCGAAGCCGAGGTCCCGCAGCAGGGTCGCCGCCCGCGCCCGCAGCGCCCTGGCATTCACCAGGCGCGGCAATTCACCCAGGAAGATGTTCTCGGCCACTGTAAGGTCCGGCGCCAGGGCCAGCTCCTGGTAGATGATGCCGATGCCGAGCGCGCGGGACGCGTGCGGCGAGGACACGCTCACCAGTTCGCCGCCGATGTGGATCTCGCCGGTGGTCGCCTGGTGCGCGCCGGCCAGGATCTTCATCAACGTCGATTTCCCGGCGCCGTTCTCCCCGAGCAGCGCGTGCACCTCGCCCGCGCGCACGGAGAACGACACGTCGTCCAGCGCCCGGATGCCGCCGAACACCTTCGAGATGCCCTTCATCTCGACGCTCGCAGCTTGCTCCGCGGCCGGCGCCATCGCGGCGGGCTTAGAACAGCGCGTCGGGCTTGTAGTACTGCGCCGCATTCGCCTTGGTGATCGCAACCGGCGGCGTGTAGGTGATCTTCGCCATGTCGGCAGGCGCCTGCTTGTTCACGACCTTGACCGCGAGGTCGGCAGCCATCTTACCAATGATCGCCGGGTCGTTTAGGCCGGTGGCGCCGTACTTGCCTTCCTGGATCAGCTTGACCGCCTCCTTCTGGCCGTCGGCGGCGGCGAACACCAGGATGTTCTGGCTCGCCTTGCCGGCGTCCTGGATCGCACGCAACGCGCCCAGCGCCATGCTGTCATTCTCCGCCAGCACGGCGTTGACGTCGGGGTGCGCGGTCAGCAGGTCCTCCATCGCCTTCACGCCGCCCTCCTGCGTCCAGCCGCCCCAGCCCTGCCCGACGACGTTGAAGCCGGCATGGCCGAGCTGGCGGAGCTGGGCCTCGAGGATGCCCTGCATCACCCCGTCGCGGCGGGCCTCGCCGACGACATTGCCTTGGCTGCCGCTGAGCACGGCGATGTGCAGGTCCTTGCCCTTCACCTGGCTGACCAGCCAGTCGCCGATCAGCCGCCCGTTCTCCGCGTTGCTGGACTGGATGGTGGTCAGCACGGGGGCGCTCTCGTCGATGGAGCTGTCCACGATGATGACGGGGATGTGCGCCTTGGCCGCATCCTTGGTGACGCCGACCAGGCCCTTGGCGTCCTTCGGGTCCATGATCAGGATGTCGATGTCCTGCGACAGCATGTCCTCGACATCAGCGATCTGCTTGACGAGGTCGTTGTTGGCGTCGGCGGCGATGGTGGTCGCCCCGAGCGCCTTGGCCTCCTTCTCGATGGCCGCTTGCAGGGCCGCATAGTAAGGGGCGTTCTGCGTCAGCATCGAGATGCCGATCTTGATGGTCTTGGCGTTGGCGGGGGCCGCAGACGCGAGCGCCAGGCCGCCAGCCAGGGCCGCCGCCGCAAATGTTGCTTTCATCGACCTTGCTCCTCCCCCTGGGCGTCATCGGACGGACTCCGTGACTGCACCTTCTTATGAGGTAGCAATACAACAGCGTTTCTGGGAATGATCAAGCATTATCCCCGGTGCTACGATATGTCATGAGACATATTGGTTGATATCGCCACCATTTGCGTAATAGCACTACACAGACACGCCGCATTTCAAGTGCGCTGGGAGGCGCTTCCGATGTCGAACCTGCTGCCCACGTCCGTCCTTGTCGATCCCGGCAACGGCGAGATGGCAGGGCGCACCCGGCGCTACCAGAAGCGGTTCGGTGACCTTGCGGGATTGTTCGCTGACGAGGCCGCCTTTGCCGAGATGGCGCGCTCACGGGGGTCGGAGGTCGCCTACCAGGTCGATGAGTTCCGCCCGTCGGAGCGGGCGGGCGACGTCATCTTCGGGACCAGCACGCTTTACCCGGGCAAGGTCGGCCAGGAGTACGCCTTTACCCGCGGGCACATCCATGCCATCGGCGACCAGCCTGAGATCTACCACTGCCAGTCAGGCCACGGCGTGATGCTGATGGAGCTGGCCGACGGCACGGTTCATGCCGAGGAGATGCGGCCCAACATGGTGGTGTATGTGCCGCCGTATTGGATACATCGCAGCGTCAACGTCGGCGCCGGGCCGTTTGTGACGCTGTTCTGCTACCCCGCCGATGCCGGCCAGGATTACGGCATCATCGCCCGGTCAGGTGGGATGCGCGACCTGGTCATCGACGACGGCGCTGGCGGCTGGACGCTGGCGCGGAACCCGCGCTACCGGGCCCGCGCCCTTGCGGGAGCCGCGTGAGATGGCCGGTGCGGCGGCCCTGCGCATGGCGCGCGCCGTGCGGGACTCTGCCTGATGCCGAGGTTCGCTCCCGCTGTCCTGCCAACCCTCCACTTCGTGGGCGTGACCACCGGGCAGTCGTCGATCATGACGGTCTTTCCGCGCTGGGCCGAGATGCTCGGCCTGGGTCACTGCGCCATCAACGGCATCGACCTGCCGTTGCACGCGCCGGATGCCGCCTACAGGGATGTTGTGTCGTACATCCGCGACGACCCGCACTCGCGGGGGGCGCTGGTGACGGCCCATAAGATCGACCTGCTGCATGCGGCCGGCGACCTGATCGACGAGTTGGACACCCATGCGGCGGCGCTCCACGAGGTAAGCTGCCTGTCCAAGCGCGGCGGCAAGCTGATCGGCCATGCCAAGGACCCGATCTCGGCGCGCCTGGCGCTCGACGCCATCGTGCCCGGCGGGCACTGGCGGCGCGGCGGCGACGCCTTCCTGATGGGCGCCGGGGGTGCGGCCACGGCCATCACCTGGAACCTGATGCAGCCGCGCGGCGCCACCGACCGGCCGGGACGCATCGTGGTGTCGGATGTGGACGCCACGCGCCTGGACGGCTTGCGCCGGTTTCATGACAGCCTCGGCAGCGGCATGAAGGTCGACTACGTCCTCGCTGCCTCGTCCGAACAGAACGACGACGTCCTGAGTTCGTTGGCCGAGGGTTCGCTCGTTGTGAATGCGACCGGGCTGGGCAAGGACCGCCCCGGCTCGCCGCTCGGGGCCGAGGCCCGGTTCCCCCGGGAGGGCATAGTCTGGGAGCTGAACTACCGCGGCGACCTGCTCTTCCTTGACCGGGCCGAAGCGCAAGCGCCGCGTTCCGGCCTGACGACATTCGATGGCTGGAGCTACTTTCTGCACGGCTGGACCCAGGTGATCGCGGAGGTGTTCGCGGTCGGGATCGCATCGTCCGGCCCGATGTTCGAGGCGTTGTCCGCCTTGGCCGGCGGGCCGCCCCGTGCCCGGAGGGACGACGCCGCGCGGGCCGCATCCTAGACTTTTGCGGCCCGACGTACGACAGATGTTCCAGCTGAGCCAGGCTGCTCCCAGGACGGCCCCACCTCGGCTAGAGCAGCGCATCGGGACGTCAGGAGCATCACAGGCGGCATGGACGACGGATACGCAGAACGTGCGATGGCGCCAGGGCGCAACGTGCTGGAGTTGATCCTGGTGCGCCTGCCCGCACTCAGGAAGTCCGACCGCCGGGTGGGCGAGCTCATCTTGTCGGATCCGCAGGCCGCGCTGGGCGCCACCGTGGCGGAAACCGCGCGGCAGGCCCAGGTGAGCGAGCCGACGGTGATGCGGTTCTGCGCGGCCTTGGGATTTGACGGCTTCCAGGACTTCAAGCTGAAGCTCGCCCACAGCGTGGCGCTCGGGATGCCGGCGACCCAGTCGGTGCTCAAGGCGGCCGACACTCCGCAGGCGCTGGCCGACAAGGTCTTCGACTACACCATGACCAGCCTGGACTGGGCACGCAGCCAACTCGACCACAACGCGGTCGGCAGGGCGATCGAGCTGCTGACGGCGGCCAAGCGCATCGAGTTCTTCGGCTTCGGCGCGTCCTGGATCGTCGCCGCCGACGCGCAGCAGAAGTTCCCGCTCTTTGGGGTTCCATGCCTGGTCCACACCGACTCCCACCAGCAGTTCATCGCCGCATCCATGATGCAGCCGGGTGACGTAGCAGTAGCGATCTCCAATACCGGCCGGACGTCCGCCCTCCTCGACGTGATCCGCGCCGCGCGCGAGATGGGCGCCACGGTGATCGGCATCTCCGGCCGCACAGGGCGTATGAGCCTGCTTTGCGACCTGCTGCTGGTCGTGGAAACGCTTGAGAACACCGACATCTATACGCCGATCACGTCACGCCTTGCCGCGCTGGTGCTGGTGGACATCCTCGCCGTCGGAGTGGCGATGCGGCGCGGCGGCACTCACCAGAAGCGGATCGCCGGCATGAAGCGGCGGCTCAGCGCGATGCGCTCAGGCGACCCGGACGCGGCGTCCGATGAGGAGGCCTGACCACCGCCAAGGCGCCGAACCTGCCGCACCCGCTCTGCGCCGTGGTGTTCGACATGGATGGGCTGCTGCTAGACATAAGAAGCTTCTCCTGGGCGGTAAACCGGCAACCAACGATGGCTCATCCGCAGATTTGGTATGGTTTTCCTCGCCTATTGTGGGTCAGCAGCAGGTTTCGGCGCTAATCAACGGGACCGGCGCAAGATTGGGGGCACGACGGCGGTCGGGTGTTCTGGGGTTCGACGTTCATCCGCAGCTGCGCGGAGGGTGAGCGGCATTTGGAGGTGCGGGTCGGCAATGTCGAAACGGCGTCCGGTGGCCGCCGGGTTTTCGGTGCCGTCGCCAAAGCCGATACCGACCTCCAAGCGCTGATCCGCCGCAATCTCGACGCTATCGGGAGAACCAAGGACACGGCATTGACCGCCTTCACCGATGGTTGTCCCGGGCTCTGGCGTAGTTTGGCCGACGCCGGCGTCACCACGCCGCCGATGTTCGACTGGTTTCACGTCGCCATGCGGCTGCAGCACCTGAAGCAGATCGCCGACGGCCTGTCGGCGGATGGTCCGGCGCGGATGGCGGCAAAGGCGGTGATCATCGAGGAGGTCGAGCGGCCGCACTGGCGCATTTGGAATGGCAAGGCCCGGGATGCCCAAATCAGCACCGATCGTATCCGCGCGGTCATGGGCACCGTCAACTTGCTGGCCTGAGGTCGCGATGGGCCGCGATCAGGAGGGCGTGGCCGTGGTTACGCCGAAGCGGCGACGCCGGTGATCTCGGCCCAAACCTGGAAGGCCTCGGTCCGGGCGGCTCGATACTGTGTGGCGGGCACTTGGTGACGGCAGAGCAGGAAGAGGTTGTTGATCCCGTCGTGGGCGGAGAGGAAGCGTTGTGCCTGGCCGGCTGACTTGAAGCGCTTCATCTGCCTCTCTCGCCGTCGCGTGGGCTGGTGCGAGTTCTCCGCCCCCTTGTTCAGGCCCTTGTGCTTCCTGTGCTCGACCGAGGGCATCACCCGGCACTTGGCCGCCCCATAGCTCGCCAGCTTATCCGTGATCATGACACGAGGCGGGCGGGTCTGCTTCGTCAGCAGCTTGCGCAGCAGCCGCTCGGCGGCCCGCGTGTCGCGCCGGCTCTGCACCAGGATGTCCAGCACCATCCCGGTCTGGTCGACCGCGCGCCACAGCCAGTGCTTTACCCCAGAGATCGTGATCACGACCTCGTCCATGTGCCACTTGTCACCCGCCGCCGGCGGCCTGCGGCGGATCTGGTTTGCGAACGCCTGGCCGAACTTCAGCGCCCACTGGCGCCCGTTGATCCGATCCGCGGCTCAACCGTGGCTGACAATGACGCCGCGTGCAGCCAGCAGATCGTCCACCATCCGCAAACTGAGTGGGAAGCGAAAATAGAGCCACACAGCGTGGCTGATGATCTCGGCCGGAAACCGGTAGCCGGCGTAGCTCAGGCAGGCAGGTGTCGTCATCCCGCCCGCCTACCCCAGCTCAGCCGCATCTCGCAACGTCGGCGGCAGCCAAGTTGACGGTGCCCGGTCATGCACCATTTTCGGGGCGAGCCGGATCGGCGGAGGTCCTCAGCACCCTCACGGAAGCTGTGGACCGCGTTGCGCGCGCTGGATGGCTATCTGACCAGCCAAAGCGCCTGGCTGGTCAACTACGCCGAGCGGCACCGCGCGCGCTTGCGGGTTGGCACCGCGATCACCAAAGGGACAGCCAACGTCCTAGTAAACCGCCGGATGGCCAAGTCACAGCAGATGCGCTGGTCGCGACGCGGGGTCGATCCGCTGCTGCAGGTTCGATGCGCTGTCTACAACGGCACGCTCGGTTCCGGCTTCGGGCAGAAGTTCCACCCAGCCAACGATCCATACCCGCCAATGGCGATCATCGCCTGACCCCCAATCTTGCGACGGTCCCGTCTGTGATGCCATAATATGCTGTCCGACTTGCTCCGGTTCGGCTTCAGGCGTCTTGACCATTTTACACCGGGCGGCAATGACCTGTTCATGAGGCCAGGGTCAGGCCACCTTGACCAGCCTTGCATGCACCGCTTGCAACCGGAGTATTGGAGGTCTGAACGTGACGCCTTCACCTTGAGGCTCAAGCCCGATCTTCTACGATTTGTGAAGGAGGCAGCCGAGGGCCAGAACCGCTCCGCGCCAAACTACGTGGAAACTGTGCTCCTTGCGGAGAAGAGGCGGCAGGATGCAAAGGTTGGTCGCCCGTCTGGCAGTGAGTGAGCAACACCAGTAATTGCTCACCCCTGGTTGGGCATTGGGCGTCGGTTCTGGCCTGAGCCAGGTCCTTGACGCGGTGACGGGTAGCCCGGTTCACCGTGTCTGTGGGCCGCAATGCCCTACTGCTTCTCTCCACGGATGACCTGATCGCCCTGGTCCTGGCGCAGGCTGCGCAAATCGGGGCACTGGTGGCGCGGGTTGGCGAGTTGGAGGCCAGGCTCAACGCGCCGCCCAAGACCCCAGACAATTCAAGCACATCGCCTATGAATCAGCGGTGGGTCTCGACGCTGATCAGCGTAACTGGGGCAAATCCCCGGGCAAAGACGAACCGCCTTCCAATCTATATCACTAAAAGAACGAAGAAAGCCGCATAGATTCAGGGTGGTAGAGTTACCGACCCACTCTGACCTTTGTTCTGCTGCAACTGCGTGCCCGGGGTTTTGCCCCAGTTACTGATCAGCGCCATAACGCACTGACATCCATGTTTCCTCTGGACCCAGTATCTCCTCTGGTTAAAACGTAGAGGATACGGGCGGACTGAGGCGCTGCTGCTGTCGGAGACGGGCGACGCCGTAATCCGCTACTAGCTCGCACAGCTGGTTGATAGCACCATTCCGTGTTTGCCCAGTGGAACGGATGGCCTTGCATCCCACTGCCTGCGTACGGATGTGTACGACATCAGGTCAAGGACACCTTGCCATGCGGGTCAGCACCCTATTGAGGAGTGCGTTGTTGCTGGGTGGGATGGCAGGTTGCGCGGGGCAACCCTACCGGCCGGCGTCCCTTGTCGCCCTTCCGGGGCCGGCTAAGACGGAGGTGCAGTTCCGCCAAGATGACAGTGCCTGTCGGGCGGCCACGGCCAGCTTGCCGGTGGACCAGCCCGGCCGTCCCCAGGCGGTCCAGCCCAGCGCGGTCCCGACCTCTGCCGCCCAATCCCGTGCGGTCCAGTCCTCTATCGCTCAATCCTTCATGGCGCAGTCATCTGCCGACCAGCCCATCGTCCCTCAACCCAACGCGACTCAATCCGGCGTGGTTCAGCCTCCAGCCGAAGTGCTGCCATTGGGAGTGCAGTACTTACGCTGCATGGCAAGTCGGCAGAACACGGTGGTGCCTCTGGCGACGCCCCTGCCAAGCTTATACAGCGTCTACCCGGGCTATCCGGTCTTCGCCGCAGTGGACGACCCGGGCCTTTATGACGACCTGTATGGGTTCCCGTATTTCATCGGCGGCTTCGGTGGTTACGGCGGGTTCTATGGCGTTGGATACGGCGGCTACCGTGGTTACGGCTATGGCGGCTACCGCGGCTATGGATATGGCGGTCACCGGGGCGGATACGGAGGGTATGGCGGCGGATTTGGTAAGGGCGGGTATGGTGGAGGCGGAGGCATCAGCAGGGGTGGCTCCGGTAGCGGCGGCGGCGGTTTTAGCAGGGGTGGCTTCAGCGGCGGCGGCGCCTTCAGCAGGGGTGGGGGCTTCGGAGGGGGCGGCGGGCACCGTTAAGGGTAGGCGTCGAGCTGCGTCCATCGCCGGGCCATGCGCCAGCAAAGGCCAGGGCGCAGCCAGAACCCTCAATTGGTGTCAGGCTTTCAACTAGTGAAGTTGACCCGCTCTGATTGGTCAACTTCACAGGCCGCATAACCCGTGGCCACCCAGTTCCACACCGGGATCACACCAGCTTGACGGACGCTATCGGGCGGCTGCATCTGGCGTGCGCCCTGCCGCCTTTCAGGGCTTCCTCAACTGACCGATCCGAGGCGAACTATGAAGCAGGCGCTTGGCGGGCAGCTCGCAGGAACGGCCTTCGGGCCAGCCGGGCCGGGCCTGTCGCCGGTGCGGACGGTCACATACCGCAGCCGCGCTGACAGGGCCGGGTCGGCCGTCGCCGCCTCCGAGCGAGGAAGGGCTACGGATCCGGTGCACCGCCCCACCCTCGCCGGCCGGCGAGGGGCGTCGCTGCGTTGCTGCCTCCTGCTTGCGTCCACAGCCCTGGTCTCCGGGCCGGCTATCGCGCAAACGCAGGCGCCGGCTGGCACGACCGCGCCGTCCCTGCTCATCCCGCTCGAGCCGCCGCCCACACCGCCGTCTTCCGGCACAACCGGAGGCTACTCCGTCAACCTGCGGCCGCTTGGCGCCGACTTCGGACGCTTGCTGGCAGACCACGGCGTTTACATCGTTGCCAAGGACCTGGCGGAGCCGCTTGGCAACGTGAGCGGCGGCAACAAGCGCGGCGCGTTCTTCGAGGGCCTCACTAACGTCGGCTTCGACCTCGACGCAGCGCGCATCCTTGGCATCCCGGGCGGCGCGGTCCACTTTCTCGTTTCCGACATACAGGGCCGGTCGTTCGCCGCCTATTCGGGCAGCTCATACCTTAACAACCGCATCTACGCCGGCAACGGCTCGGCCTTCCGCCTGAACGAGCTGTCCTATGAGCAGAGCCTGTTTGACCGGCGGCTCAACCTGCGCATCGGCCGCATCCCTGCCTACACCCAATTCGACGGATCCGAACTCTACTGCACGTTCCTCACGACCCTTTGCCGGACACCCGCCGCGTACACCTTCGACCGGGGCTATCCGCCCTACAACGCGGCGTCCTATGCGGCCGTGGCGCAGGTTCGGCTCGCCAGCCCGCTCTACGCCAACTTTGCCGTGTTCGAGAACGAACCGGTCCTCAGCACCCAAAGCCATAGTGGATTTCCGGGGCGGGACTGGGGCCTCAACTACGCTTCCGGCGCCACAATCCCAGCTCAGTTGGGCTACCGGACGACGGCGCAGGACGACCAGTACCCGCGTGCCTTCGCGGTGGGCGGCTTCTACAGCACCGGGCGCTATGCCGATCCGTTGCTGAACGCGGCCGGCCGCAACCGCACTCAGTTCGGCGGATTGTCGAGGACAGACACCGGCCTGAGCCAACTTTATGTTCAAGCGCAGCAGATGGTGTACCGCCCGGATGCATCCGACCGCGGCCTGACGCTGTTCGGTGGCGCGAACTGGGCCACCAGCGGGCAGCCCAACGTGCAGCGGATGGTTTTCGCCGGGGCCTACTACAAGGGGGTGTTCCCGGGTCGGCCCAACGACACTGCTGGCCTCGTGGTCGGCCTCCTTGGGGTGAACCCCCGGATCACGGAGCGCATCGACACCGTGCTGGCGAAATCCGCGGGCGGCCAGGCAAGCCGGTCGGAAATCTCTTACGAGGTGAACTACGGCGTTGCCGTTGCCCCTGGCTTTACCGTAAAGCCGTTCCTGCAGCTCATTTCCCACCCCGATCAGGCAAGCTCCGTCCAGCCAAGCGGCAACAACACGCATGCGCTCTTCGTCGGCGCCATGTTCGAAGTGGACGCGGCCTACCTGTTCGGGTTGCCAGCTCTGGGCCGTTGAACGTTCTCTGGAATGCCGTGCACGACTGCACGCCGTTCATGGCTAGACTAATACCAACCGCCGAAAGTTCTGACTCCTCCAGGGATTCCCAAGTTCGTTTGGATGTGAGTCCATGTGCCCTGTGTTCGATTCGGGGTGGGCGGCATGGCGTCGGTTGCGATCACGCGGGATGACCTGGACAGTGCGGGGCTGCGTGCGGCTGCGGCCG
>JAABUX010004144.1_pt1 | contig 18615 bp, 22 predicted proteins | sample 5561851 | NCBI WGS metagenome assembly JAABUX01 (sample SAMN10711883, study PRJNA513361) | rock metagenome | isolation source: Antarctica rocks | place: Antarctica: Victoria Land, Richard Nunatak red sandstone | collected 2016-01-03 | reverse complement strand
GGCATGGAGAAGTGGAAACCGCTACGCGCTTCCCACTTCTCCACACCCCCGACGGCGGCTACTTGAACTCAGAAATAGCTGCGCTACACTAACTCTTCCAACGGCACAAAAGATCGGGCACTCCAAGTGGTCATCGCAAGAGCCAACAGGACCTCATACTCATGCCCTGCAATCGCCGCGATGAACTGCTTCGCCTGCTCGACGTCGAAGATGGTGAAACGACGTCGTTGCTCCCGGGGAAGATCTACATCCTCGGCCGGATTCGACAGCAGCAGTTTCCATCGCACCGCCTGCCGCAGTGCCGACAAGAGGACCGCATGCGTATAGCGGATCGTGCGCGCCGACAGCGGCCGGTTGAGTAGCTCGCTGTAGAGCGTCTGGATCTCCGCAGGCGTCAACTCCCCAAGCGTTCTTGCGCCCAGTCGCGGTCAAACGTACCGTGCGAGCAGACCTGTGTAATCACGGAAGCTCTTGGCTCGCAGCCTCGGCTTGGCACTGATTTCGAGCCAATGATCGAGATACTGGCCGAGCGTCTGCCGGGAGGAGCGGATGTTTCGGCCGAGGTCGCGGTCCCCAAGCATTCGGTTGAGGTGGGCCTGCGCGGCGCGCAGCCCGCCTTGGATGGATTTGCCGATGTACTGGCGCTTTCCGGTCTCGGGGTGGCGGCCGACGTAGATGCGGACCAGCCAAGTGCTGGGTCCGCGGCGGATGATCTGTCCAGTCTTGCGAGCCATACTTCCTCCATAAACAGGAGAAGCGGCACACATGTGACACACGCGGCCGCTTCATTGGGTTGGTTTTATTGGTGGTTCAGGGAAGGGAAGACTGACGGGGGTTCAGGCCACCCCTCACGCATCTCCGCTGCACCTGCGTGCCAGGCACGTGTTCATGCTGTGCCACGGCCGCCTTGATGGCGTCATTGTCCGGGCGGACCTCCTGAACGGACATCTCCAGCGCCCTGGCAAGCTCGTCCGGCAGCAGGGAGAGGACCGTCTCCCAGATCACGCCAGCGACCCGCGCTTCGATCTTGCGATAACACTTCGGCACCGCCGCCTGATCGGTTATTCGTACCGAGTCCTGGCTGTTCTTCTGCGCTCGCAACGTGAACAGATGGCCTTCAATCTTCTTGAGGTCTCGGCTCAGCAGGTAGAAGAGGACCATTGACTTCGTGCGGTCCACTCTGTTCGCGGTCGAGCGGGCTCTCTCGCCGAGTCGCGCTGCTTCCGCGCGGCAGTATTGTTCGCGTGCTTCCATCATGCAGACGAAGCGTCCGATCCGGTCGACCTTCTCTCCATGAGCCTCACAAAACTGACGGAAGCGGCAAAGTAGCGCCTCTGAAGTTCTCCTTTGGCTTCTACCTGCTCCTCGATCTGTTCGAGCAGGCCGTCCAGCTCTGCATCGATTTTAAATAACGAGTTTGATTGTAAGTTATGTGGAATCTCTTCCTCTCATCCGCTACTCTTCCGTGGCCATCCTTGGCCCGGAGAGAAGCATGCTGGAACATGAAGCTGAACGCTGGCTATCGATTCAGAGGGACCTTGGACGAGCTCCAAACACCCTGCTTGCCTACCGCCGCTCTTTGGAGAGCTACGGCAGCTTCTGTCTCATGTTGCAACGACCTGTTTACGAAGCCTCCAAGGAAGATGTAGCTCTCTTCGTGCGCTTCATGACTGCTTTTCGTCTTCCTGCGAGCATGAAGACGAAGCGAGCGGTCCGGGATGGCCAAAGCCACGATCCGCTTGCGGCTGACAGCGGTACGTCTCTTCTACGATCACCTGATCGAAGAGGGGCTCAGAGGAGATAATCCGGTCGGACGCGGGCGGTACACGCAGGGCGGCGGCTTTGGTGGTGCTCGGCCCCGAGCCCTCGTTCCCCACTACACCGCCCTACCCTGGATTCCTACCGATGCCGAGTGGCAGCAGCTACTCCAGACGGCCAAGTCTGAGCCGCTCCGCACCAGGGTGATGCTTGCCCTGCCTTACGATGCCGGCCGTCGTCGCGAGGAGCTGTGCCTGCTCGCTACGGGCGATATCGATCCGGCGCATCGTCTGCTCACTATACGAGCTGAAACGACCAAGTCACGCAGGAGCCGGGTGGTTCCGTACTCCGAGGCAGTGGGCAGCTTGCTTTCTGTCTACCTTGCACATCGGAGGACCCTTAGCAGGGCACGGGGAACACTTTTTATCTCGGAGTCCCGTCGTAACGTAGGCGCGCCGCTGACCTTCTGGACATGGTCCAAGGTCGTGCACTCGCTCGCACAGCGCGCCGGCCTGCCTCAGCTCAGCACCCATACCTTTCGGCATCTCTGCCTGACGGACCTCGCTCGGGCTGGATGGGAGCTGCACGAGATCGCCAACTTTGCTGGACATCGCAGCACCAGCACCACCTTGATCTATATCCATCTCAGCGGTCGCGAACTGACCGCGAAGATTGCAAAGGCGTCGCTCCACACAGCACGGATGGCTGAAGCAGCGGAGGTTCTCCAATGATCCAAGTTGAAGGCTACGACCGTAGTCACGCACTGTCTGCGTAGCCGTATAAGCGTTCTTTACCGGTTGTTCAGCGCAGGTCGCTGGCTCGCCCAAACCGGCTGCGGGTTCGCACCTGCAGACTGGAATCGTGAAATTGCCGCTTCTTACGTGGCTGCTATAGATCGGGCGACAATCGACCAGTGGTCGAGCGGCGCTGCAATACCGGCCTCACGCATCGGTCAGCCTTTCAAGCCAGCTTCAAAAGCCTCGGCACTCACGGCAGTGAGACAGTTCTTTCGAGACTGTCAGGAGTGGGGCGGATCCCGGTACGCTTCAATCCGTTCCAGGCACTCGCGACTCCACGTTCCGTCCGCTGTCTCATCGGTCCAGACCCACGGATCATCCAAGACGCGGTCTGGGCAAAGCTACTCTGGGCAGGCCTAAACCTCACAGACCAGGAGCTGTCAAAGCCGGATGATCTGCATGCGCGTGGATACGGGCATTTCTATCCGGCCACCCTGGTGAAGGCTTTGGTCCTCGTCTGGCTCTTCTCAGGTCTCCGCCGCAACGAGATCGCCCGCCTTCGGGTAGGCTGCATTCGATGGGAGGGCGGAGAGGAGAAAGCGAGCGGGCCATCCGGTCTGCTTCCTGCACGTCCCCGTAAACAAAACGGGAACGGCTTCTCAAAGCCCATCGATGGCGTCGTGGGACGCTCTATAGAGCAATGGGAACAGATGCGTCCGCCTCAGCCATCCTCGCTCGATCTCAAGACTGGCGAACAGGTGCATCGACTCTTCTCTCACCGGGGGCGCGGCATATCGGATCACTACATCAACAAGGTCGTCATTCCCCTGCTGTGCAGGAAAGCAGCCGTTCCGCTTGACGACGCTCGCGGCCGCATTACAAGTCACCGGGCGAGGGCCACCATTGCCTCCCAGCTCTACAACGCAAAAGAGCAGCTTAGCCTTTTCGAGCTGCAGGAATGGCTTGGGCACAGTTCTCCAGAGTCGACTCGACACTATACGAAGATCACGCCCACCAAGCTCGCCAAGTCCTATCAGGATGCAGGCTACTTCGCCCGAAACCTCAGGGCAGTCGAAGTCCTGATCGACCAGGATGCCGTCAGACGCCGAAGCCCACCGAACGAGCCGTGGAAGCTCTACGATCTCGGCCACGGCTATTGCTCTTACGACTTCTTCGACCAATGTCCTCATCGCATGGCGTGCGCCCGCTGCGACTTCTACGTACCCACGGATTCGAGCAAAGCGCAAAGCATTGAAGCCAAGTCGAACCTCTTAAGGCTGCGTCAGGAGATACGACTCAACGAGACGAATTGCGTGCTGTGGAGGATGGGATCACCGAACACGAGAAGCTGGTAGCCAAACTTGCATCCTGCCCGACGTCAGACTGCCCTGACCAGCCACGTACACGGACGCTGAATGCAGGATGCAAGCGGTGACCTGGATAAACCTTTGTAATGTTGCTTCGGCTAGGGTGGCACCTCGGTACCAAAGCGCATCAGGACGGCATTTGCCAAGTTGCCGGCTACGAATCGATGTCAGCCGCCAGCGCGACAGCCTTCTGTTTTTCAAGCGCTTCCAGCCGCTCGACGAGAGCCGCACGAACCAAGGTGTAGGTATCACTTCCGAGTGGTAGGCGCTTAGGCGCGGGGTGCTGATCGACGCTATCTATCATTGCCTGAGCAACTTTTGATGGATCCCCCGGCAGCGGGAAGCTGTTAGCAGTGATCGCACGCCGCACATCGCCAGCGGGAGTTTCGCTATAAGCCTCCATGGGCGTTGCGGAGACAAGGGATGCTCCAAAATCCGTCTTCGTGCCTCCCGGTTCAACAATCGTGAAATTGATCTGAAAAGGTGCGACCTCTTGCGCAACCGACTCGACAAAGCCTTCAATGCCCCACTTCGTTGCGTGATACAGACTGAAATTGGGGAAGGCGACCTGTCCGCCGGTGGACGATACCTGCAGGATGCGCCCCCCTCCCTGAGCCCGAAGGTGTGGGAGCGCGGCGCGGATCACACGGATAGAACCAAGCAGGTTGGTGTCGATCTGCTGCTCAATCTGCTCGTCAGTCAGCTCCTCAGCGGCCCCTACGAGCCCGTAGGCTGCATTGTTCACCACGACATCAATGCGCCCGAAATGATCAAACGCTTTGTTTACCGAACGACGGCAGCTTTCTGCATTGGTCAGCTCCAGTTCTGTCAGCCACAGCTGTTCGCCGTACTGGGCCTTCAGGCCTGCGAGACCTTCCGGTCTGCGCGTAGTGCCGGCAACTCTGTCTCCGCGATTCAGAAGTTTTTCGGTAAGCGCACGACCAAATCCGCTTGTGACGCCTGTGATTAGCCAATTCTTCTGAGTCATGGATATCTCCTGATAATGAGCAAAAAGCGTCATATGCGCTCTTCTACTGTCTTGAAGCGCTCTCCCGCTCAGGCGAGCGCCAATACCTGGAGCTTACCGTTCAGCAACAGCCGTTACCTTTGTCTGCGTCCAAGCTACCTTGGTTGTCATCCAAGTTTTCAATGGAATTGCTTTCCGACGTCGTTTCTTTGATGAATCCAGATCTTTACATGGCGCCAAGCCTCGACGTCGGAGGCGATTGGGCCATCCAGTTTCCCGCGCACCGAGGCATCAAGTTCGACATAGTCTTGCAGGGAAGTTGCTGGATTCAGGTCCAGGGCGATCATCACCCATACAAGGTCGAGCAAGGGGACTGCTTTCTGCTTACCAGTGGAAGACCCTTTCTGGCTGGGAGCGATCTCGCCCTAATCGCAAGCGATGCACACGCAATTTTCACGGAAGGCTGCGACTCACGTGCTTGCCACCAGGGTGGCGGCGACTTTCTTATAATGGGCGGTCGGTTCACCTTGAGTGGTCAAGAGGCCGATGCGCTGTTCTGTAGTTTGCCTTCGGTTATCGTCCACCGTGCAGACTCTGAAGAGGCCTCCACGGTTCGCTCCTCACTCGCAACGTTCGTCAAAGAGCTGCGAGGCGGCAAACCCGGCTCGACGCTAAGTTTGCAATACCTTGCGCGACTGATGTTGATCCAAACACTCCGGGCAAATCTTGAATCCGATCAGCGGCTTGTAAAGGGTTGGTGGACCGCGCTAAGAGATGCACAACTAAGTTCCGCGATCTCGGCTATGCACGAAGACCCCGCACGTTCGTGGACCTTAGTGGGATTGGCCAAAGTGGCCGCAATGTCACGTTCAAGCTTCGCTGACAAGTTCAAGCGCGTTGTGGGAGAGACTCCGCTAGAATATCTGACTCGATGGAGGATGCGTGTGGCAGCGCAGCGATTGGACAATACGACAGAGTCCGTCATTGAAATCGCCCATGGGGTTGGATATACCTCCGAGTCCGCTTTTAGCACGGCCTTCAAAAAGTATTCGGGAGAAGGTCCACGGAACTTTCGCAAGATGCGGCTGGGGAATCAACGGCAGGACGTGGAAGCGTTTTAAGCAAACGATGATCGCACTTCACTCTCCGGTGACAACTTCAAGCGAAATGGGTCTGACTCAACCGAGATTTGAACAGTCGTCGAAATTGACGAACAAAGAGATTCCACATAATCAGCAATCCAAGTCATCGCAAACTCTCCATTTTTCGAGGGTGTGTCGTTCATGCCTGGTGAGGGGCTGGACGGAGACTTTCTCAAGCGGCGAGGCGCTGAGTGTCGAGCAAACTCTTTGCCGCAAGGTATGCAAGAGCATCGGCTCGGGTCTGCAGCGGATGGCCATTGTGACCTCGAAGCCAACGCCATTCAATGAGAAGCTCGCTATTGAGCCGCATTAGCTGAGTCCATAAATCCCGATGCTGCAACGCCGCGCCGCGCCTGTTCCGCCATCCCTGGTCACGCCAGCGAAAGACGAAACCGCGCATGCCGTGGATCAGGAGCTCGGAATCGGAAAACAGCTCGATTCGTGCACCTGCCGGGATCGAACGGAGAGCCTCAACGGCCGCGAGGAGCTCCATCTCCGAGATGTCAGTCCAGGGAAATGCTCCAGACATCTCGCGTCTCTCGTTCCGTTGGATGATGACTGCACCCCAGCCACCAGGACCGGGGTTTCCGATGGAAGAGCCATCGGTGTAGATCCGAAACAGCTGATTCATTGAGGGCCTCCTCCCTTCGAGGTGAAGTTCCAATCAGGCAGCCTGCATCGGAACGACTTGGCCAAATGGCGCCTTTCGCCCAGAAGTCGACGCCCACAGGACCGGGTAGCTTGGTTCTGAGGATGGGAAGGAACCATAAAGATCGGTCAGGAAGATCAGAGTCTGAGGCACAACGCCATGCTCATCGAGCCATGTGAAGCACGGCGCAAACTCTGTTCCCCCGCCTCCCATGGGGTTGAGCGAGACACATTGGCCTGCGTTGAAGGTTTCGACGTGTTGCACCATCGTGTCGAAGTAGAGAACATAGACACGCTGCGGGCGCTGACCTTCGATGATCGAGCGGATCTCGGCCTCAAAGAGCCGCAACTGTCTGGAGTTCACGGAGCCGGAGCAATCGACCGCGATCGCAACCTCCCCGACGCCTTCCCGCATCACTCCGGGTAGATAAAGTCCTGCCCAGATATGTCGCTTGTTGGGACGCATCCAGCTGTAGTCTGCCGGCGTCGTCTCCGACCACAACCGGCGCAACAGCTCCCGCCAGTCGACTCCGGCCTGAGCCGCCCCATCAAGTGCCCGGCGGATACCTGCCGGGACTTTGCCGGCCTGCTTCGCGAGTGTCACAGCTTGGTTGACGGCGACGCTCCACTCCCGTACCTGTTCGTCGACGGTGGGAGTCTCCTCGTTTGGCAGAGGCGCATCGAGTACCTGCCCGATTCCTCCTTCTGTGACCGGAGCGGAGATCGCATCGGAGTCGCCGGGCGCCATAGGCGAACCGGTGCTTCCGCCCTCTCCAGAATCTTCCGCAGCATTCTGATCGCCGGAATCGGGTTTGGCACCGGTCTGCAGCAGGTTGTAGATCTGTTCTGCGCTCATCTGCCGGAAGCGGTCATCCACGAGCACCCCATCCGGAAGATGAAGTCCGGCGTCGAGCAGCAGCGGATTGATTGCATAGTCGCAAGCTTCGTTCCAGCGTCTGGGATCGCGTCCCGACCGGCGCGCATGATGGTGGAGCGCGGGATGCAACACCTCATGGGCAAGTACCCCGCAGAGCGTGGCACCGTTGAGTGTCTCCACGAAGTCCGGGTTGTAGTAGAGGGAGATGCCATCGGTAGCCATCGTCTTGACGGCCCGGCTCTCACACCCCTTCAGGCGGAATAAGAGCGAACCGAAGAACGGATGATCGAGCAGCAGTGTAGTGCGCGCCTTCTGGATGCGACGTTCGATGGTGGTTGACGACTTCATGCCGCGGCCTCCATATAGGCGGACATGTGGGCGAGGATGCCGTCGACGCTCGAGGTGGATGCAGGCTCCGGTGCTGCTTCGGCCTCGCGCGCATGCAGGAGGTCATCCATCTGCGCGACAAGGTTCGCCGCATCGGCTGCCTTCGCGACGCGGAAGAGGTCATGCTTCTTGAGGTCCTGCGCCGAGTGATTGCAAAGCCTCTGCTTGACCTGCTCCGCGAACCGGTTCAGATCCTCGTCCCCGTTGACATTCAGGCGTGGCAGGATCTCCACCAGATCAAAGACGTTGGTGACCAGGGATCCATGGAAACGAGACTCAGGCTCGTTCAGCCGATCGACCATATGCGTGACCACCTCGCGGAGCCGCTTCCAGAGGTCTTCAGTGCCGCGAGTGAGTGATTGGCGCACGCTCGCATCGATCTCGCGGGAGACGCGGGCCTGCTCCTCCGCCGACATCTGGACTCGAAAGTCAGCCCCGGAGGGGATTGGAAGAATCTCAAGCTTCACACCAAACTTCGTCCGCAGCTTTTCGGCTGAAGGGTAATCTTCCTCGCGGAAGAGCCCGTTCAGCTCCGGACGCATCTGATCGATGTACTGGGGATATACCGCAAGGAAGCTCTCAATTCCCTGCTCGAAGCTGGTTTCGAACTCGCGCATCTTCTCCATCAGGTCGAAGTAGAAGTTCGATGGCAAGAGTCTGAAGCCCTCGTCGGACCACGGCAGAGTGATTTTGTAGAAGTGCTGGCGTATCTGGCCTGCAAGCGTACGCAGGTTGTCCAGCTTATCCGCGCCACGCAGGAGTTGCTTGTTGTAGCGGCCAGCGCTCTGGTGGGCTCCGTGTTGGTCTGCGACATCGCGGCTGACCTTGCGGTCATATTTTACGGCCGTCCAGATGCTGATGTGGACGGCAGCGAGCATAGCGCGTTCCGTAATCATTAGACTACCTCCCGGTACTCGACCCCGAAGCGGATGAACTCGGGGGTGTGGGTGATGGCGGTCTCTCGCGCCGCCGCATCGCGGATTGCCATTACCCGCATCTCGGTCGGCATTCGATCGAGATAGGTGAGGCCTCTGCCGATGGAGTTGTCGGTCAACACGCGCCCGAGCGCCGTAGCGATGGCAATCTGGGCGGAGGGCTCGGTGGGAACCAGAGCCGTGGCAGGATTGAGGAGAATCTCGTCGATCGACGGCAACTGGCGAAACAATCTGAGGAAGGCGACAAACTCCGAAGCCGCTGCCCCGCCTACGGTTCCATCCAGAAGCTGCGCCTCAAACTCGCTGGTTCCTGAGAGCAGGGCCGCTCTCTGCCGCCGAGCGATTCCGCAGAGAACATTCGAGGCCATCTCCCAGGAACGGGGTGTGGGCCATGCATTGGCATCGGCGGTTGTATCGGCTGCGTGCAGCAGGTCAGGCTTGAATCGCAGGAATGCGATGATCTCGGGCCGGACACCAGCTTTGACCGCCCACTTGCACCAATCGCCCAAGTCGGCTTCGAGGTCAAGATGCACGAACCGGTTGCGGAGCGGCCGAGGCATCGCAAAGTGGACGCCTCGCTCGGATGCGGGATTGCCGGCGGCAATCACTACCCATCCATCGGGGAGTTCATACTCGCCGAGCTTGCGATCGAGGACAAGTTGGTAGCATCCAGCCTGCGTCATCTGGGGTGCAGAGGTGAGTTCGTCGAGAAACAGGATGCCTTTTCCTTTGGTGGGAAGAAACTTGGGTGGCACCCATTCAGTTTGGTCTGACGCAATGCGAGGCAGGCCGCGAAGATCGACAGGATCGAGCTGGACGGCCCGCACATCGAGGAAGTTGTAGTCGAGATCGGCGGCGACCTGGCCGACGATCTGTGATTTGCCGACGCCGCATGGTCCCCATATGTGGAGAGGCACACGTTCGCAGATCAGCGCATGAAGCGCCTCATAGAGTTTCGATGGTTTCATTGCAGAATCCTCGGAAATGAGTAGGGAGTCTCGGGAGCAAGCCGGTTACGGAGATATCCATTTCTTACGGTCTTATGTATTCCACAGCTGGAGGAGGTGGCGAGCCGATCTTGCCGATTCGAACCAGTCTTCCGGAAGAGTCATCCGCGCCTGGTGGGTCTGATCCTCTTGATGACCTCGGAGTCTCCATTTGCATATCGAAGCAATGTGGCCGAAACCTGGAATCGGATACGCGACACTGCAAAGCCTGGTGATTGCTCAGGCTTGTACGGAGTATTTCTAAACAGCGTTTAGCTAAGCGGCCTCGCCCCAACCCTCTTCCTGTTTTGCGCTATCCTCGTTTATCTCGGCAAGGATCTCAGCCTCCATGGAACTCTCTGGTATATCAGCTGGAGGTAACGTCACGGGCTCGGGCATGTCGAACAGACTTGCCGTCTTGGGCAGGTTGGGCTTGACCAGTTCGGTAGGCTTTACTGCTTCAACCTTCGCGTTTGAATCGGCCTTAAACGCTTCTTTCTTGCCCGGCGTCTTCTTGGCAGTCGCTTCCGCCTTCGCCGCCTTTGCTGCCGCGTCCATCTCGGCCTGCGCATTTTCTAGCGTGTTCTTCAGTCGCAGATGAGCCGATACGAAGCTGACCAGACTCGACGGCAATTCTTGATCGAGCTCTTCGGCGGTGCCGGTCACGCTTAGCGGCGTCGTCGAAGCACTGTTCTCGCCGTCCTTGATCTTCTGTGGAATGACGTTGACGCGGATCTGGTCTTCCTCGAGATGGGTCACGGTCAGCAGAACAGCGCGCTGCCGCAGGTAAGGAGCAAGCTCTTTGAACATGGTTTCCTCGGGTTAGGTCATGTCATACGCGATCCCCTCCTTGACGGCTTCTGGAGGTCCGGATCGTTCCATTGCAACGTGTTGCGCCGCCCGAACGCGAGCGCTTCTTTGTAAGCAGCTGGATCGTAGTCGCGCTGCCAAAGCAAGCGATAGAGGGTATCGGTCGCTGACTTCATGACAGCCTTCATCTCATCATCGGAAAGATGGGATACGTCGGCCTTCCCGCTACACATCGGGCATTGCTTCCCGGCGTGCAGGGTTTCAATGGGGCCGTTGCGAAAAGCCGGAGCGACCAATGCTTTCGCTTCCGCAGCGAGGTCCGGATCGAGTGTCATTCTCAAGAGCGGCCTCCGGTGCGTTCCACCATACCGGTGCTGGCAGTACGGAGTCTTCCGGGACGCGAGTCCGCGCTACGATCTTCGCGAACGTCTCCTGGTCTTCGACCAGAGCTGAGGGTCTACGGGCAGCGCGCTCATCTGTCCTGTCTTCGCGTTGAAGAAGGCACCATGATGCGTGATGGAACCGTACCGAAAGAGCTGCGCCAGCATAGCGAGTGCGCTCGACGCGAGCGTCTGATTGATGAATGGCTCTTGCCGGTCCAATGCTTCGGCGGCCGAGCAGCTGGGCAACGAATCTTCACTAACCTCTGTGTCGGCGATCTCTGGGTAGAGCTCGCTGACCGTTCGCAGGCGATCGGCTTTCCGGCGGTTTCGCCCGTTTAGCGGTTGACCGAGCACGTATTGCCCACTGGCTGCGTTATTGCCAAGATCGAGCCAGTAGCAGGTCGAGCTAACGGACCGGGTTAGAGCCTGCTCGATGGCTTTGCGCGCCGCCCGGCTGTCGACGCAACCGATGAGGAGATCCGGGGTCCTGTCCTGGCTGCGCTCGAACGAGCGAGCATGGAAGAGTTGAGGGATCGACGACCACCTCGTGCCCCAGAATAGGTTAAGCCGGTTGATCAGAACGTTGGCCTTGCTCTGGCCGATGTCGGATCTGGAGAACGGCTGCCGGACACAGTTGGTCTCGGAGACGATGTCGGCGTCCATCAGGGCAACATCGAGTCCCGCGCTGCCCCAGACCCGCATAGCTTGATCGAGATATGGAAGGCCCATCACTATCGCGCTTCCCGTACCTCCCGCGCCGACGACGAGAACCCTTACTGGTCTCCGGCTCACCAGGTCGGAGGGCAACCTGTGCTCTACGCGCATACTAGCCTCTCTCTCCGCTTACGAACTGCACCAGAGTCTGGGGAAGTTGAATGAGGCTTTCGACCGGGAAGCCCTTCCGCTTATCGGCCAGTCCGCTCCACAGACCATCAAATCCACCCTCATGCCGCGTCAACCGGCCGACGTTTGCATGCGTGAACCCACTTTCGTAGAAGCCCTGTTCCCAAGCAGCTATCGAGGCGATGGATGCCCCCTCGGGCCGGCGCATGGAACCCGTACAGACCCGCCCGTCGGCCGAGAGATTCCAGAACGGAGCGACAGCCAGTATGGTCTGTGCCTCCGGACGCTTTGGTTCGCTGAGCGCCCGGATCGTCAGATCGCCTTCCTCGACCCGCCATACCAGAGCGGGTTGCGGGAAGGTTTTGCCGTTGAGCGTGGCGAGCAAGCCTTCGGAGTTCTGGTAAAACATCTGCCGGCGCTGGGGTAGAGTCCACCAGGCGACCATGCGGTCACCTTTCGCGAGAACGTTTGCGGGTAAGACTTCTGCCTTGGATGAGCCGTTCAGCGAGCGCGAGAGTGCGTCCAGAAAGCTCCTCGTCAAGGGCTGAGCGGGTCCAAGCACGGGCGCAGCTTGCTCGCTCGGGCTGACCTCGTGGCGGGTCACGAAGCTCCTCTGGCTATCTCGGTAGATCAGCAGTGCTTCACGCAGCTCAAAGCGGTGATTCTCTCCAATTGACACGTTCACTTGCATGGCTCTTCTCCCATTCTTGAAGCTCTTCGATCAACTCGCAGAGCTCACAATTCAGAGCGACGAAGCGCCCAGCGATCCGGATTGCCTCGCGCACCTCCTCCGGCTTAGTCGGCGAGAAGAGGACAGCCAGTGTCGGCTCCGCGCTGCCTTCGAGCATGTACTGGGACTCCTCGTCGAAGCACGCGATGACGGCATCCTGCTCCTTGAACGCCACGAGCAAGGCCGGCAGCGGAGCACTGTCATAGTTGCCGTCGATCTGGAACTCCCGCGTGGCACGAAGGCGCAGGCGGGATAGCTGTTCAATGCTGCGGAGATGCTCTAACCAGGACCGATACGTTCCGCCTCGATGCTGCGTCAGGAGGCGGCGTGCCTCCAAAAGGAAGCCTCTATGGGCATGAGGAAGGGTCTCGCGGATGCACTCGGGCAGTGCCTTCTGAACATCCGGGAACTCGTACTGCTCTTTCTGTCCCTCGTCTTCCGCTTCCGCATACTCTCTCATTCGCTCCTCGTACTGGAACGCTTCGTCATGGTTGTAGAGGCGCATGACGGGATAAAGCGCATAGGTCAACGTCCAATAGAACGCAGCTCCCAGGCCTTTGCACTCGCGTTCGAGGGCTTCGATCGCCGGGCCGATCTTGAGGAACCCGGAGCCGCTGCACTCGATTGTTAGCGCCAGCAGGCCATTACCAAGGGGCTTCGTGTAGCCGTCTTCGTCCCCGACGTCGCTTATCTGCAGGTGGTACTCGACATTGCGCTGAAGAAGATTCCAGCGGTCCTCGCCGATCGCAGCCATGACGGACCGTTGTGCGAAAACCAACGGGTTCTCTTCGCACTTGTGCCAGGCCTCAGGTGTCCCAAGCCCTTCGCGCACCAACGCAGCACAGAGTTCGAACAGGAGCTCGGCACGAAACTCATGACTGTAGGACGTGGGCAGGCCTTCCAACATAGGTAAGGCCTGCCCGAAGCCACGGGCCAGAGTCGTCACGCCAGAGGTGGCAGTAACTCCGAGGGGGTTGTGAGGACGGGAGTGTTGTTGCCGGCGTGGCGGTCTACGGCCTCTGAGACCATCTGCGCCAGAGCGAGCGACTCTTTGCATTTGAGGTGCCTCACAAGCAAGAGGTTTGCGGCCAGGGGTTCCGCGCCTGCTCTCGCGCCAAACAGCGCGATGAGCTCGGCTGGAGTGGTATTGTGCTGTGGCATACTCAGCCCTTCGACCCGATGGCCCGGCTGAACGTGTAACGCAGCATGGAGCCAGTGTCTTCCGGCCCCGAGACCGAGGCCGTTGCAATCTCCGGGTAGTTCGGCGTGAGCAGGTCTCGGACCTGATCCACCGACAACGCAGGACCTGGGTCAGGGATGCGGATGCCGTTGTAGTAGAACTCCCGGTTAAGCTGCGTTGTCTTGAGACTGCTCATCGCTGTTCTCCTTCTGGAACATCTTTGGGGTGGGGCTTAGAGTTCGTCATGCGTCGCCAGTAATCATCGGCAAGGGGAGCACCCAAGCTGCGGCGCAGCAGTTCCAGCGTTTCCGTCTCGGACAGGACGAAGGCGAAGAACTCTTTCCTGTCTCGCAGGGCGCGGGCGGCGCGATGATTGCCGTCGATCAGCGGCATGCCGCAGCCGCTTGGCAGCGTCACCATTATGCCGGGACCGAGATCAGGAGGAAGATGGTCGACATGCTCCCAGTCGATAGGCATTCGCTGGAGCCAGCGCTCCAGTCCCAAGCTCTCGACCGGTATCGCAATCTGATTGAGGCAGAGTTGCCGTGCAACGTGAAGGTTGAACCGAAGTGCCAGGATTTGAAAGAAGTCGTTCTCAGAGGTGTTTTCCTGCCCGATGATCGGGCAGCGTGGACAGTCGTTGTAACGACGCGATCCGATATCGCTCATAGGTTCACTCTTGAGTAGGCGCGGCCTGGCCATAGACCCGGTAGAGGGGCCTCGGCGGCTGTGATTGGTAGATAGTGGCGCGTCGGGTTAGAAGTCCCGCACGCGCGGACGCCAAGCTACATCTTGTTCAGAAGGGAGCGTATGGCTTCGACTGGCGCAGACTCGACCACAGCTAGATCCGAAGTGCAGCCTGTGCTGTCCGCTGAGTCAAGAAGTCGCCGGAGTTCGTTCTTGAGGGTCTCGTCGGTAAAGTGGTTGGGCGCCCAACTTGGGCCCGCGTTGAAGATCAGATCGTCGACGATCTCTAAGTCGTTCTCCTTCACGAAGATCGTTCCGGCATCGTCCCGGTCCTCGCCCTCCCAAGTGATTTCACCGCTTAAGGCGTATCCAAGCGGAACGAAGACGTAATCGATGAGAAGCCTGAGCCACAAACCAATACCATGGCGACTTTCGTCCTCTTCGGGGACGAGATGCTGTCGATCCTCTGAGACGGAGAGAAGACCCCCGTGAAAGGGAAGGTCCCTTTCCGGTTTGCGCGGCGAAGGCGGCGAAGATGGCTCGCGTCTCTTCCGTTTGTTCTTGATTCATGAGCGCTGTGACCAGCGCGGCATGCTGCTCGCTTAGAGACGAGCTCACCCTCAACTCGCCGTCGTAATAGACGCTGTATCCCACACTTGCCTCCCTTGTTCGAAATGGATGTCGGTAACAGGTCGCCAGCCACGCGGACACGGCGGAGCAACGAGGCGCCTTTAGAAGAGGCGAGCCTGCACTGCAGGAGTCGTTGACTTGCCCGGATTTGACTCGCTCGGTCTGAACGTTGCTCGATCTTCCATGTCTTCGAAAGTCGGTTGCGGACTGGTCCTGTACTTGGCTTCGAGACGCTGGAGGATAGCCATTTCCGCGGTTCGCAGGTACTCGACTGCTGTCAGTTCATAGAGGGCAACCTAATTGCGGTTCCGAATCTCGCGTTGGACGGCGCGTTCGACGTCGCTGAAGGTGAACTCAGGGGAGCCCCAGCAGTGCGACGCGAGAGCATGTCGGAGAAAGTGCAATCTCTGGGGGTCATCTCTGAACCAGGTCTCGTAGAAGCCCGACCGATCGCAGTGGGCGATGTGGCCGAAGCACATCGAGAGACGGCTGTAGAACTTTTCGGTAAATATCGTCTGCTTCCAACCCGAATCGATGAAGTGCAGCAGTAGATTGCCAGAGTTCGCTTGGTCGGCGGTCGTCGAGAACTTGGTTGCTACGAAGTCACTGGCTAGAAAGAGTTCCTTCGGCATGCTTGTCTCCTGTGAGCAAACGCTACTCGCGGACCGGCTTCTCGGCTGACTAGACTTGTGAGCCGACCGGCTGAAATGCCGGCCGGCTCACCGCCTGCTTACCCGAAGAGCGTGAGTTGTGTGCCCTGGTCCGTTGCAGTTGGCCAAAGGTCAGCCTTCCTGCGTTTCTTCGAGCTGATCAGACCATCGACGAGATGAATCCCCGCCCAGACCGGTGAATGCTCGGCAACGACTGTCGCGGGCGGTCCGGTTGGGATCGGCAACACCTCTCCGCACTCTGGCGTTGTCACGTGAGGCTGACCCTTGTCCCTCTCCTGATCGAGTTCACGCCAGATGGCGTCGGCCGACTCGCCGACTCCGGCTTTCTCCACCAGTTCACGAGCCATCGCGCTCATCAGGTCCTCATCCGTGTCGAGTGCCTGCAGACCCTCACCTGAAAACTTGCCTTCCATCATGAGTGCGACCAACATCTTCTTGCCCATGAGTCGAAGGCAGGTCTCCTGCATGGTGCCTGCATAGGTGACGAATTTCACCCGGACCGGTAATCGCTGGCCGATACGCCAGGACCGCCGGCTGGCCTGCCGCAAAGTATGCAGCGAATACCCGGTCTCGTAAAAGTACAGCGTTGGGAAGGCCAGCAGGTCCAGGCCTGTCTCCACCAGCTTCGGGTGGCAGATCACGACTTCGATCCCGGCCTTTAGCTGCCGTTCGTACCAGTCCTCACGTTTGTCCGTGGGAACCGACGAACGAAGTACGGCGACGCGGAAGCCTTCCTGCCTCAGAGCTGTTTCAAGGCGCAGCGTAACATCTTTCTCACCCGTATAGGTGGCGTAGACCTGGCAGCGTCTCCCTTGCTTCAGTTCCTCTCGCACATCGGCGACAAGCGTTCGTTCCTTGGCGTACAGCGTCTGCTGCGGGAGGTTCCGTGGCTCCGTCACCAGGAACTTCACGTACTCTCTCGTCGACGGATCGAGGGCTCGCGCCCAGATCTCCTTGAAGCCGTAGGGATGATCGGGATACAGGAGGAGCGTATTGAGCAAGATGCTCATGAGGCTCTTGTTCCCGCGGTGTTCACGGATCGCGTCGCGGATGTCCTCTTCGAGTTCTTCGTAAGCCTCACGAAGAGTTTCATCCATGTCCACCGAGATGACACTCTCGTCATAGCGCGGCAGATTGTCCGAGATGTCCTCAAGCGAGAGGAACGCCGTCGTGTTCATCAGGAACTTGCCGAAGAGCAGGGGCGATGCCCCGGGCTTGCGCAGAACCTGGATCGTCTTCTTGGTGGCTCGCGAGCAGGCGTTGTCCGTTTCCTTCACTTTCTCAACGGTTTCGAGCACCCCGTACTGTTCCTGGAAGTCGCGCCGACCCTGGCCGCCGTAGGCGAATCCCTCGCGGGCCATCACTCGGGGTTCCATGCGGTAGAAGATGTTGAAGAGGTCGTCGGCATAGCCGCCCATCAAGGTTCCAGTCAGGGCGATCAGGCGCTGCGCCGCACGGTTGAGTACGCCGAGTCCATTCCCCTGTGCCGTGTCTCCAGCCAACTGATGGAGTTCATCGGCGATAGCGAAGTCGAACCAGCCCTTCATGTACCGGCCGATGTACTCGATGGGTGCCATGCGCTGGATGCGGCTGCGATCCGCCTGCCAAAGCGCAGAGAACCGTGCTGTGCCTCCGTTCGCAGATGGCAGCGCTTCCGCAATCTTGATCTTGTCCACGAAGTCCAGCGTGGAGAGCTTGCGTTCCTCGGAGTTGACCACGGCTCGTCCCGAGTCAGGATTGACAACCCCGCCGCAATTCGGCCCGGACTTCGCGGTGAGGTAGGCGTGTTCCCAGAAGTAGCCCAGCTTGCCGCGGTCCTTGCCGATGATGAAGTACACCGGCCCCGGGAAGCGTGCCCGCCATTCGCTTCGGCCCATGCGACGCATCTCGGCCAGCGTTAGGTGCTTGCCCTCGTAAACGGTCTTACCCTTGCTGAGTTTGACCTCGCAGACCCCGTGCTGCTTCTTGGGGTCGCCACCGTTACGCATGTCCTCGATGAGAAACGTCCGCGCTCCGGGGATGGTCTGCAGTGCCTCGCGCGCCCACTTGTGCGTGATGTGCGAAGGGCACATGACCAGTGTGGAGCTGGGGCGGCCGTCCGTCACAACGTGAATCGTTCCGAGGGCCATCAGAGTCTTGCCAGCCCCACACTCTGCAACGATGCGGGCGGCCTTGGCCGTTTGCAGATACTTGGCTATCCCGGTAATGGCAAGAGCCTGCGCGGGCAGTGCTTTGCGCAGAAGCGTGGCGAGGCGGGGAGCAATCAGATCCTTCGTGCTCTGAAGGGGCGGGTAGGTTTCAAGGATGCGGGACCCAAGCTCGGCAGCGTGGGCACGCAGGTAGTCGAAGGTCGTCTCCATGGAAATACCTCAAGAGCTGAAATATGAGTTGACGACTTGACCCCAGAGAGAAAGGCGGTCCAGCGAAGGCTTTACAAAATCGCTTATCCGCATGAATGACTGACGAGAGCCGATGCTCAAGGATCTGCGGTTCTGGCCCGCAGAACCTTTCAGCGCTTTGGACCCATCCAATGAGAATGGAGAATGATGTGATTGACAGAAAAGTAGTTGCAATTACCGGTGCAAGCAGCGGCATAGGACGAGCTACCGCCCTTCATCTCTCCCGAAACGGGGCGAGAGTTGTACTTGGCGCTCGGCATGAAGAAGGACTCAGGAACCTGGCAGACGAGATCACGGCAACCGGAGGCCAAGCTGTGTATCAGCTCACGGACGTGAGCAGGCGTCAGGATCTGGAAAGCCTCGTGGCTCTTGCTCTGCAAAGCTTTGGCCGGCTCGATGCCCTCTTCAGCAATGCAGGTGCCATGCCAATCGGTCCTTTTGATGAGCTGGCGGTGAATGACTGGGAGACCATGGTCGA
>JAABUX010004142.1_pt1 | contig 18618 bp, 20 predicted proteins | sample 5561851 | NCBI WGS metagenome assembly JAABUX01 (sample SAMN10711883, study PRJNA513361) | rock metagenome | isolation source: Antarctica rocks | place: Antarctica: Victoria Land, Richard Nunatak red sandstone | collected 2016-01-03 | reverse complement strand
TGCGGCGGCCAGCGCTTCGCTCAGCGCGATATGGCGGGATGACGGCGCGACAACCTCCAGGTCCATGGGAGCGCTTCTTCGCCGTAGCGTTACCGAGAACATCCACTTCTCGGTAACGAACATATGTACGATACAGACGCGACAAGCGTTGTTAACGTGTGAGACAGGGCCGGTGTAAAAGGGGCGGCGAAGGGCGGTTTGTGCCTAGATTCGCGCCGATCGACGAGCTCGACGCGCTCGACGAGCTCGGGCCGCCGCCCCCGCTGCCGCGCATCCGCTTCTGCGGCGCGCCCGGCTGTCGACGGCGCGCGCGGCCGGGCGGCCGGCATTGCCCGGGGTGCCATACGGCCGCGGTGCGGCGCTGGCGCGCGGAGCATCGGCGCGCGCTCACCGTCCGGCGGCGGGACGCCGCGGCCGCCCGTAACGACGACGCCCGCGCCCGGGACTCAGGCCGCGCCAAGCTCGCGATGGCGCTGCGGCGCGGGACGCTGGAACGCGGTCGCTGCCGGGAGTGTGATGCCCGGAGGTCATGGGGCTAATTGCGGATCCGGCGCGTTGGCGCGCGGTCGTGTGGGTGTGCCAGGAGCATCGCCAAGCCGAGCTCGAGCGGCGCCGGGACGCCGCGGCGCAGCGCGCGGCTAACGCGAAGCAGGCGGCCTGGTACGATGAGCGGACGCGGGCGCTTTGCCGCGATCGAGCTTCTTCCGCCGGCTGAGCGGGCGCAGCTCCACGCCCTTGCCGCGCGAGGGCCGGCGGGCACGCAGCTTTCGCCGGGCGCGCCGCTGTACGTGATGAATCTTGTGCGCGTTTACAAGGCGCGTTTCGTTAGGTAATTTCGCTTATGCCGATACGGCCTGTACGGGCGCCTCAGCTGGCGCCGCGACGAAGTCGACGACGAGCTCTTTTCCGAAGACGTCGGCGAGGCGACGCAGCGTGTCGAAGCTCGGAGAATGATCCCCGTGCTCGAGCCGTGAGATTGCCGACTCGCTTGTCCCTACCTGGACCGCTAATGCCTTCTGGGTGAGCCCGGTCGCCATGCGGTGCGAGATGACAAGGCGGGCGATGCGCTCGAATGGAGCCCGATGGTGGCGCTCCGCGCGATAGGCCTCATCCGTAAGCCGGCGGCTTTCCGCCGTGGCCGTGTCCGAGCCCAGCGGCGAAAAGGCGTTCTTCTTCACCAACGTGTCTTACCAAAATTTGAGGATTTACGTCAAAATTAACACGGCTAGTTGGCGCCTTGGCGCCAAGGCCCCGCGCCTCTTTGAACTGGCGGGGTAACGACAAGGGACAAGCCACAATTGCCGCCGTGGCGCTATGACGTCAGGCGCCGTGAAGCTTAGGCGTCTTGACGCTTTGGCGCCTTAGCGCCTAAAATAGAAGAATGAAATCAATAGCCTTGACGGCGATGAAGGGCGGCGTTGGCAAAACGACCCTTGCTGTGCACCTTGCCGTTGCTGCAATGCGAGCCGGCGAAACTGTTGCGATCATCGACACTGACCCGCAAGCATCGGCAGCTGCGTGGGCTCGGGTGCGGAATGGTGGCTCGCCCGACGTCGTCCCAGTTCCGGTCCAGAGGCTCGCCCAAGCGTTAGCGGCAGCGGCCGACGACTACACGGTCGTTATCGTTGACACCGCCCCGCGGGCCTCGACAGAAGCTGCTACCGTGTGCGGCACTGTCGACATCGCCGTAATCCCGACCCGACCTTCAGCGGTCGACCTGGAAACCTTGGAGCAGAGCGTGCGGATCGTCCAGGCTGCCAAATGCGAAGGGCTCGTCGTCCTGAACGCATGCCCAGCTCGCGCACCCGAGATCGCGGAGGCGCGCGGTTACGCCGCATCGTTGGGTCTTACCGTCGCCGCGGTCGCGATCGGCGAACGCCGGCCATTCGCTCGAGCCTTTGCCGAAGGTGCCGGCATCGCCGAACGCGAGCGTGGCCCCGCCGCGGATGAGGTGGCCGCGCTTTGGAGCGAGGTCGCGACCCAGCTAGGCATTGCGCCGCGCACGAAAAGACTTGCGAATGTAACGGCGTGAGCAAGCCGACGAAGTTGCTCTCATTCGCTCGAACGAGCGGCCGGGGAGCGATACAACTGGAACCTGAGCGTGCGGAAGAAGCGATGCTACCGCCGCCGGGGCCGGCTGCCGAGACAAGTTTGGCAAAAACCCCGGCCGCATCAAACGCTGGAGCGAAGAAGAAGAATCGCGTGGCGACTAACTTGCGACTGACTCGCGACCAATGGCGGCGCGTTCACGAACTCGCGCTGGATGAAGAGACAACCGTGCAAGAACTCGCGATCCGCGGACTATCGCGGCTTTTCGAAGAGCGAGGACTGCCTCGTCTTTAATACGGCGAAGCGATATACGCTATTGACGTATACGTTAATGACGTATAAGATGAGGCTAGGGAGGTAGTGCCGGATTATCAGGACGACGACTTCGAGTGGAATATCGAAAAAAGTGACGATCGAATGCGGCGTAGCGGCTTCGATTTCCACGCTGCCAAACGAATATTTCAGTCCGATCGATTTGTCGAACGCTACGACGAAGCGCATTCCACAAATCAGGAAGACCACATCATTGCCACAGGGATGCTTGGTCCCGTTTATATTAGCGTCGTCTATGTCGATCGCGGAACGCGAAAGCGCATCATCAGTGCCTTTGAAGCCGACGACGATGACATCACGGACTACATGGTGACATATGCCATCATCTAATGAGAAGCACGACCCGCACATCGATTGGTCGCGGTTCGGCAAGAAAACGCGCGACCAAATAAATGCGGAAGCCGCCGACGAAAAAGCGAAGCTCGGACTCACTGGGCGCCGCAAGCGCGTTGTTGCGCATATAAACGGCAAGCAGTACGAAATCCAAACGCCGGACGTGCGAGCAATCCGCGAACACCTGAAGCTAACGCAAGAATCATTTGCGGCTCGTTTCAACTTGAGCCTGCGAACCGTTCAGCAGTGGGAACAGCGACGTGCAACGCCAGATATGCCGGCTCGCATTCTGCTGAAGGCGATCGAACAGGCTCCAGATGTCATTGCCGCGGCCGCATCGGCTGTTGAGCGTGACTTAGCAGCGGCGCGACGCTAGGACCATAACGCGTGGTCAGACGTCGCGATCAATGATCATTGAAAATACCGCTCTAATGCGTTTTACGGGCGCGTTGTCATGTCGGCGACTTTGCTCGTTTGAGTGCGCATTTCAAGTGTCGGATTGTTAATACCGGCGCAAGGCGCACGGGCTCGAAAACGTAAGAAGCCCTCCGAAGACGGTCAAGCGCTCGACACAATGCACATTGAGCGGCCGCAATACGGTGAAACGGTCGTGCTACGCATGACCGCTGGATCTTGGCCACTTTTTGAAGCGGCGGCACGCGACTGGTGGAGTACGCCCGCGCAACTATCGCTCTTGACGCCGGAAACTACGCAACAGCGTCGCGAACGGGAGATCGAAAGCTTTCGCGCTGCGGCGTTGGTTTCTGCATTTGGTGGCGACGCTTACCCTCCGGAGCTCGAGGTCGCAATCAAGAGCAGCGCGGAGGCAAAACGCTCTACAGGCACCGAGCCGCGGCCTTCGCGTCGGTTAAGTCCGCCGGCCGTACGCGGGACGCGCGTGACGATTGCAACGACGTTGGGGCGGCGCGCCATCGCATTCGCGCTTGCCGGTGCGACTGAGCTCGGCGAGCGTTGGACCGATGAAGCGGAACGACCCGTCGTCATGCGTGACGGACGTAACGTCGCGGAGGTGGTTCTGGTCCGACCGCTCGGCATGCTGAAGCGTAAGCTCTCGGAACGCGAGCGCGCCGAACTCGTTGAAGCGCATCGCCGCTGGCGCGAAATTGATCAAGTCACGCTAGATTTGCTCGTAAACAACGTCGTGGACAATGAAGCGGACGAGCGCGGCTGGTGGTACGCATCGTACGACCAGATGCTCGATGCGCGCGGCATTGAAAAGAAACGAAAGACGGAGAAGCGCGAAGGCCGAGCCGATATCGGCGCGACCTACACGGCCGGTCACCGAGGTGACGATCGGGAAGAACAACATCAGAGCGTTCTGCGTGTGGTGAACATGGGCGCTCTTGTCGGGATCAAGCCGCGCGGACGTCGCGGAATGATTCCACCGACGATCGAGGATCACGGCTTCGAATACGACTTCGTCAGTGGGGTCGCAACGGGCGTCTGGTATGAGCTTGGCGCATGGGTCGATGCGTTGGCCCTGCGAAGCGATCCACGCATTCCAGCAGTCGCGCTGACCTATGATCCGTATCGGGAAGTCTTAGAGAGCCGCCTCGCCCGCCTTCTAACAATTCTGCTTGCGCATCAGCCGAGCGGTACGGTGAAGGTCTCTATCGGCGAACTCGTGCGCGAGATACGTGCGCCCTTCGGCGGCGCGAACGTTGGTCGGCAAATCCTACGCTTTCATAAAGCCTTGGATAGCATTCAACGCGATCGAATCATCGGGGCTTGGAAGCTTGACCCTAGCCTCGAGCAGTACCCATTGCCCGCTCGGAGCTTCGTCGATGACTGGATGAGCCGTAAGCTCGTCGTGTATCGGAGCGCCGCGGTTCTCACAACGAACGCTGTCCCCGACGCTATCGTGTGAGAACAGGCGGTTTCCCCGACGCTATCGTGTGAGAACCCCGACGCTATCGTGTGAGAACGCTTGCGTAGCCTTGTCGAGCGTCGGATAATCGTCGCAATGATCGATTAAAAATCGAAACGCCGCCGGTATGGGAACCGACGGCGTCCACTCTAGGGCTCGTCCCTCTCACCTCTCGTCTGCGTCGAGCCTAGAAACAAGGCGCAGTCGGGAGATCCGGGGCGGGTTTCGCACCATAGGTGGCGAGCCGTTTTCATCCTAGCGGATGGAGCCCGGCCTGTCCACTCTAGCCGCTGCATTGGCTCGCGCCCCACGAGGCAGTTGCGGTTGGAAAGGCCCCGACGGCCGCGCTTGCGCCAGCCGCCGGTCAGGTTCAACCTGCCCTCGAGCGGTTCGCCCAGAATCTCCCGTTTCGCGTCCATGCGACCGATGATTTTCGCCGCGGTGCCTATCGCGAGCGGCGTGAGGTCGCGCGCTCGATGGCCGAGATCGCGCCGGATCCGCCGGGCTGGCTGACCGCGCTGCGCTTCGACATCGACACCGAGGGCGGCGGGGCGGCCTGGATCGAGGCGGAGCTGCCGGCGCCGAATCTGGTTGTCGTCAATCCACGCAACGGCCACGCCCATCTGATCTATTTGCTAGGCGGCTGGATACGGACCGACTTCGGCGATCCCAGCAGATTAAAGGTCGTGCGTTACGCGGCCGCGATCGAGCGCGCGTACGCGGCGGCGCTCGGCGCCGATACGGCGTATAGCGGCCGCTTTCACCATAACCCGCTCTCGGACGCGTACGTGACCAAGGTTGGACGGGATGCGCCGTACTCGCTCGCTGAGCTTGCGCAGTACGTCGAACTCGCGACGCCGGCCGTGAAGCCGGCCCCGCTCGGAATCGGGCGCAACGTCGAAGTCTTCGATCGCTTGCGGCGCTGGGCGTACACCGCGATCGCGGACTGGAAGATCGGCACGCACGACGCGTGGCACGAGGTGGTGGCGCGTCGCGCGGAGCAGATTGCGGCCGACGTCGGTGCTGCAAGCCCACGCGGGCCGCTCAAGCAGAACGAGGTCGGCCACATCGCTAAGAGCGTGGCACGGTGGGTGTGGGAGCGCTACGTCGCCGGCGTGCCGCCGCTATTGCGCGAGGCGCAGATTGCGGCGCAGCGTGAACGCGAGCGCGCCCGCCAGAAGGACCGGGAAGCCGCACGAGAGCGTTCGCGCACGACGCGGGATGAATATACCGCAGCGGCCCGTCAGCGTCGCACAGCGGCCTCGGAAATGCGTCGCGCGGGCCTGTCGTTACGAGCGATCGCGACGGCGTTACGCTGCTCGCTCGCTGAGATCCAGCGGGTGCTTAGAACGTGTGTACAGGGTTCGCCCGCCCTATCAGACTTTAAGGCCTCGCCGTCCGTGATCGATGAGGCGCCGGTGTCGGATGACCGTTCTCTGGTCACTGGTTCTCGCAACGTTTTGGCATCGCAGCTCTCCGGGTCGCGCGCAGTCGTCAGCGCCGTAGGCGATGATGACGAGCACGTCCCACCCGCGCGTAGCGCGGAATCGAGCACCAACATCGACTATGATCGTGGAAGGGGGGTTCGGGGGGAAACCAACGCGGCTGAATCACTGGTCGCGTATATCCAGCGTCGCATCCGCGAGATCGTCGCGAAGCTGCGCGAGCCGGAACGTCCGCCGTAACCAATCGGTTCCACGGTTGCGGGATGCGCGCCGCTAAAAACGGGCTGAGTACATTGGGTGCCCGTCGGCTCTCTCGCCAACACAGATTCGGGAAGCAAAGAAAATGCTCGAGCGCGGCGAGAGCCCTAACCACGTCGCTCGCATCTTGCGCGTCGGCCGCTCGACGCTATACCGCCACCTAGCATGACGTGCCGGCTGTCCGACCGGCTAAGGACGCTCATATCAAAGGCAGTGTCTCGGCACAAATGAGGAGGACATCGTGAATCGCGATCACGCCAGAGGCGCATCAAAGTCCCTAAACAGGACCATTACGGAAATCATGACTTTCTTGGGCGATGATAGTGAACGTCCTGGGCGTGATTTGCGTGCGTTCCTTCATGCGAGAGTTGGGGATCTAGCCGAACATTGGTACCGCAAAGGCTTCAAGCGAGGTCACACCGAGAGCCATGCAGCTGATGCGCGACGTGGTAATGTACCGAATAAACTCACATACGAGTGCAGCCGAACGCTCTGGCTGGGGCAGAAACGAAAACTGATTTTGAAGTCCACAATCGCGAAGAAGGCCAAGAGGCATAAATCGACGTCGTGACGCTGTCAAATAAACGCTTCGAGGATTAAGGTTTCGATGTTTCGCTAGTCGCTTCGGCCGCGTTGTTGTCCGTTGGTGTAATCGCATCAATTTTAAGATCATCCGTTTTGCCGGAATTGCTACTCTGCGTCGTCGTTCCGGCTTTCGTCGTGAACGCAATCGTGCTGTAGCCTAATACGGACTTAAAGGGCCATGGGCTTCCGACTTTATGCCAGCCGAACGCTTCCGACTCGAATGTGAGGTCCAGCGGTGTTATCGAATTGGGTCCGACAGCCACGGGCACACTGAGTTCGCGCGGAACAATTGCGAAGGGGATGAGTACGAGCGTAATTGCGACGGCGGGGCCTGCGCCTACATTACGCAATAACCCCCTAAGAGCGACGGCGTAGCGATAGTGGTTCGGCTCCGCGATCTGCTCCTGATTCGTAACGACGAGAGATGCATCGAGAATCAATAAGGGCCGAAGCGTTTCCCTGTGCCGACGATCCTCGGCAGCTATTGCCTCGCGCGATATAGCTATCGAATCGGCCGTTTCAACCGCAAGCCGCGCAGTCTCTTCGGCTACGTGATTGGAAGCAATCGCGTTCTCACGAGCCGCTTCTGCGCTTGCTTCCGACGCCTTCGCGCTCTTCTCTGATGCGCTCGCGCTTCGGAGGTTCGCGACAAGCGTCCCGATCGCGGCGATAAGAAGAAAGAGGTAAAGAACGTTTGTAGTAGTTGCCGAGCCAATCCAATCCCAAGGTGAAGAGGCTGCTGCCGGTGCCAGCGACTTGTTCAGCGGCATCGCATTAGCGTCTACGCTGACTCTCAACGTAACGATCGCCACAATGACGATAGCTAGCAGCCACAGCGAGAGATCTAAAAACTTGGCCTTCCGATCAACTTTTGGGTCGTTCGCCTTTGCTACATCAACGTAGTTTCTTACGAGATGCGCCACGTCTAAATCGGGACGCTCGTCGGATAAGAGAGCGAGGAGCGGCATCGGAGACACTTCGGTGTAAACCGCTGTCTTCAAGGCCATGAGCAGCGTGCCAAGCGGTATCATAAGAAGAATCGCGGACAAGGACCCCGCCCATCCGGTAAATTTGTCGAGAACGAAGCCGAGGACTGCGATGGTCCCCGCAATGATCGTTGCGACCTTCCCTTCGATCCTATCGAGACGACTGCGCTGCTTATCGCGCCACTGCTGAGCCAGCCCCAATGCCTGGAGCCAATCGACCTTCGATCGTGAGGCTACGTCATCGCAGCATGGTAACGAAGAGAGGTCTTTCACCTCCAACGCATTCCGCGAAAGCGACGTGTTTGAAAAGGTGACTGAGACACGCCGCTAGTCGCGCGTTGTTTACTTTGATGGCCGCGGAAGCGGCTTTTTGCCTTCGCGAAATGGTACTTGAACGGGCGGAGGCGGCGGCGGTGGTTTTGGTTCAGCCACGTTTACGACTCCTTAGGTTACAAACGTGTGTTCGATTAATGATTAGCCGAATCGGGTCGACGACCTGCTGAACGAGCTCGGCGAGCAAGCATCCAAGAATTTCAGCGACTCCAGCCGATATCCGGACCGTCACGCTGTGTGCCTCGATCGTAGGAGCGCTCGCGCAATAGCTCTCGATCTTGCGACCGAGAACGTTCCCGTGCGACGACGAGCTCGCGCTGCCGGACTTGCAGCTCCGGATTGTTCACAGAATCGCCTGTTCGACGGCGAGGCGCAACGCACGCTCTTTAAAGTCGGCGCTGCCGTGAATTGTGACCACGTTTCCCCAATTGGCGCGCGCGAGCTTGAAGGTCGTTCACGACCGTGCGATCGGCGTCGAGCAAAATGGCCTGCGTCGCTTTCCCGCCCGAGGCAATCGCTGTTGATCTTTGGATCCTAAGCCGTGGCCGCGACGAAACGCAAGGGCCGCTAACGGTCCTCACGGCGTTCCGGTCCGCGCTCGGCTACGCCGCCCTTGTCCGCTGCGCCGTTCCATCGCGGCCACGTCTTGGCCGGACCCATCAACAGCGACCGCCTCGGGCGGAGAAGGGTTCAGACCAATGACGACGCTCTACACGATCAGCGATGACCGCACGAAGTTCTGCCGCAAGGCGATGAAGGCCCATAACGGGGTTTGGAATCCGGTGACGGCAGCGTGGATGTTCCGCAACGCCGGCGACCACGCGAACGCGCTGTGCGAACTGTATCGGGCGACGCGCCCGAGCGTGGCGCAGCTCGAGACGCTGCTGGCGATGGCGGCGGACGGCACCGGCGCGCAGGCGTGGGACTTCGACCCGATCGTCGATGCGCCGGACTATGCGACGCTCGCGCGCGACGATGCGTCGCGACTGTTGAGCGCGGGCTACGCGGTGCGGCGGCTGCTTGGGACGCATCCGCTCGAAGACGCACCGGCCGACGTGCCGTCGGACATCTTCGATGCCTCGACGTTCGAGGAACGCGCGCGGCGCGGGTCGCGCCGGCGTCGCACCGCCGCGTAACGGGCGCAGCTCTCACCTAACGCACTCGCGCGGCGCTCGTAAGGGCGCCGCGCTTTCATTTTAGGAGGCTTCGATGCGAAGCTCTATTTCGTCGCGCCCGAGCGACGTCGTTTCCACGCTGCTCGTCGATGCGAGCGATTTCCACCGCGCGACGATCGCGCCACATCTTCACGCATATCCAACGCCGCTGCTCGAGCAGCTCGTTGCGGCCGGCTGCCGTGTGCGGCCGCTGCAAGACGGCGAGCGCTACCGCGACGTATCGCTAGCGTTGCGGCGTCTCGGCATTGACGTCGACGCGTGGCCGGTCGCGCCCGCCGGTCTCTTCGTCGTGGAGGAGCGCACGGTGTACCTACGCGTGCTCACGCCGATGACGATCGGACACGAGGTCGCGCATGCGATCGACTGCGCGCTCGGTGACGGCGTGTATCGCAGCGGCTACGATCCGCAGATTCGCTCCGCGTTCGCCGCGGCGCGCGCGTTCGTGACCCCGTACGCGGCGTCTGGTCTCGACGAGTATTTCGCCGAATGCGTTCGCGCCTACGCCGACGTGCTGAACGACGTGTGCTCGCCGTGGCCGCGCGCGACGCGCGAGCGGCTGCATACGTGCGATCCGGCGATGCACGCGATCGTCGCCGAGATCTTCGGCGACTAGCCCGAAACGCCGGCGATGTCGGCGTCGCGCAGTACAACTGCGCCTGATGATGGGCTTCACCATCGCTGACTGATGGAGATTACACGATGTCTCGCAAAGCCAAAACCAACGGCAGCACCGCGCTTGCGACGGTCGTGACCGCGCCGCCGGCATTCCAGATTACGCGCGCCGAAGCGAACGCGCGCATCAAAGCGCGCGCGCTCGAACTGTACCACGCGGCACGAACGCAACGCGACGAGCGTATCCGCGCCTTCGAGGTCGAGTACGGCCGCGCCGATCGCATCGACCATTCCGTCCTCGCCGACTTGCAGCGCATCCAGGCGCGGCTCGCCGCGATCGCGGCGCGCCAGCAACGGGCAAACGCGACCGGCGGTGAGCCGAAGGTCGCGAAGTTCGTCGACCAGATCGGCACCATGATCGGGGCCGTCAGTGCCCACCTCGCGACGGAGCGCGCGCTCGAACTGTTCGCGCCGATCCAGCAAGCCGACTACGTCGGCTGGAACGGCAGCGGCGTCGGGCCGAAGGGTCAGGACGACACGTTGCTCGGCGGCTACGAAATCGTCGACGATCCGCGCGGCGCGCAGAACGCCGTGCCGACGGCCGATGAGGACGGCGAGGTGTGTCTGCACACCGAGATCGAGCCGTACGAGGACGAGCCGACCCATGGTGCGTGCGTCGATTGCGGCGAAGAGTTCGGGTTACGCGGCTTGCCGGCGGACGCCGCCGATGGGGTGGAAGAAGAGCCGGGCGACGGCGGCGTAGTGGCCGAGTCGGTCGTAGCGGCATGAGGTACGAAGCGGCCCCGGCGCATCGCCGGGGCCGCCCGCTTCCAGACGATGCCTTCCCAGCGCAATTCGTGCGTCATGCGTATATGCTGGCTATTCGTCGCGCAGCGCGTGATGCACATCGGAGCGAATGCGATCTAGATGCCGTTGGTTGTGAGGTCTGCCGTGAGCACGCGCGCGATATTGCAGAAGCAAAACGCGCGCTAAACCATTTTTCGGAAGCGCTAGTATAAACGCCGACGTCTACCGGTTGAATGCCGCACATCCCCGTCGGGGCGCGGGCGCGGGCGTAGCCTACGCCTCACGCCTCCTCTGTTAAAAGCGTCCCTGCATCGCGAGTTCGTGCTCGGGTTGCCCTCGTGGAATGGCGTCGTCTTGCACAGGTTATAACTTACTTGAGTAAAGTAAGAAAGCTTCTAAAATGCAACGTGTTACAGGGCGGTACGACGATCTGCGGTCTGAGCCCTTAAAACAATCCTCATGCCCAAGAAGAAAGAGCCGATCAAGCTGGTACCGTTAGACGATCTGAAAAAGGTCGTAGCGGGCTTGATTGCGGTTACGAAGGACGTGGGCAAAAAGCCGGACAGTCTGGAGAGCCAGACTACGTCTAGGCCACAACCGTCCCCAACGGCGGTTCAAATTCTTCGATGACGCTCGACACGGCATCGTGCATGGCTTGAAGCGCATACAATATGTCGCACGATTCTCCGATCGCTACAAATCCGGTTAGGCGGGGTTCGAAGTCCACATCCGGGTTCGGCCCCGTGGGTCGAACCATTGCGCGCATTACTTCATCGCCAACCTTCGGACGTTCAGACGTGATACTATCAAAAACGACGGGGAAATCGCTTTCCAGAATGGGGACGCAGTCGGTGTATTTCGCGTTTGGACTCATTCCGGCCCTAAAGTCTTTCAGCACAAAATATGTCAGATGAAGTGTCCGGTGTTTATCGATGTTGTCGAATCCGTTGAACCCGGCCAGTCCACTCAAGGGGTGAGCGAGAACTTGTTCCTCGTCATCGGCAGGCATTTCGAAAGGCTGGAACTTTTCGATTTTTGCAGCATCTTCGGCGAGCATGTGTATCCGATTGCGATGGGCGGACCACTTGTCTCTGTCGAGAACGATGGGAAATTGGATCTCTTTAATTATGCGACGTTCCGCTGGTGCAGCGCCATTGTACTTGCGAATGGCGAGTTGCCATGCGAGATGATCAAGAGCACACCGCAAATTATGAAACGCGTCGCCAGCAATCAGTCCCCAATCGTCAGAAACTTTTAAATAAGCGATCGATTCGCCACACAACGGCGCCCTTTTCAGGCTCAAATTTTCGTCGCAAGGGAATGTTTCGGATCCGCTCAGGACTAGAGAGGTCAACTTCCGGGTATCCCTGCTGTTCTATTTGATGACGAAGGGCGTCGATATGTATTTTTGCGCGGTTGACCTTTCCCCAACAGCCATGTAAGTCGATGGTATAAGCCGTCCCACCGCTTCCGACATCGTCTCGGGGATCGGCCGCTTTACTCAAGTATTTCATCACCGTCTGGCGTGCCATTCAGCAGGTTACGGTAAAAATTGTTCATAAGGACCGAATTGATTTCGACGGCTAGATGCGCGCTTTCAGAACCGGCGGCGCGGGCCGAGCGAAGCAACGGCCCCGCATATTGCGACATGGCGGTCATTGCTGATACGTCGCGCCGGCGCGCCAGATCGCGAAGCGCGCGCAGCGCCCGTGGCATGTCGTCGTCCGCTAGGGCGACCAGGCCTTGTACCAAATCCCACTCGCGAGCAAGGTCAATATCAGGGATCTTTAACAGCGATTCGATTTCGTCTAGCCGCCATGAGGCGGACAAAATCGTGGATCGGGTCCAAAACGCGAATGCGGCAACGACGCTGGCGGGATGACGACCGGAATCAACACCGGCGCGGACCAGGGCCCAGAATCGCATCGCCTCGGACGTGATTGCGTCGCGTACCTTCTGATTAGGGCCGGGCCGCTCAAGGTCCCGGGCAACCCTGCGTAACAGCGCCTCAACAAGTTCTGCCGACGCAACATCCAATGCGAGTCGTATTAGAGAGTCAACGCGTTCGACGGGTTCATCGCCGTTCCACGCGAGCATCCACGCATGTGCGAGAGTGTTCTCGTGAATCCGTCTTTCGTCGCTTGATTGTACGGCGTGGTCTACGTTGGACGCCTGGGAATCGTCGCGACGCATATCCGAGATTCGGCGGATGTACGCTGGTCGCAACAGCGAGTACGTCACGCGCGTGAGTTGCGAGTGCAAGACGTAACCTGCCCACGCAGCTTGATTACCTAGTTCGTCGCCGCTAAGAAAGATGCGTTGCGCCCACTCATCGGCGCGCTGCTGGTCCCAGCCGGCGAAGAACGCGAACTCACCACCAAGTGCGGCGCGCACCGCGAGGGAAGCCTCGTGCGTATGCGCGTCATACAGATCGAAGATCGCGCGTTTTTCCCAATTGTTACGAACGGCGGCTTTTAGCGCCTCACCAGCGACGATTACCGCGAGTGCGTGCGGGTCGCCGAGCGCGGCGGAGGACGCGTTGGACGGAGAATCTTGCGCGTCGACTCTAAAGGTCTGCCTCATCTGACCTAGAGTGGCAGCGGATGCGACGATGCGGTTTAGCGTGTCAGCGTCGGTCGCGTCCCTTGCGAGATCTGCTAGGGTAAGGCCCGCTGGCTGCGCTAGAGCGCGCGCTTCGTCAAGTTCGGCGTCGCCGCGCGCAGCGAGCGCGGTCGCCCGGCGAACCGCATCCTCTACAACCGACAGAACTGCACGATCGTATAATGGTTTCAACGCGTTCCGCTGATTTCGCAGCCCGTGCAACGCCCAGCCAAAATACGCGTCGGGCAGTTCCATGATCGCACCGCCAGCGAGCCACTTCTCGGGGTCTTGCTCGACGAGGCGCCAAACCGTTTGACCAAGACCCCATGAGTCGTTTAACGCCGTCGCTCTGGCTTCTCGAAGCTCAGCAACGACTTCGAGCGGCGACATCCCGGCGAGAACTATTTCGTCGGGGAAATCCCCAGCCGTAGCTGGCTTAGTCGCCTGGATTGCCTGTCGCAGACGCGATCGGTGGGGTTCCGGCACCGAGTCGACAGCGCTTCCGAACGCAGCTCCGAGATTAGCGAAAATGCGGTCGTCCTCGCTGTAGTCGCTGGCCTTCGCGATATTCATAAATAGCGATCGAAACCATGGCTCGAGCGTGGCGTGCGCAAGTTTAAACACGGTGGCCCTCGTTTTTGCGTCGAGCCCAGGATAGAAGTTCTCGACTAGCGCGAGGTGCTCCGGGCCGCGACGAAGCCACAAACGCTCGTCCCTCAAGCGTTTCGCCGCCTCCGTAGTGAGATGGTGTCGGACGATGATCGCAAGCGCGATTCTTTCGTAGACTCTGTCTGGCTTGCGGCCGTCAAGGAACGTGAGGACGTCATCCGCCCGGTCCTTGGCGGTATTTAAAGCAAGGTCTGAAAGTGCCCCAGCGGTCTCGCCCACTACGAAATATCGCCCAGCGTCCTTATCGAGAATGTTCGGCAGCCAGGACGAGGACATGTCGTACTCGCGCATGTCCTCGATTACGAGCGCGGCGTCTAGCGTGTTTGCAAGTAGCGCCATTGTCCGGACCGATTCCAGCGAACCCAACGCTGATACAAGCCGACTCAGCGCCTCGTTGAAAGCATTCTCCCCGATCAACGGGGCAGCGCGATTACGCTCTCGAGCAGATATGCCCAATGGGCGCGCTTCAGAACGAAGGCGCAGTAGCGACGCGGCGAGATTGAACGCTGTGCACAACTTGCCCGCGCGAACCATGCGAGTGATTACGTCGATGTAACCGGTGTAAAGCGTAACCGTCTGTGATTGATGCAGCCATTGCGCGCGCTCTGCGACCCAAGCGAGACAGGCATCGGGCAAGTTCAACGCGACCGCGAGAAGTTGTCGTACGACGCCGGGATTCGTTGCACGCAGCGACGCGAGAATCTCTGCTACTTCTATGGGCTGATCAGAGGCGACGTTCGCGAGGTAGTCCGCTTCGGGCCAGTACGTCGGCTCCGCCTCCCCGCCCTCGATACAAAATACCTGCGCACCTCGCAACGCCGGCAGCACGTCGGCGCGACGCAGGTTCTTGTAAAACACAGCGTGGTCCGGCATGGTGACCAGCGTAGCGACAGCCGCGAGCACTGTATTAGGCGTTACCGATTCGGCCGATTCCCGGGCCATGCGTTCGCGGTCAGACGCCGGCCGAAATATTAGCAGAACGAGATCGTCCAGTTCGGTGAACAGTCGCTCCGCGCGCTCTTCGTCCGCATCACCGGCGTTGTGCGCCAATTTATCAGCGGCTTCCAAACCGTTCATCCAGCGCTGCGCGAGATGCGGATTGCCGTGCCACCGCAGTACCTCACGGTTGACCTCATTGCACATTTCGAGGAACTGCTGCCTTAGGGTTATCGGAACCGCGGCATCGTCGATTAAAAGTGAGTCGATCTCGTCCGCAATGTCGCCCGGCAACAAAACCGCGGATGCTAGTCCGCCAAACTGAGGACGTACATCGCGCTCCCAGCGTTCCTTGATGTTTTTCAGCCTATTGTGGTATTCGAGCCTTTTCGGCTTTTTTGTTCGCGCGAAAAGGGACGGCAAATTGCGTCTCACTTCTCGCACCACGTGAGCGAGAAGTCGAGAACGTCCGGGGAAACGGCCGTTATTAGAAAGGTGCACGCCGGCTGCAAAGAGAGCAGCGAGCTCGCGGTCGCGTTCATCGAGAAGGCGCAGAAAGTACTCACGTGCGCCCCGTCGCTCGTCTCCGCCATTGGCGCCTGAGTCAGTCACGATGTGGATCCAATGGAAGTCTTTCGACGGGACCGTTGCACTCGCAAGGGAAAGAAAGCGCGTTGCGATCGGAAGCTTTTAGTCAAGCGATCTTATGTCACTGCGTTGCCTTGGCGGCTCGTTAGGCTTACGAATGCGGCAGATCTTGGTCGCACCAACTACATGGAAGACCTTCTTTTAGAGACCCGCCGAGCTGCTGATCTTGTTCCCAGCGTTTTGCGCCTCCACTTTGTTGTGTCGTGTGTCTAAGTGCCCTCGTTCAGGCAATCTCCAGATCATCGACGGTCAGTTGCGGGACCAACAGCACGTCGTCGAACGCGGTGCCGTCGACGGTGAGCAGGGCCACGGCCTGATCCGGCGCGAGGGCGCGGAAGGTCTGCGCCGTGAGGAGCCGCTGCCGTTGGCTCGACGCGGAGTGGCCTTTCGAGACTGAAGCCGCCTTTGGGAAGAAGATGGTCGGCTGATCGGAGCGGCCGGTGTTATAGGTTTCCTTCCAGACATCCACCTCGCCGAGTTTTCCGGCGACGTAGTCCATCGTGCGCTCGGTTGAGCGAAACGCGATCACGTTGGTGAAATTGCCGAGGAGGGCTGAGGCGGCGTGTTCGTTGCCGATCGCGGCGATGTAGGCTTCGATCGACTGCGAGGCGACAATGCCGATGGCGCCGAGCGCCCGCGATGTATCAAAGAATTGCGCGTCGCCCGCGCTACAGATCTGCTGGTACTCATCGCACAAGAAGAGAATCGGGCGACTCTTGCGCGGCCCGGCCGGGAGCTGAGCACGCGCGTTGACGGCTTGGAAGAAGCGTTCCTTGAGGAAAAGATAGACGACGTTAGCGGCCGCCTTGAAACGCTCGCGCGGAACGTTGACGACGAATACGCTGCCGTTGAGGACGTCGGCGAGGTTGGCCTGATCGCCGGCGTCGGTACAGAACGCGTCTTCGAGTTCCGGATCGGCGAAACGCGCGAGCGCCGTTTCGATGGTGCGGTTGACGCCGCTGCGTTCTTTCTCCGTGTACTGCGCGGCGATCGTCGCTTCGTAATCGATCGCGCTCTTGAGTCGTCGCGCATCGAGACTCGCGTCACGATCGCCGTCGGAGGCGAGCACTTGGAGCTCGAGGAGCGCGTCGCCGGCGGTTGCGATCGCCGCCTTGCGGAAGCGCTCGTCGAAGACGTAGTCGTAGAGTCCCTTGAGCGAGTACGCGCCCGGGACATGGAAGAGGACGGCGAGTGCGGCTTGCGAGCGCGCGACGGCCAGCGAAAGCCAAAACGCCGAATCGCCCTCGCCCTGGCCGAGAAGTTTGAATGCGGCTTCAAGGAACCCGGCGGCTGTGTTCGGGGTGAGGCCGTCGAGCAGATTGAGCCCGAGCTGACCGACGCCAATGCGTTGGATCGTCTTGCCGGTCAGCTGTGCTGCGTGTGCGGCGGTGGTATGGAAGTCGCCGCGGACGTCGAAGATGAGTCCGCCGCATTCGAAGTCGAGCGGTGTCCCCGGCGCGATTCGCGACTTGGAGGCCGACCTCGGTCGACTCTCAGGCCGCCTCTCGCATTTGTTTACGGTGAACTACGCGCGCGCAAGCCTGCACCGCGACGAGATCCATGAGACGCTGTTCGCGCTGCAAGACTTGATGCGCCGCGTCGAGCCCGAGATCGCAAAGATGAGCGCCGCCGTCGCCGAGCCGCGAACCGAGATCGCGACCGTCATGCGTGCGATCGCGCGAGAGCTCGCGGCAACGTGATCGCGAACCGCGGTCGCGGGCGCATGACGGGCACGTCGAGTTTCGGTGCGGCGATCGACTACATCGTACGCGAGGGGCCGGAGCACGAGCGCGACCACGAGCCGCCACTCGCGGTCTGGAGCCAGAACGTCGCGACGCTCGATACCGCGGCGCTGGAGATGGAAGCCGTCGCTTCGCAGAGCCGCGCGAAGGAACCGCTCTACCACCTCATCGTTTCGTTCGCTGAGGGTGAGCGGCCGACGTACGAGCAGGCGCGCGCGGCGCTCGATACGCAGATGCGGCACCTCGGCTTCGAGGGATTGCAGTACGTCGCGGCGCTGCAGAACGACGGCGTCGGCGGCATGTATCACGTGCACGCGGTGTTCAATCGGGTCGACCCGCTCACGCACGTTGGCCGCGACATTTGGCAAGACCGCGAGAAGATGCGGGCGGCGAGCCGCGAGGCCGAGCTCGAGCAGGGGTGGCGCGTCGTCGACGTCGCGCAGCGCCAGGAGCTTTCGCACGGGGCGCGTGACGTCGAATACTATGGGCGCAAGCGCTCCTTCGAGCGGGCCGTCCGGGAAGACATCGGTCCGGTTCTGCGCGACGCGTTGACGAACTCGAAGTCCCGTGACGGGCAACCGTCGTGGGCCGACGTGCATCGCATTTGCGCCGAGCACGGTGCGCGATACGAAGAAGTCCGAACGGGCCGCCGCGACGACGTCGTGGGTGGGCGGCTCGTCGGCGCCGAGCGCGGCGAGTACGCGCGAGCCCGCGACCTTGGCGCCGACCTGACGCACCGCCAGCTCGTCGAGCGGCTTGGACCGTTCGAACGCGATCGCAACCAGGACCGTTCGCGCGATGCGAGCCGGCCGTTCGCGGAGCGGTGCCGGGCCGCCGCGCGCGAGGTCGCGATCTTGCGCGGCACCGACGACGCCCGTGACGGGCGTGCTAAGACCGACGCCGGCTGGCGCGAGGTCCATGCGGCCTTCGAGCGGCACGGCGTAGAGTACAAGCCCTATCGCACGGGTGCGCGAATCGGTGACCTCGACAGTCCGCAAACGGTCAAGCCGTCGGAGATCGATCGCAACCTCTCCCTGCGCGCGATGACCGCAACGTTTGGGTCATACGAGAGCTCGCAGCAGGCGCGCGATCGCGCGGCTGCGCGCGAGGCCGTCCAGCGCGCAGAGAACCTCGTCGTCGGGGCGCGGCTCCTTGAGGATCCGAGCCCGATCGTCGACCGCCTCACGGCCAACAACGCGACCTACACCTTGAGCGCCG
>JAABUX010004139.1_pt1 | contig 18629 bp, 19 predicted proteins | sample 5561851 | NCBI WGS metagenome assembly JAABUX01 (sample SAMN10711883, study PRJNA513361) | rock metagenome | isolation source: Antarctica rocks | place: Antarctica: Victoria Land, Richard Nunatak red sandstone | collected 2016-01-03 | reverse complement strand
CGTCGCTCGGCTTGCCACCGATGCACGGCATCATGGTCCTGGGGTTGGCTGTGGGCCTGTTCTTTGCGGTGCCGCTGTTCACGCTGATCTTCTCGCGCCTGGTGTTTGAGCCGCCCATGCCGGACGCACTGCAGCCGACGCTGCTGATCCTGGTGGCGCCGTTTGCGGTCGGCTTCTCCACCTACGTCGCGACGACGGGCCGGATCGACCTGTTCGCGGAGGCGCTCTACGTGCTGACGCTGTTCATGCTCGCGGTGCTGCTGGGCCGGCTCCGTAATCTGCCGAGTTGCTGTCCGTTCCGGGTCTCGTGGTGGGCGGTCAGCTTCCCGCTCGCGGCGTCCGCCATCGCGGCGCTGCGGTTCGCGGCGGCCGAGCCTGGGTTCATCACCGACGCCATCGCGCTGGCGCTGCTGGCGTTGGTGACGCTGACCATCGCCGGGCTGCTCGTCCGCACCCTGGCCGGGGTCGCGCGGGGCGAGCTGCGCGCCTTGAGCGCCTGATTGCCGGGCCTTGCCGCCGGCCGTCTGAGAGGCTGGTCCAAAGGCGGCCGTTGGACACCTCCGCCGGACGCGGATGGCGCGGTGCCTCGACCTGCTAGGCGGCGACCCGCTGCCGCTGTATGCCCTGCCGGCCGCACCGCGGCACTGCTGGCTGAATGCGGGCGCGGGGTTCCGCTTGGTGGGGACGTGATGGAGCACTTCTACCGCAACGTGCCCGGCCTGGGGAATGTCGCCGTCAGCCGCCATGCCCAGGCGCGCATGGAGGCGGACGGCATCTCCCAGGCCAGCTTCGACCGGGTCCTGCTGCACCCGACCCGGCCCGACGTGCGCGACGGCGCCGACGTGCTGTGGCGGGAGCGCGACGGCCTGCGCGTGGTGATCCTGACTGACCCGATGCCCAACGTGGGGGCGGTGCTGGTCAAGACGGTGTACCGGGTGGAGCGCCAAACGTCGGCGCACCGGTAGGGCCAGCGCCCATAACGTGAGGCCGATGCCTGCTTGCTTCCGCCTCCTCCGGGCTTGAAGCGCGAAACGGACCAAGGCCGGGGTGGAGAAAGCCCGTGTATCGCTGGCTGCAGCAGCAGGCAGCAGGAGGGTGATCCCGGCATTTGGCGTCACAGCGTCAGCGCCCCGAGATAGTCCTTCAACGCCGCATCCGACTCGTCTACCGCGCGCTGCGCCGCCTCGCCCTGTGCGGCCAGCGCCGTCAGGTCGGCCTCCTGCTTCTGCAAGGCAGCGAGGTACTTCCCCTGCAGCACGCTGCCGGACGGCACGGCGCCCAGGTTGCGGCGCAGGCGGTCCTGGTCGGCCACGATGGCCGCTTGGCGTGCGCGCACATCCACCGCCACGGCCGTCCGCCGGTCCAGCTCGGTCCGCAGCGCCGCCGCGCGGGCCAGGGCAGCACGCAGCGGCGCCGGAAATCCGTCCTGCCCGGCCAGGGCCGCCAGTTGCGCCGGCCCGGCCCCGGTCAGCACCACGCGCTCCGTCCGCGAGCGTTCCAGCACCACCCTTACCACCGCAGTCGTACCTGGCGGCACATCCTGGGTGATGCGGTAGTGCGTCGGCGTGGCGGCGGCCTGCGGTTCCGCCAGGGTCCAGCCGTCGCGCTTCGGCTGCTCGATCAGCAGGGTGCGGCCGGCGTCGGCCGGGGTGGTGATGCGATAGGTGGTGGTGGCGCGCACCCGCCGGGTCAGCTCCATCACGCCGCGGGCGGCGTGGGCGGTGGTGATGGCGTTGTCCTCGCCCTGGGTCATTTCGACCCGCACGGGCAGGTCGGTGGCGAAGCTGGCCAGGCGGTCCTCGCCGGGCTGGATGGCGGGCAAGCGGGCGTCGCCGATGTAGGCGGTCCCGCCTCCGCCCCCGCCCGTCCTGCCGTCATCCGCCCCGGCCTCGTACAGCGTCGCCAGGCCCGGCGGCAGCGCCCCCGGGCCGTCATTGGTCAGCAGCAGCGCCACCAGGGGATGCACGGGGTCCACGTCCGGCCGGAACAGCGCCACCCGGCGGGCCGGGACCGCGCGGTCGAGGATCGGCAGCAGCAGGCTCTCGCCGGAGGCCGCCGTGACCGGGCTGGCCAGGCGAAAGCTGACCTGCGCGACCGATTGCTGCACCTCGGCAGGCGGCGGCGCAGGCTCCTGTAACTCGGCGGGGGCAGCCCGCATCGCCATGCTCGCGGCTGGCCTGGGCGCAGCGGGCGCCGCCGGGGATGGGGCGTCCTCGGGCGGCGACGCAGGCGTCGGCACCGCACCGGCGTCCACTGGCGGCGTCAGGCGGTTGGCGACCTCGACCGGCGCCTCTGGGCGGGCGGTGTACACGGCCTCGTACAGCGGCGTGTGGTACAGCACCGGCTGGCCGCTGGTCAGCACGATCTGCACGTCCTGCCAGTCGCGCCCGCTCAGGTTCTCCACCACGGCGAAGCCCTGCAGCCGCGCCGTGCCCGCCCCCGCCCCGGCCGGCGCCGTCAGGCGATAGGACGCCTTCCACACCGGCGCCGGCACGACGTAGCCGAACCGGACGGTGCGCGCCCCGCCGTTGCCCAGCCCGACCTGCAAGGTGCGCCGGTCCTGCACCCGCTGCGCTGCGATGGCCTGCAGCCCGGCGCCGATCTGCCGCCGTAAGGTGTCGGACGCCAGTTCCAGCCCCGGCACCTCCTCCAGCACCAGCGTCTCGATGCCTGTGGCGGTGGCGAGGGCGATGCGGTGCCGGGTCAGGGTGCCGCCGGCGTTGGGCAGGGCGATGTCATAGGGCGTGACGGACAGGATGGTTCCCGCGGCGCCGGACCCCGGCACGCGCACCGCCTCCCCGATCAGGGCGCCCAGCAGTGCCTCCGGCGAGGCGAAGGCGGCGGGTCCGAACGGGAGGGTGCGGAAGCTCTCGGCCAGGGGCTGGCGGCCGGGCAGGCGAACGGTGGCGGGGCTGCCGGCGGGGTCGTCGATCTCCAGGCTTTTCAGCAGGTCGTCCACCTGGTCCAGCGGCACGTCGAGCGGCAGGGTGGCGCGGCCCTCCACCTGGGCGGCGAAGGCGAACTGGCCGACGCCGCCGGTGGACAGCGTGACCTGGGTGAGCTGCGGCTCTGCCGCCGCAGCGGGCCGCGCGAGGGTGAGGCAGACCAGGAGGGGCAGCGGGACGGGGCGGGTCACTGGCGCGGTTTCCTTGCTGGGGCGGCATGACTTTCCCGGGTTGCTGTGGCCTGTGCAAGCATGTGGCACCGGGCCTAGCTTCCTCTCCTGGAGGGAGAGGGGCTAGGACAGTGCAGGCCCTGTACCGGATTATCGCTGCGCCGCAGCCCAAGGCCATCAGCGTGCGGAGGGCGGAAGCGCGGCAAGGGCCTGACCAGCTTCGGCACGCAGCGCCGGTCCTGGCGCCTGCTGCCGGGCCTGGGCCAGCCAGATGCGCGCCTGTGCGGTATCATGCTGCGCCGCAGCACTCCGCCCGGCGCGCAGGAACAGGTCAGCCGCCTGCGCCGAGTTCGGCGAGGCCTGCGCCGCCAGCGCCAGGGCGCGCGCCATGCCCCGGTAGTCCAAGGCCTCGCGCCGCAGGTCGGCGGCGTGCAGCGCAAGGCCCGGGTCCCGCGCGATCCGCGCCTGCAGCTCCGCCCGGTCGCCTGCATCGGCGGCCGGGGACAGCGCTGCCGCGGCCCGATGCAGCGCGGCACGGTCGTTGCGCGCATCCGCGACCAGGCCGCGCAGGAACCATGCGGAGTCGGCCAGGGGCGGCAACCGCCCGGTCAGCCCTGCCGCCACCCGGTCGGCGTCCGTGCGGTTGCCCTGGCGGAACAGGGCCGTGGCGGTGACCAGGTCCAGGCCTGGGTCGGCGATGCCGCGCCGGGCCAGTTCGCCCCGCACCTGCTGCACGGTCCGCATCGCCTCCGCGGGATGGTCGCCGCGCAGCTCGGCGGTGGCGAGGTTGAAGCCGATGTCGGCGATGGCCGCGGCGTCGTCACGCTCGCGTGCCCGGGCGAGCGCCGCGCGGTATTGCTCGGCAGCCTGGCCGGGGTCCTCCAGCGTGTAGGCGATGTCGCCGGCATGGCCCAGGCGTCCCAGCGTCTCGTCCACGGGCGCCGCAGCGGGACCTGACCCGCATCCGGCCAGCGCCAGGCAGGACAGCAAGCACCGTGCGGCGCCCCGCATCACGGCCGCACCTCGGCGGGCGAAAGCCGGCGCTGCTCCGCCACTGCGCCGCCCGACAGCGGCCAGGTGTTGCGGAGCTGCCGGGACAGCTTCTCCAGCTCGGCCACCGTCTGCTGCGTCTGGGTCAGCAGGGCGGGCAGGTTGGCCGTGGCCGCCGCGGCGTTGCGGGTCATGGCCGGCAGTTGCGGCGACGCGCCGGCCAGGTCGTGCGTCGCCGCCTGCACCGAGATCAGCGCCGCCTCCACCCGCCGCAGCAAGGCCGGCACGCCCTCCGGCCGGGCGATGGTGTTGGTCAGGCCCTTCACCTCCACCAGCTCGGCGTCGATCAGCTCGGTGGCGGTCCGCAGGTTGGCCAGCATCGCCGCCGCCTGGTTGACCAGGTCCTCGTCATGCACCATCCGGCCGATGTTGCCGTGGCCCTGGCTGATGCCCTCGACCGTGTCGGCCAGCGCCTTCATCGCCCGGCCGGCATCGTCCAGCACCGGGTAGATCTTCAGCTTCACCTCGTCGATCAGGGCACCGATGCTCTCGGTCGGGGCACGCTCGGTCGTGGCGTCGATGACTGCGAAGTGCCAGTCCAACGGCTCCCCCACGCCGCGGGAGATGTCCAGCAGCGCCGCCCCGGCGACGCCGAAGCTCTTCTTGATCACCGCCAGGCTGTCCCGGCGGATGAAGCCGGTGGCGGGCGCCTCCAGCTCGGCCTCGGCATACATGCGCTGGCTGGGGTCCACCACGATGCGCCGCACGGTGCCGATGCGGGTGCCCAGCACCTGGATGTCGGCGCCCACCGATAGCCCGTCGCTGCCGGTCTCGGGCAGCAGGACGCGCAAGCTGGCGGTCGGGCGGAACCAGTCGCTGACCAGCCCCGCCTGCAGGGCGGCGGCGACGAACACCGCGAGGCTGGCCACCACGAGCAGGCCGATCCACTCGTCGGTGTTGCGCAGCACCCTCATGCCGCCGCCCTCGCCGGGCGGGCGGCGGCCAGCCCGGCATCGGTCAGGCGCAGCCGGTGGGTGGGGCGGAAGGAGGGGTCGCGCAGCGCCGGGCCGGGGTTGGCCAGCCAGGCCACGCCGACGCCACGGCCCCGCGCCTCCGCGCCAAGCTGCAGGAAGGCGCCGAGCAGATCGGGTTCCTGCACCGCTAGCGGCAGTTCCAGGACGATCAGGCGCGGCCGTCCCAGGAAGGCGCGCACGCAGGCGGCGCGCAGCAGGTCCGGCCCGGCCAGCAGCCGCGCCGGCCCGGCCGGCAGGCCCGGCAGGCCGAAGCGGAAGGCAAGGCCCGCCGCCTCCGCCCGCAGTTCCGGCTCGGGAATGCGGGTATGGTGCAGGCGGCCCAGCAGCACACGGGCGGCAACGTCCGGCGTGTCCGCGCGGATCGGCAGGTGGAACAGCCGGCCGATGCGCCCGCGCAGCGCGTCCGCGTGGTCCGGCGGCAGGGCGCCCCAGTCGCGGCCCAGGAAGCGCACGCTGCCGCCGAGCAGCGGGACCAGGCCCATGCACAAGTCTGCGAAGGCGCCGCCGCGGCGTGGGCCGGGCGTCTCGATCAGCGCGAAGTCACCCTCCGCCAGCATCAGGTCCAGCGGCGCCCGCGGCAGGCGCACGCCGCCGCCCCGTGCGGCCTCCAGCGCCAGGACGGGGACGCCGGTCACGGATAGGTCCTGGGGCATGTCCGGGGGCGGCTCACAGCAGCGCGCTCAGGGTTGCCGTGACGGCCAGGATGCCCGTGATCCCCCGGGTGAAGCCGCGCGGCATCAGGGTGGCAAGCCCATCGGTCTCCCGCGCCGCCAGGCCGGTGGCGCAGCACGCCAGGGCGACGATCAGGCCGATCAGCAGCAGCTTCATGGGGAACACCGCCAGGTCGCGCAGGCTCATGGCACGCAGCACGGCGTCCAGGAAGCCGAAGATGGAGCCGTTCACCACCCCGGCCACGCTGCCGGTCACGAAGCCGCTGACCAGCGCGAGTGCCACGAACACCATGCCCAGCGTGAAGGCGGCCAGCGCGAAGGCAGCCGCACGCGGCAGCACCAGCGTCTGGAAAATGTCGATCCCCTCGGCTCGCAGCACCGCCACCTCGCCCTCGGCCTGCAATGTCCCGAGTTCGGCCACCGTCGCCAGGCCGCCGCGCCCCAGCAGGATGATGCCGATGAGCAGCGGTGCGACCTCGCGGATCAGCACGATGACGAGCAGGCGGCCGATCTGCTCCTCCTGCCCGGCGGTGCGCAGCCAGTACAGCGCCTCGAATACCAGGCCCAGGCCGGCCACCAGCCCCGTGACGGCGATGGTGCCCAGCGAGCCGCCGACCACGCGGGTCAGCGTGGCCCGGAAGGCGCTTCGCAGCGTGCGCCGCCAGGTGCCCGGCGCCGCGCCCTCCCGCAGCACGCCCCACGCCAGCGCCGCCAGTTGCAGCGTGAACGACAGCCGCCCGCGGACAGCGGCGCCGATGACGGCCAGGCTGCGGCGGATGCGTCTCAACCCAGCCGTCCCCAGTCATTGCGGGGAGCGCAGCGACGCGGCAATCCAGGGCGGCCAGCGCGAGTCCTGCCGCCCCTCCGCGCCGCAAGCGCGGCTCGCAGTGGCGATGTCCGTACGGGTGCGTCGGGCGTCGTGCCCGCCTTGCCAGCACGCATCATGCCCGCCCTGCCAGCACGTAGCTGTGCGTCTCGCCGGTGCCGGGCCGGTAGAACAGGCCACGCGGGCGGAACAAGAATGCCTCGCGCAACAGCCGGTACGCCTGCTCGCTGGCCTGGATCGCACCGGATGGCGCTGACCCGGCCAGTCCCTCGGCGCCGCTGAACGCCTCGCCCCACAAGTTGAACAGTTCAGGAGACGTTCCCATTGCCCCGCCCAGCACCGAGCCGGCGTCCAGGCCGATCCTGAACCCGGCGGGGTCGTCGCCCGCCTCGAACAGTCCGGCGCAGGCCTCGCGCAACGCAATCGCCGCGTCGGCCAGCCGGGCGGCGGCATCCCTCCCGTGGGCGGGTCCGGCGGCATCGGGCGCCGCATAGCCGGTGGCGGCGACGACCGTCGCGCCGAGCATCTTGACATAGGGGATGCCGTGCGCCGCCGCGATCCGCTGCGCCGCGTCGGCGGCCTGGTGCGCCAGCACCGTGCCCGCCCCGGCCATCGCCGCCTCCGGCAGGTGCAGCACCAGGACCGAGGCATGGGCCTGTCCCGGCGCGACGCGGCCGTTCGGCGCAGGCGGCAGGAGCGATGCATCCAGGCCGGCCCCGTCACCTGGGGTGGCAGTCGGCGCCAAGGCGGTGGGTCCGGACACGACGACGGGGGCCGTCATCTCGTCCGGGAGGCGGAGCGAGACCAGTGCGGCGCAGGCCTGGGCCAGGTCGTGCGCCGCCGGGTCGCCACGCGCATCCTCCAGCAGCACCATGCCAAGCACCAAATTCATCCCAGGCACCGTGCGCGGCCCCGCGCTGTAGCGCAGCACCGGCACCGCCAGCAGGGACGTGCTGCCCAGCGGCGCCATCAGCAGGCCGTGCAGTGCCGCCGTGCGGCGGTCCCGCCGGGCATCGGGCACGTCGATGGTCTCGCCAAGCCCCAGCGCCTCGATCAGCGCCGGCACCTCTTGGCGGGACAGCTCCACCCCGGCGACGTGCCCGGCCGTTGCCGGCTCGAAGCTGTCCTCGCAGCGCAGCACCTGGCCCGCGCCCAGCAGCCGCCACACGCCCGCCCGGCGCGCGCCGGTCGCCTCCGCCAGGGTTTCCACCAGCGCCGGCGGCAGCGTGCCGTCCGGGGCGAACTGCCCGGCGGCGGCGGCCAGCCGGGCGAAGGCGGCACTCTGCAGCCGCACCGCCTGCGACCGCTCCGCCACGGCCCGGTCCGCCCGGTCGGCGCGCAGCCCCTGCCGCACCAGCAGCGCGGCCAGGCCGAGCGCCAGGGCCACCACCACCAGGGACAGCACCCCCGCCCGGCGCGAGTTGACCGTGACGAAGCCGCTGAACTCCGCCTCCGGCACGGCGATCACCAGCAGCCAGCCCTGCGCGTCGCCCAGCGGCGTGACGATGGAGATCAGCCGCTGCCCGCCCACCTCGATCACCCGGGTGCCGGCGCCCTGCACCCGGAAGTGGTCCCAGCTTCCGGACAGCGCGGCATCGCCGACCTCCTCCACCCGGGCCGGCACTACTTGGCCGTCGCGGTTGCGCAGGATGCGCCCCGGGTCGGGGCCGGCCACCATCTCCCCCGCCTTGGAGACCAGGTAGGCCCGCCCGGTGCGGCCGATCTGCAGCCCGCCGAGGAAGCCCGAGATGGCGTCCAGCTTGATGTCGATGCCTACCACGTCCGGGCCGGGCGCCAAGCTGGACGCCGCGTCCGGGCCCGTGGCGTCCAGCTTGGCACCCGGCCCGTGCACGGCGGTGGTGATGCCGGGTAGGCGCTCCGAGGCGAAGATGTAAACGCCGGTCCAGAACACCTCGTCGATGGCGCGGGCGCCGGTGAACCAGGCGCGGGTGCGGGCGTCGTAATCGTCTCCGGGGTCCAGATGGCGGGCGGTGACGGTGCCGGCGGCGTTCCGGGTGGTCCACTCCACCGTTCGTTCGCCGGGCGGACGGCCGGTTGATGGAGCTAGGATGCGCTTCGTGTCGGTCCCGCCTGGCGGCCCGCCGAGGGCGCGGCGGACCAGCATGAAGTTGCCGAGCCCGTCGGCAAACAGCACGTTGGCCACCTGCGGCGTCTCGTCCAGCACCGAGGCGGCGAAGACCTGGGCGTCCCCGGCACGGTCGGTGGCGCCGCCGCGGCCCAGCATGCTGTGCGCCAGCAGGGCGGCGCGCGAGGCGGGTTCCAGGTAGGCGGACACCTGTAGCGCGACCCGCTCCTGCAGGCCGTGCAGCAGCGTGTCGGACAGGCCGAGCACCCCGGCCCGGTTGGCGCTGTCGGCATACAGCGCGATGCCGAGCAGGACGCCGATGATGAGGCCGACGCCGCCCAGCGGCAGGCCGATCCGCAGCAGCGTACTGCGCCGCCGTGCCTGCTCGGCTAGCGGGTCGAGGTCAACATCGACCACGTCCATGCGTCCTGCTAGCGCCATCGCCCCCCGCTGGTGCGGTTGTAACCTAAATCTGGTACGCCGGCGAACATATGCGTCCGAGCCGGGCCAGGGCTTTTGGCCCTGGGCGGGCACAAAGGGTTTAGGGTTGCCGAAACCTCCTTCGCGGGTCGGCGCACCTTCCGCGACTGAGGCTACGAGCCGCGACTGAGGCCACGGGCACGTTGCCCCAGGGTGGCGGTGGGCTAGGATGCCGCCATCCCCAAGGAAGGCCCCCATGCCCCGCACCTGGACGCCCCTGCTGGCCGCGGACCTCGCGGACGGCGCCATCCTGTTCGACGGCGTGTGCTTGCTGTGCTCGCGCTGGGTGCGGTTCGTGGCGGCGCGCGACGGCGGGCGGTTCCGGTTCGTGCCGGCGCAGTCCGCCCCTGGCCGCCATCTGGCCCGGCGGCTCGGCATCGATGCCGCAGCGCTGGAAGCCGATGCCGTCGTGCTCAGCGGCCTGGCGCGGTTCAAGTTTGATGCGGCGCTGGCCGTGTTGGGCACGCTGCCGGAACGGCGGGCGGCACGGGCCGGGGCGGTGGCGCCGCGGGCGGTGCGCGATTGGGGGTATGACCGGGTGGCCGGCAACCGTGACCGCCTGTTCGGGCGCACGAAGGCGTGCATGGTCCCGCCGCCGGGCCTGGCAGCGCGGGTGCTGCACGATGCCCCGGGATGACACTGCCCCGCACCGTGGTGGTGGTGGGCGGCACCGGGGCATTTGGCGAGCGGTTGGTGCGCGGCCTGGTCGCCACGACGGACCTTCGCGTGGTGGTGGCAGCCCGTGGGTCGGCCCGTGCCCAGGCGCTGGCGGACGGGCTGGCCCCAGCTTGCACCACCCCCGCTTGCACCATGACCGGCCGCGTGACGGCGGTGCGGCTGGAAGTGGAGGCGGTGGACGCCGCAGCACTACGTGCGCTGGACGCCTGGGCGGTGGTGGACGCCGCCGGGCCGTTCCGGGCGGGGCGGCACGGGCTGGCGCGCGCGGCCATCGCGGCCGGAGCGCACTACCTGGACCTGGCGGATGGCCGCGCCTTCGTGGCGGGGTTCGCGGACGCGCTGGATGCGGCGGCGCGGGCGGCGGGAGTGGTGGCGCTGACAGGATGCAGCAGCACGCCGGCCCTGTCCTGCGCCGCGCTGGACCACCTGACGGCCGGGTGGGCGCGGGTGGATGCGGTCGAGGTCGCGATCCTGCCCGGCAACCGGGCACCGCGCGGGCTGGCTGTCATGCGGTCCATCCTGGGCTGGGCGGGGCAGCCAGTGCGGGTGTTCCTGGACGGGCGCTGGGTGGAGCGGCCCGGCTGGGGCCTGACCCGGCGCAACCGGGTGCCGGGACTGGGCCCTCGCTGGTCGGCGCTGGCCGAGACGCCCGACCTGGACCAGGTGCCGGCCCGCTACCGGGTGCGGCGGTCGTCGATGTTCCGCGCCGGGTTGGAGCAGCCGTTGCTGCACCTGGGGCTGCTGCTGGCCAGCCTGCCGGTGCGGGCAGCGCGGGCGTGCGGGCTGCGGCTGGACCTGGCCCCGGCGGCGCCCCTGCTGCGCTGGATGGCCGGGCTGGTGCACGGGTTGGGCACCGACCGCGGCGGCATGGTGGCCGAAGCCGCGGGACTGGACGCCGCAGGCCAGCCGCTGCGCCGCCGCTGGATCCTGGTGGCGGAGGCCGGGGATGGGCCGGTGATCCCGACCTTGCCCGCCTTGGCCGTGCTGCGCTTGCTGGACGCTGGGTGCCTTATCGCCCCGGGCGCTCGGCCTTGCGTGGACGTGCTGACCCTGGATGCCATCGCTGCCGAGTTTGCTCCCTACCGGATCACCACCACGGTGGACGAGAGCCGCACCGACCAGGGATAATGCATCAAAGACGATCAACCCACGGCGTTGAGCGTGCGGCGCTCCGCGTTGTAGCCGTCCAGCTCCGCGTCGATGCACTGACCAGTCAGCCCGGCCGCCCGTGCATCGGACTTCACGTCAGCAACGGCCTGGGCGAGCGGGCTTGGACCTGATCGTGGGCTGAGCACGCGGCTGACCAGCCGTCCGACCGCCTCGCAGTTGCACGCATCCGCAAGCGCCGCTGCTGCCTCCGGCGCGACTGGGATTGTCATATCGAACGTGTTGGCCATGGATTTTTCCCTGCGTGCCAACCCTGCCCTAGTTCCGCCGCCAAATCTCCTCGCTCAGCAGCGTCGCGAAGCCCAGCCATAGCACCAGCGGCACGCCCATCGCCGCCGCCGGGCGGTCCACCTGCCGTGCCGCGGCGACGGTGCCGGCCGCGGAAACCAGCATGGCGCCTGTCACGGCCAGGCTGGCGTCCAGCCGCTTCTTGCCGAAGAAGGCCCAGGGATAGCCCGCCAGCCCCAGCGTGCTCAGCCCCCATCCGGCCAGCGCCAGGGTGCGGGCCGGGCTGCGCGGCGCGGTCATCAGTCGGTAGCCGGTGGTGCCCAGCAACGCATCCAGCACGGTCCAGGCCGCCCCGAACGCCGGCCCCGGCGGAGTGTAGGACGGCTTGCGCAGCATGGCGTACCAGATGCCGTTCACCGGCCGCTGCGGGCCGTAGCGCCCGCCCTCCAGGGTTGCGGCGAGGACAGAGCCATACGAGATCACTGCGGCCAACGGGTTCTGCATCGGGATGCCCCAGGTTATAGATGCCAACCGTAACGCCGCCCGCGCCCGCGCGGCATCGCACCAATCCGTGACCTGGCTCCACCACAGCAGCGGGCCGGGCGACCAAGGACCAGCATGTTCCCCACCACCCGCCTCCGCCGCCTCCGCCGCACCGGCACCCTGCGCGACCTCGTGCAGGAGACCCGCGTCACCGCGCACGACCTGATCCTCCCCCTGTTCGTCGAGGAGGAGATCGACGCCCCCGTCCCCATCGCCTCCATGCCCGGCGTGTCCCGCATCCCCGAGCGCCACCTGGCCCGCGAGATCGAGGCCATCGCCCGCGATGGGGTCCGCGCCGTCATGCTGTTCGGCATCAGCCGGCACAAGGACGCCACCGGGAGCGACACCCTGCGCAGGGACGGCCTGCTGGCGCGCATGACCCGCATCGCCAAGGATGCCGCGCCGGACCTGGTGGTGATGACCGACAACTGCTTCGACGAGTACACCGACCACGGCCACTGCGGCGTCGTCGGCCCGGACGGCGCTGTGCTGAACGACCAGACGCTGGACAACCTGGCGGTCCAGGTGGTGGTCGCTGCCGACGCCGGGGCGGACGTGATCGCGCCGAGCGGCATGATGGACGGCCAGATCGGCACGATCCGCCGGGCGCTGGACGCGGCCGGGCACGAGGGGGTGCCGGTGCTGGCGTATTCGACCAAGTTCGCCTCGGCGTTCTACGGCCCGTTCCGCGATGCATCCGGCTGCGACCTGCAAGGCGACCGCAAGACCTATCAGATGAACCCGGCCAACGCGCGGGAGGCCATGCGCGAGAGCCTGGAGGACGAGGCCGAGGGCGCCGACATGCTGATGGTCAAGCCCGGCCTGGCCTACCTCGACGTGCTAGCCCGCATCCGCGAGCGCACCCTGCTGCCGCTTGCCGTGTACCAGGTCAGCGGCGAGTACGCGATGATCAAGTTCGCCGCGCAGGCCGGGGCGCTGGACGAGGCTCGGGTGGTGCGGGAGACGCTGGGGGCGTTCAAGCGGGCCGGGGCGGACCTGATCCTGAGCTACTTCACGCGGGACGTGGTGCGGGAGGGGTTCTAGGACGTACGGAAGGCCGCCGCCGCTGTGCCGGCTGGTTCGGTGTGCCTGACAAAATCAGACTGGCTTCCCGGTCCACAACCAAGGACCTTTGGGCCATGGCATCAGACGTGGGCGTCGCTCCCAGAGGCGGCAGGCTTGGCTGGTTCCCGTTCGTCGTGGGCGGGCTCTCTTTCATGCCGCTGGTTGGGGTCCTGTTCGGGGTCGCCGCAGTCGCTTGGGGGCTGCTGACCAAGCGGCGCGGCGGCAAGACGCTTGCGCTTATGGGCCTGGCGGGCATCGGACTGACCGTCAGTCTTTACGGCGGCTTGTTCTACTTCGGCCTCGTCCAGCATGGGGACGTGTACGACGGGCTTCGTGCAAAGTTGGCCCAAAGCAGCCTGGACTCGCCTGTCCCCTCGGTCGAGTTCTACAAGCTGTCGCACGGCGAGCATCCGGAGGCCCTGGAGGCATTGCGGTCGTCCCTGCCGGGAGACTCTTTTGCGGCATTGAATGTCAGCGACCCGCGCGTGATAGGCGGTGGCGGGTTCAGCCGGTTCCTTTACTACAAGCGAGTCGATCCCAGCCACTATTACCTACGGGGCCAGGCGCCTGATGGCAAACCGTTCTCACCTGGCGCCCTTGTGCCCCAGGTGTCCTCGTCCGCTGCCCAGCTTGGCTTGCTGGACCGACCCGCCACCAGGCCGGGAAGGCGTAGGGAACTCTGATGCACCTTACCCTGCCCTCTGTTCATAACCGATTGTAAGCCGGGGCTGGCCTTCTACGCGCGGTGCAGCTTGGGCCGGGTCACCGGGCTGCTGCGCAACGGCGACCAGGTAATGCCCGTGCGGACCGAAGCCATGCCGGGGCCGGGTCATGCATACGCGGTTCTGGAGTTTTACATGCAGGGCCTGAAGGTGGCGGGACAGAAAGGCCGTGAGGCCGCGAGCGAGACACTCGGCGCAGTCACCTCGCCCGAGTTGAAGCGGTTGGCGCAGCAGGACGCCGAGATGACGCAGCAGCACGCCAAGCAGTTGGACGAGCTGCTGCAGGAGGCGGGCGGGCAGGCCGGCAGCACGAGCAGCCTGTATATGCTGAGCACCGTCCGCCGCTGGCGCTGGGTGCCGGACGGCCCGCCACCGCAAAAACAGGTTCGCCACGCAGGCTAGGGACTCCACGCAGGCCGGGGCGCGGTTGGTGCGAAGCCCGGAAGGCGCTCAATCGGGTAGGACCTGAGCCACTTTACCCAGGACGTGATGCGGGAAAGGTTCTAGGGTTTCCCGGCAATCTGTCCAGGGAACCATAGCGGATGCTCAAGCCTGTCCTTCCCATCGCCGGCCTGCTGCTGCTGGCGGCCTGCTCCACCGTGGGCAAGGTCACGCCCCTGACCAGCACGGGCGGCGTGACGCGGGCCACCAACATGGCGCTCAACGTTCATGGGCAATGCGAGGCCGCAGCGCAGTGCGATGAGTTGCGCGGGGCGCTGGCCAGCCGTCTGGTGGGGGCCAGCATGGCCGAGCGCGTCGTCGCGGCTGGGCAGCCGGCTGACATGTCGCTGGACGTGCAGGTGGACCAGACCCGCTCCGTGCCGGGGGCCGTGCGGGTGCTGTTCGGCGCCATGGCGGGCCGCAACTCGGTGACGTCCACCGACACGCTGCGGGACCGGAGCGGCACGGTGCTGCGGTCGTTCCGGGTCGAGAGCGCGTCGGCCTCGCACCCGTTCAGCGGCGAGTCCAACCTATCGGATGCCTATCGGCAGTTTGCGTCCGACACGGTCACCGCGCTGCGATAGGCGGCGGATGCACCTGTCCCCCTACCTGTTCTTCACCACCCGCTGTGAGCCGGCGCTGGCCTTCTACACGGGGTGTGGCCTGGGCCGGGTCACGCACTTGCTGCGCCATGGCGACCAGGGGATGCCCGTGCGGACCGAGGCGATGCGCGGCCAGGTCATGCACGCGGAGTTCGAGGGGCCGGGCGTGCGCTTCTTTGCCTCTGACAACGACGACGCCGAGCCGATGCGCGGCTCGGCGATGATGCTCATGCTTGACGACCAGGACCTGACGCGGCGGCTTGTTCGCGCGGGTGGGCGAGGGTGGCCGGGTCACGACGCCGCTGGCCGTGCAGCCCTGGGGCGACTTCTACGGCAAGCTGACCGACGGGTTCGGCGTACAGTGGATGTTCAACTGCACCGCGGGTTCAACCGCGCCGCCCTGACCCTATCTCTCCTACATGGGACGGCAGAACCAAGCCCGGCGGCGACCGGAACCAGATCAGGCCCCAGATCACGCGATGGCGGACAACCAGGGCCAACCTCGCTGCGCCCTGTGCAGCCGCCCTATTCCGCCGGAAGCCAAGTCCTCCAAGCACCACCTAGTCCCCAAGTTGAAGGGCGGCACCAACCTGGGTACCGTCCGTCTGCACCAGATCTGCCATTCCGCCATCCATGCCCGCTACACCGAGGCCGAGATCGCCCGCCGCCTCGCCGATCCAGCCCTGTTGCGCGACGACCCGGAACTGGCCCGCTTCGTCGCCTGGGTGCGGACCAAGCCGGACGACTTCCATGCTCCCACCCGGGCCGCCCGTGGGCGCACGGCGAAGTGGAAATAGCCGGCGCGCCTCTGCAAGTTCCTAAAGAAGCCTCCGATGGGCCGTAGCTGCCGGTGGGCAGGGGAACGCATCAAGACCCCTCACCCCTCATATGCACTAACTTAGGCTGGCCTGCCTGCGCTCCGGGTGAAGCCGTCATTGCGATGCGGCACTCCAGGGCCGGACGGACGGCGCTGGCGGCCCCTGGATTGCCGCGCCGCAAGCGCGGCTCGCAATGACAGCGCCGACATGCCCGGCCAAAGCACCCCTCACCTGGCCTAAGTCAGCGCCTCTGACCCCAGCCCTTTCCCGGAGGGAGGACGAAGGTCGAAGTTCAAGTCGTCCAGCGCCTGGTGCGCCGCCGCCCGCAACGCGTCCTCGATCACCTGCAGGAAATCTCCGCCGGCGGTATCCGTCGTCCAGGGGTCCATGGACGTCGAGATCAGGAAATCTACCCCCGTCTCCGGCCGCGGCAGAACACCCATGCGCTCGCAGAAGGCGTCCACGAAGCCGGCCCCGTAGGTCAGCCGGTCGAAGCGCGAGCTGGTCAGGATCAGGTCCAGCCCGGCCGCGGCGCCCGCCGCCCGCGCCGCCATCCCCATGTCCTCCCGCGGCTCGATCAGGCTGCACAGGCCGAACACGCGGTCATTGAACAGGTTGGCCCGCAGCAGGTCGTCGTTCCAGGTCCCGTCCGCCAGGCGGAAGTTGAGCGCGAACGCGAGGATCACCTGGTCGGAGCCGATGCGGCTGAACAGGTCCGCCGCCGCCGGGTCCTGCTGCAAACGGGCGGCTAGGGCGTTGTTGTCCAGCTCCACGAAGGAGCGGAGCACCGCCCGCTCCTCCGCCAGCTTGCGCGGGCGCTTGCCGGCGCGCTCGGCCGGGGTGCGGTTGAAGCATGTCACCCGGAAGCGCGGGTCCTTGAGGGTGGCCAGGCGGCAGAACAGGCGCTTGCTGGTCCACAGGCACTGGCCAAGGATCTTGCCATAGCCGCTGGCGTCCGGCCGGATCACCTTGTGCGCCAGCCACACCGCGGCGGCGGCGGAGCCGGGCTTGCTGCCCTCAAGGCCGTAGATGCCGACGGTCGGCTCCGCCTGGCTATGGAACACCACGGGCGCGCGGAGCGAGACCAAGTCCCTGATGGCGGCGTTGCGGTAGCACAGCGCGCCGGCGGGATAGGGAACGTAGCCGCCCTTGTGCGGATCGACGGTGATGCTGTCGGCCTGGCCCAGCGCCTCGTACTGCGCCCGGGCATACGGCCCCATGGCGCTGGTGGGCACGCCGCAGACCCCATCCGGCTGCGTCTCGTCCCGCAGGGTCGTGCGGAAGTAGCCGCCCCAGGCCGCGTCCGCATGGACCATGAAGTTGAGGCCCCTGGCCCGGCATCGGTCGCGTAACGCCAGCAGCCCGGCTAGTGGATCGACCGCGCTTTCCTCCGTGCTGCCCAGCACCGCCACCGCGCACAGCACCGGCACCCGGCGGCGCAGCAGTTCCGCAAGCGTCACCTCCACATGCTCCAGGTCCAGCCTCGCGTCCTGGTCCACCCGCTGCACCAGCAGGCTGTTCTGCCCCAGGCCCAGCACGGTGGCCGCCTTGGGCCAGGAGTAGTGGCCGGTGGCGGGCGCGAGGAACACCGGCGGCTCCGGCACGTCGGGCATGAAGTTGCGGTAGAACGTGACCAGGCCGGTGTTCTGCACCGCGTAGCCGGCCAGCGCCTCCTGCAGCGCCGCCGGCGCCACGCCCATGGCGGCGAGCGCGGTCGGCAGGCCGGCGACCACATCGACATCGAGGTTCAGCAGCGTCCAGGTATCCAGGTCCGCCAGCCGCGCCGTGCCGCCGCCCCAGACCGGCACCTCCAGGGTGCGGCCGGGTTGCAGGGCCGGCACCTCGCGCAGCGCCGCGCGCAGGCCGACCGGGGCGAAGGCCAGGTTGCGGGCGGCCCACAGCGCCTCGATGTTGGCGACGGTCCCGCCGCTGGTGAGGTGCCCCCAAGGGGCGACGCTGCCCGGCGCCGGCGTCTCGCCCAAGGGGGGAACCGTGTAGCCCAGCATGCGGCACAGGTCATTGCCGACCTCGATCTCCAGCCGTGTGGTGACGGGCGATGCCTCGGCGGCGACGTTGTTCTGGTTGTACAGCAGCGCCGCGATCAGCCCGACCGTCGCCGGCAGCGCCGTATCCCACAGCATGTGCCCCTGGTAGCGCATGGAGGCGAACGGCGCGGACAGGCGCAGCGCATTGAACAGCGTGTCCGCATCCCGCCGCAAGCGTTCGACGCCGGCATGGTAGGCGGCGCCCCCGCGGATGGCTGGGGTGATGTGGGTTGGGTCTTCCGGGTGGAAGCCTTCCCGGAATGCGGCGTGGCTGTCGATGGCGGCCAGCACGAGTTCGCGCAACAGGTTTGCGTTCTCGGCGCGGGGGCCGAGGAACCAGGCTTCCGGGATGCCCTCGCCGGGTTCGTCCAGACGCAGCGCGGTTTGCAGGCGTTGGTCCCAGGCGACATGGGCGCGCTGGCGGCGGGCGGATTGCGGGACGGGCGAGGCGGCGGCGGGGTGGGACGGGCGGAGGGTCATGCGGGGTCCGGCAATGAGGATGGACGCAATCTGGCGGCTGTGGGCGATTTTGCGAACGGGACGCGGTGGTTGGATGCATCGTTTCGCTATGCGCAGCGTTGTGCCTATAATGTCTTCAGAGGAGAACGTGTAATGAAGCCGATCCTGTTCGCTTCCGCCGCCGTCCTGGCCTTGGCTGCCTTCGGGGCGCCGACCGCCCAGGCCGCCAACGCCCGCAGGCCTTACGCCAACATCGACCGCAGCAACGACAAGGGCAACGACACCGGCGACAGCCAGGTGGACCGCCTGAACGACATGCAGCTTGAGCGCAACTACGCCGGCCCGCGTTACCCGGTCGGCACGCCGCCGCCGCCGTTCGCCCCGACGCCGCCGGGCGCTTCCACGCCGCCGGCCGGCTCCTACACGGCGCCAGTGCCCCGGCCGCGCGGCTACTGAGGTTTGCGATCCCGGGGCTGATGCATATGGCGTAGAACCGCTGCCTGCCTGCTCTCCCTCCGGGAAAGGGCTGGGGTGAGGGAAGCCGGAAGCACCTAGTCCACCCGCAGGAGAACGGAACCCGGCTCCCACCACAGCGAGGACTGGCGCTTGCGACCTCCCTCCCCCCGACCCTCTCCCGGATGGAGAGAGAGGGCTAGGCT